>WNFY01001320.1_pt1 | contig 23357 bp, 20 predicted proteins | sample 5400091 | NCBI WGS metagenome assembly WNFY01 (sample SAMN13153364, study PRJNA577476) | soil metagenome | isolation source: 60 cm soil or saprolite under grassland replicate 1 | place: USA:California | collected 2016-06-15 | reverse complement strand
TCGGGGCCGACGGGATACGGTCCGCCGTCGCACGCTTCGCAGGTGCCACGGTCGAGCATGCGGGCAGAAACGCGACGGCGGTGATGTACGGCCACCACGCCGGGCTCGCGGTGAAGGGGTACCACTGGTACTACCGGCCCGGAGTCGCCGCCGGGGCGATCCCCACGAATGACGGGCGCACCTGCGTCTTCGTGGCAGTTCCGCCGTCGCGCTTCCTCCGTGAGCTCCCCAGCGGCCTGGACCCCTTGTACCGGCGCGCCCTCGCCGACGCGGACCCGGACCTGTCGAGGGCCGTCGACCGTGGGCGCCGGGATGGCAAGCTCTGGTCGTTTCCGGGCACTCCGGGGTTCCTCCGTCGCGCGTGGGGACCAGGGTGGGCGCTCGTCGGTGATGCGGGCTACTTCAAGGACCCGCTCACGGCCCACGGCATCACCGACGCCCTGCGCGACGCGGAGCTGCTCGCGCGCGCCGTCGTGGTCGGGACGGACGCGGCGCTCGCCGGGTACCAGGCGGCTCGCGACGAGGCGTCGCTACCGCTCTTCGAGGTGACGGACCGGCACGCTTCATTCGCGTGGGACCTCGACCAAGCCAAGGGCGACCACCAGCTCCTCGCGCAGCACATGGCGGCGGAGGTGGAGATGCTGCGTGCGCTCGACGGCGATTCGATCGACGTCGGGACCGCGGCGGTGGCGATGTCTGCGTGACGCTTCCACGAAGCACGAAGGGAGAAGCGATGTCTGCGAAGACCCGATTCATTGTCGCTTCATCGGTTGCAGCGGCGGCAGTGGCCGCTTCGGCGGCCTGCGCACGGCGCGTCGATGGGGCGCCAGCGTCCGTGTGCTCGGAAGCGGTCCCGCCGACGCTCGCCGCGCCGGCCGGAAACGAGTTCGCATTCGAGCTCTTGGCGGAGGGCGTGCAGGTCTACAAGTGCCTCGAAGCCGGTGGCGGCGGCGTGGTGGCCGGAGCCCCTGCCTGGTCGTTCGACGCGCCCGAAGCAACCCTGTTCACCCGCCGCGGCGTCTACGCCGGCCGGCACGGCGCCGGTCCGACATGGGAAGGGCGGGACGGGAGCCGTGTCGTCGCGAGGAAGGTCGGGTCGGCGACGTCCGACCGCCTGGCCATCCCCGCGCTGCTCCTGCGTGCGACCTCACATCCCGGCGGCGGCGGGAGCATGGCGGACGTGACGTTCGTCCAGCGTGTCGCGACCTGGGGTGGCAATGCCCCCTCGGACGGGTGCAGCGCGGATACCGTCGGAGCGATCGCCCGCGTGCCATACCACGCCGTCTACTGCTTCTACCGTCGGCGGGAAGAGCAAGCCGCCGCCAGCCCCCATGGAGCCTTCTCCGGCGGAGCGCCGCTTCGGTAACCGGAGGAACCCGCGTGCGTATTGCATGCAGCGAGGTCTCCATGCAGGCAGTGGTGGGGCAGATTCCGGTCATGGCGGACAGCGCGAGCGACGTCGTCGCCGTCGGGGCGTCACGCGCGGACCGCGCCATGGAACGGTATGCCTGCGGCGAGGACAGCGCCTTCGTCGAACTGTACGACGAGCTGGCACCGCGGCTGCACGGGTTCGCGTTCCGATGGACGCGCAGCCGGAGCGCGGCGGAGGACACCGTCCAGCAGACGCTGCTGCAGATGCACGTCGCCCGTGATCGCTTCGTCGCAGGCAGTGCGGTGATCCCCTGGGCCTATGCGATCGCGCGGCGGCTCCTGATCGATCTAGGTCGCCGCGGTGTGCGCGAGGAGCTGAGGGGCGAGCACGTCCGCGATCCGGAGGAACCGGCGACGGCGCTCTGGCCGGACGATGCGCTCCACTGGCGCCGCGTCGAGGCGCAGGCGTGGCGCGACCTCGCGTACCTGCCCTCGACGTGGCGCGAGGCCTTCGAGCTCGTCAAGTTCGAGGGCCTCTCCGTCGCCGAGGCGGCCGAGGTGCTCGGCGTCACGAGGGGAATGGTGAAGATCCGGACGCATCGCGCCACGGTGGCGCTGCGCGAGGCGGTGGCCCGGCACCAAGGAGGTCCCCCGAAGCCGGGGGCTCACGCAGGACCCGACGTGGCACGCGCAGGCAGCGTCACGCACAGAGGAATTCCGACATGATGCCCCCCGATTCCCTGAAGCTTCGCGTGCTCGAGGCGGTCCGGCAGCGACCGACGCCGCGGCGGACGGATCGGCTCCCGTTCACCCTCGGGCTGGCCATACTCGCTGCCGCGGCGATGTCCGCCGTGTTGCAGTGGGTCCCAGGGCTCTTCGGCGAGGTCGGGGGCCTCGCTCACGCTGCCGGACGGCCTGCATCGAGCGGAGCCTGGATCCTCGCCGGCACCGTCGCCGTGGCGATCTGTGCCACGTGGCTCGTGCTTCCGTTCCGGCGCTCGATGCTCTCGCCGCCCCGCGCCATGCTTCTCGGCGTTGCGATCGGCGTCCCGCTCCTGGTGGGAGCGTGGCTGGCGCTGTGGCATGGGACCTACGACGATCCGTTCACGCGGACCGGCTGGCGTTGTTTTGGACTGACAGTGTTGACGGCGCCGTGGCCGTTCGTGGCGCTTGCATATGCCGGCCGCCGCATGGAGCCCCGTTACCCCGGGACGGCCGGAGCGGCCCTCGGTGCGGTGGCGGGCGCTTGGGCGGCGGTGATGGTCGAGCTCTGGTGCCCGCTATCCGTGCACCAGCACGTCGTCGTCGGACACGTCCTGCCGCTCCTCGTCGTGGCGCTGGCGGGCTCGGCGATCGGAGCCAGGATGTTCCGGCTGCGGAGAATCTAGAACCGAGCTGCTCGCAAATGGCGTGAATGAGGTCGTGCAGGCGCTTCGTCAGCAGGAAGAACTCGGAGCCGGACGGGAGCACGGGGTTCATCGCGGCGCACCGAGGAGCTTACGCACGCAAGGCATATCTTGGATGGGAGCCTCGTCCTCGGCGAAGACGAGCTCGGGAACTCGGAGTGAACAGGAGCACACCATGAAGGAGAGGATCTTGACGACGCCAGACATCATGCTGATGGCCGGCACCCGCGTCGCGCTCGGTGCCGGTATCGGGCTCCTGCTCTCCAAGAAGCTCGCAGAAGGTGCGCGCCAGGGCGCGGGTTGGGCGCTTCTGGCGCTGGGAACCCTGAGCACGATCCCGCTCGTCATGAAGGTTCGCGCGCAAACCCAAGCCGCGCAGGCGAGGTGAAGGGGGTACTGACCGAGCGCGAACGTGTCACTGACGTGCGCGTTCCGGACGCACGATTCGAGTCGAGGTGCGTCCAGCTCGCCCCTTGGTCTCCCCAGCCGCCGGGCGCCTTCCGGGCCGGTCCAGCGACGCCCGCCTTCCCGGCGCCAACGATCTCGAGCGCCTTTCCGCAAGGTGCCTGCCGTCGCGCGGCGCGGGTGGCTCGCGCCGCGACCGTTCATAACGTTGGCTGAGTGGGCGGCGGGCCGGCTCGATGAACGTCGCCCGTCTGGGTCGGAGAGGCTGCGGGCAGGTCATGCGAGGGACGATAAAGACGGTCGGGATGACGGGGCGCGAGGGCACCGACTTCCAGGTCGAGATCTCGCAACGCGATTACGACCAGGCCATTGCCGGGGTCGGGCGCATCGTGATCGCCGCCAAGCTGGTGAGCCCGGGGGCGTTCGTCGAGCAAGGGCCGGAGCGCGTATACAGGTTCCTCACCTTGGATGATTCCGAGTTCGCGGTGCACGGTGTCGAGCCCATCGCCGACGACACCGTCCAGCTCGTCGTCGAGCGCAATCGGCCGTGAGCCGGGGCAATTGGAGCGCGGACGAGTGGCTTCGGCCGATCCTGCTCGTGGCGTTCGACACGGGGATGCGGGAGTCATAGCGCCACTCACTTGGGCCGATCCCGGCTGCGGCGCACGCTGCCTGCCTGCGCCGGGCGGGCTCGTCGCTGCGCTGCTCAGCGTAGCTTCGGGCTACATCTCCGCTGCTCGCTTTCTCACGCGCCCGGCTCGGCGACGGCATAGAGCGCCTCGCGACGGGCTCGGACCAAGCGAGGGCGCTGTCAGAGGTCCTGCTCCTCTTGGTTGGAGACGTCTCTCGGCGCGTTATGTTCCGGCTCGCTGGAGAACCGGCGGCTCGGGCTCGATAGGGGAACCCCATGGCGAAGCGCAAAGCGACCTCGCTGCTGGCGTTCGTGCTCCTGCTCTCGCCCGTCACGGTCCTGGCCGCGCCGGCGACGATCAGGGTGTTCGAGGCGCAGGTCCACGCTGCTCCCGACCCGTCCTCGCCTGTCGTCTACACCTTCGCCGAGAACACGCGGGTGTCCGTCTCGGAGGACTCGATCAACGGCTTCAGGAAGGTCCGTCTCCCGGGCAACAAGATCGGCTACATCGAGGAGAGCGCCCTGGCGCTCGCTGGTGCGCCTCCGCCCACCCCGCCACCACCGCCCGGGTTCGACACACCTCCTCCGCCAGCTCCGCCACCGCCCGGATACGGCTGGCCTCCGCCCCCGCCTCCCAGAGCTCCGCGGTACTACCCGGTGAGGAGGTACCCCGATCCCACCGCCTTCCGGCACGTCGGGTTCTTCCTCCGATTCGACGCCGGACTCGGTTACACGGACTCTTCGACGTCGGCGTCGACGACCGCCTTCAACTTCGATTCAGCCCATGGCCTCGCGGGCGAGCTGGGACTCGCCATCGGCGGCGCCGTCGCGGAGAACTTCCTCCTGGCGGCTCATTTCTGGGGCACGTCGGTCGTCGCGCCGACGCTCACGGCGCGCGGCGTCGCGGTCCCGACGGGTGGCGACTTCTCGGTCTCGCTGTTCGGGCTCGGGCCGAGCTTCGACTACTACTTCATGCCGAACAACGTGTACGTGACCGTCACCCCGTCCCTGACCTGGGTGAGCTTCAGCGACGCGTTCAGCACCTTCCAGACAGCTGCCGGCTTCGGGACCCGGTTCGCTCTCGGCAAGGAGTGGTGGATCAGCGGTCACTGGGGACTCGGGCTCGCCGGGTGGTTCGCGTTCAGCTTCAACAAGGAGAGCGACGCTGTCGGTCCGACCTGGAGGACTTACGCGGGTGGACTCAGCTTCTCGATGACGTTCAACTGATGTCGACCGCTGCCTACACACTCGACTCGAAGAACCATCGCGAGGTCATCGCGGCGATGGACTTCTTGACCGTGCCGACGGCAAGCGTTGCGCGAAGTGCCGTAAGCCGGACGGACACGCCCGGACAGGCTCATTGAGCGTTCAAGCGTCGCACGCGTAGGCAACCGATCCACAGCATTCGGGACCCAACAGGGCACGTCAGGACGATCACGGCGGCCGTCTAATTGTGTGCAGGCGGTTGGCGATGACACATCGCCACGTACCGGGGACGCCGCTTCGCCTCAGGACGATGACGCAAGTAGTGGAAAGCACCGAGGCGGTCACCCCCCAACCCCACAGCACTGGAGGCTATATGCGTGAATCGAGCGTGATCTTACTGACAATGAGTGTCGCCCTGACGGTCGGAGCTCCGGGTCGGGCGATGGGCTCGGGCGATGCTTCGAGCGATGCATTCGCTGCCCGTGAAGCAGGCAACAAAATGACCCACACAGCGGTTCGCGAAAGCACGACAGGAGTCAGCCTCCGCCCTGGCGCGGTGTTGGGACCACTCGGAGCGAGCGACGGCGCCACCGACACCCTTGCCACTCGTGCGCAAGCCAACCGCAGGGTCAGCAACATGTCGTCTCGGGAGATGTCTTGGGGCTCAAAGAACACAGCTTCGACAGCGGGCCCAATTGGCGCGAGTGACGGTGCAGCCGAAGCTTTCGCTGCTCGCTCGCGAACAGGGGACGAAGGCCATCTTGGCGCCGGTTGGATCGCGCGCGACCATCGGACGAGCGAAGCCGGAACTCATGTCGAGTCGCACGGCAGCGGCGCAGGGGAACCATAGATGTTGGCACTACTGCGTCACGCTGATCGAAAACATGGATCATTTCGATCACTTATGGAAACGGCTAATCTCGGACCGATTTCCGATTGGAGGCCCTGCCGCGCTGTGTCCTCGTCGACGCCACGTTGCTCGGCGAGACGGAGGATGAGCGCGATGCGCCGCTGCGGTTTCCGTGAACCCCGGCGCTGACCTGGGGGCCTTCCAGCCCTACTGGCGTGGGCACGGGCCGGCCAGCGCACGCCGGCGAGGGCACTTGGTGGCCCGCGCGACCTGGACGAGACAGGTGCCCAGACCGGCGTGAGGTGGTACGACCGCAATAGAATTCAAATGCGTACTGCTGCTCTCACCATACGGTAGAAGGAGACGGCCACCGAGGGAACGGCGCCCGGGAATCTGCGCTCGGCTCCTGGCCCTCCTGCGACCGGTCAGTGCTGGACAGGCGCCTCGGGGCGCTCCATCTCCTCCTCTTCGCGCTCCTCACGCTTGCGCGCGAGCTCGTAGCGAGCCAAACGCTTGCCGATGGCCGAGCCGACGAAAGCGCCAGTCAAGCCGAGCAGAGCGGAGAACCCCGCGAGCGCGGGGGCAGCACCCCCCGTGAGCCCAATGGCTTCGGCGCGTCCAGTGACCGTCGCAAGGTCGCGTGCGAGATAGAACGCCACCGCCGCCAGGGAGATGCACCACACCATGAAGCCATTCAGGTAGGCGTTCCTGCGACCGCCCAGGGACACTGCCATCGCCGAGCCGACGAAGATGGCAACAAACGGCGTCAGCACCTCCCAGATGCCGGATACAGCCTTGCCCGCTGTGCTGTCACCCCCGAAAGCGAAGGCTGCTCCGAATAGGCCAAGCACGATCTGAATGGCCAGCGCGCAGAAGGCGCCGGGGATGACCGACTCCCAGCGAATGCGCGGCAAGCCCACTTCCATCATTTCAGTTGCCATGACGCACCTCCGACACACCGTTGTTGATGGCGGAACGGATGTCGCTCGACCGCTGATAAGTGGGTGGTTCCGATTTGGGGCATGATGGCCCGCGGTGGCGCGGTAGCGGGTCGATTTGCACCGTCGCGCGTACCAGGGCGACATGGCTGCGCACTTGCTACGAGCCAGGATACAACCGTGCGACGCCCAGGCGCTCACCCGCTCCTGTCCCGAATCAAGTGCGTGATAGCTCCTCAACCGCGGAAGCATTCTCGCCAATGAGCACCGGTCGACGCATGACGCGGCGCCATGGACCGGGAGGCGTCTCGAACTGCGTTTGGGCCAAGACGATGAGGACCGGCTCTCGGTGCCGCGACAGGAGGAGATCGAGCAAACGGCCGGCAGGCTACATCCTTCACCTTCCTCAGCGACACCGTGCCGTTCGTCGTCGAGTAGATGAGCGCCTTGCCTGCCAGGTCCTCGCGCAGCAGCACGAGGGGCGTCGCGTCCACGAAGCCGGGGAGCGTCGTCGCGTCGAACGAGCGGGAAACGCGACGCGCCGGCCTTTCCGAGCACGCAAGAGAAATGGTGGCCGCCCTGCTGTTCAAGACTGAAAAGGTTGTTCGACCTTCTCCGACGCGGCGCCGATTGGGTGCTCGCCTGCTGCTCCACCGAGCCGTCCACGGGGCATGCGCGGGCGGTGACCGGCTTCAGCTGGTTCACGGCGATGGCCTCCCCGCCGTCGGGTTCAGGGCTCCACGGTTCGATGACGATCACGGTGCCGCCGACGGGCTGCTCTTCGCGCCGGTCCTTGGAGGGCGGCGGCGGCAGGGGAAGCTCCGCGCCCGCCCGCTCCCGTTCGGCCCGCCCTCTGCGCAGCCGGCCCAGATCCTCGATGATCCAGCTAGGCGCAATGGGCTTCATGGCTCGTGTCCTCCTTCACCCGCTGCGCTGCAAACTGCTTGCCGGGTCGTGACGTCCGGCCCCGGCTCGATCTCAGCCGGAGCGCCGGGTCGGTGGCCGCGCCGGTTCGCCCGCGTGAATCTCGCGAACAGGGCGCTACGCGGGGGCGAGTAGCGGAAATCCCGGCCTACTCCCCCAGCGCCCCCCTCACTTTCGCGACGAGCCCGCGCGCGTCCGCAGCCACGGCCACGACGAGGGCTTCCGGAGGCGCGACCGCCACCGACGCGAAGGCGCGCGCCACCTCGCCGGCCCGGGCGAGCGCGCCGGCCCCGGCCTCGGCAAGCAGGCCCGCGGGCACGAGGTGGCCGTGGATCGCGGCCCAGAGCGCGGCCGGCTCCGCGCCCGGATCGCCACGCGGGTCGAGCCCCCGGCACGCGAACGCCATCGCCTCGCGGTAGAGCCCGAGCGCCTCGGCCGGCTGCCCGGCCGCCGCCAGCGCGTCCCCCGCGGCCCGCTTCCGCTGGGCCACCGTGACGAGATCGCGGCGCGCCGCCGCGAGCGCGTCTCCCCCGGCGTCCGGCGCTTTGTAGAGGACCACCGCTCCGGCGAACGGCGAGGCGCTCCCCAGCGCCCCCATGGCCTCGATCGCGCGCGCAGGAAGGAAGGCGGGGCCGTCGCCGTCCGAGGGCGGCACGTCCCCGCGGATGACCCCCACGACCCGGCCGTCCGGGAGCCGGATCACCTGCTCGAGCGCCTCTCCGGCGCGCGCGCGCAGCTCCGCCACGGGATCGCGAGCCGGCGCGCCGGACGCGACGGGCTTCCCGGTGGAGGCGGCGAACTCCCCGCCGAGGAGCGTGGCGATGCGGCGCGCCATGGAAGAGCGGTCCATCTCCACCGTCTCCTGGTCGTCCCCCACCGCGGCGGCGAAGAGCGCGCGCTTCGCCTCCAGCGTCCCCTCCATGCGCTCCTCGAAGCTCTTCTCGGAGACGAGGAGCACCACGTTCACCGCCTCGCGTTGCCCGAGCCGGTGCACGCGGGCGATGCGCTGGGCCAGCACTGCCGGGTTCCAGGGCAGGTCGAGGTTCACGACGTGGCTCGCGACCTGGAGGTTCAGGCCCACGCCGCCTGCGTCGGTGGAGAGGAAGACCTTGCACTGCGGGTCCTCGCGGAAGCGGTCGATGAGCCCGCCGCGCAAGGCGGAGGGCACGCCGCCGTGGAGCCGCACGTGGCCCACGCCGAGTCGCTTGCACACCTCGGCCGCCATGGCCTGCATCCGTTCCCACTCGGAGAAGACGACGACCTTGCGCCCCTCGTCCAGGCAGATCTCCTCGAGCAGCCGCTCCAGCTCGTCGAGCTTGGGGGCGCCGCGCGTCTCCTTGTCCACGAGCCCCGCCGCGTCGCAGGACATGCGCAGCCGCTGGAAAGCGCGCATGAGCCGTTGCTCCTCCAAGGGGGTGAGCGGCCGTTTCTTGAGGATGGCGAGCAGCCGGGCCACGGTGCCCTCCGCGTCGTCGTGGTGCTCACGCTGCTTCGCCGTCATCGGAACGGTGAGCCGCGAGACGAGCCGCTCAGGAAGGTCCGTGAGCACCTCCTCCTTGCGCCGCCGCAGCACCACGGGCGCGATCCGGGATCGGAGGAGGTCCAGGTTCCGGTAGCCGGTTGGGCGGCCGGACGCGTCGAGCTTCGTGAACTCCTCGTTGAAGCGCCAGAGCGGCCCGAACAGGTGCGGATCGACGACCTGCATCAGGCTGTAGAGATCGTCGAGCCTGTTCTCGAGCGGCGTGCCGGTGAGCACGAAGGCGAAGCGGCTCTGGATGCGCTTCACGACCGATGCCGTCCGCGTGCGCCAGTTCTTGATGCGTTGCGCCTCGTCGAGGACGACGAGATCGGGGGCGAGGTCGAGGATCTCCCGCTCGTCGGCGCGAGCGAGCTCGTAGCTCGTGACGAGGACGGCCGGGGCGTCGGCGTAGCGAGCCCGTCGCTCCTCGCGCGCGCCCGAGACGACCACGACGTCGTCCTCGCCGAGGTCGGTGAACTGACGGATCTCGCGCAGCCACTGGTGCTTGAGCGACGCCGGGCAAACAATGAGCGTGCGCCTCACCTCACCCCGCCGCGTGAGCTGCGCCAGGGCGGCAATGGCCTGTGCCGTCTTCCCGAGCCCCATCTCGTCGGCGAGGAGCGCCCTCCCGCGGGAGGCGAGGAAGGCGACGCCTTCCACCTGGTACGGGTAGAGCTTCACGCGGAGGCCAGGCTGGTCGCACCCTGCCGCGCGCACCTCCTTCCCCACCGTGCGGCTACGCTGGGCCTGCCGCTCCGTCTCCAGCGCCCGTTCCGCGAAGCGGGTCACCTCGGGCGGGATCTCGATGCCGGCCTCCATCGCTTCGCGCGCGAGGTCCGGCCAGGTGTCGGGCAGCGGCCGCGAGAGCTGCCCGTCGGCGCCGAAGTGACGCGCGGCCACGCGCCGCTCGGCTGCCCGCGCTCCGGGCGCGAGGCGCACTGCGAGGGACACTTCCGGCTCGAAGAGGAGGTGGAGGTAGCTCGACGGCGGCCCATCCGCGAGCGCCCGCTTCAGGCGCCGGGGGGCGTCGGCGCGCAGGTGGCGGAGCACGGCCTCGACGTGCTTGCAGGTGCCGAGGAGGTTCGTCGCGAAGTCGGGGCAGTTGCAGCCGTTGTGCGGCGCGTCGAGCGCGCGCAGCGTGACCCGGTACGCCTGAGACGACGGGGAGGACACGCGATGGTCGCCGTAGAGGCGCGTGCCCCCGTGCCGTTCGATCTCGAAGAGCTCCGAGCTGCCGCGCGCCTCTCGCCGGCGCCGCTCCTCCTCACGCAGCGACGAGGCCGGCTCCTCCGGGCCGTCCCCCTCCTCCGGCCGCGCCAAGCCGGCGAGGAGCAGCGCCAGCGCCGCAGCGTGCCCGCAGCGCTGCTCGCCGCAACCACAGCTCGCTCCGAGCCTCTCTCCCCTCCAGGACAGGCCCACCCGCACGACACGGCCGCCATCGGCGACGGCGGCGTCGGCCCTCGTGGGCCCGAGCGACGGACGCGACACTCGCCCCGCGGCTACGGTCTCGCGGCCCGCCGCGACCGCTTCTTCCGAGAAGACACCGCGAACGACGGCGGCGGTGAGGCGATCGACGATGGTCGGGGGCGGGCTTTCATTTCGGACCAGGGGCATGGCGGGCTCCGCGAGGAAGACCCCACATACCCGGCCGGTCTGACGATGATACGCCTCGCGATGTTGCCGGCACCGGACCTGATGGCTGATGCGGATCCTGCATGATCCTCCCACCGAGGCTCCTCACGCGGCTCGCGCCTTGCGTCGATCGCGTTTCCGATGACGGTCCGTCCGGCGTGAGCGAGAGGCGCTGGCGCGCGAGGTCGTCGCTCTCGGAGCTGCTCGAGGCCGCCGGTCGCCACGAGGAGGCGGCGAAGCTCCGGGGCGAGCAGGCGGCGCTGATCCGGCTGCGGGCCGAGGTGGCGGGCGGAACCGTCCGCAGGAATGCGCCACGGGTGGGACGCAATGACCCGTGCCCGTGTGGGAGCGGGAAGAAGCACAAGAAGTGCTGCCTCCAGGCGAGCGACTCGGCGCAAGCTCGGGCGTAGCTCGGGCGTAGTCGTCGCGGGACGCCATGTCCGACCCCCGGCGTATCGTCCCTACGCTGGGGACATCCGTGCCACGCCTGCTCGACCAGATCTCCGCGCTGCGGTACGTCACTGCCGAGAACGCGCCCAACTACCGCGCGATCGTGCAGGTCTTCTCGGAGGCACGGGAGCGTTACGAGATCGAGCTCCGGCCATCCGACGTTCGTGAGCGGCTGGCGCGCTCCGGGCTCCACCACGACCTCCCCGCCGACGCCGACCTCGACCGCCACCTCGACCAGCTCGTGGCCTGGGGAAATCTCCAGCGCTCGCACGACACCGCCAACGTGGCACGCGTCGCCGACTTCTACCTGCGCCGCTTCACGTACCGGCTCACCCCGGTGGGCGAGGCCGCGCAGCGGGCCGTCGCCGAGGTCGAGGCCACGGTGGGCCGGTCGGGCGCTCTCCAGACCTCGATGCTGGTCGAGATCCGCGACGCGCTCGCCGCGCTCGTCTGGGCGCAGCGCGGCGGCGACGCGGCCGGCCTCGCCCGAGCGTTTCATCGCCTGCACGCCGCCTTCGCCTCGCTCACCGAAGAGGCCAACCTTTTCCTGGGCGAGCTCGACCGGCACGTCTCGCAGGAGCGGGTGGACGAAGCGCGCTTCCTCGCGCACAAACAGGCGCTCCTCGCCTACCTCGGGCGCTTCGTCGCGGACTTGAAGCGACTCGCACCCGAGATCGCCACCCGGGTCGAAGAGGCCGAGGGCCTCGGGGTAGACGGCATCGTCGCGCTCGCCGCCACCGCGGCCGACCTCCCGCCGGCGCTCGACGGCGGCGACCCGGTGGCGCGCTGGATGGCGGCCGAGCGGGAGCGCTGGAACGGTGTGCGCGCCTGGTTCATCCCGGCTGGAGGCGAACCGCCGCGCGTCGAGCGACTGCAGGCGAAGGCGCGTGACTCGGTCGTGCGCCTGACGCGCGCGCTCGCCCGGCTCGACGAGCGGCACGCGCGCACGGTCGACCGCGCCGCCGACTTCCGCGCTCTCGCGCGCTGGTTCGCGGCGGCGCCGAGCGACGCCGAGGCGCACGCGCTCTTCGCGAGCGCCTTCGGCCTCCACCCGGCGCGCCACTTCCACATCGCCGAGGACGACCCGGAGCTCACCCGCGCCTCGACCTCGTGGTGGGACTCGCGGCCGGTGGTGGTGCCGGTGCGGCTCCGCACACACGGCGCGGTGTCGCGCGCTGGAAGGCCGCCGCCCGCGCTCGACTTCGCCGACGGCCGCGCCTGGCTCGCGGCGCGGCGGCGGCGAGAGCGCGCCCAGGTCGATGCCGCCCTTGGCCGCTTCGCAGGTCGCGGGCCGGTGCGGCTCTCCGACCTCGCCACGGTCGACGCGGGCGAGCTCGAGCAGCTCCTCGCGCTCCTCGACGAGGCGCTCGGCTCCCCGCGGGACGAAGAAGGCACGCGGCGCACGCGAACCGCCGACGGCCGGCTGGAGGTCGTCCTGCGACCACCCGCGGGCGAGCGGCTCTGGGTCGTCCTCGGCACGCCCTCGGGGAGCCTGCGCTGCCGCGACTACCTCCTCGAGGTCGTCCCGCTCGCCATCCGGATCGATCGCGCTGGGGAGGCGGGCCGATGAGCGAGGCGCTGCGGGTCAGCGAGGAGAGGGCGCTCGCCGAGCGGCAGCGCGCGCTGCGGCGGCTCCTCGCCGCGCCACTCCTCCTCCAGGAGCGCGAGCCCGAGGCGTTCGCCTTCGTGGTGCGCCACCGCGCTGCTCTGGGGCGCTGGTTCGCCGAGAACGCCGGCTGGGCGCTCGTGGTCGAGGCGGGCGCGGGGTACGCGCGCCTCCTCAAGCGCATCGCCCGTCACGACGCCACGCGCCCGGCGCGTCCGCCGGGCCGGCCCGCCTTCGACCGGCGGCGCTACACGCTCCTTGCGCTCGCCCTGGCCGCGCTGGACGACGGGCGCGTCCAGACGACGCTGGCGCGCCTCGCCGAGGGTGTCCGGGAGCTGTCGCTCGAGGAAGCGGCCGTAGCACCGTTCGACCCCGAGCTGCACGCCGAGCGCGCCGCCTTCGTCGACGTCTTGAAGCTCCTCGTCGAGTGGGGCGTCCTCGCGCTGCGCGACGGCGACGTCGAGCGCTACGCTCGCTCCCGGGAAGGCGACGCGCTCTACGACGTCCGCGAGCGGCTCCTCGGGCAGCTCCTCTCGGCGCCGGTGCCGCCCGCCCTCGCCGCTTCGCCGGAGGCGATGACGGAGGAGGAGGCCGCCCAGACGGACGAAGGCGAGCGCGCCCGCGCCCGGCACACCGTCTTCCGGCGCCTCCTCGACGACCCGGTCGTCTACCTCGACGAGCTGGCGCCCCGCGCTTGCGAGTGGCTGGAGGGTGGGCGCGCCTTCGTCTACGAGCGGCTCGAGCGCGACGTGGGCCTCGTGGTGGAGCGCCGCCTCGAAGGCCTCGCCGCCGTCGATCCAGAGGGCGAGCTCGCCGACACGCTCTTCCCGGACGGCAGCTCCACGGTGAAGCATGCCGCGCTCCTCCTCTGCGAGTGGCTCGCGGAAGAGGCGAGGTCGTCCGCCGTCGCGAACGCCGACGTGATCGAGCGGGTCGCCGCTCTGCGCGAGGACTACGGCGCGAAGTGGTCGAAGGAGTACGAGGACGGCGACGCCGGCACGGCGCGCCTCGCCGGGGACGCCCTCGCCGTCCTGGCTGCCTTCGGCCTCGCCGCGAGCCGAGACAGAGGCTGGACGGCGCTCCCCGCGGCGGCGCGCTTCGCGCCTGCGCCGCTCGCCCCGTGAGGTGATCATGCTCGACGCGCGCGCCTCTGAACCGAACCGCCTCCCCGAGCCCGACCGCGAGCGGTGGACCGTGCTCCGCGCCGGCATCCAGAACGTCTGGGAGTACGACGACCGGCGCTTCGTCTTCCGGCGCGGGAGGCTCCTTCTCCGCGGCCGGAACGAGGCGGGCAAGACGAAGGCGGTCGAGCTCATCTTCCCATTCCTCCTCGACGCCGATCTCGCGCCGCAGCGCCTCGACCCCTTCGGCAGCAACGCGCGCCCGATGCGCTGGAACCTCATCAACGACGCAGACCCCGACGCCCAGCAACGCCTGGGCTACGTATGGCTGGAGCTCGGCCGCATCGAGCAAGGCGTGCCGGTCTTCTTCACCATCGGCGCAGGCCTCAAGGCCCGGCGCAGCTCGACCGACGTCGAGGCGTGGTTCTTCGTCACGTCCCAGCGGCCAGACCGCGATGTGCGCTTCACCGGCGAGGATCGCCGTCCGCTCACGCGGAGCGAGCTCGGCGAGGCGCTCGGGCCCGCCGGTCAGGTCTTCGAGCGACACGGCGACTATCGCCGCGCCGTGAACGCGCGCCTCTTCGGCATGCCCGACGAGCAGTACGCCGCGCTCGTCGAGACGCTCCTCCACCTGCGCCGCCCGCAGCTCTCGAAGGCGCTCGACGTCGATGGGCTCTCCGGCTTCCTCACCTCGAGCCTCCCGCCGCTCGATCCGGCGGTGGTCGCGCCCATCGCCGAGGGCTTCGAGCGGCTCGATCACCGCCGCGCCGACCTCGAGGGCCTGGAGCGCGTGCGCTCGACGCTCGCCGGCTTCGAGGGCGTGTATCGCGACTACGCGCGCGCCTTCGTGAAGGGGCGTGCGGTCGAGCTCACCCGCGCCGAGAGCGCGTACCAGAAGGCGCGCTCCGAGGCGCGCGAGCGCGTGGCCGAGCGCGACGAGGTTCTGGCGCAGCGAGAGGCGCTCGAGCAGCGCGCAACCCAGCTCGCCGCCGCGGAGCGCGAGCACGCCGCCCGCACCCGGGCGCTCGAGGCCTCCGACGAGTTCCGGGCGGCGCGCGACCTCGACGAGGCGGAGGCGTCCGCGCGCGCCTCGGAGCGTCGGCGCGAAGAAGCCGTGCGGCGCGCCGACGACGACGCTCGCCGCGCGACCCGCGCCATGCGGCAGGCTGAGAGCGCGAGGGGAGAGGTCGACCGAAAGACGTCAGAGCTCGACCGCGCGCGCGATGCGGCGAGCTCCCGCGCTTCGGACGCCGCGCTCGGCCCCCTCCACGCCAGCGTGGACACCCTCGCGGCGGGAGGCGAGGTGGCCGCAGCCCGGAGCGCGCTCGAGGCGCTCCTGGACGAGCGGGAGGCAGCGCTCGCGGCCCTGCGTGCGCTCGCCCAGGCGCTCGCGGCAGCGGACATTGCCGCGCGGCGCGCGGAGGAGCGCGCCCGCGAGCGCGCGGCCGACGTCGACACCGCGCGGGGCGCGCTCCTCGATGCGGAGGGAGCCGCCTCGGCGGCGCTCGAGGCGTGGCTCGAGGCCTTCTGCGCGTGGCGGGACGGGCTCCGGATATTGCCCTGGAGCGACGCGGACGGGAGAGGGAACGAGCCGCGCCACGCCGCCGCCGAGGCCGCGCGCCGTGCCACGCCTGTCCGCGAGGCGCTCGCCGGGGAGCGCGCCGGGGCGCTGGAGGAGGCGAGACGCTGGCGCGACGAGCACGCCCTCCTCGCAAGGGAGCGCGACGCGCTCGCCGCGGCACCGCATCCACTTCCGGCGCCGCCCGCGTGGCGCAGGGAGCGTCCGGCGGATCGCCCGGGAGCGCCGCTCTACCTCCTCTGCGACTTCGGCGAGGGCGCCCGCGGCCGCGAGGCCTACATCGAGGCTGCGCTGGAGGCGTCGGGGCTCCTCGACGCCTGGGTCGAGCCGAGCGGCGTCGTCCTCGATCCGCTGACGGGAGACGCGGTGCTGCGTGGACCGTCTGCGGCAGGGAAGACGCTGGCCGACGTGCTCGTGCCGGTCGCGGCTGGAGGGGTGTCGGCGGAAGCGGCGCGGGCGGCGCTCGCCGTGGTCGGATGGGCCGAGGCCGGAGAGGATGCCGCCGGAGCCACCTGGGTCGCCGCCGACGGCCGCTTCAGAATGGGCGCGCTCGCGGGCGCGCACTCCAAGCCGGCGGCCGCCTTCGTCGGCGCTGGAGCGCGCGAGGAGGAGCGGGCGCGGCGCCTCGCCGACCTGGCGGCGCGGATGGAACCCCTCGCCGCGCGCGTCGCGGCGTCGGAGCGTCGAGCCGCGGAGGCGGAAGAGCGTCTCGGCCAGCTCGTACGGGAGCTCGACGCGGTCCCGAGTGCCGCGGCGCACGCTTTGGCCGAGGCGCGCGTCGGGGCGCGGGCCGAGGCCCTCTCGTCGGCTCGCGAGGCGCTCGCCGCGGCCGAGGGACATGCCCGCGAGGCCACCGCAGCGCGCTCCAGGGCCGCCGCGGCGCTCGACATCGCAGCCACCGACCGCGGGCTCGCGGCCTGGGCGCGCGATCCCGATGGGCTCGCCACGAGGACGCGCGCCTTCGAGACGGCCGCGGAGAGGCTTCTCGGCTCCGCCGAGGCCCTCGCCACCGCGCGTGCCGCAGCGGACGGCGCCGGCGTGGCGGCCCGGGAGCTCGAGGCCGCGTCCGCCGGGTCGGGGACACTCGCCGGCGAGGCCGCCGCCGAGGCGTCGACCTCGCGTGCGCGAGCCGACGTGTTGCGCGACGCCTCCGGTGCGGCCGTCGAAGAGGTGCTGCGCAGGATCGACGAGGAGCGCACCGCCGCCGACGCAGCTCGCGCGGGCGCGGCGACCGCGGTCCGCGAGAAGAGCACCCTCGACGAGCGGAAGGGCGCGCTCGATGCAGCCGCCGCGGTCGCCGAGGAGGCCGTGGCGGCGTGCGAGGAGCGACGGAAGTCGGCAGCAGAGGCTTTCCATCAGGTGGCGCGCGATGGGCTCCTCGCCGAGGCGGGGCTCGCGCCCGCGGAGGCGCCCGACGCGGCGAGCTACACCGGGGCGCTCGAGGCCGCCCGGCGCGTGGACGCCGCGATCGAGAAGGGCGGCACGGAGGAGGAGCGCGCGTCGGCCGAGAACCGGGTCATGCAGCGGCAGAGCGAGCTGCACGGCCAGCTCCCGGCAGAGATGCGGCTCCTCACCTCGCGTGCGGGCGACGTGCTCCGCTGCCAGTTCGTCTTCGGAGCGCGGACGCACTCCGCTCGCGAGGCGCTCTCCGAGATCGGGGCGCAGGTGGAGGCGCGGACCGCGCTGCTCGGCGAGGACGAGCGCAAGCTCATCGAGGAGTTCCTGTCGGGCGAGGCGCACGACCACCTCGCGGCCCGGCTGCGCGAGGCGCGCCGGCTCGTCGATCGCATGAACGCTGCCCTCGAGCGGCGCACGACCGCCTCGGGATCGCAGGTGCGGCTCAGCTGGGAGGTGGACGCCGAGCACGCCGGCGCGCGCGACGCGGTGGCCCTCTTCCTGCGCGCAGGGCACCTGCTCAGCGAGACAAACCGGGAGGCGCTGAAGCAGTTCCTCCACGAGAGGCTCGACGGGGCGCGCCAGGCGGAGGGCGTGAAGCCGCTGCAGGACCGCATGATCGAGGCCCTCGACTACCGGCCCTGGCACCGCTTCGTCGTGCAGCACCGGGAGCCCGGGCAGGGCTGGGCGCCGCTCACGAGGAAGGCCCACGCTGCCGGGTCGGGCGGGAAGAAGGCGGTCATGCTGCACCTCCCGCTCTTCGCCGCCGCGGCCGCTTTCTATGACGCAGCCCAGCCCGGCGCCCCGCGCCTCATCGCGCTCGACGAGGCGTTCGCCGGCATCGACCGCCCGATGCGGGGTCAGCTCATGGGCCTCCTCGCCGAGTTCGACCTCGACTTCGTCATGACTTCCTACGAGGAGTGGGGCTTCTACGCCGAGCTCGACGGCCTCTCGACGTACCACCTGTCCCGGGACCCGGCCATGCGCGGCGTCCACGCGGAGTGGTTCATCTGGGACGGGCGCGAGCAGACGCTCGTGGAGGAGGGGTGACCGAGCGGCGTGCGCGCGTGCACGAGCTCCTGGGCGGCGCCCGGTACGCGAAGCTGTTCGCTGCGGTGCGCGGCCGCATGGAGGCCGCGGGCGCGCAGGCGCGCCGCGTCACCGTATCCGGGCTCGACGAGCGGGAGCGAGGCGCCCTGGCCGACCTGCTCGGCCTGCCAGCTCTTCCCGCTGGCGAGGTGTCCATCGACCTGGGCAAGCTCGATGCGGCCCTCCGGGAGAGCGCGGTGGGCGCCGGCCTCATCGCCGTCCTCGAGGCGCTCGGCGGACCCTTGCGCGATCTGCGCGCGGATCGCGAAGAGGCGGTCGCCGCGCGCGAGCGCATGTGGCGTGAGGCGGAAGCGCGAGTCGCCCCGCGTCCGGAGCTCGGGGAGTGGCTCGCCGAGCTGCGCGGCTCCGGGGCTGTTCGGCGCGCTGCCCGCGGGGCGGAGCGGGAGGAGGCGCTCCTCGCCGAGGCCGTGACCGTGGCGCTCCGGCTTCCAGCCGGGGGAGCTCTCTTGCCAGTCCTCGCGTCATCGTGCACGGGCGATCCGCACGCGCTCGACCCGGGCGCGCCGCTTGGCGGGCTCGTGCTGCGGGCGGCCGTGTCCATCGCGGGATGGACCGAGGTCCCGACCGCCGCGGCGGCGCGCCGGCAGCTCTGGGCTGAGGTCGGCGTCGACTGCGATGCGCTCTCGTCCCAGGTGCTCGTGCTCGGGCTGCGCGCACAGGGCGACGAGTACTTGCCTCGGCAGCTGCGCGAGTCGGCGGAGGCCGGCGCGCCCCGGCGCGTGACGCTCCGCGAGCTGCGCCAGTCCGAGCTCGGGATCGAGGCCGGCCGGCCCGTGTTCGTATGCGAGAACCCAGCGGTGGTGGCGGCCGCCGCCGACGCGCTCGGCGCGAGGAGCGCCGCCCTCGTCTGCGTGGAGGGCGTGCCCTCGACGGCGGCGATGGAGCTCCTGCGCAGGCTCGCCGACCTCGGTGCCCCTCTCCGCGTGCACGCCGACTTCGACTGGGCTGGCCTGCGCATCGCCGGCCAGGCCATGGCCATCGCAGGGGCTGCGCCGTGGCGTTTCGGGGCCGGCGATTACCTCGCGGCCCTCGCAGCGAGCGCCGACGGCCCCGCGCTCTCCGGACGCGTGGCGCCGTCGCTCTGGGACCCAGCGCTCGCCACGGCGATGAGTGATCGCGGCGTGAGCGTGCCGGAAGAGCGCGTGATGGCGGCACTGCTCGAAGACCTGGAAGGGGCGGCGACCTGAGTGCGTCGACGGGCTCTGACCTCGGAACGGCTGATCACCTCGACGCGTCCCAGGGCTCGCCGATGGGGGCGATGAGATCGCCCCGGTAACGAACGCTTCCGCGCAGCGGTCTGCGATCGGTCGCGTCCTCGATCGCGACCACCTTGGCCACGGGCTTCCCTCGCTTCGTCACGACCAAGGTCTCCCTCGTCTCGCGCACCTCGTCGAGGAGGGCGAGGCAGCGTGACTTGAACTCCGCAGCAGAGATGGTCCGCCGACTCCGCTTCATGGTCGCACCGTAATGACCACGAGGAGGTGCGGCAACCGCGCGCCTCTTTCGCGCGAGCTGCGGAGAGACCGTCAGCCGCCCGTCCGCGTCCATAGGTCGGCCAATGGCTGAGCGATTCATACAGCAATCGTCTCGACACGGCACATTGGACCAGCAGACCCTCCGGTGACGCTGAGCCGAGCGCCATCATGGCCGATGCCGGGATACCAAGCAGGCAAGCGCCCGGCCGGACTTGGCCCCGCATTAGCCCTCGCTGGCTCTTGTATTGCCGCCCTCGCGAGGTAAGTGGCTGGCGCCGTTCACAGCCCGCCCCATGGAGCGAGGCGGGAGCAGGAGGAGAGACATGCCCGTCAAGGCCATCAACGCGAAGCAGATCGCGGACTTCACGAAGGAGTATCAGGGGGCGCCGAACAAGTATTTGCTCGGCATCGAGGCGAAGACGATCTGGGAAGGGCAGGGGCTCGGGAACCTCGGCAAGATCGGGCCGTGGTCGCTCGGAGGCAAGCAAGTGAGCAAGCCCACCCGTGACTTCTCCGTACAGCTCGGCTCATGGCAGGAGGTCGGGGAGGCGCTCGGTGTCGACAGGTCCAGCGATCGAATCGAGCCGGTGGAGGCCGCGCTCACCGGTCTTTGTGCCTGCGTGAGCGAGGCCATCACCGTGAACTGCGCCCGGACGAACGTGAAGCTCGAGGGGCTCGAGGTGAATGCTCACTTGGAGGTGGATCCCGGACCCATCGTGGGGGCCAAGGATCCCAGCGACTGGCATCAGACCCTCAAGCGCGTCAAGGTCGACGTCACGGCGCACGGCACGTTCTCCGCAGCGGACAAGAAGGTGATCGAGGAGGGCGCGACCCGGTCGCCGGTTCACCACATCTTCAGCCGCGCGCTGCAGATGGACTCGACGTTCAACTACGTCCGCTGAGCGCACGAGCGCGTCGTTCGCGACGGCGCCGTTGCGGGGAAAAGAAGCGAGGGGACCCACCGCCGAGCGATGGGTTCCCTGCGTCCGGCGAATCGAAGCCGTGGCGGAGACGCGCTTCCGATTTCTTCGGTGCCGCGCGCTTCCAGCCAATCTTGTCGTGGCCGCGAAGCCCCGCCGTGTCTCGCTTATCGCCCCACGCGCGTGAAGCGCGACCTGGCCGTGGCTATCCAGACGAGCGTGATGGTGGGGGTCCACCAGCCGCTCACCTGGCAGCCGTCGGCGAGAGCATCCGGCCGCCATGGTGTGATCGCTGCGCGGCAGTTCCTATCGTTCACGTGTGCACTGTTACTCAATGAGGGTATGTCGTCGGTTGCGGAGGAGGAGTCATGGCGGAGAAGCTCCAGCGAAGCGGCGCCGCGGTTTACGCGGCCGACGGTACCTACCTCGGGCGTCAACTGCAGTGTGACCACAGCTTCATGGTCATCGCAAAGAGCTGGTGGCGCCTCGATTTCTTCGTCGTTCCCCTTGAGGAGGTCGCGGAGGTCGGGGCGGCCTCCGTCACGCTGCGCTGCCTTGCCGACGATGTCCGGCCCGAGACCGCGGACCCCTGGTCACCTCCACCGGATCCGCTCGGCAACGCGAATGGCGTTGATCTGGAGCCGCTCCGGGCCGGGATGGCCGAGTTCGACGGCACGCACGCCACCGCCAGCCCGGAGCCTCGTACCAGCCAGCCCGTGACCATGTCGCGACCCGATCCACCGCTCCCCTCGCCCGAGGACATCTACGGCCTCGACCGCGAGCGCATCGCTCGGATCGACGCTCAGATCGATCGCTACATCGCGGCGGAGCTCGAGGATCTTCTGATCGCCGCCTCATGCGAGACCCCCGCCGGATTCCAGCACGTGGCCAGCTACGAGGCGGCATTCGATCTGGACGCGACGACCCACGCTCATCGGCCCCCCGCTCACAGGACGCGCGTCGTGTTCCCGGTCCCCGCTGGCGACCGTGGTACGCGCTTTCAGGAGAACGTCGCGCCGGAATCTCGTATCTCCTCGTTCGTGGGTGACGAAGCCGCTCGGGACCCGCAGGCGCTGGAGCGGGCCCTGCGCAGGGCCGGATTCTCGCTCGTCGAGGCAGAGGCCATCGCCTCGGGCGGATACGAGGCACTGGCGGCCTTGCGTTCCGCGTCTCCACCGGTCGCCGCTGCGCAGCAGCAGGCCGGGAGCGAACCGGCCTCGGCCGGTGGGCCGTAGGTTTCGGCGAGCCGTACGATCTCCTGAAGGATGGCGTCCCGCGAGCGGGTCATGGGGCGGGCTGATCCAATGGGAGAAGCGGGCGATTCTCACTCGGCAGCCAGGGTCGCGGCCGTACGCGGAGCGGGCGCAGCTCCATCATTCGGGCTCCTCCCTGAGTAGCCGGGACCAAACCACGCCTCACTCCGACCGACCGGGCCCTTCGAGCAAGTACCGCTGCCACGTCGTGGCCGGCACCCCGAGGCGCTCGGCGCTGGCGCACGTTTCGGCGTCGCAGACCACGAGTGGCTTGAACCGCGGGAAACGACGCACGAACTCGAGCAAACCGTTGAGATCTGTGCCCTGGAGCTTCCCCGTCTTCACCTCGATGGCCCATGCGCCCCAGGTGCCCTCGATGACGCCGTCGACCTCGAGCGGCTCCTCCCGCCAGTAGTGAAGGCGTTGCCCAGCGTTCCACGCGTAGGCGAGGCAAGCGTTCTCCACCCAGGCGCCGAACGTCGCCGGATTCTGCGCCGCGGCCACTCCGTCAGGATGCACGGCCGCGACGAGAGCGTTGTTGAGGGTCACGAGCTTGGGCGGTGCAGCGCGCCGCCGCGCAGCCTGTACGGAGTACTTCGGGACCGGTGCGATCAGGAAGGCCTCCTCGAGCAACGCGAGGTAGTGGGCGATCGTCTCGAGCGCGCCCCTGTCTTGCAGCTGCCCCTGGATCTTCTGCAACGAGACGATCTGGGCGGGCGAGGAGGCAGCGATGCCGAACACCTGTCGCAGCAGCGCCGGGCGTCGAACGGCGGCGAGGGCGAGGATGTCCCTCCCGATCGCCGGCTCGAGGATGGCGTCGCGCACGTACGCCGACCAGCGACGCAGGTCGTCGCGCAGTCCAAACGTGCCCGGGTATGAGCCCATGCGCACGAAGAGGTCGGCCGCCGCTGGCCGTCCGAGCTTGAACACCTCAGCGAGGGAACTGGCGGACCAGTGCGCCAGGGTCAGCCGTTCGAAACGCCCTGCGAGGCTTTCGCGAGAACCCGTCGCGAGGTGGAGCGCCGAGGAACCGGTAGCGACTACGTGAATAGGGATCTTGTGGCGCTTGACGCGGTCCCACGCGCCCTTGAGACGTGCGGCCCAGTCGTGCAGCAGGTGCGCTTCGTCCAGCAGCACCACCGCGTGTCCTTGACCCTTCGCCGTCTCTTCGGCCCGTGTCCACAGACGCTCCCAGAACCCCGGCAGGGTAGCCTCGGGCGCATCCGCAGCGGCGTAGATCGCGCTGCCACGCGCGGCGTCGGCAAGCTCGAGGAGTAGTGTGGTCTTCCCCACCTGGCGGGGGCCGGACAGCAGTTGGATCCTGCCGGGCGCCTTGTCGGCGAGGCGCTTCCTCAGCACTTCGCGGCACTCGCGGTAGCTAAGCCGGTGCTCGTCCTCAGCCATGGTCGAATGATTATTCGACTACGGCCTTGGAGGCAAGTGAACGGTTCCGGCCCGGCGCACGCTGAGGCCCTCCACGGGCACACTAGAGGGGTGAGTTGCGTCGCCCTAAAGGAGAGGCTCATTCTGGCGGTACGACCCGACCTCGAGAAGTTCGTGGAGCTG
>WNFY01002478.1_pt1 | contig 23369 bp, 18 predicted proteins | sample 5400091 | NCBI WGS metagenome assembly WNFY01 (sample SAMN13153364, study PRJNA577476) | soil metagenome | isolation source: 60 cm soil or saprolite under grassland replicate 1 | place: USA:California | collected 2016-06-15 | reverse complement strand
GACGAACAGCTCCTCCCACGGGACCGGCCAGTTCAGAGCCGTCCCTTCGGGGATATCTCCCCAGCCACGCCCGGCGAAGAACCACATGCCGTAGCCGGCGTACGCTGTTTCCAGTCGGTACTCGTACTTCAACGCATCCCAGACGTTGCCGCAATGCGCCGCCCGGAAGTTCTGGGCGCTGTCGGGCACCTTGGGGATGCAGCCCACCACGCCTCCGGGCACCGGCGTGAGCGTGTCCGTGATGGTATTCGGGATCGCCTGCAGGTTGGCCGCCCCGCGCGACACGTTGATGCGGTTGATCATTTCCGTGTAGTTGCCTGTCCGGTAGTACCCTTCCGCCGCCAGGAGGCGAATCTCGGTAGCGGTCATCACGGGATAGCTTCCGGACCGGTTAGCATCGAAGAAACCGCGGGAACGCCGGTAATCGTACATCGACATGCCGAACGGATCGACGGGCTGGTCCTCCCCCGACGGGCGGTTCCGCCAGTACGGGCGTCCGGTGAAATTGCCGGCAGCGCCCACAGTCGTCAGGGCCGTCCGGCATGCGTCGGGGACCGGCGCCACGATGTTGCATGCGGTCGCGGAGCCGGGGAACCGGTTGTCCCGTGTCACCACGGGGAAGGGCACCCGGCTGAGCCGGGTCGTTCCCAGCCAGCTACTGTATGCACCGGACGTGTCGGCCATGCCCAGAATGAACTGGGACATCTGGTGCCAGCTCGCCGACCCGGTGGCGAAAGCCTGGGCCGGCCACACCACATCCCAACCGGAATTCCCGAATGTAGCGGTCATGTTGATGCTGAAGTCTGCGGTGATCCCGAGGTTGGCGTCGGCGATCACCTGAGCCCAGTTCACGATGCCGCCGGCACTGGTATCCGCCCGTTCCGCCGGGGTCCGCGCGACGTCCGCGCGGAACCGCGCGCGGTAGGAACGGACCAGCCGGAAGAAGAAGTTTGTGTCGGGTATGACGCCGCTCGGCAGACTAAGCCAGGGGGCTGTGCCGGTCGGGAGCGGAAAGTTGGCGTTGGCCGCGGAATCCCCTTTGACGATGGCGATCGCCGAGTCCAGGTGCTTCAGCGCCTCCGTCATCACCACCCGATAGCCGGAAAACGGGATCGCAGCTTTGAAGTCATCGAGATCGGTCAGGACGGACGCGGAGTCGTACGCCAGGGCGAGGTTGCCCAGCGCCACGCCCAGGCTGAAGTGAGCGAACGCACGGGCGCGCCGGTCACGCCCCACCGAGCCGAGAGCCGTCGTGCCGAGCCGGGGGATCTTGAGGGCGGCGAGGCCCATCGTCGCCATGCGCGCCGCCCGGTTCCCGCGATAGAAATCGAACTGATTGCCCGCGTCCCCCGTGGCATTCGGCGTGTTCGTGATCGGCGGCCGCGGGATGGCCCCGCGCGGCCCCATGGCGAAGTTCGCGAGCCCCGAGACGTTCTCGAACCCCATCGTCTGCATCTGCGTCTGCAGGCCGTCGTTCGAACCACCCAACGTCGCCTGGTGGGCGATGAGGTACGTGGTCCCGATGAAGGTTTCCAGGTCGGCGGGCGTGGCCAACGTGCGATCGACATCGGACTGATTCTGGTTCTGGACGTCTAGCGGCCCCTTGCACGCCCCGAGGCCGGTGAGGAGCACGCCGCACAGTACCGCGAATGCGTTGCGCATGGTCATCTCTCCAGGCCTGGGGTTAGAACTTCGTGGACACCGCGAACGAGAACGTCCGCAGGTTCGGGAACGTGAACGCGTCCACCGCGTTGACTGCCGCGGAGCCGGCATCCCCGCCGGCGATCCCCACCTCGGGATCGAAGCCCCGATACCCGGTGATCGTGAACAGGTTGCGGCCGATGAAGCTGACGTCCCAATCCCCCACGCCATTGATCGGCCCGACGCGATACGACACGATCAGCTCGCGGAGCTTGGCGAAACTGGCATCCTCGACCGTCTCGTTGTTCGGCAGCAACTGGTCGTAGAACCCTCCCGTCCCCGAGAAGCCGTCCGCCGGCGAGGTGCGCCAGTAATACCCGATGGGTTTGGCCGTCTCCACCGACTTGCCGACCTGGTCCACGTCCTTGGACAGGAAGTCGAGGTGGGCCCAGTGGAAGCCTTGATTCCAGACGCTCTGGCCGATCGAGGCGTCCACCGAGGCGTAGGCGCTGAAGCGCCGCCACGTGAAGTCCTGGGACACCGCGAAGTGGAAGCCCGGGGACGAATTGCCCAGCGCGACCAGCGCGGGCGCCTTGTCGTTGCCGCGGAGCAGGATCGGCATGCCCCAGTTCAGCGACACTCCCCAGGGGCTGAGGGCGGTGCTCCCCGTAGGATTGTAGAGCTGGGTTTCCCACAGATTCCTGGTGATCCCATCTCCGGGCGAGTTGCCGGCGCCCACCCAGACGATAAAGCCCTCGTCGTTCCGCTGATAGGACGCTCCTGCGAATCCACAGTCGGCGCTGAACGGGGCCGGCAGATCGGAACACCGCCGCAGGAAGTAATGCCCGTAGAACGTGCCGACCCGCTCGCCGGTGCGGGCCAGGAACATCGTCCCGGTGCCCTGGAGGCCGGTGCCAAAATAGAACAGCGGAATGTCGAGCCGGGAGATGTACGACCGGGTGCGGTCGTAGATGAAGCGCATCGACCAGGACAGGTCGCGGCGCTGAATCAACGGCACATTGAGCGAGGCCTCCCACGTGGTATTGCGCAGGGCGCCGGCGTTCTGCCATTGGCTGGCAAAGGCGGCGGCCGCCGGCACCGGGGCCGGGAGAATCTGGCGGTCGATATTCGCGCGGGCGAACGTGAGCTGCAACCCGTACCGGTTCAACATCTCGATGTCGACGCCCAGCTCCAACTCCTTGCTCAACTCAGGCAGGAGCTTCTTGTTCCCCAGCGTGCCGGGCTGCAACACGCTCCCGGCAGTGATCTGGAAGGTCTCATACTGCGCGGCGAACGACGGGGTGCGGCCCGCGGTCCCATAGCTCGCCCGGAGCTTGAACTCGTCGATCTGCGGGATGAACCACCACGGCTCCCGGGCCATCCGCCAGCTGCCGGAGACACGGCCGAACGTCCCCCAGCGGTTGGCGGCCCCGAACAGCGAGCTGCCGTCCCGCCGGATCAGGGACTCGAAGACGTAGCGATCCTTGTAGTCCACGGTCACTCCCGCCAGCAGACCGATTTGCCGGACGTCCTCGAGCGATGACGTGGTGTTGCGGCTCGACTGGGACGTGTTGACCAGCGAGGTGACGCCCTTGACCGCCAAAGTATTCCCAGAGGCGCTCTGGGCCTCCGTCGTCCGCTGCTCGTACAGATAGCTGAGCCGCACGCGCCCCAGGAGGTCGGGGCGGAAACTGTGGCGCAGGGTGGCGTTCATGGATCCGTTCATCGACTCCAAGCCGGCCGTACTCCGCGTCAGCTGCCCGTTGTTCGTCCCTGGGGTGGACGTCGTGGTGCGGTACCCTTTGTCCAGGAACTGCAGCGTCGCCTGGCGTCGGATGTCATAGCTGAAGCTTCCGTCCATGCTCAACCACGAGACTTCCGGCGGAGTGAACTGCACCGTGAGCCCGCCGAGGAACCGGTTGGTGGCATCGTTGCGCTGAATGTTCTCGAGCTGGTACAGCGGGTTCGCGTTCTGTGAGCCCCCGCCCTGGAGGTTGGGCCGGATGTACAGGCGCCCCAGGGTGTCGCGCTGCAGCACGTTGACGATGCCGGGGACGCGGGTGAGCACGAAGAACGCGTTCCCGCCGCCCTCCTGGTTCAGCCCGTCTTGCGTGCTGCGGGTGTACTGCGAGCGGAAGGCGACGTTCCAGGTTTGCCCGATCAGCTGGTCCACGTTCAACCGGAACGTGTTCCGCTGGAAGCCCTGCAGGAAGCGGATCGCGCCTTGCTGCGTCAAGTTGGAGCCGCTCGCGTAGAACTGCGTACTCCCGACGCGGCCCGTCATGTCGAGGCTGTTGTCCGAGTACAACTGGTCGGTGATCGTCTGGCGCACGGCGTCGTACGTCGGACCGGGCCACGCACTGATCTGGAACCGCTCCTTCAGCACGTTCCCGGTGGCGAAGGTGTTGCTCTGCGTGATCGTCGCGCCCGGATCGATGGGAAAATTCGGCGGACTCAGGGCGAAGAAGCCCGGATCGTTGTTGATCCGGAATTGCCAGTAGTAGTAGTTGAACGTTTGCGCGCACAGGGGCTGGCCGGTCACCGCCGCGCAGAACTGCTGGTTGTGCTCGTCCTGGACGAGCGCGTGATACTGCGCCAGCCCGAAATCGCGCTCGATGTCGTTGGTCCCGACTTCGTTGCGGAAGTGGAACGTCACGCCTTCCAGAGCCCGCCGACCGGACCGGGTCGTGATGTTGATCACGCCGTTGGCGGCCCGCGAGCCGTACAGCGAGGCGGCCGCGGCGCCCTTCACCACCTCGACGTTGTCGATGTCCTCGGGGTTGATGTCCGGCAGCCCCCCGTTGACGATCATGCCGTCCACGATGTACAGCGGGTCCTGGCCCCGGCCCTGGCCGTTCAGCGACGTCACCCCGCGTAGCACCACGGCCGGCGCGGCACCGGGTCTGCCGCTGTTGGATACGATTTCCGCGCCGGCCACCTTCCCCTGAATCTGCGTGAGCGGGTTCGCCCCTGGGACCGGCATCTGCGACGCGTCGACGTGAGACACATTGAACGTCGTCTTCGCCGCCTCCGTCGCCTCCTGCACGCCGGTCACGACGACGGCCTCGAGCAGGTTCACATCGTACAGCAGCGCGACGTCGACCACTTGCTCGCCCGCAATGAGTTTGATCGCCTTGCTGCTCGGCTTGAAGCCGACCGCCCGGAAGCGCACGACGACGTCCTGCCCGCGCACGCGGGCCGCCGGCACGAACAGCGTGTAGCGGCCATCCGCGCCGGTATTGACGCCCGCGCGCAGCTCCTCGATGATCACGCTGGCTGCCGCGATCGGCTCGCCCCGGTCGGACGTGACCCGGCCCCGGACGACCGCGTCCTGCGCCGCTGCGGCGCGGACGCCCCCCCCTCCGAGTAGAAGAGCCGCCGCCGAAACAGGCGCGGTCAGCCACCAGCCACGACGAACGTGGGTCATAGTGGACTCCTGTGGTAAGCGATGGGCGACTGCGACACTGCGCTGCAGACGGGCACACCGCCACACGCGGCCGTGGGCCGCGGGAGGACAGCATGAGTTTTTACAGGACGACCAGCGAACGGAATGACGGCCATTCGCGCTCACAGAGTTGCTGATATGATTTTTATACGCCCCGTTTCATATCTCGTCAATACCCCTGCCTCCCCCCGCTCCCCGCCCCGTTGCCGGTTCCCAGACGCCAATACCACCTCTCCCCCATCCCCCATCCCCTCTTGCCCTTTCCCTCTTCCCGGCCTAGTTGCGGACTTGTACTATGGAAGGGACAGTTCTGGGGTAGCGATGCCGCCTTCGAAACTCCCCGTCCACCGGCGGGACGTTTTCCCAGCCATCGGCAGCCGGCTGCTGGTGACCATCGGGCTCGCTGCCTCCCCGCCTCCCCTCCTGGCCCAGCAGCCGGTCAGCGCCATCCTCGTTGGCCACCTCATCGACCGGCAGTCGGGCACCGCCATCGTCGGGGCGCGCCTGGTGATTCTGGGCTGGTCCCTGGAGGCGGGGAGCGACTCCGCCGGCCGATTCACGTACACCGGGCTGTACCCCGGGAGCTACATGCTCCAGGCCCGGGCCGTGGGCTACACCGTGACGAACTGGGTCGTCAAGGTCAGTGACGCGGAAGAGCAACACCGCACCTTCCCCATGACGCCGCTCGCGCTCGAGCTTGACCCGGTCACGGTCGAGGGTCGCGCGAGCTTGGCCGAGCAGCGACGGCTCGAGTTCGTCTGCAACTCGGCGGGGTGCACGATGCGCATGACGCGCAGCCCGCGGAATTGTCTTCCGGACTACTTCGTGGACGGGTTCCCAGCCACGAACTCGACGACCGCCCAGTTGCCGACGGTGGGAATCATCGGGATCGAGGTATATGCCAGCCTCAGCGAAACACCCCAGCAGTTCCTCAAGTCGGACACGATGTGCGGCGCGATCGTGATCTGGACCCGCTCCGGCCCGTCCTGACCTCCACATAAAAAAGGAGGGGCCTCGCGGCCCCTCCCAGACAGTGCACCGGTCACCCCGTTAGGGGAGACGGTCCAGGCACTGCGTGAAGTTCGGGTTGTTGGTCTCCTCGAACGGCACCGGGAAATTGTAGTCGGTGCCGTACTTGCCGCCCTTGAAGTAATCGCCGGTCGGGAACACGGTCTCCGGCAGCCGATTGTACGGCGCCCGCGACAGGCGGCGCAGGTCGGCGAGCCGGTGCGCGGACAGCCACATCCACAGCGCGCGCTCACGGAACAGGAGGTTCACCGCACCCCCGAAGGTCGTGGCGTCCGCCGTAGTCAACATCGACATCGCCGTCGGCGCTGGAGGGGGAGGCGGGGGGGGAATCGCCGGGTTCAGGAAGAAATACGCCGGCGGATGCGCGCGGAGGCTGTCCAGCCGCTGGTAGAACACGCCCCCGTTCGCGGTATCGCCGAGCTGCAGCGCGTTCTCCGCCTCGATCAGCCGCGCCTCGGCGCCCGTCGCCAGCGGGATCGACGTCTTCCGGTCCGGGAATCGCAGCTGATCGAACTGCGCCGTGACCATGTCGAAGCCGACGTTCGGGGCGGAGGGGGTGCCGACGTTCAGCCGCACGGTGGTGTCCCGGATGTCACCGGTGCTGCGGTACCGCAAGCCATTGATGCCTTCGCCGTCAGCGACGGAATACCGTTTGGCATTGCCGTTGGCGACGAACACTCCGTTGTTTTCACGCGTCGTCGTTTCGGAGTAGCCGATTTGGTAGCTGTAGGTGGTGGGCACCGAAGCGATGGTGGTAGCCGCAGTAGCGAAGTCCCCGGTGCCCCCACGATACACGAGCGCCCGGGCGAGGCCGATGCGGGCGAGGTTCTGCACGATGGCACGGGTGCCCGAGCTCACATTGACTGCGGCATTCCCCGCCGTCAGTGCCGCCGTAAAGCGCGCGATGGCGGTGTCGGTTATCTGGGCCCGGGTCAGCGGCTGCCCGAAAACCAGCGAGCCGTCCGGATTGGCAGTACTGAACGGCACGCCCGAACACCAGTTTTCGGCGAACCAAAGATAGGTGTACCCCGACAGGCTCAGCATCTCGGAGAGTCCCGTGTTGGCCGTCGTGTCCGACAGCGCCCGGAACCGGCCCGCGGCGAATTCCATGGAGCGCCGCGCGCGGCTAATCGTCCGGAACCAACCGGTCAGCGTGCCGTTCGTCGCGAGCGTCGCCCGCCGGTCGATCTCGATGCGGGTGGGGAACGTCTCCGAATTGATCCATTCGTCGGCCAGCAACCCGCTCATCATGATGATCCCCTCGGTACCCGAGGAGCCATCGGCCCCCGAGCCGCCGTAGGAAAGGGCGAAGTCTCCGATCGCCGCAGCGCGAACGGTCGGCAGGGTCGAGGCCCCCTGCAGGTTGTCCGGGGTGATGATGTCGGGGTCGGTCACATCCAGCGTGCACGCCGAGACGGACAAGGCCGTCCCGGCGAGGGCGAGGGTCAGCCAGCCCGAGAGCCGGCCGCCGCGCCCGTCGGTCTTTACAAATCCGAGCATGGTCATGGTCGTTGGCCCTCGGCTCAGAAGGACACGTTGATGCGCGCGATCCAGTAGTGGATCGGCGGCTGCGTCAGAAAGTCCCGGGTGCCGAAGTTCGCCTGTCCCTGCCCATTGATCTCCGGGTCGAACCCGGGGTAATGCGACCACGTGGCCAGGTTCCGCCCCGCGACGGTGAAGCTCAGCGTTCGGGCCCCGAACTGCGCCGCCAGGGAAGCGGGGGCGAAATAGGTCAGCGAAACCTCCCGCAATTTGAGGAAGTCCGCGTCCTCGATGTACCCGATGGGATCTCCCTTGAACACCGATACCACCGCGTTCGCCTGATCGGCGAGCGGCGTCTTGGGATCCACCAGCGCCCGACACTCATTCTGCCCGCAGCGGAAGGCTTCCGTCAGATTGTACATACTCATCCCGGCCCGGTAGTCCAAGGTGGCCGAGAGACGCCAACGATCCTTCCACGAGAAGCCGGTGTTCAGCGAGGCCCCCTGGGTGGGGAATGGCGTCCCGAGATAGCTGTACACGGGACAAGGCTGCCCCGGAGTCGTGCAGCCAGGGCTCAGGCTGTCGACCGCGAGGGCCACCTCGGTGTCCGTGATGATCCCGTCCCCGTTGGCGTCGTTATAGGTGAACTTCTGCCCCCAGTAGCCGCCCAGTGGATAGCCCTCCACGTGCCGCTGGTCACCGATGATCACGTTGGGGATGTCGTTGCCCAGGAGGTCCTTCCCGAGGTCGACCAGGCGGTTGCGGTTGCCGAACGCCGAGAGCGTGAAGTCCAACGCCGCCGGCCCGCGCGCCACCTGTCCGCCCAGGCTGATCTCGACCCCCTTGTTGCTCACCTTCCCTAGATTGTAGAACTGCGACGCTGGTCCTCCCACGGATGGCGGCAGCGGCACGCTGATGAGCGCGTCCCGGGAGCTCTTGCTGTAGAACGTGACGCCGAGATGCAGCCGATCGTCCGAAAAGTCGGCGTCAAAACCCGCCTCGGTTTCCGTCGTCCGCTCCGGCTTGAGGTTGACGTTACCGATATTGCCGATCGAGAACGCCGGCACGTCATTCCCCCCCACCAAGGCGACGACCGGGTTGTAGAACTGCTGCGCGTCCGTCGTGCCGGGCTGCAGGCCGGACTGCCCGTACACGACCCGCAGCCGCAGACTGTTCAGCCACCCCATCTGGGGGAAGAACGGCTCCTCCGAGATGACCCACGAGGCGCCGACCTTGGGATAGTTGATGAACCCGAAGTTCGTACCGAAGGCGGAGTTCTTGTCCCGGCGCAGCGCGGCGGTCACGAACAGGCGGTCCGCGAACCCGATCTGTTCCTCGACGAACGTGCCGAGCGTCTTGGCGTCCTGCTGATCCTCGTTGACCGAAGGAATCGCCACGCCGGCGAGCGACCCGGTGCCGGCGGCGAGCCGCCGTCCCGACGCGAACACGAAGATCGACTTCTCGCGGAACCACTGCAGCCCGACGGTGGTGCTCGAGGTGATGGTCGACGTCAGCGTGTGCCGCGCCGAAGCGCTGAAGTTGGAGGTGACGTCGAACACCTGGACCGGGTTCGCGGAGCGACTGCCTTCGAGGCTCGTCGTGTTCAATGGCACCTGGTTGGGCGCCAGGGTGCGCTGGTCGTACCGGTTGGTGAAGTCGAGACCGATCACCGCCCGCGCGGTGAGCCACGGGAACGGCGTCGCATCGGCGTTCATGCTCCCGGTGAAGCGGTTGACCGTCTGGTCGGTGTTGATCTTGCGGACGTCGTTCGGCTGGAGGAAACCCCAGCCGTTGCGGCCGAAGGCGCTCCCCAACAGGCCGCTCCCTAGGTACCCGAGCGCGTTGTTGTCGTTGTCGGGCAGGTGGAGATCGCTGTTCGTATAGCGGGTGTTGATCCCAACGTCGAGACCCTTGCGCACCTTGTTATGGACGTTGCCGACCAGACTGATCTGATTCATGTAGTTGTTCAGGAATACACCCACTTCGTTTTGGAAGTGGCCGGCAACATAGAAGGTGGTTTGCTCACTACCGCCCGACAGGGACACCCCGTACTGTTGGCGGCTGCCCGTCCGGAACGGGCTGTCGTCGCGCAGCGGATTCAACGTGAACACCCCGCCGTTCTGCTTGCACTGCAAGGTCGCGACCCGCGGCAGCGTGCAGAAGAACCGCAGCGCGCGAAGGGGGTTCGTGGGCAGGTTTGCGACCGTGGTGTCGAATCCGTAGTAGGTATCCGGCCACGTCGTGTGGTCGTAGAGCATGCCCCCCTCGACGTAGGCCGTCCACAGCGTAGGGCCGGGCCGGCCCTGCTTGGTGCGGACCTGCACGATCCCGTTGGCCGCGGCGGTGCCGTAGAGTGTGCCCGCCGAGGGCCCTTTCACCGCTTCGATCGCTTCGAGGTCCTCGGGCTGGATGTCGTTGATGCGCGACGGCACCTGTCCGCCGACGCCGATGGTGTTGGCGCTGGGCGAGCTGCTGACGCGGATGCCGTCGATGAAGAACACCGGCTCGTTGGACAGCGACACGCTGTTGGAGCCGCGGATGCGCACCCGCGCGCCGCCCCCCGTCGTGCCGCTCGAGGGCAGCACCGTGACGCCCGCGGCCCTCGCGTTGAGCAGGTCCGCGAAGTTCGTCACCGGGGCTTTGTCGACGTCCCCGGCGGCGACCTGCGTCACGTCGTTGGGGATCTCCCGGGCCTTCTGTCCCTGCCCGTACCCGTTGACGACAATCGCCTCGAGGCCGATGGGGTTGGCCGTGAGCGTGAAGTCAACCGTGGCGCTCTCCCCGGCCGCCACCGTCACCGCCTTGCTCTGCGGCGTGTACCCGATGGCCGTGACGCGCACCGCGAGCGTCCCGGCGGCGCGCAGCGTCAGCCGATAGCGTCCCTCGGCGTCGCTCGTCGCCCGGACGTCGCTGCCCGCCACCGTCACCTGGGCGCCGGAGACGGCCTTGCCGGCCGCATCGGTGACCCGCCCCGACACCGTCTGCGCGTGCACCGCCGCCGGCGCCAGCGCGCACACCAGGGCGACCGCGGCCGCGCCGAACAGGTGTCTGGCAGTGCTTGCTCGCATGGTTGGGATCCTCACGTTGTTCATTGTCGTGGTGCGACTCCGGGAAAGCAGGGGAACGACTGGAGGGCTCACCGACGAAGCACGAGGCATGCTACCTCCTTCTGGAAAAATGCGCCGCCAAACAACAACCGCGCCGTCACGTCCCGGAGTGGCGGGCCGCCGGCGCGTCGCGTATGGTATTACGTTTCCAATGTGAGCCGACTTTTCCAGCCCCGCAAGTGAGCGTCCGCCGCGTTCCTCGCGCCCCGTTGTGGGCCGCCGCCCTCGCCCTGTTGCCCGGCCCATTCCGGACCGGGCAGGACCCCGATGCTTCCACCGCGCGCAGCCTCGGCCGCCCGGACGCCCCCGTCACCGTCTTCGAGCTGGGCGACTTCCAATGCCCCGCCTGCCGCGAGTTCACGCTCACCACGTTCCCCACTATTAAAGAGGAATACGTGCGCACGGGGAAAGTCCGCTGGGTGTTCGTGAACTTCCCGCTCACGTCGCTGCACCCCAACGCGGTCCAGGCCGCCGAGGTGGCCATGTGCGCCGCGCGTCAGCGGCGCTTCTGGGAGATGCACGACGCCCTCTATCAACGGCAGCCGGCTTGGGCCGGCCAGGCCGACCCCGGCCCGTATCTGCTCGCCGTGGCGGACACCTTGGGGCTGGACCATGCGGCCCTCGCCGCCTGCCTCGCCGCCCGGGCAACACGCCCCGCGATCCAGCGCGACGCCGACCAGGCGGCACGCATCGGCGCGCGGGCGACCCCGACGTTCCTCATCGAACACGGCTTCCTCGAGGGGGCTGCCGGAGCGGAGGACTTCCGTCGCATCCTCGATTCTGTTTACCTCGCCAAGACCCGCACCCCGCGCTGATGGCTGCCCTGCGGCCATCGCTGATCTACCGGCTGAGCCTGAGCCTCGCGGAGCGGGCGGCGTCCCTCGCCGCGCGGTTCGACCGCAAGCTGGCGCGCGGCCTCGACGGCCGGCGCGGCCTCACCCAGCGGCTCACGACGTGGGCGCAGGCGAGCCGCGACCCGCATCGCCCGCTGGTATGGGTCCACGCCCCCTCGGTGGGCGAAGGACTGCAGGCCAAGCCGGTCCTCGAGTCGCTGCGGGCCGCGCACCCCGACTGGCAGCTCGCCTACACGTTCTTCTCGCCGTCGGCCGAGCGGCTGGCGCGCACGCTGCCGGCGGACGTGATCGACTACCTGCCGCTCGACCGGCCCCGGGAGGTGCGCGCGGCGCTCGAGGCGCTGCGCCCGGCGGCGCTGGTCTTCAGCAAGCTCGACGTGTGGCCCGAGCTGACGCTGGCGGCGGCGCGGCAGGGCGTGCGGCTCGGTCTTATCTCGGCGACGGTGGCGCCGCACTCCTCGCGGCTGCGTTGGCCAACGCGGCAGTGGGGGCAGACCGCCTATCGCGCCCTCGACCGCATCGGCACCATCAGCGAGGAGGACGCCCGGCGGCTGCAGCTGCTCGGGGCGCGGGCCGAGGTGATCGAGGTCACGGGCGACACGCGCTACGACAGCGTCGCGGAGCGGGCGGAGCGGCTCGACCGCGCGCGCGAGCCGTTCGCGCGCCTCGCCGCCACCGCCGGGAAGGACACCTTCACGATCGTCGCCGGCTCCACGTGGCCGTCCGACGAAGCGGTGCTGCTGCCGGCGTTCGCGGACTTGCTGGTCCAGGTTCCGCAGGCGCGGCTCGTCCTCGCGCCCCACGAGCCAAACCCCGACCACCTGGCGGGCATCGCGCAGCGCGCGCTGCAGGTCAAGCTGCCGCGTCCGGTGCGGCTCTCCCAGCTCGAGCACGCGCCGGCCGCCCCGGTGATCGTCGTCGACCGCGTCGGCGTGCTGGCCGACCTCTACGCACTCGGCGACGTCGCGTTCGTGGGAGGCGGGTACCACCGCGCCGGCCTGCACTCGGTGCTGGAGCCGGCGGTGTTCGGCATCCCCGTGATCGTCGGGCCGCGCTGGGAGAACAGCCGGGACGCGGGGCTGCTCGTCGCGAGCGGCGGGGCGGTCGCGTTGCCGGCGGACGGACGGCATCCGCTGCACTCGCAGTGGCTGGTGTGGCACCACGACCCCGCCACCCGGCGCAAGGCGGGGGCTGCGGGACGGCGGGTCGTGACGGAGGGGCGGGGGGCGGCGGAGCGGACCAGCGCGCTGGTCGAAGAGCTGCTTACGGCGAACCGGTCGGCGTAGCCGGAGCGGGCACGACGACGCCCTCGATCGTGACGGAGCGGGGCGAGAACATCCCCGCCGTGAGTCCGGTGATCAGCAGGTCACTCCAGCGGGCGCGCACCCGGATGCGCACGTCGGTGAGGCGCGCCCCGGCGCCCAGCTGCCCCGCGAGCACGTCCTCGAGATTCGGCGGGGCGGCGGTCATCAGCCCCCAGAACACAAAGACGGGGTGCTTGGTGACCCGAAACGGGGCGCCGGCGGTCGAGGGCGTCGGCGCGGCGCCGGCGAGCGACACCGGCACGCCCAGCTTGGTGCTGTCGAAGGTCAGCGCGCAGGCACCGGTCAAGGCGGCGAGCGCGAGCGGCCAGGCGCGACGCGAATAGGACGTCAAGAGTCTCCCGGGGAAACAATGGGGCGCGCCGGACGACGGCGCGCCCCAAAGGTAGCGGTACCGGGCGCTGATGTGAACCCGCTTACATCCCGATCGGCGCCTTCAACGCGACGTGAGCGCCGATGCCGATGATGCCGCCCGTCGCGCCGCTGTCGAACTTCTCCGAATCGTAGGCGACGTGAACGCCGAACATGCCGAAGCCGAGATTCGCCCCGATGACCCACCCGACGTTCGAGTTGGTTCCGCTGATCCCCGAGAACTTGTACCAGCGGTTGCTGATGGACAGGTACGGCTCGATGCTCAGCCCGGGGGTGGGCACATTGGCCGACACGCCGACTCCAGCGGTGATCCGGGTCATGGCCGAATCAGTGTTGGCGGCGCCCTGCCGAGCGGCACCGAGCTGGAGGTTCACGGACAGGGGAATCAGGCTGCCGCCGATCACCCGGAACGCCGCGTTGCCGGCGACCGACGTGTAGCTATCGGCAGCGCCGTCCGGCTTCCAGGTGGTGAAGCCCACGCCGACGGTCAGGTTGGCGAGGCCGAGAGAGCCGCGGGCGCCCCACGCGCTCCCCTTGCCCAGGTCGCTATTGGGCTTGGCGTAATCTCCGCTGATCGTCACTCCGGTTCCGCCTTTCGGATTGTTCCACAGCGGACTGCCGAAGTTCTGCGCCACGGCTGGGACGGCCGCCACGACGGCCAGGCTCAGCGCGATCGCTGCACGCTTCATGTGTTTCCTCCGCACGTGTGGGGGGCGGGGCCGGACTGCCCGGCCCCGCGATACTGCGGGCCTACGGTAGGAAAGCGCCGCGGCGAAGTCAATGGTGTGTCGTCTCAATGCACCCACACGGCGCCGATCGACACACCCTCGACATCCCCAAGCCCGGCGCTCAAGCGGGCATCGAAGACCCGGCTCAGGTGCAGATCCACGCCCAGGCCGAGGGCGAACTGCACGTCGGTGCCGCCGTCCGCCAGGAAAAACGCCGTCGGCTGGACGTAGGGGACGAAGCTCACCTGCGAGCCCTGCGGCTTCACCCGGCCGCCCAGCGACAGGCCTACCGGAATGATCAGCACCGAGCCGCCGCTCACCAGGTTCGCGCCGATGCCGAACACCAGCGCGCCGTCGAGCGGGAAGTCCGCGGTCTTGTCGATGACGCGCTCGCGCGCTTCCACGCCGAGCAGCGCCACACTGCTGGCCCCGCCCCCGGGCGTGAAGATGCCGCCCTTGAACCCGATGTCGAATTTGCCACTCGCCATCCGGTACGCGCCCTCGAACGCTGTGCCGCCCCCCTTCGGGAAGCTGAGCAGCGCGCCGAACTCGGCGCGCGTGAACGCGCGGTACGGGGCGTTGAAGGTCGTGGTGCCCGTGGCCTGCGCCGCCGCGCCGGCGGCGCCGGCCGCGGCCAGGGCCAGTACGACTGCGATCATGCGTCGCATTGCCGTCTCCAGGTTGCCGGTTGTGGTCGGTGCTTCCAGGGTACCCGCGCGCGGAAACGGCGTTCCGCCGCGGGACGACCCAATATAAGAACACGCCGCCCGGCTCCGGTCACGGAGCCAGGCGGCGTCCCGTGTGACCGGGGTCACACGGGTCCGGGGTGAGGCGTAGTTACTTCGATCCGAACCGCACACCCACCCGGATTGGGATGAAGCTGAAAGTGGCGCCGCTCACTTTTACACTCGTGAACTTCCCTTCAGCGAAGATGCGCGTTGCGCCCGTGCCCACCCGGAACGCCACGCCAGCGCCCCCGCCGAACCCGGCCTTGGTGCCGAGGCTCGTGGAGTCAACTTTCACGTTATAGACTCCTACTCCCGCGAGCAGATAGGGCCGAATCTGATCTGTGCTCGTCCCGAATGCGTACACGACGTCGGCCGCTCCGCCGAAGATCTTCGTCTTGTGCGCCACGACGCCCGTCTTCTCGCTCGTCTGACTGTAGGCGCCCTCGACGCGGAGGCCGATCGGCTGGCTGGGCAGCCAGTAGGTCACGTCGGCCCCCGCGATCCACCCCGCCTTGTCAGCGGTCTTGTAGTCGCTCAGTGGCAAGAGCAGCCCCGCGCCCACGCCGACGCGCACGCCTCCGGTAGCCGCCGCCGCGGCCTGCGCCGCCGCGGCACCGGCGCCCACCACCATCGCCGCCATCACCGCCAGCACCGTCCTCTTCATATTCCCTCCTTGATGGTTTCGTCCGCTTGCTCCGCCACGACACGCACGACGTCGCCGGCGACTTGCACAAACCCACCTGCCACCTGATAACGATGGACGCCCCCCCCGTGGTTCACGGTCATCTCCCCCGTTCCCAATAGCGCCACGAACGGGGCGTGGGCGGGGAGCACGCCGACCAGCCCATCGTAGGCCGGAACGACGACGGCCGTCGCGTCCCCGTCGTATACAGACCGGTCGGGACTGATCAGCGTCACGCGCATCAGGTCGCCGCCAGGCGCTTGGCCTGCGCCACGACTTCGTCGACGCCGCCCACCATGTAGAACGCCTGCTCCGGCAGCTGGTCGAATTCGCCGGCGACCACCCGCTCGAAGGAGCCGACCGTGTCCTCGAGCTTCACGTACTTGCCCTCGAGGCCGGTGAACTGGGAGGCGACGAAGAACGGTTGCGAAAGGAACCGTTGCACGCGCCGCGCGCGCGCGACGATCAGCTTGTCGTCCTCGGACAGCTCGTCCATCCCGAGGATCGCGATGATGTCCTGGAGGTCCTTGTAGCGTTGCAGAATGCGCTGCACCTCGACGGCCACCGTGTAGTGGCGCTCGCCCAGATACTGGGCGTCGAGGATCCGCGACGACGACGACAGCGGATTCACCGCGGGATAGATGCCCAGCTCGACGATCGCCCGGTCGAGCACGACGGTCGCGTCGAGGTGCGAGAACGCGGTCGCGGGCGCCGGATCGGTCAGGTCGTCGGCCGGGACGTAGATGGCCTGCACCGAGGTGATGGAGCCCTTCTTGGTGGAGGTGATGCGCTCCTGCAGCTCGCCCATCTCGGTCGCGAGCGTCGGCTGGTAGCCCACCGCGCTCGGCATGCGCCCGAGCAGCGCCGAGACCTCCGACCCCGCCTGGGTGAACCGGAAGATGTTGTCGATGAACACGAGCACGTCCTGGCCCTCGACGTCGCGGAAATACTCGGCGACGGTCAGCCCCGAGAGGCCGACCCGCAGGCGCGCGCCCGGCGGCTCGTTCATCTGGCCGTAGATCAGCGAGCAGGAACCGAGCACGCCGCTCTCCTTCATCTCCAGGTAGAGGTCGTTTCCCTCGCGCGTGCGCTCGCCCACGCCGCAGAACACGGAGCGTCCGCCGTGCCCCAGCGCCACGTTGTGGATGAGCTCCTGGATGATGACCGTCTTGCCGACGCCGGCGCCGCCGAACAGACCGATCTTGCCGCCCTTCACGAACGGGGCGATCAGGTCGATGACCTTGATCCCCGTCTCGAACACCTCGGTCTTGGGCTCCAAGTCCACGAACTTCGGCGTCTCGCGGTGGATCGGCCAGCGCTCGACGTCGGGCGGGATCGGCGGCCCCTCATCGACGGGCTCCCCGAGCACGTTGAGGATGCGGCCCAGCGCGGCGTTGCCCACCGGCACGGTGATCGGATCGCCGGTGTCGACGGCGGGCATCCCGCGCACGACGCCGTCGGTCGTGCTCATCGCGACGGCCCGCACCTGGTTGCGGCCGATGTGCTGCTGCACTTCGGCTACCAGACGCACCCCCGCCTGCTCGATGACGAGTGCGTTGTACAGCTCGGGGAGTTTCTCCGGCTCGAACTCCACATCGAGGACGGGCCCGATGACCTGGACGACGCGACCGACGTTCGTCGCGGCCGCGGCCATCTTGGGAGTTTCCTTGGTCTTGGTCGCCATGCGAACCCCATTCTGAGACATCGGACGTCAGACCTCAGACGTCTGATGTCTGATGTCTGACGTCTATCCCTTCAACGCTTCTGCCCCACCGACGATCTCCGCCAGCTCCTGCGTAATCTGCGCCTGCCGGGCCCGGTTATACGTGCGCCGCAGGACGTCGAGAATGTCCCCCGCGCTGTCGGTGGCGTTTTTCATCGCCGTGCGGCGCGCCCCGTGCTCGCCCGCCGCCGTCTCGACCAGCGCCCGGTACATCTGGTTGTTCACGTACAGCGGCAGCAGGGTTTCGAGGATCGCTTCCGCCGAGGGCTTGAGAATGTAAAACCTGGCGGTCGGGCGGTCGGGCGGTCGGGCGGTCGCGTGCGAATGCCGTTCGTCCGCCTGACCGCCATTCCGCCCTTCCGCCCGGGGCGGGGTGATGGGGAGGACGCGCAGCACCGTCGGCGGCGTCGAGACCGGGCTGTTGAATTTCGCGAACACGATCTCGACGGCGTCGAGCTCGCCGTGCGCGAACCGCTGCATCAACGGGGTGATCACCTCCGCGGCGTGGGCCGGCGTGGGCCGGTCCCCGATATCGATCCGCTGCGAGGCCAGTGCGCGCTTGGTGAACCGGAAGAACGCGATGCCCTTCCTCCCCACGAGGTGCAGCTCGACCGTGCCGCCCCCGCCCCCGGCGCCCTCGAGCTCCTGGAGCCGCCGCCGCGCCTCGCGGATCAGATTGGCGTTGAAGCCGCCGCACAGGCCGCGGTTCGACGTGATCAGCACCAGCGCCGTGCGCCGCGGCGATCCCGCGTCGATGGCGGGCCGGCGCAGCAGCGGGAAGCGCTCCGCCAGCTCCGGTGCGTACAGATCCCCGATCACCTCGGCGAGCGCGGCCGCGTAGGGACGCGCGGCCACGACCCGGTCCTGCGCTTTCTTCAGCCGCGACGTGGCGACCATCTCCATCGTCTTGGTGATCTGGCGCGTGCTCGAAATCGATCGGATGCGCCGCTTCAGCTCCCGGGCCTTCGCCACTACCGACGACCCCCGCCCATCCCCTTGTACTCTTCGATCGCCTTGCGCAGCCGGCCCGACAGGTCGTCGGAGAGCGCCCGGGTACGCCGGATCTCCTCGCCGATCTCCGCGTGGGAGGCGGCCATGAACTCGTGAAACCCTTCCTCCCAGCCCCGGATCGCGCCGACGGCGAGGTCGTCCAGGTGGCCGTTCCCGACCGCGAAGATGATCATCACCTGCTGCTCGACCGGCATGGGGTGGTACTGGGGCTGCTTCAGCACTTCGACGACCCGTTCGCCCCGGGCCAGCTGCCGCTGGGTCGCGGCGTCGAGCTCGGAGCCGAACTGCGCGAACGCCGCCAGCTCGCGATACTGGGCGAGATCCAGGCGCAGCCGCCCGGCGACCTGTTTCATCGCCTTGATCTGGGCGTTGCCGCCCACGCGCGAGACCGAAATGCCCGGATTGATCGCGGGCCGCACGTTCGAGTAGAACAGGTCGGTTTCGAGGAAGATCTGCCCGTCGGTGATCGAGATGACGTTGGTCGGGATGTACGCCGAGACATCGCCGGCCTGGGTTTCGATGATCGGCAGCGCCGTGAGCGAGCCGCCGCCCATTTCGTCGGAAAGCTTGGCCGCGCGCTCGAGCAGGCGGCTGTGGAGATAGAACACGTCGCCGGGATACGCCTCGCGGCCCGGCGGACGGCGCAGCACCAGCGAGAGCTGGCGGTAGGCGGCGGCCTGCTTGGAGAGGTCGTCGTAGATGCACAGCGTCGCCTTCTTCTCGTCGTACATGAAGTACTCGGCCATGCTGCAGCCCGAGTACGGCGCGATGTACTGCAGCGGCGCCGGCTCGGAGGCGGACGCCACCACCACGATCGTGTAGTCCATCGCCCCGTGCTCTTTCAGCCGCTCCACCACCGCGGCGACGGTCGAGTTCTTCTGGCCGATCGCCACGTACACGCAGATGACGCTCTGCCCCTTCTGATTGATGATCGTGTCCACCGCGATCGCGGTCTTCCCCGTCCCGCGATCGCCGATGATCAGCTCGCGCTGGCCGCGGCCGATCGGGATCATCGAGTCGATCGCCTTGAGCCCCGTCTGCAGCGGCTCCTTCACCGGCTGGCGCTTGATGATGCCGGGAGCGACGATCTCGACCTTGCGGTTCTTCGCCGCCGGGATCGGGCCCCGCCCGTCCACCGGCCGCCCCAGCGGGTCCACGACCCGGCCCACCAGCGCGGGCCCCACCGGCACCTCGAGCACGCGGCCGGTGCGGCGCACCTCATCCCCCTCGCGCAGCCGCAGGTAATCCCCGAAGATCACCGCGCCGAGGTTGTCCTCTTCGAGGTTCAGAGCCTGGCCCGTGACCTTCTCGCCCGTTTCCGAAGAGGTGAACTCGAGCATCTCGCCGGCCATCGCGGCGGTGAGGCCGTACACCCGGGCGATGCCGTCCTTGACCTCGAGGACGGTGCCGACCTCCCGGACGTCAATGTCCGCGAGGTCCGCAGCCTGGATCTCTTTGAGCAGGATTTCTTTGAGCTCGCCGGGACGGAGAATGGAGTCGGTGGCCATAGGGGTTCGGGTGGAAGTTTGTGAAAAATATCACATGCCGCCGCCGCCCGCCAACCCCACCGGGCGGTCAGGCGGTACGGCGGTCAGGCGGACAACAGTAGCCGCTGCGGCAGCGTAAGTGGCCGACCGCCCGACCGCCAGTCCGCCCTTCCGCCTACGTTCGTGATCGCGTCCTTCCTCTTATAAAGCGCGCCAGCACGCCCCCCGGCCCGAGCGCGCGCAGCTCCTGCGGCACCACGCCCGCCACGCGCCGCGCCGCCGCCGCGAGGTGGCTGGGCGAGGCGTAGCCCAAGATGCGCACCACCCCGCGCACCGTGTAGCCCGGGTTCCCCAGGAGGTCGGCCGCGCAGGCCGTCCGCGCCAGGTCGATCACGCGCTTCAGGTTCGGCGCCCCACCGGCCGCGAATTGCCGCGACAGGTGCTCCCGCGTGACGCGCAGCGCCTGCGCGAGGTGCGCCGTCTTGGTCGGCAGCGCGACCCGCCGCAGCACTTCCTCCCACACGTCGAGCTGCAGCCGGTCGGTCAGGCGCAGCAGCCGCGGCGCCGCGGCCAGCGCCCGGCGGCGGGCCGCCTGCGCCGTGCGCGCGGCGATCCACTCCCCCGCGACCGCGTTGTCCACGCCCTCGACCAGCACGCCGGCGTACCCCGCCCCCTGACAGCGCCGCAGCAGCTCGCCGTCGTCGGGCCGGAACGCGGAGAGCGCGAACATCGGGATGCGCGGGAAGCGGGCCGGCAGCGCCTGGGCGAGGTCCGGCGCCGCTTTCACGTCGAGGACCACCGCGTCCACCAGGTGGCGTTGCAGCAGGCGCTCGACCCCCTCGCCGCTGCGGCACAACCGGACGGTGCCCAGCCGCCGCGGATACCCCTGCTTCACCGCCCGGCGCGCCTCGCGGCGCGGATGATACACCGGCACGACCGGGGTCACGCGCTCGCCTCGGCGTCGCCCGCCTGATCGAGGGCGCGCACCATCTCCGCCGCTCGCTTCAGCACGCCGCGCGCATTGTCGTAGGAAATCTTGTCCAACGCCGCGTCGTAGTCGTGCCAGACGCAGGCGGTAATGCCCTCCTCGACCTGGGGCGCGGGCTCCCCGGTCACGGACTCGAACAGAAAGAAGTGGCAGAATTTGTGGATGGTCTTGCCGCGAAAGCGGAAATACCAGTCGATCACCCGGATCGGCCCGTGGAGCGCGAGGTCGGCGAGCCCGGTCTCTTCGGTGACTTCGCGCCCCGCGGCTTCGGCGGGGGGCTCGGCCTGCTCCAAGTGCCCCTTCGGGAACCCCCAGTTGCGGTAGGAATCGCGGATCAGCAGGAAGCGGACGACCCGGTCCGCGCCGCGCCGGAACACGACGCCGCCGGCGCTGGTTTCGCGCGTGGCGCGGGGGCGCGGACCCTTCATCTGCCCACCCCACGCCGGAGTGCGGAATGCGGAGTGCGGAATGCGGAACAGTGGGGGTGAGTGACGCCCACGGCACGCGCGCGGGCGCTCGCACGGACATTCCGCATTCCCCATTCGCCATTCCGCATTGTTTCTAGAACACGCTGAACGTGAAATACTTCCGCGGATTCGCCTGAATATCCGACAGCAGCTGGCGCAGCTGGATCATGGTGAGCGTGGTCTCGCGGTACAGCGCGGAGTCGGCGACGAGGAGACCCAGCGTGCCGCTGCGGTTGGCGATCCGCGACATCACGCTGTCAGCCGCGACGAGCACGCGCACCAGGCTCTCCTGGTTACGGTGCGCGGCGTCGAGCAAATCCCGCATGTCCTGTGACGACTGCTGCAGGTTGTGACTCGCCGCGGCGGTGTTGTTGAGGATGGCGGCGAGCTGGCCCTGGTTCGTCGCGGAGTCCACCCGGCCCAGCGTGCTCTGCAGGTTGCTCGCCGCCTGGGCCAGCACGTCCGAGCCGGTGCGCAGGTTGGTGCCGACGCGGCTGATCACCCCCGCCTGCTCGTTGGTCACCTGCACGATGCGGTCGGCGACCTGGCCGAAGTCGCGAATCGAGCGCCGCAGCTCGTTGACGGCCGTGGAATCGAACGCCGTCTGCACGCGGGTCGCGACCGTGGCGATGTCGGTCGCGATGCGGCTCGCCTGCGCGGTGAGCTGGCCGATGTCGGGGAGCGTGGCCCCGGGCCAGCGCGTGCCTCCGCCGCCCGCGGCCCGGGCCTCGGCGATGTCGCGGCGCACGTTGGGGTCGTCCGGCAGCTCGTCGAGCGAGTAGAGCGAGGCCGCCCACTCGCCGAACAACGACGCGGACGCGGCGATCACGGCCGGCCGCGGCGGGATCGACACTCCGGCGTAGATCTTGAGGTCGGCCTCCACCCAGTTGCCCGAAGCCAGCCGGATCGCCTCGACGCGGCCGACGCGCACCCCGCGCAGCACCACGGGGTTCCCGACGCCGAGGCCGCCCACGGTGCGGAAGCGGGCCGTGTACAGCGCCTCGGTGCGGCCGAGGTGGGCGCCCGACAGCCACAGCGCGCCGCCGACCACGACGCAGAAGGCGGCGATCACGGCGAGCCCCACCGCGAACTCGTTCTCCCGCTTCATTCGGGACGCCCCTCGATGAACTGCCGCACGACCGGGTCGGCGGTTTCCTGGATTTCCGCGACCGTGCCGACCTGCCGCACGCGGCCCTCGTAGAGCATCGCGATCCGGTCCCCCACGGTGTAGGCGCTGCGCATGTCGTGCGTGACCACGAGCCCCGTCACCCCCAGGTGCTCGCGCGTGCGGACCATGAGCCGGTCGATCACCGCCGCCGTCACCGGATCGAGGCCCGTGGTGGGCTCGTCGTACAGGATGTAGCGCGGCCGCAGGGCGATCGCCCGGGCGAGCCCGACGCGCTTGCGCATCCCGCCCGACAGTTCGGCGGGGGTGCGCTCGTCGGTCCCCGTCAGGTCCACGAGGGCCAGTGCCTCCCGCACCCGCTCCGCGATTTCGTCCTCCGCCAGGTCCCGGTTCCGCAGCCCCAGGGCGACGTTCTCGGCCACGGTCATCGAATCGAACAGCGCCGCGAACTGGAACACGTAGCCGATGTCCCGGCGCAGGTCGTTGAGCCCGTTGCGGTCGAGCGTGGGAACCAGCCGGCCGTCAACGATGACCTCCCCGGCGTCGGGGTGCAACAGCCCGACGATGTGCTTCAACGCCACACTCTTCCCCGTGCCCGAATACCCGATGAGCACCAGCGTCTCGCCGTCGCGAACCGTCAGCGTGAACCCGGTGAGCACCTGCTTCGGGCCGAAGGCTTTGTGAATGTCCTGGAACTCGATCACAACAGCACCACCGCCCAGAACGCGTCGAGCATGAGAATGAGCACCGCCGAATGCACCACCGCCCGCATGGTGCTTTGCCCCACGCCCTCGGCACCGCCGCGCGTGCCGAGCCCCACGCGGCAGCCCACCAGCGCGATCGTGAACCCGAACGTGGCGCTCTTGAACAGCCCGAACCACACGTCCTTGAAGACGTAGAAGATCTTGAGCCCTTTGAGGAACTGGGCGGTCGACAGCTCCAGCATGGCGAGGCTGGTGAGCCACCCGGTGACGATGCCCGTGGCCACGGCGAAGGTCACGATGACGGGGAACATCACCGTGGCCGCGAGGACGCGGGGGACGACGAGGAAGCTCTGGGGATCGTAGGCGAGCGTTTCGAGCGCGTCGACCTGCTCGGTGACGGTCATCGTGCCCAGCTCGGCGGCCATGCTGGCGCCGACGCGGCCGGCGAGCGCGAGCCCGGCCAGGACGGGGCC
>WNFY01002089.1_pt1 | contig 23386 bp, 14 predicted proteins | sample 5400091 | NCBI WGS metagenome assembly WNFY01 (sample SAMN13153364, study PRJNA577476) | soil metagenome | isolation source: 60 cm soil or saprolite under grassland replicate 1 | place: USA:California | collected 2016-06-15 | reverse complement strand
CCTTTTCATGCCGGTCGGTGTATTCATCCCAGTCAAGACCAAATTTCTCCGCAGCCGCGCGACGCGAGTCATGTCCCCACCCATCGCTGAGCAGCACACCGCCGATATCGAAGAAAATTGTTGTAATCATAAATGTGTTGCTGCTTGAACCTCCCTCTCCCTTTGGGAGAGGGTCGGGGAGAGGGCGTTAAGCTCACAGTAGGTCCCTCTTCCCCAGCCCTTCTCCCAAAGGGAGAAGGGAGAAGAGAGAAAGGACCAGGAACAACTGATCACTAACGAGTGATCGATCACTACTTCAGACTTCCCTGAAGTCTGTGCCGCTTACCAACGATGATAAGCAGGATGACCCGGTTTCACAGCCACAAAAGTTCCGTGGCAGGTGGCGCAAACCTTGTCATGGGCGATCAGTTCACCTTCCACGGTCGCGTGATCGTCTGTCGATTCAATAACCCGGGCCCGCAACTGAATCGGTTTGTCGGTCGGCGTCGGCCGCACCAACTTGATCGCATAGTCGGCGGTCACTGTGCAGGGCGGATGGTCCAAGCCCATTTTCTTCATCAGGTGATAGGCCGCCGTCCAGTTGCAATGACAATCAAGCAATGTACCAATGATCCCGCCGCTTAGCATGCCCGGAAACGCTTCCTGGTAAGTTTCGGGCTGGAACGTCGCCACAACTTCGCCATCGCTTGGAAAGCTGCCAATGTGCAGACCTTTTTCATTGGCTGGACCACAACCAAAGCAGCCCATGTTCGGTGCGTAGGTTTCCTGGAGACTCTTTTCGGTCATGTTTTTCTTCCCATCCCGCAGACTACAACTGCAACGAGCCTGCGTTAGCAGGCGGCATATCAATAGCCCACAGCGCAAGCTGTGGTCACCACAGAATAGAGAAGGAATCGAGGCCCTTTCAGGGGCGGCATGAATTTCACGTCCACCATAGGCCGCAGGTTCTCGACGCTAAGTTGATTCAATCATGCCGCTCGCTTCGCGAGCTCACCTTAGTAGCGTATTCCCGTACCCACAGCTTGCGCTGTGGGCTACTGACATTTCGCCCGCTTCGCGGGTTGGCACAATTGTTCGCGCAATTTGAATCGCTGCACCTTTCCGGTCGCAGTGTAAGGCAACTCAGAAACAAAGATGTAATGACGTGGCTGTTTGAACCGGGGTAACAAGTCTTCGCAAAGCGCTCGAAGCTCATCTTCAACCTTCATCGCCAGGCTTGCCTCATCCCTGCGAACTACGAAGGCGCAGACATACGACAATCCATCCTGATCAAACCCTTCCACGACCGCGGCGGCGCGCACCTTCTCGTTGCGCAGCAATACGCCTTCAACTTCCACCGGCGATACCCACTGGCCCGTTGGTTTGAAACAATCATCAGTCCGGCCCATGTGCCACCAGAAATCCTCTTTGTCTTGCCGATAGAGATCGCCTGTGCGCACCCAACCATCCACGAAAGTCTGCGCAGTTGTTTCCCGCCGCTGCCAGTAACCAACTGCCGCGCTGTGGCTGCGAATCCAGAGGTTGCCAACTTCGCCCTGGGGCGTCGCGTTGTCTTCGTGATCGATCAGTCTCGCTTCGTATCCACGTAGCAATTTCCCACTGCTGCCATAGCGCACATCGCCCTCGTGGTTCGACATGAACATGTGCAGCATCTCGGTCGAGCCGATCCCGTCCAACACTTCGACACTGAAGGTCTTGTGCCATTCTTCTCCCAGCCGCGCCGGAAGTGCCTCGCCTGCCGACACGCACAATCGAAGACTCGAAGTATCGAGGGGGTCCCCGTGGCGATGATGCTCAAGCAGCATACGATAAACAACAGGCACACCGAAAAATATCGTGGGATGATAATCGTGGAAGACCCAGGCTATGACTTCGGCTGAAGGTTTCTCTCGACAGAGAATCGTGGTGAATCCGTTTAGCAGAGGGAAGGTGAAACTGTTACCGAGCCCGTAAGCAAAAGGCAGACGCGAAGAGGAAAAGAGACGGTCGCCTTCGCGCAAGCGCAAGACTTCAGAGCAATAGGTTTCATTCGTGTAAAAGATGTCGGCCTGTCGATGTACGGCGCCTTTCGGCTCGCCGGTGCTACCCGAGGTATAAAGAATGAAGGCAGCGGCATCGGCTTTTCCGCAAACGGGAAATTGCTCGGGTAGCGGCTGGCATTCAATTGCTCTCCCCTCCCCGCTGGGGAGGGGATTAAGGGGTAGGGTCGTTAGCAACGTGTCAGGCCCTCTCCCCTGCCCCTCTCCCATAGGAGAGGGGAAATAAGAAAGTGAAAGCTCTGCAAAGGGCTGCGACCTTACCCTCGGAATTTGAATTGGATTTGATTCCTGGCGGTAAACAACGAGTGAGTCCTTCAGCGCAGGCAAATCTTTGAGCGACGCGCAGCCGTCTCCGTCGGCAGTGAGCAAGGTGTCCACCGCACCGGCTTCGATAATCAGTGCACGAGCTCCACAGTCTTTCAGGATAAAGAGTTGCTCTTCTTTCCGCAGAGCCATGTTAATCGGCACCGCGATAGCGCCCAGTGAAACAATGGCTACAAATGACGCGACAAATTCCGTTGAGTCATTCAGAAGAATGGCGACGCGTTCGCTGTGGTTGATGCCGAGAGCGGACAACTTTTCTGCCGCTCGCAGCGTCGCCTGCCGGAGTTCTTCGTAACTGATATCGCGATGCTCAAACACTACCGCCACGCGCGCCGCGCGTTCAGGCGTATAGATTCGATCGAAGAGAGTCAGCCCATCCCTGTCGATTGTCATATCAGTAGCGCCTCGCTTCAGTGAGGTGAGGACAATTACATCTGAATACATTAACCGTTTTAACGGTTTTACTAAAAGCCGTTAAGACGGCTAATTGCCATATCTGCATCGAGGCCACGTCGCTGAAGCGAGAAGTTAATGAGATTCACACATGTTCGACCTGTCGGGAAAATTCACCGTTTCATTGTTTTCGCTTTGAGCGTCGCGCTGTCCTGTGTTTTGATTAGACCCAATGGCGATTCTTAAGAAACGCGATCATCAAACGGAATCTCGTCTATTGCTCGAATCAGGCGAGCCGGTTGAATTGCCCGCCGCGGAAGTCGCAGACAACGCAGTGCTTGTCCAGTTCGACAAGTTCAAGCCATACGTTCCCGAATTGCTGGAAGAGTTGCGCGAAGGAACAGAGGCTGAGCCGGTGGCGGTAATGAATGATGGCTCGACGTTCGCAATTCACGGGGATACCAGGACGTTCTGGGTTAAACTCTGGCACACGGCCGGGTCAGAACTGACTAAGATCGAACGGGTCCAAATTATCAGTTGTCTGCCGTCAACGCGCGGGACACAAATAAGAGTTAGCGATGAGTGATTAGTAGCAAGTGACGAGTTTTGTTTAGAGGCGGGCGTTGCCCGCCTTTATACTGTGCACGTATAGGATTTCTCTACTCGATGGATGTTCCGCAAAAAATCATGGATATCGCTGCCGCCGCGCGCGCTGCGGACGGTCGCGCACTGCTGGTCGGTGGTTGTGTGCGCGATGAATTGATGGGGCGGCAGCCGAAGGATTGGGACCTGGAAGTTTACGGTGTAGAACCGGCGCACTTGCGCAAGTTTCTCGATCAATTCGGTAGTGTCAACATCGTCGGCGAAGCATTCAGAGTTTACAAACTTGGATCGCATTTGGACGTTTCGCTCCCCCGGCGCGAGCAAAAGACCGGACGCGGTCATCGCGCATTCTTCATCGAGGGCGATCCCGCGATGACCGTCGAAGAGGCGGCTTCTCGTCGTGACTTTACGATCAACGCGATCCTGCAGAATCCGCTGACCGGCGAGATCATCGATCCGTTTCATGGTCAGGAGGATGTCAGGAACAAAATTCTGCGCGCGGTCTCGCTGGACACATTTGGTGAGGACAGCCTGCGGGTACTGCGCGCTGCACAGTTCGCCGCGCGATTTGAATTTGAGATCGAACCGCGCACCGTCGAACTCTGCCGCCTGATTGATCTTTCGGATCTTCCGCCTGAGCGTATCTGGGGCGAGATAGAAAAGCTGCTTTTCCGTGCCCAGCGCCCATCGACCGGTTTGCGTTGGCTGCGCGACTTGGGCGCCATCGATCAACTATTTCCCGAAATCAGGGCGCTCTTTGATGTGCCTCAGGATCCTGAATGGCATCCCGAAGGCGATGTGTTTCTGCACACCGGTCTGGTTATTGATCGTGCCCGCGAGTTAATCGATGACTTGCCCTACCCAAAACAAGTCACAGTGATGCTGGCAGCGCTCTGTCATGATTTTGGCAAGCCCGCAACCACTCAGTTTGTCGAGGGCCGTCTGCGTTCTCGCGAGCACGAGGAAGCAGGAGTAGCGCCTACGGAGAGTTTTCTGGATCGATTGAACCTTCACACCCTGGATGGCTATGACGTGCGAAGCGCCGGCGCCCCTTTTGCTAGGTCGACATCTGCTGGAAATGGGTTTGCAACCCGGCCCGCGCATTGGCGAAATTACTCGTGCAGTTTATGAGATGCAGTTGGATGGTCGGGTGCAAACGCTTGAGCAAGCACGTAATGCGGCGACTGAAATAATCATGCGCGGATGAACGCGAATTAAGGTTTTGGTTCTTGTTGCGTCACGCAATGGATCGTTCCCATGCCCCAGACTAAAGGCTCGCAATTGATTGGTACGACTCGGCGCGTGGGAAACAAGCGCTGCAGAGTTTCAATGGCCTGCGAATCATTCGCGTGCCCGAATATCGGCGCCAGAACGACCCCGTTAGCGATATAGAAGTTTGCGTAGCTGGCTGGAAGACGATCAAGTTTTCGAGTGTCCGCGCTTTGGCCGCCTACGATGCCTGGCATCGGCAAAGTAACAAGCTCGAAAGGACGGCCACGGGCATCGGTCATGCGCTTCAGTCTCTCTAGGTTGTCCTGCAGGATTTCGTAATTTGCGTCGCTAGCATCGTCTTCGACGGCGCAAACGATCGTGGTTGGCGAGACAAAGCGAGCAATATCGTCGATGTGGCCGTCCGTGTCGTCGCCGATAATTCCTTCGCTCAGCCAGAGAACCTTTGCAGCGGCCAGGTAGCCTTTCAAATACACTTCGATCTCAGCTCGCGACAGATGCGGATTGCGATTAGGGTTCAGCAGACATTGTTCAGTCGTTAAGACGACACCAGCGCCGTTGACTTCGATCGATCCGCCTTCCATCACGATGCCGGGTTCGAAACGCGGCACGTTCAAAATGCTTTCGAGTCGGGCCGGGATCGAATCGTCTCGCTTCAGTTCTTCGTACTTGTTGCCCCAGGCATTGAAGACCCAATCGTTATAAGCAAGACCGCCGTTGTCATCGATTAGAAAATTCGGACCATAATCGCGCACCCAGGAATCAGCCGTGGCAATGCGAATGAAGTGAATCTTTTCGGCCTCGGCGAAGTTGCAGCGCGATCGAACCGATATCTCGACCTCTTCATCGTCGACGAGCAAATTTATTTTTTCATTTGCGCAGAGTGCCGTGATCATCTCGACAAAAATTTGCTCTACCTGGGGTACGCGGTCTGGCCAAGTCTCAGGATCTTTGGGCCAAGAGAGCCAGGTGGCCTCGTGGGGATGCCATTCCGCAGGCATGTAGAAACCAAGCTCGGCGGGAACGGTCGACGACATCACTTGGTTGGGGCTGAGTCCAGGAAGCGGAATAACAGGGCGTTGTACGAGTCGATCCGACGATCGCGCAAAAAGGGCCAGTTCTGCCGCGTCTCGTCAATCTTCTGGAGATCGCAATCAACGATCAGCACTTCTTCTTTGTCTGCGGAAGCTTTGGCGATGACGCGGCCAAACGGATCGGCAACAAACGATTGACCCCAGAAATTCAGCTTGCCTTCACGGCCGACTCGATTGACGACCATGACGTAGATCCCGTTGGCAATCGCATGGGCGCGCTGAATCGTTTCCCAGGCGGAATGTTGAGCTTCGTTCACTTCCTTCCTTTCGTTCGGAAGCCACCCGATCGCGGTTGGGTAGAACAGAAGCTGCGCTCCGGAAAGCGCAGTCAGACGCGCTGCTTCTGGAAACCACTGGTCCCAGCAAACCAGCGTCCCGACCTTGCCATATTTCGTCTGATGAGTTTGAAAGCCCAGGTCGCCTGGGGTGAAATAAAACTTTTCGTAGTAGAGCGGATCGTCGGGAATGTGCATCTTGCGATACTTGCCGGCGATCTTTCCATCGGCGTCGATTATCACCGCCGTGTTGTGATAAATGCCGGCGGCGCGCTCTTCAAAAAGCGACGCGATAATCACGGTCTTCTTCTGGCGGGCGACTTTACCGAGTGCTTCAGTCGATGGTCCGGGAATAGTTTCGGCCAACTTAAAAGGTTCTACGTCCTCAGTTTGGCAGAAATACTGTGACCGAAACAGTTCCTGCAGACAGACGATCTGCGCCCCCTTTTTTGCCGCATCCCTGATCCGGTCAACCGCTTTCTTCAGATTCGCTTCCGGCCTGGGTCCGCAGCTCATCTGGATCAGACCGACAGTGACTTTATTTTTCCCTGGCATTGAGTGGGGAGTATAACAAAGCGAGGTGCTGACTGGGAGCGCGCGCCCGCATTTGGGAGCGTGGTCATTTCGTGGTAATCCGCCGGATCGGATAACATGTCCCGTCAGTTTCCACTACCAAAGAGAGAACAGACTCGATGATCGATCTTCAACTTACCGACGACCACGAAGCCCTGGTGCAGACTGTGCGCGAGTTTGCGCAGAAGGAAGTCGCCCCCTTCATCAAAGAGTGGGACGAGAAGCAGCATTTTGAGCGCTCCGTTTTCGAAAAGATGGCTGAGCTGAATCTGCTCGGCGTCTGCATTCCCGAACAATATGGCGGCGCGGGCTTCGATTACATTTCGCTCGGCCTGGTCTGCGAAGAATTAGAAGCGGTCGATACTTTCCTGCGCGTGGCAATGTCGGTGCATACCGGATTGAATTCACTGACGCTTTACACCTGGGGCACTGCAGAACAGAAGCAGAAATATCTGGTGCCGCAAGCGAAGGGCGAGAAGCTGGCGACCTACGGGCTGACTGAACCGGGAGCCGGATCTGACGTTGTCGGATCACGCTCAACCGCTCGACGCGAAGACGATGAATACATTTTGAACGGCGAGAAGATGTGGATCAGTCTGGCAGACACGGCTGACAACTTTCTTTTCTTTTGCTGGACTGATGAAGAGAAGAGAAGAAAGCGCGATCATTCAGGGATGTCCTGCTTCATTGTTGAGCGCGGCATGAAAGGATTTACTTCCGGAACGATTCACGGAAAGCTCGGGATTCGCGCCGGCAACACCGGATATTTTTCTTTGCAGGATGTGCGCGTTCCGAGGGAAAACCTGATCGGTGAAGAAGGCGAAGGCTTCAAGATCGCGATGTTTGCGCTGGAGCAGGGAAGATTCACTGTCGCCGCCGGCGCTACCGGAGTGATTCGCGCATCGCGCGATGCATCGGTCGCCTATGCCAACGATCGCGAGACGTTCGGCACCAAGATTGCCAATCATCAACTGGTTAAACAAAAGATTGCAGACATGGAAGCCGACTATCAAATGTGCCGCTTGCTCTGGCTGCGAGCCGGATGGCTGAAGAACGAAGGTCAGCCCAGCGGCCGCGCGACCAGTCTTGCAAAATGGCAAGCCACCGTTCGCAGCGAGAAGGCCGCCTCGATGGCTATCGAAGTTCACGGCGCGAACGGCTATTCAAATGACTATCCCGTCGAGCGTTACCTGCGCAACTGCAAAGCTGCGGTCATCTATGAAGGCACGCGCGACATTCACACCCTGATGCAGGCCGACTGGGCCCTGGGATTGAAGAAAGAAAAGCCGGCGCGAAAGACTCTGCCGCCATGGAAGGTCGCCGAATCTCGCAGCGCGATAGCTCTCTGATGATCGGCTTACAGCATCATCGTACCTTCGGCGTATACAGGTGTGATCCAACTCCCATATAATGAAACCGCCTAGCGTCCGGAAGTTATTCGGCCAACTCCAATATGACCAGCCCCCTTCGTCGCGAATCCTCTATTCTTTCGCCATTAAGATACCCCGGCGCAAAACGGCGACTCTCTGGTTACATTGCCAAGACACTAAAGCTAAATGCACTTCGTCCGAAGGTCTTTGTCGAGCCTTTCGCTGGGGGCTCAAGTGTGGCACTTCAACTGCTGAATGACGATTTGGTAGATATGGTAGCTTTGGGAGAAAGAGATCCTTTGGTAGCAAGTTTTTGGAAAATAGTATTTCGGGAGTCGGAATGGCTGATAGATAAGATTAGTACGACCCCCGCTACTTTGGAGAACTGGGATTACATCAAGAGCAATTCGTTTAAGACGAATAGGGATCGTGCGCTTGCCTGCGTCTTCTTAAATCGCACGAGCTTTTCGGGGATTATGGCTCCCAGCGCCGGACCGATTGGTGGACGCCGGCAGGACTCCGACTACAAGATCGATTGTAGATATAACGTTGGGATGCTCACAAAACGAATTCGCCAAGCATCGGCACTTAGCGATCGTGTGCTCTTCGTAGATAATGCTGACTGGCGGGCAACCATTCTCAAGGTCGAAAAGCTTAAGCACAAGGCTAATGAAGTGTTCTACTACCTAGATCCGCCATTTTTTAATAAAGCGGAACGCTTGTACAAGTATTTCTTCACTGGGAAAGATCATGACGAGTTACATTACGCACTGATGAAACTGACTCAACCTTGGCTGCTAAGCTATGACAAAGCTGACCAGATTATTGAGTTGTATTCTCACAACGGCTACGGCCCGCGACACATTGATATCTTGTATTCAGTAGCGTCATCCGGAAGTCGACCGAAGGTTCAAGAAGCCATCATAAGCAATTTGAAAGAACTTCCCAAAGAGACGCGAATATGGAAATCCAAGCAGGAGTGGAGAAAGTAGACCGGTTTGCGCGTAAGACGCCAACCTTATGGCCGACAAAGTCACTTCAGCGTCAAGTAATGGGAGCCACCACGGGATTCACCTCGTAGAGGTCGATAAGTTACTGCTCGACGCAGAAAATCCTCGCCTTGCCTCTGGTCTGGGTGGCGATTCACAAGAGGATTTATTGAAGGTCCTGTGGACTGAAATGGCGGTTGATGAAGTTGCTTTGTCAATCGCCGCGAACGGCTTCTTCCCTGAAGAGAATCTTTTCGTCATTCGTCAGAATCCAAAAGAAAAGGAGGAGAGGAGGAAGCGCTATATAGTCGTTGAGGGCAATCGTAGATTAGCAGCTGTTCGATTGCTGCGAGACGAGAAGCTGAAAGAGAGAATAAGGGCTACTGATCTGCCCAAGATAACAGCGAAAGCCAACGCTGCGCTCGATAGACTGCCGGTTGCCATCTACGACAGCCGCGAGGATTTGTGGGAGTATTTCGGGTTCCGCCACATAAACGGTCCTAAGCCGTGGGATTCATTTAGCAAAGCTAAGTACATCTCGGACGTAAGAGACAACTACAAGATTCCTTTAGATGAAATTGCTCGAAAGATTGGTGACCAGCATTCCACGGTGAAGAAGCTTTATCGTGGTTACGTTGTTCTTCTTCAAGCGGAGTCGCAAGCACATTTTGATAGGGAAGACATAGTCCGGAACAAGTTTTATTTTTCCCATCTCTATACCGCCTTGGATCAGCAAGGATATCAAGAGTTTTTGGGCATCACTCCTGAGGGTTCACTCAAACCGAAACCCATCAAGCAAGCTAAACTAAAACAACTCCACGAATTGATGGTATGGATCTACGGAAGTAAGTCTGAAGGTATCCGGCCGCTGATTCGCACCCAGCATCCTGACTTGACGATTCTCCGAGAGATCATTAGCAAGCCCAGAGCTTTATCGGCATTGCGGGCTGGATACTCCCTTGAGCGATCGTACGACGTTGCGAAAGGCGACGAGTTACGTTTCCGCGAAGCATTAACACGAGCTAAAGAGGATTTGATGGAAGCATCCGGTGCGGTTACGCTTGGATACGCAGGTAAGGGAAACGAGGATTTGGACGAGATCATGGGCGAGATTCTACTAATAGCTCAAGGTGTGAGTGATGCAATGCAGACAAAGAGGGAAAAGAAAAGAGTGAAAGCTCGCTAAGCAGACTTTATGCCTTCCATAACCTTGCCTCACGAAGCGACTAACATATTGAGCTTAGCAGACTGGTTGGAGATCTGCGCCCAACTTTCTCCTGACGAAAACGCGAGTCGGGGAGACTTGGAATCCGCGCTTAGAACAGCTGCCGTATTGGAGTCGAGAAGTAATGAGGCACTTGAGGAACTATGCCTCGACGTATTCTCTGAATTAGAACAACGCGCGATAGCAGCTGGTGATGCTTATCCCTTTGTTGTTAGTGGATCCGTTCTTTCTTTGAAGCCGAATCAGGATCGTTTCACAGCATATGTATTCTGTCTTTACTTGTCTTACTTTAGCTGGTCCTCAAAGCGACAGTCTGAAATTAAGGTCAATCCTTGGATGCTGTTTGAAGAGTTGTCTTATACCGCGGCTGTGCAATACATCGGCGGAGAAGGTGTGCTCTTTGGCACCTCTCGCGGAAATACGAAACAGGCACAAAAAGGTTTCAAAAACGCTATTAGGGACCTTTGTCAGAGAATAGGGGAGGGAAAGGATTTCAAAGATCAACCAGACTTGAGTCGGAAAGACGACGGGGTTGATCTCGTGGTTTGGAAAAACTTTGAAGATAAGAGGCCAAGCAAGGTAGTCATGTTTGGCCAGTGTGCTGGTGGTAATAATTGGGACAAGGACGGCAAGCTCAACCGACTGGCGCCCCGTGCGTTTTGGGATCAATGGACTGTTGATAGCGCTGTCAGTCCGCATTTGCGGTCCTTTTACGTGCCGCATCGGATCATTGAGAAGAGATGGAACTATTCCGGGCGCAACGCCGGCATTCTATTTGATCGTTGCAGAGTCGCTTACTGGGCCTTCCGAAATAACGATGCCATCATATCGAATCCAAACTATCAAAAGTGGTATCGACACATAGTTAAGACCAATATTCTGCAAGCTGGCGCTATTTCGAAAACCAGAACAAAGTCGGCGAGATCAACAAAAAGCAAAGCCACGAAGAAGAGTGGAAAACGCTAGCAGAAAAATGACCAGGTTCAAGAGACCGTCTTCTTGACAGCCCACTCAACTATCTGCTCAATTTCGTCCAGGTTGAAAGGCTTGGTGATATAAGCGAAGGCGCCCTGGTCGATTAAGTACTTTGGATCTTGTTCGCTTCCCTTTCCCGAAATAAAAATTACCGGCGTATCCAAATCCCGCAATTGGACACTCTTCAGTAAATCAAGACCAGTCAGTCCGGGCATTGCAATGTCAGTCAAGACGGCGTCGTAGTGTTCCACCTCGAGACATTGCAGCGCTTGTTCGGCCGTGCTGGCGGTGTTGCAATCGTATTTTTCGGAAAGTAGATCGAAAAGCATTCCCCGGATGGCTGCGTCGTCATCAACGATGAGGAGCGTGGGCATAGGAGTCACCGACACACCGACCCGATGCTCAATTTCGCGCTTCGAACACGCGATTGAAAGGCGTTTCAGTCGCGCGGCGGAATTGTTTGAAACCGCCGGCCAGCACGGCATCGCGGATTGCATCTTCCGAAGCAACTGCACCTAATGCAGGTCCATTAAGGGCCAGCGAGTTGGAAGTACAACAGAGCGTCGAGGCGGCGGCGAAGGTGCGACCAATGGGATTGAAGTTCTCCTGGACCGTGTTGCCTGCCATTGGCTCGACAATTAGCGCGCTGCCATCCCGGGCCAGGGTTTCGCAGGCTCGTTTCGCGGCGCCCGTAGGATCGCCCATGTCGTGCAGACAGTCGAAGAAGCAAACCAGATCGTATTGCTCGTTGGGAATCGTATGCGCATCTGCGAGCTCGAAAGTTACTCGATCAGAAACACCGGCGGCCTGCGCTGCTTCCCGTGCGCGCAGAATCGATGCCTCGTGATTATCAAAGCCCCAGAAGCGCGAATTCGGATAAGCGCGGGCCATAATGATGGTGGATGCGCCATGGCCGCACCCGATGTCCGCCACTTTTCCACCGGCCTTTAGTTTCCCTTCAATACCGCTGAGAGCGGGAATCCAAGTGGACACCAAATGGGCCGAATATCCCGGACGAAAAAACTTTTCCGTTCCGATGAAGAGATCGGGATCGTGTTCACCCCAGAGCATGCCGCCGCCGTTGCGAAAGTGGTCTTCAATGCGCGGCACCGCGCTGGTCATCGCCTTGATCACAAAGAAGCCGCCACCTACATAAAAGGGACTGTGCTCGTCGGTCAAAGCAACAGCTTGTTCGGCCGTTAGACTGTAGTTACCGCTTTTGGGATCATATTCAGCATAGCCCCCGGCGGCTTGATTGATCAGCCATTCGCGAACGTAGCGTTCGTTAGTGTTCGTACGTTCGGCCAGCTCGCGTGGCGTAACTGGGCCGGCGTCGGCCATGGCTTTATAAAGCCCGAGCTTTTGGCCTATATAAACCAGCGCCGAGCTAAGCGACGCGCCAAAATCTCCGACAACTTTGCCAAGAAATGCATTCATCTTGTCTTCGTTGATTGCTGGTGCTGGGACTGCAACAGACATAAATAGCCCCCCTATTTTTGTTTCGATCCGAATTAAATCAAGTACAGGGAAAAGTTGGCGATACTTGTACGCCAGTTGCGATAGCTAGTCAATGGTTTTCAGCCACTGAGCCTTTCTGCTAGTATGGCCGCGCTTTCTTTCATTGAAGCACAACTGAATTCGCGAGTTCCACGGAAACCCTTAACAGGAGACAAACGATGGCGCCAGAGTTGAGGACAGAGCGCGAGCTGTCATTGGATTTTTTGCGCGTGACCGAGGCTGCGGCAATCGCCGCGGCGCGCACGATGGGTCAGGGTGACAGAAGTTATTCCGATCAGGTCGCGGTTGAGGCGATGCGCGAAGTGATGGACTCTGTGCCGATGCGCGGGCGCGTAGTGATTGGCGAGGGCGAGCGCGACGAAGCGCCGATGCTTTTCATCGGCGAGGAAGTCGGCGGCGGATTCGGTGTCGGGGAAGAACTGGCTGAGTCTTGTCCGGAAGTAGATATCGCTGTCGATCCGCTGGAAGGCACCAACCTCTGCGCGCTGGGCGCTAACAATGCCATCGCGGTGCTGGCCGCAGCCGAACGCGGTGGCTTGCTACATGCGCCCGATATCTACATGGACAAGATCGTGGTCGGACCATCGTCGCGTGGGGTAATCGACATTGATGCTCCCGTGAAAGACAACCTGCGCAATATCGCGCGCCGGCTGGGCCGCGACATAGAAGACTTGACGGTCATTGTTTTGGATCGACCACGTCACAGAAGACTGATCGACGATGTGCGCACGGCCGGGGCTCGGATTCGTTTGATCTCAGACGGAGATTTGTCCGCAGGAATTTCCGCGGCTGTGGCAGGCACAAACATCCATGCGTTGATGGGTATCGGCGGTGCGCCGGAAGGCGTGCTGACCGCGGCGGCCATCAAATGCCTGAACGGCGAGATTCAGGCGCGACTGGTTTTCGACCACGACCGGCTGGGCGTCGATAAGAGCAAGGTCCCGCCGCCCGAGGAAGTAATCGAGCGCCTGAAATCGATGGGCATTAGCGATCCGAAGAAAACTTACGATACCGACGACCTGGCGCCGGGTAAGAAACTAATCTTCGCAGCGACCGGTGTGACTGACGGCACGCTGATGCGCGGCGTGCGGTTTTTCGGTTCGGGCAAACGCACCCATTCGCTGGTAATGACCAGCGAGTCGAAGCACATTCGATTTGTTGACACAATGCACATCGAAGGTGGTCCCGACACAGTAATTAGATTCTAGAAAGCAGAAGGCAGAAGGCAGAAAGCAGAAGGCAGAAAGCAGGAGGCAGAAGGCAGAAGGCAGAAGGCAGTAGGCATTGTCAGTACCACCTGCGTAAACGGGTGGGTGGTTGAGGCAGCCGAGCAGGCGGGCGACAGAAGGCAGTAAGCATTGTCAGTACCACCTGCGTAAGCGGGTGGCGCATTAAGGCAACGGGGCAGTAGCCCGACCGTCAGGGAGGGCTCACAAGGCAGTAAGCACAAAGACGTTCGCGTCTGATTGTCTGGTTTTTGTATGAGCACCGCGATCATTGAAGGCGAATCGGTAGAGAAACGAGCGAGAAGCGTCAGTCGCACAGAAGTCCTCGTGTGGGCTGCTACCAGCTTATTTGCGCTGACAATAATCAGCTTGATGGTCAGCGCACCGGTGGCTGAAGCTCACGGTCATCCTCTATTTGCCTCAACGGTTTACAAAGCCTTTAGTCTCGTCTGTCATCAAATTCCCGAGCGTTCGGTCCACGTCGGCGGGCATAAATTCGCCGTCTGTTCACGTTGCACCGGATTGTATTCGGGATTTGCTGTCGCGGCGTTGCTCTATCCGCTGGCTCGTTCGCTGAAACGCACCGACGCGCCAAGACTGGTCTGGTTGATACTCGCCGCGGTTCCGCTGGCGATCGATTTCGCCCTCGGCTATTTCTCGATCTGGCCGAACACGCACTTGTCGCGCCTCTCCACCGGCGCGCTGCTTGGTTCGGTCGCGGTTTTTTACATCATGCCGGGATTGATCGAATTAACTTCAAAGTTTGGACAACTCTTTCATCGGAAGTTTGTAAGCCCCGTCTAACGGTCGGGCCCGTTCCCGCCAAGGTCACCCGGCTCGCTAACGCGAGCAGTTCCGCACCGCGCCGTGATATCCTAGCCAAAATTTTTCCTCAAACTATGCGCTTTGCTATTGAGAGCTATGGCTTCATGGCTAACTACATTGACGCGAAGATTCCAGCGCCCGGATGCCGGCGCTGAGCCCCCGATTCGTGAAGAGCTTTACAGCATCGAGCGGCTCGAGCAATATGCCGCGGCGCTGGCCGCTGAGCACAAGATCGCCGAGAAGCCGCAGCGCGCCAGTCTGTTGCTGCCGCGTCTGGAAGACAATGGCCGCAAACTAATCGCCGCGTACAAAACGCTGGTCGAATCCATTCGCGAAGAACACGTGATCTCTCCCGCCGCCGAATGGCTGGTCGATAATTTTCACATCGTCGAAGAGCAGGTGCGCGAGATCCGCGAGGACTTGCCCAAGAGTTATTACTACGAGCTGCCGAAACTGGCCACCGGTGATTTCAAAAACTATCCGCGCATCTATGCTCTCTCGGTTGCGTTGATTGGGCACACGGACAGCCACCTCGACACGGAAACGCTGCGACGCTTCATCAACGCCTACCAGAAAATCTCGCCGCTCTCGATTGGCGAGCTGTGGGCGGTGCCCATCACGCTGAGGATCGCGCTGGTTGAGAACCTGCGCCGCCTGGCGACGCGAATTGTTTCCTCGCGGACAGAGCGCGAGGAAGCCGACAAACTCGCTGATAAGCTGCTCGAACTTGCTCAACGCCAGCCGAATGATCTGGTGCCGCTGCTTTCTTCCCGCATGACAAAACGCAAACAGATCGGGCGTGCCTTTGTTGTGCAACTGACGCAGCGCTTGCGCGAACAAGATCCCGCAGTCATGCCGGTCGTCGAATGGCTGGACAAGCGACTCGCGAAGCAGGGCCTGACGATTGAGCAGACCGTGCATGACGAGCATCACCGCCAGGCCGCGGCGCACGTGACGGTCGGCAACATCATCACCAGCATGCGTCTGCTGTCGACGCTTGATTGGAAAGATTTCTTCGAAACTGTCAGCTTGATCGATCCGGAACTGGCCAAGGATCCGGTGGGTGTGTACGCCAGGATGGATTTTGCCACCCGCGATCGTTACCGGCATGTGATCGAGCGCATCAGCAAAGGCACCAAAAAGAGCGAGGCCGATATCGCGCGCGTCGCTGTGCGAATGGCTGAGTTGGCACAGAAATCCGGCGAAGACGTTTCGCATGCGCACGTCGGATATTTTCTGATTGGCAATGGCCTGGCGCGACTGGAAACGGAACTATCATATCGGCCACGTCTCGGCGAACGGCTTCAGCGTACTGTTCAGCATCATGCGACTATCTTCTATCTCGGCTCATTGATATTCCTGATCGCGACCATCGTTGGTTTTATCGTGGTTGCGTTGCTTCACTCCCAGGCCAGCATCGCCATCGCGGTGATCGCGGCGGTGCTTTCGATAATTCCCGCCAGCGATCTCGCGCTCAGCGCCCTCAATTGGGACATCACGCATCTGTTCGAGCCGCGTCTGTTGCCAAAGATTGACCTATCGAAAGGAATTCCGGCCGAAGCGCGGACCATGGTAGTAGTGCCGGTGATCCTGGGCGATGAAGCGACAGTTGCCACGCTTGTCAGCAAGCTCGAGATCGCATATTTGGCCAATAACGACGAGCACCTTTATTTCGCTTTGCTCGCTGATTTTGCTGATGAGCACTCGCAGGACATGCCGGAAGACCGCGAAATCCTCGATGCGGCCAAGCGTGGTATCGAAGAGCTGAATAAACGGTACAGCGTGGGTGACCAAATCCGTTTCCATCTGTTTCACCGGCCACGTCAATGGTGCGAGACCGAGCAAAAATGGATTGGTTGGGAACGCAAACGCGGAAAGCTGCACGAATTTAATCGCCTGGCTCGCGGAGCCCGCGATACCAGTTTTGTTGTGGCCACCGCCAGTGAGGATTTGCTGCGGCAGGTTCGTTACGTAATTACGTTGGACGCCGACACACAATTGCCGCGCGACTCAGCGCTACGCTTGATCGGCACGGCAATTCACCCACTCAACCAGCCACGCTTCAGTGACGAGACCGGAACGGTCACGAGCGGCTATGGAATTTTCCAGCCGCGGGTGAGCATTTCATTGGAAAGCGCTTCACAGTCACTATTCGCGCGCATCTTCTCAGGCAATACCGGAATCGATCCGTATACGACGGCAGCGTCGGATGTGTACCAGGATCTCTTTGGCGAGGGAATTTATACCGGCAAAGGCCTTTACGAAATAGACGCTTTCGAGAGAGCTCTCGACGATCGCGTTCCGGAAGGTTCGCTGCTGAGTCACGATCTATTTGAATCGATTTTTGCGCGCGCCGCCCTGGTCACTGACGTTGAGTTTCTTGATGACTATCCGGCTTATTACGATGCCTTCGCGATGCGCCAGCATCGCTGGACGCGGGGCGACTGGCAGATTGCCGGGTGGCTGCGCGGCTCGGTCCGCGATGGGTATGGCAACAGGCGGCCGAATACGATTTCCGCGATTTCGCGCTGGAAGATTCTCGACAACCTGCGGCGCAGTCTGCTGGCACCTGGAATTACCCTTTTGATGATTGCTGCCTGGACGATCCTGCCGGGCAGCGCACTGTGGTGGACACTCTTCGTCCTGCTTGTCCTCGCCTTTCCGGTCTATTCGCATGTGACTACCGGATTGCTGATTCATCCGCGCGGAATTCCGTGGACCAGTCACTTCTGGAGCGTCTGGGGAGACATGCGCACGAACACCGCGCAGATTGCTCTGGAGATAGTTTTTCTGGCGCATCAGGCATATTTGATGGTCGATGCGATTGTGCGTACCGCACATCGCAAATTCATTTCGCATCGCCATCTGCTCGAATGGGTAACCGCGGCGCGAGCCGAGAAGTCGAGCCCACACGACACCGCCGCCTTCTTGCGCTTTATGTGGCCGGCGGAAGTCATCGCGTTCGTGGCGCTGTTCTCAGTCGCCATGGTCAGACAACATTCGCTGCCTTTCGTGCTGCCATTCGTGGCCGCCTGGGTTCTGTCGCCGGTGATCGCTTTCTACGTCAGCCGCCGCCGTACAGAAGGCGCGCCAGAGTTTGCTGCCAAAGACATGCGCGCCGGGCGCATTGTGGCGCGCCGTACCTGGCGATTCTTCGAAACTTTTGTCGGCGACGAAGACCACTGGCTGCCGCCCGATAACTTTCAGGAAGATCCGCGGCCCGTTATCGCTCATCGCACTTCACCGACAAATATTGGATTGCTGCTGCTTTCGACGTTGGCTGCTTACGATTTTGGGTATGTCGGACTGGTTGAATTACTGGAACGCCTTGAATTCACCTTAGGCAGTTTGGAAAGGCTGCAAAAGTTTCGCGGCCACTATTTCAATTGGCACGACACGCGGACGCTAATGCCGCTTTGGCCGCAATATGTTTCCGTGGTGGATAGCGGGAATCTTGCGGGCAATCTAATTACGCTCAGGCACGCGTGCCTGGAACCTCCCGACGATGATCTCTTCGACCAACGGACGATCAACGGGCTGGCAGACACGGTCGCGGCTATTGTTCAGGAAACATCTCAACTGGCAACCACACGCCAGCGCACCGACGCCATCACAATGAAAGAGCTGCGCGAAGAGATCGAATCGTGCGCCAGTTTGCTCTCTCGAAAAGCTCCGCAAACTCTTCCGCAGTGGGTGAGCTTGTTTGAGTCAATTAGCGAGTGCGCGACGGTCATTGACGATATCGTCGCCGCCCTTTCTCACGAATACGGCCATAACGAGTTTGACGAGCTGCGCTGGTGGACTAGCTCGTTGCTGCACGAGGCGCGCAACGATGTTCGCGACCTGAATCTGCTGACGCCATGGAGTGCGACTGCGACGGATGCGCTCGACGCACTGGCCGCCCGCTCTGACGAAGTTCGCGTGCACTGGGAGTCAATCACAACCGCATTGCGTCGGGTGCCTTCTTTGGCACGCATCGCGGAAATTTGTGACAGCGCCCTGGTTCAACTTGCAGCGTTACGCGGAACGCTCCAGAAAAATCCGTCAGAAAGTCTCGTTAATCGCGACGCGGCTTTGATCGAACTAGATGCGCTGACGAGTGCTGTCGAGCAAGGAGCGCAAACCGCGCAGGCATTTTCATCCCGCCTCGGCAAAATAGCGCAAATCTGCCAGCAAGTTTTTGACGAGATGGATTTCAAATTCCTGCTCGACCCGGAACGCAAAGTCTTTACCATCGGCTACAACGTGAGCGAAGGACGTCACGACAACTCTTTTTACGATCTGCTGGCCTCGGAAGCACGTTTGGCGAGTTTTATAGCAATCGCCAAAGGCGACGTGCCGCAAGAGCACTGGTTCCGTATGGGCCGTCAACTGACTTCGATCGACCGTGGCCGAGCGCTGATCTCATGGACCGGAACGATGTTCGAATACCTGATGCCGCTCCTGATAATGCGCGACTATCGCGAAACATTGCTGGGTCAGACTTACGAAACCATAATTCATCGTCAGATTGAGTACGGCTATGAACGTGGCGTGCCATGGGGCATTTCCGAGTCGGCATACGGTGCGCGCGATCTGCAACTGAATTATCAATACGGTCCATTCGGAGTTCCCGGACTTGGCCTGAAGCGCGGATTGATCGAAGACCTCGTGGTTTCGCCCTACTCGACAATTCTGGCTTCGAACGTGTTGCCGGGCCCGGCGATGGAAAATCTACGCGTGCTCGAACGGGAGGGCGCTCTTTCACGCTACGGTTTTTATGAAGCGCTGGACTACACACCAGAACGTGTCAAGAAAGGCGAGAAGTGCACGTTGGTGCGCGCCTACATGGCGCATCACCAGGGCATGTCTTTGATAGCGCTTGATAATTTGCTCAATCACCGCGTAATGCAGAATCGGTTTCACAGCGATCCGATGGTGCAAGCCACGGAGTTGCTGCTGCAGGAGCGCATCCCGCGCGGCGTGCCGGCAGCACATCCGCGCGCCGAAGAAGTTCTCACCGGTCGCGTCGTGCGCACACTGACGGGCCTGGTAACACGCGCTTACGATACCGCCGATCTTCCGACGCCGCGCACGCAGTTGTTATCGAACGGAACTTACAGCGTCATGATCACAACCGCCGGAGCCGGCTATTCGATGTGCGGACCCCTGGCCGTGACGCGATGGCGCGAAGATGGCACGCGCGACAACTGGGGCAGCTTCTGTTACATCCGCGATGTGCGCAGCGGCGCGGTCTGGTCCGCCGGACATCAACCCATCGGCAGCAAAGCGCAAAGTTACGAAGTCGCGTTTTCTGAAGACAAGGCCGACTTCTGGCGGCGCGATGCCGGCCTGGTGACGCACATGGATGTCATCGTCTCGGCTGAAGAGAACGCAGAAATGCGACGCATATCGATCGCGAATTATTCGACTCGCCCGCGGGAGATCGAGTTGACGACCTACGACGAGATCGTGCTGGCGCCACGCGCTGACGACCTCGCGCATCCCGCGTTCAGCAATCTGTTCATTGAAACTGAGTTCTATTCACCGCATTCCGCGCTGATTGCACGTCGGCGCCCCCGTTCATCGAAAGACGAGCCTGTTTTTGGCGTGCACGTGCTGGCGACGATCAGCGAAACGATCGGTGGAATTCAGTTTGAAACGGATCGTTCGCGTTTTCTTGGTCGCGGGCATGCTACGGCTGAACCGCTGGCCATCACTGAAGATCGACCTTTATCTAACACGGTCGGTGCCGTGCTCGATCCGATCTTCAGTTTGCGGTGTCGCGTTCGCCTGGCGCCAAATGAAACGGCTCAGGTCGTTTTTACCACCGGCGTGGCGCGTTCGCGCGAAGATGCAATTGCACTCGCGGAAAAATATCGCGATCCCGGCGTTTTCGAACGTGAGTCGCGTCTAGCCTGGACCCGAGCGCAGGTTGAGATGAGCCATCTGCATATCGATCCCGACGAGGCGCATCTTTTCCAGAGGCTTGCGGGGCGCGTTTTGTACTCTGATCCTTCGCTGCGACCGCGGCCTCATGTGCTCGCGTTGAATCGGCTAACGCAGTCCGGGCTTTGGGTACACGGCATCAGCGGCGATCTGCCGATCGTGATTCTCAGACTCGATCGGGAAGAAGATATCTCACAGGCGCGACAACTTGTGCGGGGGCACCAGTATTTGCGGTCCAAGGGACTGCAATTTGATCTGGTGATCTTGAATGATCATCCGACGGATTACGCGCAGTTACTACAGGATGCTTTGCAGGTAGCTGTGCGCACCTCAGGCGCGCATGGGCTGCTGGATAAACCGGGAGGCATTTTCATTCGTCGATCAGATCAGATACCTGAAGACGAGCGCATTCTGCTACACACCGTCGCGCGCGTGGTAATCGTTAGTGAGCGAGGCTCATTGGAAGATCAACTTGTACGCCGGCCCGCCGACGAAACTTTGCCGCTGCCGTTTCAGCCGCGCACGGCCGCGCAAGTTTACTCTGAGCCGGTTCTGGAGTTGCCAAAACTCTCCTTCTTCAACGGCTTGGGCGGCTTCGCGCATGCGGGGCGGGAATACGTCGCGATGTTAGGCGAGGGGCAATGGTCACCCGCGCCATGGTCAAACGTCATTGCTAACAGCCCAGATTTTGGCTTCCTGGTTACGGAAACCGGCGGCGGATTCACCTGGTCGGTGAACAGTCACGAGAACCGGCTTACGCCCTGGTCTAACGACGCAGTTACCGACCAGCCCGGCGAAGCTATTTACATTCGTGATGAAGATACCGGCACTACCTGGACGCCTACACCCTTGCCAATTCGCGAACCGCAAAATTATTTGATCCGGCACGGACAGGGTTACACCGTGTTTGAGCACGCCAGCCATGGCATCTCGCAGGAGCTGCTCTTGTTCGCGCCTCTCGATGCTCCGGTAAAGATTTCGCTTTTGCGTCTCAGCAATCGCACTGATCGACGGCGGCGACTCTCGATTACCAGTTATCAGGAACTGGTACTTGGGGTTTCTCACGAAGCGTCGGCTAATCATGTAGTGACCGATATGGAAGAGAGCGAAGGGGCGATCTTCGCGTGTAATGCCTACAACAATGAATTCGCGGGTCGGGTTGCGTTTGCGGGCACCAGCGATCGGGCGTTCACGATGACCTGTGACCGGAAAGAGTTTATCGGTCGCAATGGTTCCCTGTCTCAGCCCGCAGCTTTGCGGCGAGCAACGTTGGCAGGCCGCGATGGCGCCGGCCTCGACCCGTGCGCCGCAATCCAGACATCGATTGAACTCGCGCCGCATGAGGCCCGGGAAATTGTTTTTCTTTTAGGCGAAGGTGAATCGATTGAGCAAGCTCGCGAAATCAACGCGCGTTTTCGCAGCACACACGTCGTCAATGAAGCGTTCGAGCAAGTGCTCGGATTCTGGGATCAAACCCTGGGCACGATCGAGATTAAGACCCCCGACAGCTCAATGGACATGCTGGTGAATCGATGGTTGCTTTATCAGACGTTGGCCTGTCGCGTGCGTGGCCGCTCGGCGTTCTACCAATCTAGCGGAGCATTCGGCTTCCGCGATCAGTTACAGGACGTGATGGCCCTGGTGTATTCCCAGCCGGACGTTGCGCGCGAACAGATCCTGCGCGCAGCAGCGCGTCAATTTAAGGAAGGCGACGTCTTGCACTGGTGGCATGCCCCCACGGGTCGCGGTGTACGCACGCGTTTTTCGGATGATCTACTGTGGCTTCCTTTTGTCACGTCGTTTTACGTCAAAGTAACTGGAGACCACTCTGTGCTTCAAGAACGGGTGCCGTTTATCGAAGGGCCGCTGCTCGAGCCGGAACAAATTGAAAACTACATGGAACCAGCCGTCTCGGCGGAAAGCGCCACGCTTCTGGAGCATTGCGCGCGCGCCATCGATCGCAGTTTGACAACCGGTGAGCATGGATTGCCGTTGATGGGATCGGGTGATTGGAACGACGGCATGAACCGCGTCGGCGTCGGCGGTAAAGGCGAAAGCGTGTGGTTGGGTTGGTTTCTCTGCACCGTGCTGAGCGGGTTTGCGCCACTGTGCGAGCGTTATCAAATGAAGAAACGCAGTAATCAATACGGGCGCTATATGGAGAACCTCCGGAAAGGGCTCGAGCAAGCCTGGGACGGTGACTGGTATCGCCGGGCTTACTTTGACGATGGCACGCCGCTTGGTTCGGCGCAAAACGACGAGTGCCGGATTGATTCGATCGCGCAGACGTGGGCGGTCATCTCGCGGGTGGCCGAATCCTATCGCGTGCAACGCGCTATGGCGGCCGTCGATCAGTACTTGATTCGCCGCGGCGACGGTTTGATCAGCTTATTTGCTCCACCCTTCGACAAAAGCAAACTCGATCCAGGGTACGTAAAAGGCTATGTTCCGGGCGTGCGTGAAAATGGAGGGCAGTACACGCATGCGGCGTTGTGGACTGTGATTGCGTTTGCGCTGTTAGGCGACGGTGATCGTGCGGGCGAATTGTTCGGACTGCTGAATCCGATCAATCACGCCTCGACGCGCGCCGGCCTGCACAAATACAAAGTCGAGCCGTACGTCGCCGTTGGTGACGTTTACGCTGTGCCACCCCACACGGGACGAGGTGGCTGGACTTGGTACACGGGGTCGGCCAGCTGGATGTATCGCGCGGCGGTGGAATACATTCTCGGTTTCAAGTTGGAAGGCGATCGCTTGCGGATCGATCCCTGCATTCCTCGCTTTTGGCGCGAATTCGAG
>WNFY01010170.1_pt1 | contig 23388 bp, 14 predicted proteins | sample 5400091 | NCBI WGS metagenome assembly WNFY01 (sample SAMN13153364, study PRJNA577476) | soil metagenome | isolation source: 60 cm soil or saprolite under grassland replicate 1 | place: USA:California | collected 2016-06-15 | reverse complement strand
AAAGTAACAGCTTTCCTGAACTACATGGGCCAGAATCAGATCAGTTGGACAGCATGGCAGTTTGACGTTCCTTACCTCCTTCAGAACCGTACCACATTCACACCGACGAGATTGGATGATCCCAATAATCACTGGACATGTAACTCTCCTAACGCGGTCGCCGGGATGGGTGCAATGATACAACAATACCTCTCGTCACACTCATCATCGTCGAATCAGGGTTCAACATCATCGGACCAAAACACATCACCAAGGCAAACAACCAGGACTTTTGCATTACCCAGGCATTAGTTACCTAAATTTCATCCTTGGTGATGCGCCTCCTGCGCATCACCAAGGATGAAATAGGATATACTTAATGCACCTAATATGTATATGTTTGAAAGAGAGGTATCTTCGTGCGATCGCTTTTACGTATATGCACACCGATCATTCTTTCGCTCACATTGATCTTCGTGATCAGTGTAACCCTTCTTGGAAGGACTCACACTCCTGCGCACGCGGCTAACACAACCATTGCCCTCTATCACAACTTTGGTCGACCGTTCTCCTCGTTTATGGTCAGTGGCAATGGCTTTGGTCAAAATGAGTCAGTGACGATCACTTTTGATTCGACGGTAATTGGAACCGCCACCGCACTGCAGACGAAATTCTCCCAAAAGGTGAACGTTCCTGGTTCAGCCACACCTGGTAATCACATCGTTACTGCAAAAGGGCAAAGCACCGGGTCGACAGCTTCGGCTACATTCCTGGCCCAGACCTGGTGGGTCATGTTTGGCTTCGATGCCCAAAATACCCACTTTAATCCTGACGAGAACGTGATCAACACTACCAATGCCTCCCATTTGGTCACCAATTGGACTTACAATACCAAAAGCATCCCATCTACACCTATTGTACGCAAAGATAACGTGTATTTTTCCTCACAGAATGGCAGGGTCACTGTCCTCCGTCCGCAGGGCGGGGTTATGTGGAGCAAGACGATCAATACCACCATCTCCTCCATTGGTCCAGCCGTCTATTATGGCATTGTGTATGTGGGTGCTGACGACAATAAAATGTACGCGTTCAATTACAATACAGGTGCCCTGCTCTGGACGCTGCCCACGGGAGGACCCATTCTCTCATCAACCATCATCGCCGCTGGCACCGCCTACTTTGGCTCCAGTGACGACAAGCTCTATGCTATCCCTGCTGAAACAACAACTACGCCCAAGGTCAAGTGGACATACCAGACGAAAGGCGCCATTTCTGCAACACCGGCTTTAGGTAGTGGTGGCACCGTATACATTGCTTCACATGATAAAAATGTATACGCCATAAGTAAGACTGGTTCTCTTCTCTGGAAGTTTCCTACTGGAGGCAGCATCACCTCCTCTCCGGCCGTGGCCAACGGGCTTGTCTATGTCGGGTCGTCCGATCATACCCTCTATGCGCTTAATGCTACAACGGGAGCACTGGCCTGGAGCCAGACTACAAATGGTCCTATCACCTCCTCCCCGGCAGTAGACAAAAACAATGTCTACATCGGATCGCAAGATGGTAAGCTCTACGCTTTCAATGCGCTGACAGGTAGCCTGAAGTGGAGCTATACTACTGGAGGGGCCGTCAATTCAACTCCCGCTGCTGCCAACGGCGTCGTCTACGTGGGTTCGGGAGACAACAGCCTCTATGCAATAGATATCAAGAGTGGAAGCAAACTGTGGAAGTACACGACCGGCGGGAAAATCGATGCTTCACCTGTTGTGTCAGATGGCGTCGTCTTTGTGGGATCGTCCGATGGTAACATCTACAGTTTCCACCTGTAAGCTTTGTTCATACATGAGTCACCCCGTTCCTGGATAGCAAAAACGCGCCGAATATGTGCTCAATGAAGAGGTTCGCCAGTAGTATCAAAATTCGATACTACTGGCGAATTCCCTTTTGCACCCTCACTCATTTGCACTAAGTTCCGAGTGCATAAAGCCTGCTGTCTTTGTTTCCTATATACAGCACTCCGTTCGAAATAGACGGTGAGCCGTAGAAATGTGACTTTACACTCAAGCCCCTGTAGGCAAACAAGGCCTTTCCCGATGTCGCATCGACTAGAACAAGATCAGGCCCCTCTACTGCCGCTACCACTCCTGGAACGACCGTGACAGCGCCAAGGACTGTTCCTTCGTTCAGACAATGCTCCCAAATGAAGTGGCCAGTAGAAGGAGCAAGCGCTCGTAAGCTGCCTTTACAATTGTTGCCGTTGATAGTCGTGTTGCCCCCAGCGACATAGAGCATGGTGCCATCCCAGGCACTTGATGAGATACTCCCCTTTCCGCACTGCGGGCAAGCTCCTCCAACAGCTATTTGAACTCTCCATAGTGGGCCGCTGCCAATGTCTGTACGGTCAAAGGCGTAATATACCCCATTCTTGTTTGCAGCACCTACCAATTGGTGCGTGCTACCCCCAATAGCTGCCTGGAAAAGGGTAGGAGTGGTGCCAAAATCGCTATCCAACACCCGCTCAGACTTTGGAATGTGCCAGGAACTGATAAACGACAAATTCGAAGCGTTTAATTTTACCATGGCAATGGCATTTTTTTCCGATGTTGGGCACCGGCCCGCGGTGCCTGTTGTGAAGTAAACAGAATTATTCACCTGATCAATGGTTGGTGAACTCCATATTCCCCCACCTATGCAGCCGCCAGGTACAACGTTGAAGGTGTTCTGAATGCTTCCTGTCGAAGCATCTATGCGCAAGAGCTGGCCTGGTATGAGCGGACAATCTCCAAGAGATGCTGTGCCGATATAGACGCTTCCATTGTACACGACCGGTGAATCCCAGATGAAGGTGTTTGATGATGGCGCCCCCAACGGAGTACGCCAAATGATGGCCCCAGTAGAGGCATTGAGAGCGTAGAGATGGTCATCGCCTCCACCAACAAAGACCACCGAGGTCATCGTTCCATTGATCAATACTGAGGCTACCGCTGCTGTACTTATCACACCATAAGGAGCGGTTGTGCCACAGTTCGCGGTTGTTTGGCCTAAGTTTTGTTGCCAGACAGAACCTCCATTCAGGTCTGTGGCGTGCTCGTACCCGTCCCACGAACCCCAGTAGACCATTCGATTGGCTTTCACTGGCTGGGAGAAGATCATACCCCCTCCTTTGAAAGTCCAGTGTACCTTTAAGTTAGCTGCCGTTGCTGAATTGATTAAGGTCTCAGTCCCATTGAAGCCGCTACGCCGGTTGTTAGCCATATAGGTTGGCCAGCCACCAGCAGTAGCATCGAACTGGCTTGCTTTTGTCTGGTGAGCTTTAAGCGCGAAAGTGGAGATACTGGAGGCTACTAAAAGAAGGAGCAGCAGCCCAACCTCCACCCACATTCGCGTCCCTTGCCAATACTTCCTTAGCATTTGCATATTTTTATACCTTTCCATCCCATCTACATCATTTAATTTAGTGCCTAAAAGGCAGAGTTAGTTTAAGAAGTTCTACACTTCCAAGAGTTTTTTCAGTTTACGTCGCGCTAATCCTCCTTCCGTAGCATTACTAGCCGGGGGCTGCTCAGCCTGCTTATGCTCCTCGAGAAAGAGATCATTAAGCACCCGGCCATCGAATTCATAGGGCAATGGCAGCCCCATACTATGGAGCACTGTCGGCACCAGGTCATAAACCTCTGCGTTGGGGGCCTTGAAATCCTGCTTGATACCCGCGCCATAGGCATACAACACACCATCTTTCTGGTGCGAACCACGCCGCTTCTTGCTATCCCTGCCGACAAACTCATCATTCCACAGCCACTTGTTACCGAGGCTCATATTGAAAGTAATACTATCCGAGGGTAGCAACAACAGGTGTTGCTCAGGTGGAGCATATGGCCCGCTACCGTAGACCTCTGTTGTATATATCGCGTCGATCAATGGCTGGCCAGTCTTTGGATCTACCTGGCGCTTGAGGTCCTCACTTAATTCAGCGATACGCCCGGCCTCCATGCTCGAATTCAGGAAGATATCTGCGTAAGCAGCACCAAAACCGGACATGGAAGGCACATAGGCCAGGGTATGTTGCCAATCGACATCGGCCAGGAGCGGCTTGTATACTCCATGGCGTTTTTTCTTGATTATGCCGGCACTCTTGAGCGCTTTCTTGGCTTTGCGCGCCAGTGACAGAAGACCTGCCTGGTCCAAGATATGCTTTAGATTAGCAAAACGGCTGGCTTTATCTCGTTGAGCGCTGGAGTGTAGCTTCAGGAGTCCTTTGCTATACAGGTATTCATTGATGTCAAAAGAGCGGCTGATGCCTTGAAAACCATGGTCAGAAACGACGAAGAGGCTATCGTCTGGTCCAAGCTGCTCCAGGAACAATCCCAGGGCGGCATCCAGCATGCGATAATATTCAACCGTCCGCGGCTCAAAAGCCACGATTTCATCCCACAGTGAATGCTGCAAACGATCGGGCCCAACAAAGACAACGTAGCAGAAATCCCAGGGCTTCTCCTTCAGCATATAGGTGATGAGTTTGATGCGTTTCTCTGTCACCTCTAGTAATTCATCGACCAGCCGGTTAACTCGTGTTTCCACGTTTCCTTTGAAGACTTCGGCGTACTCTACATCAATTTCATAGTCAGGTACCACGCGAAAGAGTTCTTCCTTGAAGGTTGCTGGATAGGTGAAATCCGTATCTTCACCGGGTGTTAAATAGCCGGAGACCATGTATCCATTGATGGTCTCTGGTGGATAGGTGACCGGTACGTTAATCACCAACACCTGTTTGCCATATTCGCTGAGGATGTTCCAGATGGCCTTCCCGCCCTTGCGTTGTGACTGCACATGCGCTTTAGGAGCTTTGCCCTTTTCCGGTTGTTCCTCGTACGTCCAGAAGTCATAGACGCCGTGACGAGCAGGTTTCAAGCCTGTAGAGAGGGAGGTCCATGCTGGAGGGGTGAGTGGCGGATACTTCGACTCAAGCACAGCCTCACATCCTTGCTCACGCAATTTCTTGAAATTGGGCATGTCTCCCCGCTCGATGAGGGGATGGATGATGCGAAATGCCAATCCATCAGCACCAAAGATGACTGTACGCACTATATGACTCCTTCTTCATCGAGCAGTTTCTTGAGTTTGCGCCGGGTCAATCCACTCTCGGCACTTTTACCTGCGCCGACCAACCCCTGTTCTGCCTGCTTCTCCTCTACGAAAAGCTCATCCAGTACACGGCCATCGAAGTTGTAAGGGAAAGGCAGGCCCATGCTGCGCAACAATGTTGGTACCAGGTCGTAAATCTCAGCATTGGGAGCATTGAAGCCGCGCTTGAAACCGGCACCATAAGCATAGAGCACACCATCTTTATGGTGTGAGCCGAACGTCTTACCGATATTCTCCCAGATGCGCTCATTGCCGAGATCCATGCGGAAAGTGATGCCATCATTGGGCAGCAATAACAGGTGCGGCTCACGAGGGGCAAACTGCCCTGTTCCGAATACTTCGGTAGTGAAGATTTCGCTGATCAATGTCTCGCCATTCTTTGGGTCCTTTTGCCGCTTGAGGTCTTCACAGAGCTCTGCTACCTGCTCAGCAGGCATATCTGAACTCAAGAAGATATCTGCATAGCCACCTTGCAGGCCAGATAGAGAGGGAACATATGCCAGGGTCTTATCCCAATCGATATCTTCAAGCAGGGGGCGTTCTTCACTATTGCCCTGTTCTTCCCACACACCCGCAGCTTTGAGCGACCTTTTCAGCTTGCGGGCCAGTGGACGCAAACCGAGGCGATTGGCTACATGTTTGAGGCTGCTGGAACGCCTCGCACTGCGACGTCTGCCCAAGAGCGTCATCGAGCATCTGTTAATACTCGTTGGTACGAGAGTCGAGGGCCACAGCTTCTTCCCACAGCTGGTGCTGTAGACGATCTGCACCAACATATGCCAGGTAGCAGAAATCCCAGGGTTTCTCTCTGAGCATATGCATGATCAGTTTGCTGCGCTGCTCAGTCATATGTAGTAGCGTGTCAACCATGGGTCGCACAGCTACTTTCAATTTTAATTTCTCATATTCAGGCGTATTCGGTTTCAGTTGATAGGTGGGCGCGACACGCCAGAGTTCTTCTTTGAAGGGGAGCGGATAGGTAAAATCCACGTTAGTGCTGGGTGTCAAATAGCCACTTACCATGATGCCATTCACGGTCTCTGGCGGATAGGTTGCCGGTATGTTTATGATCAACACCTGTTTGCCATACTCGCTGAGAATGTTCCAGATGGCCTTTTCCGCTCGACGCTGCGTCTGTACATGCACGCTGTGGGTAACACCCCGTTTTGCTTCGTCAGCATAGACCCAGTAGTCATAGACGCCATGGCGAGCAGGTTTCAAACCCGTCGAAAGCGAGGTCCATGCCGGCGGGGTGAGCGGTGGATATTTCGATTCGAGTATGGCTTCGCAGCCCTCATCTCTCAGTTTCTTAAAATTGGGAAGCTCTCCACGTTCGATCAGTGGGCTTATAATGCGAAATGTCAGACCATCAACACCAAAGATGACTGAACGCATGGGTTATCTCCTTCTTCCTTCTATTTCTCAAACGGCTAATTCTGTTTATACTTCTAGCAATTTCTTGAGTTTGCGTCGCGCCAGGCCACCTTCAACCGGAGATGATTGCTCAGCTTGCTGTTTCTCAATAAATAACTCATCCAGGATACGACCATCAAAAGCATGGGGTAATGGCAGTTCCATTGCCCGCAGCAGCGTCGGCACAAGGTCATAAATCTGGGCAACTGGAGCCTTAAAGCCCTGTTTGAAAGGCCCTCCATAAGCGTAAAAGACACCATCTTTGTGATGAGACCCAAAGGATTTACCAAGATCTTCCCACAAGGACTGGTTCCCTAACTCGACGCGGAAAGTAATACCCTCGTTAGGAAGCAGCAGCAAGTGCGGCTCGCGAGGTGTATAGGGCCCATTTCCATAGACTTCATTAGTGTAAATAGCATCAATCAATGGCTTGCCAGTTCCTGGATGGACCTGGCGTCTGAGGTCATCGATCAGTTCAGCTATCTGTTCCTCTGTCATAGCATGACTCAAGAAGATGTCCGCGTATCCGCCTGGCATGCCGGAGAGAGAGGGCACGTAGGCCAATGTCTTCTCCCAGTCAACGTTTTCAAGAGTTGGCCGTTCCAGCCCGTCGGGAGCAAATTCTGAAGCAGGCCAGAGACCGGCAGTTTTAAGGGAGCGTTTGATCTTACGGGCTATTGAGCGTATCCCCAGTCGTGATGCCAGCTGCCGGATTTGTACACCACGGTTCGCCTTAAGGCGATCCTGCTCAAATGACTCGTTAGAGAACGAGAGAAGGCCTTTGTTATAAAGATATTCGTTGATATCGAAGTATGTATCATGTCCACAAAAGCCATGGTCGGAGACCACAAATAGACTATCTTCCGCTCCGAGCAGAGCTAAAATCTGTCCCAGGGCGTCATCGAGCATCCGAAAATACTCGTTGGTGCGAGGATGAAGGGAACTCACTTCTTCCCAGAATGGATGCTGTAAACGGTCTGCGCCGATAAACGCAAGATAACAGAAATCCCAGGGCTTCTCTTTGAGCATGTACATGATAAGCTTGACGCGCTCTTCTGTCATACTCAAGACTGCATTGCTCAACGGCCCAACTTTGCCTGCTACATTCAACCGCTCGCGGAAGGCAACCTCCAGGTCGATTTGATAGTTGGGTACGACCTGGAAAACTTCATCCTTGAATGAGGCCGGGTAGGTAAAATCAACATTGGCGCTCGGCGTCGTATAGCCGCTGATCATTATGCCATTGACGGCTTCCGGTGGATAGGTCGTGGGCACATTAATGACCAGCACCTGCTTGCCATACTCGCTCAGTATGTTCCAAATTGCCTTTCCTCCCTTGCGGCGTGTAAGAACGTGAGCTTTGCGGTTTGCTCCCTGACCTTCGTCATCGTATGCCCAGAAGTCGTAGACGCCGTGACCGGAAGGTTTTAAGCCTGTCGAGAGTGACATCCAGGCAGGAGGAGTCAGCGGTGGATATTGCGATTTGAGAATGGCTTCACAGCCTTCCATGCTCAACTTGCGAAAATTAGGCAGTTCTCCTTGTTTGATCAATGGATGTAAAATGCGAAAAGCGAGTCCATCAACACCGAAGATGACTGTACGCATACTATGCCTCTTTCACTTTCTTTTTATGTTTATTACCACCCAGGAACTTTTTATGCAGTGCTTGCAGTACAATTTCGTCTTCTGGGCTGCCCTTAAACTGTCTAATCAATGCAATATAACTTGCGAGAAAAACGGGTATCAACAACAATTGAATAGATAAAATGGAATGGCCAATATGAGCAGTTGTATGGAAATGACTCACTCTTAATAGATACAGCAGGGCGACAACCAGTACAGCGCTAATAATACCTGCAGCTATTGGTTTGAGCACATCCCAACGATACGGATGCATCTTGAGTATAACGCGCACCTGGAGCACGCGCATGAAATTGAGCACGCATATAGCCACGCCAGTACTAATGGCTGTGCCTATTGCCCCGTAGCGCGGGGTGAGCAGAATACCTAAGACAATGTTGACCACCACTGCCACCAGCGAGTTGAGGAATGAGAGGCGCTGATAGCCCGTCATCAGCAGCATGTAGCCAACGGCGCCCGTTCCAGCATTGATCATGCTGCCTACAGAGAATGCAACGAGAAGCGGCCAGGCAGCAACAAAGCCTGGACCGGGCAAGGCAAGTAAGTACGGAGCGAAAAGAACCATCATCAGAAATATCGGCAAACTAAACATTACCGACCACCTGGTCATAAGCTTAAACATAGATTCCAACTTTTGCAGTTCTCCCTTGCTATGGAGTTCTGCAATCGTGGGCGCGAAGACGTTGTTGATAGAAAGTAAGGGCATGGCAATAAAATTGCCCAACCTTATAGCAGCACCATACTGGCCTATGGCTACTTCAGAAACGCCAAAGGCCGCGAGCAAGATAGTATCAATTGAGTCCAGTACCGTATCAATGATGGTCGTCAAAAAGTTGAATGAAGCGAAAGTGAGCCACTCGCGTACTTCATAATGTTCAGGTTCAGATGTAGCAACACGCTCGACCTGCCGGAAAAGAAAATACAAGTTAAGTACAGTGTTGAACATTGTACTAATGAAGAGTGCTACAGCAACTGCGGTGATGCCATCTTTCGTACGGAAGAAGATAAGCACCAGCACCAGCAGGATAATCTGCAATGAGGGCTGGAGAATGCCGGTGGTGAGCACGCGCCACTTGAAGGCCTTGAATCCCCGCAAACCCGCAAACCACATGACCTGCATGGTCATGAGAGGGATCAACGGCGCCATGAGCTGCAAGAGTTCAATCGCACGGTTGAGCAGGTCTTTATTGGCAACTTGATGCTGCTTGAAAGTGATCCAGTACGTAACCAGGCTGGGTGTGAAAAACAGTAAAAGTAATGCACCAGCGATACCGGCCAGTCCTGCCAGGGTCGTGCAAAAAATCAACAACCCGCGTAGAGATTTCGGCTGCTGCTTGCCGCGATAGATGGCGACATAGCGAACCATGGCATCATCTAAACCCAGGTTGAAGGTAGCAGAAATCAGATTGACCAGGGATAGGCTCAGGGTATAGAGCCCATAGCCTCCAGGCCCGAAACCGTATTGGATGAGAAAAGAGCTGACATATTTAAGTATACTACCAATAATACTCCCCAGCCCCATGAGGCTTGCTGCACCGGCTGCACCGGAAACTTCCGACTTCATTTCAGGTTGTGGCTTGCCTTGCTGTGCCGAAATGCCTGTAAGAACCATCATGGGTAGAGTCTTAAGTTTCTCAAATTCAGGGTCATCATCAGGGGTTCTGAGGACTTGGGTTGTTTCAAGATCTGGGGTAAGTAGCGCCAGGGTCTCAAGTAGTGACATATCATCTTCTGATCCTGAGACCGGTAGGCGCATGGTCTCTACCTGCTCTTCCTGTCCCAGCTTAGTCACAAGCAGCCTGGAGTTATTTCCTGGTTGCTCCTGGATTGCCGGCAAGAGCAGTCGTGCTTTGTTTTGTTGTCCTTGCGCAAATTGCCGTGATTGCGGTAACTTTTTTTGCTCTTCTTGTGGCTCTTTTTCCTGCCGCGGAGGCCGCGGCGCAACCAGAAATTCTCTGCGACGTTGCACATAGTGAAGCGTTGACACAGGCACTTTCACTGTTGCTTGATCATCCCCTTCAGTTGTTTTCTCCACGCGAGGCCGAAAACTCAACCGCCGCAGACGTCGCTGCGCGGAATCTTGAGAGGAACGTGCCTGAGAGGAACGTACAAGTTGGTTGCTCATGCTACTGCCTTCAAAAGCAAAAGGGGGGAAAATTTCCCTGTTAGACTAGACGTAGCCGAGATCGCGTAAATGGCCAATAATAAGCTCTTCATCTTCCTCAGAAAGCTCCTGGTTCTGTATAGAGGAGCGAATAGGATGCTCTTCCAGGTAATCGGATGAGAACAGTGTACCTATGGCTAAACTTTCCATATCAACGTATTCCACCCCAAGCGCATGCAGCAGTGTCGGAGCAACAGCCGTTAGTGGAGCGTGCTCATACTCTGTTACCCGCACAGCCAATGATGGGGCGCAAGCGATGAGGAATCCAGTTACCATGGCAGGATTTACGCCTGCCACGACCGTCTCACCAATGGCAGGCGTAGTAAACGTTGCCTCATCAAATTCTATGAGCCTGCTACGGGGTGAAGGTGCATAGCCGGGCTTAAATAGCACGACGAGGTCTGGTGCACAGAAAAGATAATCGCCAGAGTAGAGTTCTTCTTTGCGATAAACGCGTTCGATAACAGACTCTCCATTCTCAGGATTGCGTAACTTATTTGGCAGTGCTTTTACGAGCGTGTCACGTACTTCTTCATACTCATCCTGCGGGTGTACGGCTCCCTGAGCATCTCGTCCAAGCAGGTTCACCAGGAGTTGGCCATTTCCGGCGAAATAGGCCAGCGAGTTTGACCAGTTGACCTGACCGGTCTGCTCATCACGCTCTATGACTCCCATGTCAGCCAGGAAGTTATTAATGTTGACAAAGCGCTCTACAGCCGCGGGCTGCGTATCTGAGAGTAGGGCTAGCAAGCCGGTCTCTCCCACCCATTCCCTGGCAAGCTGCAAAGCCTGGATAATTGTAGATGCGTCAGTATCCTTCAGATCAGTGGAGATAGCACACTTCACGATCAAGCAAGATGGGGAGTCAGAAACGGACTGCATCAAATCTCGTAAGCGGGTGACGAGTGACGAGAGCTCCGTTTCCTCATAGGCTACTGTCCAACCAATTGTACGCAGTATATCGGGTAACAATTTCGGACCGTTTCCACGTCCAGTGACTTCTTCCGTAACAGCATAGTTACGGGAGACGAGTGTGTCAAAAAACCCAAAGGAGGCGGATGATTTACCACTCAAGACCTGATAGTGTTGAGCCTGGAGGCCGGTAATAGGCGATGGGTCAAGTTCGACCATCGCACCAGCATCTAGAAGCTTTTCCACCTCAGGAAGTGTACGGATATCTGCTAACCGTGCCCCGCTTAACCATACTACGGCTGCCTTTTGCATAGTTGCATCTGTCTCACTCATTTGTTCTCTCCTTCCATCTGATAAGCGCGTGGCCTGGTACCAGCAGCTTCCGCTTTTCTACAGGTCTTGCGCCACTTTTGATCCTTGTACATGATGAGCGCCCAGATGATCCAGCTTGTTACCACCTGTGGCATCTCAGATAAAATGCTGAGCTGGCGAGGTGGGATGAAAAAACCGCCAGCGAAGAAATCGGAAAACATCGACCCTATTGTCAGGCCAATAGCAGATAGTGCCAGCATGCGGTCCACAAGTCTCTCCGATCGTGCATCGTCCGAAAATGCTACCCAGATCCGATTTAGCAGCCGATTCTCTACTGCTTTTCCTGGTGAATAGTTCTGCCTCTGCTTCTTTGCTTTTCTTTGTTCGGGTAGATCAACTAAATCTAAGCCAATCCAGCCCATAAATTTGAGGAAGACATTTGCCCTACTGCGCTTCCTCGCTATATGGGCGCGGCGGTAGAGGAGAGCAGCGAGCCCAATGATGACGATGGGGAAGGCCAGGAAGAGGAGCAAGCCCAGGGGGCCTTCTTCTCCCAAAATTTGTAGATAGCCGTTGTGAGCTACACATAGGCCCGTAGCGTTACAGTTTCGTAAGGCCCGCGGTAAGTTGGTGAATACCTGGTCATAGACCCAGAAGTTGCCCGGGCCGACTCCAAGTATAGGTTGCTTGGACCACACTCGCAAAGCGTCTACCCAGATAATATAGCGCGCAGTATCAGCAGACTTGACCGTCTCCAATTTCGTATATTCTGCCTTTACGAAAGGTAGAAGTGGAATGGCCAGTACAATGTAAAACGATATCAGCCGCCAGGAATAGATGATGGTCATCACGATCAGGGCGATAAATGCCTCCACCCACCAGCTATTCTCCAGCGTAAGAATAACCGTCGTTAGACTGAGCAGCACAATTACAAGATAGACGATGCGCTGGCGCCAGGTCGTAGCATAGAGAAAACGCGCATAGGCCAGGATACAGGTCAGGGCGAGGAGCTGCGCTATGGCACGCAGGCTCATCCAGGCAATATGCGGCTCGGAGAAACGGAAGGTGTAAATGTCAGCGCCAATGCGCCGGAAATCATAGAGGACAACCAGTGCGACAAAGATGCCCAGCAGTATGAATATACGCTGAAGGTAAACAACATACCGCTCCTTCACGGAAACAATCATGTTCACTATGACATAGACCATCAGAGGAAACGTAAACGAAATAATCCCAAGTATCTCACTATAGATGATGGGATTGTTATTTAACTTTTTCGGTACACCATGCGTCCAGGTAAACTGGATCATAACATTGGAAATAATGGCCAGGATGAACAGCCCAAGCTGGGGCCAGAAAGCGCGTAAAGGCGGCAAGGAAATCTTGTGCGTACGAAAAGCTGCCTGCACCAGCAACGTGCAGAAGAGTACCGCGATCAAGATCTGACATGGATAGATATCCGCTGATTTCAGCGTAACCAGCTTGGGTGCTATGGCTGTTGTCCCGGCGGCGAGCAACAATAACGAAAAATCCACGCGCTTGATCAGTAAGAAAAAGACCGGTAACCCCAGGAAGGCTGCAAAAAGCGGCAGCGGATACGTAGTGCCAAGTGTAGCAGCCAGGGTTATTGCGAGGGCCGAGCCCAGAATAATGAGAACAACAGGATACCACCAGCTAGCAAACGCACGCCAGCGCAGGATACGCTGTTGGCGCTCCTGCTGCTGACGCAGTTGACTGGCAATATCCGGCAGAAATGCTCCCCCTCCAGAAGAAGGGGGAAGCCCGCCGTTAGAAAAGGTATCTGCGATCTGCATTGAACTTCACTTCTCTTTTCCAGGGTACTACACTACGACTGTGGCGGAGTCATATCCATCCGTCGCGGTGTCGGGAAAGGAGACGGTGGATTGGGATTCGGCTGCATCAGCGGTAAGTCCATAGGTATAGGCCGACCAGGCATAGAAGATGCTCCGTACTGGTTGGGTGTTGATGGACCCGCGGCACTTAGTAGAGAAGGGCCATCAATAATGATCCAGTCGGTCTTCTTACGCAACTGTGCAAGGATACCAGGCATACGTTGTTCGAGCAGGAGAGTAGAATCTTCCATAGCTGTCCCACCCGCCAGGAGCCAGACACCGGGGATGTTGCTGCGCTGGACAGCGGCATCCAGATTTTCTCCACCTGTAGCCTTGAGCAAGCCGCTTAAACCGAAGCTGGCAGGGGTCGTACCAAAGGCGAGATGGGTCGTAGGTTGGCGCAGGTTGCCATCAATCACCAGGACCGAACGTCCACCACGAGAGGCAGCAGCAGCCAGGCCACTTGCAACGGTTGTTTTGCCTTCCACCGGCTGGGCACTGGTAACCAGTAAGACTGCCCCCTGGGGAGCGCGCCAGGAACCAGGCAAAACGCCCGTAAGACGCAGGTTGACCCCAATATCTGCCAGTTGTTGTGCCGCCAGACCTGTCGAGGGGACTGAACCAGGCTGAATTTCACTATTTTTAGACAGGGTACCCAGGTAACTCAGACCCAGTTTCTCTGGCACTTGATCATCTGCCCGGAGTCGTTTATCCAGGAAGATCACGAAGAGCCAGATGAGAAGACCCACTACCAGGCCTAAACCAGCCGTAACAGCCAGGATCAGGCTAGACTTGGACGAAGAGGAAACATCAGTAAGTTTGGCCGGCTGAACAACCTCAACATTTCCTTTTGCAGTAGCTGGCAGTTGGAGAAGTTGCGTCTGTACCGAATTCATAGATGTAATCACTGCATTGCGATCAGCCGTCAGCAGAGCAATGTGTGGATCAGAGGAATTGCTGTATGAAAGGATTTGTTTTTCCAGATCCTGGCTTTGAGTTTTATACTGGTTGTAGAGATTCTGGTAGTTCGCACGTGCGGTATCCAACTGATCCTGGGCTTGCTTCGTTTTATAAGCGACATACCCATTGGCAACAGCGTTGACCAACAAAACCGCGTCAGCTGGTTTCCTGGCTGTTGCCGTTAAAAGAATAGAAGAAGTGGTGGCCGATGGGTTCATAGCAGTCACATCTACCAGTAGATCATCGGCAGTGAAACCGCGCGCCTGGAGCGCAGGATTAGATTGATACACAAAACTCATGACCGAACGGGTAGGTATTTCAGCCGCATCATTCACTGACTGGCTCAACGTATCTGTACTGGACGATGCTGTCCCCTGGGTATTCGTTCCAGTCCCAAAAGTGGGTGCGGAGTAAACAAGCAGTGTCGAGTTGACTAAGTAAGCAGCTGGTTGTGCTTTCGACAGCACAAAACCCCCTATAAGCCCGATCACCAAACAGGCAGCAATGATCCAGCTATGCTTCCTCATACTTGGATAATAACGTGACAAAGGATATCCCCCCTCCTAATAAAATAACTTTCACTTGATTTAGCCTCAATATACGTCTCTTAACTATGCTAACAATATGTCTGTGAACTGGCCTGGAAGAGTCATGCCTTCATCCGAGCATTCATATAAGACTTTCGATACTGTACCATAACGCCTATTACTGCTAACCAGGCCATGCTGTTGCATTCTGGTGATGATTGGTAGACTTGGGTTAAGCTTCCATAACTAACTTATCTCAGCTAGAAAGGAATACTTTGGCCAGCACGACCTGATTACTGGTAACAATGTTGTTTTGATTGGTGACATAGAAAGCCACCAGGCCTTCCTGTAGTCCCCTGGTCTCCAGGTGGTAGCTAACCGATGGAGCAAAGCTTACCGAACCGGTAGAAGCTGAGCCATGAATAGCATTTGTATCACCAACCAGCACATACGTATCGCTATAGATAGCAACGCGGCCCAGAATCGTCCCGCTGGATTGATAGCTACTACTCACTTTAATTGGGCTGGTCACTGGTTGCGTTAGACCATTGGCAGGACTGTTGAGCAGTGCAGTTCCATCGATGGAAGACACCTGTTTTACTTCAAAGATGTTGGTCACAACATTATCCAGGCGGAAGAGACTGGTGGTAAAACCGCCTCCACCTGGGCCAAAGTTGGTCGTTTGAATGATATAGGTCTGAGTGGGTGAGCTATAGGTTAGAACAGTATTTTTTATCGTTGACGATGACCAGTGAAAGACATCCTGGGCCATCTTATTGACCACGGCAAATGCAGAGTTTTGCCATACATTGTTACTTGCCGTTGGTGTAGCCGTAGTTTGAGCCAGTTGCGCATTGACATTGGCCTGGTCTTGTTCAGCCTGGTAGTGGGTCATGTCCGGATACATGCCTGGGAATAATACCTGCGTATAGGTTGAACCATTCCACTGGTATTCCTTGAAGAGGTTCGGCCCCAGGGGGTCATTGTTAGGATTTTCCGCTGTGATAATGGTATTGGTTGGGCTAATTTGCGCATCGCCGCCAACTAACCCCTGCACTCCAAACCGTTTTGCGGGAGCGCCAAACAGGTTATCATAGACATAGAAATCCATTTTGGCGTCGGGCGAGTAATAACGCACATTGACCAATGCTGTGAGAGCGCCATTTTCAAAAGTACCACAGGTAACCTTCTGTACCTTGTTGACCCCGGCCTTCGTCCCAACCAGCTTATCCCAGTTGATCGAGAGTGTAGATGGGCAACCAACAGCCTGGAAATTGATTTTGGCGCCTGACGGACCAGTTGTTGGTGAGACAACGGACGTGGGAGTATCGATATTGCCTGCATTCGGCTGAGGCGTCCCAGATTGGGCGGGACGTTGAAATGGGTTACTACAAGCACTTAGCAGCACAGCCATGCTGAACAGTAATATTACCGCTCTCCAACGCAAAAATCGTGGCTGACGCGCTGCGCCATTCTTTCGTCTGGACGATAGCAGAAGCAGAGATAGCACATTCATGACTTATCCCTCCACACATGGGTTACCGGTTTGGCGGTTACTCCAAAAAAGGAAAATCTTACTCATTTATTGCGGATGAACAACTTATGACTTTTCATGCACGCAACGACCAATTGAGAAGAGATTCTTAGCCATTACTATCGGCTTCCCCTGGTCATAGGAACAGGCAAGTAATGGCGGTTTTTGTTTTTCTTCCCCACTTGCAACTGACGGCACAAGATATGCTATGTAACATTTGTAGTCAGTCCTGGTACCTCTTCCCTACGGGGAAAGACGACATAGCGCCACCGCGGTAACATCCTTACCCATTAGTCCATAATCGCTGCCATGTTCATAGAGTGGTTGGCATTTCGCAACCGCAAGGTCATAATAATAACCGATCCATTACCATTCACCCATTCACTTCTTTGCAGATTCCGGCTATGCTACCCGCGTTATTATCATAGTAGCAGGATGGGGGGAGAACCCCATCCGGAGGACAGGTAGCAAGGGGCAAAGCCTCCTGCCGGGGGAACGGGGAGTGTCCCCCGAATCTCTCCCTTTCTTCTGTCCTACGCAAAAATATCTCGGGAGCTTAATAAAAGACATGGCTACGATCGATAAAAGTGTTTTTCAGAAAGCGTTTAGAGCAAGTACCAACCCTCTACGGATGATGCCAGACTTCATCATCATCGGAACACAAAAAGGTGGAACTACTTCCCTCTATAGATACCTTATAGAACATCCCTGCATTGCACCCATCTATATCAAAGAGCCACACTTTTTTGATATCTACTTTTATAAAGGCCTTCACTGGTACCGGTCACACTTTCCTACAACTGTAGAAAAATACTATGCCAGGCACGTCCAGAAGCACGATCTGATTACAGGAGAAGCAAGCCCCTATTATCTTTTTCATCCCCAGGCAGCCAGAAGAGTTGCTAAAACGTTGCCAAAGGCCAGGCTCATTGTCCTGTTAAGAAATCCTATTGACCGCGCCTATTCGCAGTACCAACACCAGACCAGGCAAGACGGAGTTGAGCCGCTAACATTCGAAGAGGCACTCGAATGTGAAGAGAAAAGACTGGCCGGAGAAGAGGAAAAATTGCTGAAAGACGAAAAGTATTTCAGCTTCAATCACCGGCATTACAGCTACCTGGCGAGAAGCAAATATATAGAACAGCTCCCGGCCTGGATGAGCATTTTCCCAAGAGAACAGTTTTTGATCCTCAGAAGCGAAGACCTCTATGCTGATGCTAAGGCAATCGTCAAGCAAACTTTAGAGTTTCTAAACTTGCCCACAAGTGGATTAAGCACCGAGTACAAAGCGTTTAATGATGCCAGGTACGCCCAAATGGCACCAGCAACGCGAGAACGCCTGGTCGAGTACTTCAAACCATATAATGCACGCTTGTACGAGTTTCTAGGTCGCGACTTCGGGTGGGATAAATAAGATGACCACGATTGATAAACACGTTTTTGAAAAAGCCTTTCGAGCAACCACCCATCCTCTACGGCTGATGCCAGATTTTATTATCATTGGGACCATGAGAGGTGGAACAACCTCTCTCTACAGTTATTTGACCGAGCATCCTAATATTGGCCCGGCGTATATGAAGGAAGTACATTTTTTCGATGTCTACTTTTCCAAGGGCCTCCACTGGTATCGAGCACAGTTCCCTTCCTCGGTACAAAAATATTACACTGAACGTGTACAAAAGCAGAATTTTATTACAGGAGAAGCAAGCCCCTATTATCTTTTTCATCCTCATGCGCCTAAAAGAATTGCAAAGACTTTACCGCAGGTAAAGCTGATAATGCTGCTAAGAAATCCGGTGAACAGGGCGTATTCGCACTATTATCACGAAGTTGCGGGAGGCCACGAAAAAATAGGCACATTCGAAGAGGCCATTGCATGCGAGGAAGAGAGGATAGCCAAGGAGGCTGAGCTACTTGCTAAAAACGAGCAGTACATCAGTTACAACCACCGGCACTTCTCCTACCTGGCCAGAGGCATCTATGTAGATCAGCTCAAGGTTTGGATGAACCTGTTTCCAAAAGAGCAGTTTTTAATCCTCAAAAGTGAGGACTTCTATGCCGACCCGGCAGCAGGGCTCAAACAAGTGCTGGATTTTGTAAACGTGCCAGATCTGAGTCTGAAAGCGCAAAAGGAAGAGTACGAGCAGCTTAATACTACAACACCACCCCGGATGAACCCTGCCACAAGAAAACGCTTAAGTGAGTATTTCGAGCCACACAACTCCCGCCTCTACAAGTACCTCAAATATATTAGATTAGCATTGAGAGACATGCATATGGAGCAGATAACGGTAACCCTACCAAAACGAGCTGAGGAGGTGTCAGCTTCCGCAGCAAAGAAGGTGGTAAGCCTTCACGGCGTAGTTAGCACTAGCATTATCCGTGAGCCCTCGATGATTTACTACGCCTCCAAACGCCTGATTGACATATCACTATCTTTACTTGGCATCCTGGTGCTTTTACCAGTCTTGTTAATAATCGCAGCGTGTATCAAGCTTGATGATGGAGGGCCCATCCTTCATTTCAGAGAGATCATTGGTCAACGTGGGCGTCGTTTTTTCGCTCTCAAGTTCAGGACGATGAGACCCGATGCAGACGAATACCTGGCAAAACATCCTGAACTTATGCGTGAACTACCACGCTACGGCGAGTGGGCACATAAACGGCTCTCCGTCCGACCCGGTATAACCGGTTTGTGGCAAATCAGTGGACGCCAACACATCAGCTATGATGAACGCGTTCTATTCGATATGCGTTATATCGATAGCCGTTCTTGTATCACGGACCTCGCTATTCTCCTAAAAACTCTGAAGGTTTTCATCATCCATACAGGAGCATAATAACGAAAAAGGAGCAAGGCGGGTGAATGTTTAGCATTCGCCCGCCTTGCTCCTTTTTCGTTCAAGAAGAAATTTTGCTGTCTGTGTCCGGCAGAACTGCCGGACACAGACAGCAAAATTTCTGTCTCATTTCCTTTTCTTCTTGCCTTTACCGCGCAAGAACTTCTTGCGTATGGCCTTTAAAACGATCTCATCTTCGGGACTACCTTTAAACCGCGCAAGTAGCCACACGTAAATTACCAGGAAAATGGGTATCAATAATAACTGTGTGGACAAAATGGCATGACCCAGTCTCACAGAAGTCTGTATGTGATTGAAATAGAGCAGGTACAATATTCCACCAATCAATGCACTGCTTATCAGTCCCGCCCCTATTGGCTTCACTATATCTGAACGCCAGGGGTACATCTTGAGAAAGATACGTACCTGGAGCACGCGCATGAAATTGAGCGTGCAGATAGCCAGGCCCGTGCTCACCGCCGTTCCCATCGCCCCATAGCGCGGCGTCAGGAGAATACCCAGGCTAATGTTGACCGCAACCGCGACCAACGAGTTGAGGAACGAGAGCCGTTGATAACCCGTCATCAGCAGCATATAGCCAACAGTACCGGTTCCGGCATTGATCATACTGCCTAGAGCAAATGCGATGAGCAGGGGCCACGCTGATACAAAGCTGGCCCCGGGTAAGGCGAGTAAGTATGGTGAGAAAATGACCATAATCAGAAAGAGCGGCAAACTAAATGTGATTGACCATTTGGTCACGACCTTGAACATAGCCTCCAGCTTTTGCTTTTCACCCTTGCTATGCAGTTCTGCAATCGTGGGCGCGAAAATATTGCTGAGAGAAAGTAATGGCATCTGAATAAAGTTACTTAATTTCATGGCGGCCCCGTACTGGCCAAGCTGCACATCAGGAACGCCAAAGGTCGCCAATAAAATGGTATCGATTGAGTCCAATACTGTATCAATGATGGTGGTCAAAAAGTTGAGGGTAGCGAAGGTCAGCCACTCGCGTACTTCATAGCGTACGGGTTCTGGTCTGGCTACACGAGAGACTTCGCGGAAAAGAAAATACATGTTGAGTACGGTGTTGAGCAGCGTACTGACAAAGAGTACCACGGCAACCGCAGTGATGCCATCTTTGCTACGGAAGAAGACAAGCACCAGGCCAAGCAAGAGAATCTGCAACAGAGGCTGGAGAAAGTTCGAAGTAAGTACACGCCATTTGAAGGCCTTGAACCCCCGCAAACCCGCAAACCACATCACCTGCATAGTCATCAGGGGAATTATAGGGGCCATGACCTGCAAGAGTGAAATTGCCCGGTTAAGGGTTTCTTTGTTGGCAACCTGGTGCTGCTTTAAAGCAATCCAGTAAGTAACCAGGGAAGGTGTAAAATAGAGCAAAAGGAGTGCACCGCCGATACCAGCCAATCCTGCCAGGGTCGTGCAAAAAAGCAACAGCCCCCGCAGGGATTTTGTCTGCTGCTTGCCGCGATAGATGGCGACATAGCGAACCATGGCATCATCCAAACCAAGATTAAAGATAGCGGAGCTTCCATATTTCAGAATGCTGCCCAGGATATTCCCAATGCCAACGAGACCTGCCGCACCTGCTGCCCCAGAAACTTCCGATTTCATCTCGGGTTCGGGTTTGCCTTGCTGCGCCGATATCCCTTTGAGCACCATCATGGGAAACGTAGAACGCTTCTCGAACTCAGGATCATCATCACTGGTAAAGCCGGGTATTTCTGGCTTTGATGATAAAGTTGTTGCCAATCTCGTTATTTGCTGCCGTTGGATGGACGGTAGTGGTACCGTCTCCATCTCATCGGTTTGCACGAAATGTAATCGTGGAAGAGCGAGCCCGCGCACGGGCTTGCTCTGTGTTTCATTGAACAAAGTGGAAGGCTTTTCTCGTTGTTGCTGGTGAGCCGGTAACGCATGCAGCGCTTTTATCCGTCGTGTCGCCTCTGCTTCAAGCTGATAAGGTTGTGGTACTCCTGGTGGGTGATCGTGATTGATCGGTGAAAGTTCCCGCGGCTGAAACGGCGCTTTCAGAAGTGCTCCAGGAGGTTTGTCCATAGAAGGGGGTGGAACTGGCATTTTCCACGTTGCTTCTTCATTGGAGGATGTAGCCGGCACCCTCCCGGTTGCCTGCTCTTCGAAAAGGTCCCCAATAGACCGAAATTGTAATCGGTGGGGAGGCCGTTTTGAAGGATGCTGCAAGGGTCTTCCAGGATCGGCACTCATGCAATACTACTACCTTCACACTATTGGTTTCAAAGGCAGAGGGGTAAGCGCTTTCCTTCTGCGTCTCTTTACATGTCTTACCTCATAGAGGAGACGTATTCCAAATCATGTAAGTGGCAGGAAAACTGCTGACCTGCCACACAAACTTGGTTTCAGTATACAAGGAGCATGCTAGCAACTATGCAGAACATTTTGTTACGCTCTGGTATCAAAAAGCATCCTTCAGTTAAGATTCCATAACCCACAGGGCATCATCTTGACACTTATCTGCTTTTAAACATGAGAAAAGTGGCAAGACGGGTGAATACCTCATATTCGCCCGTCTTGCCACTTTTGTGACTTTATCCTTCTTCCCCAGCTATTCACTTGGGCTCTTTGCCGGCGGATTCTCTACCTTGGGGCCAATCCAGACGGTCTGGACGTTGACAAATTCCCGGATACCGAAGGAGGAGAGTTCGCGTCCATACCCACTGCGCTTGACTCCTCCGAAAGGAAGGCGCGGGTCTGAGGCCGTCATACCGTTAATGAAGACCCCACCAGCCTCGATGCGGGCAGTCAGTTCACGAGCCTGCTCGATATTGCGCGTCCAGAGATTGCTGCTCAGACCAAACGTGGAGTCGTTTGCGAGTTCAAGAGCATGCTCTGTATCACGAGCACGAATAATAGCGGCAACGGGACCAAACGTCTCATCGGTGAAGACGGACATCTGTGGGGTTACATTGGTCAGGATGGTTGGCTCGTAAAAGTTGCCTTTCCCCTCGCGGGCCTTGCCTCCAATCAAGACTTTGGCACCCTGCTGGATCGATTGTTGCACTTGTTGATCAAGCGTCTCCTGCAGGTCTTTGCGGGCCAAAGGACCAATCCTGGTGTCATACTCCAGTGGATCACCAACTTTCAACTTGGCCGTGTTGACAACAAATTTCTGTTCAAAGGCTTCGGCAACAGAATCCACCACGATAAAGCGCTTGGCGGCAATACAGCTCTGACCATTATTTTGGAAACGGGCCGTAACGGCGACCTGTGCCGCTTCATCCAGGTCGGCGTCCTCCAAAACGATAAAGGGATCCGATCCACCCAGTTCCAGGACCGTCTTTTTTAAGACGTGTCCGCTCGTGGCGGCCACCTCAACTCCTGCTGCCTCGCTTCCTGTTAAGGTCACGGCAGCGATGCGTGAATCTTCGATCAGCCTGCCTGTCTCGGAACCTGGTACAAGGACGGTTCTCAGCACACCCTGCGGAAGGCCCGCTTCTTGAAAGATACGCTCGATTTCCAGGGCCACACGCGAGACGTTGGAGGCGTGTTTGAGCACCGAGGTGTTGCCCGCCATCAAGGTTGGCGCAGCAAAGCGGAAGACCTGCCAGTAAGGAAAGTTCCAGGGCATGATCGCCAACACCACCCCCAGTGGACGGAAGGCAACGTAGCTCTCAGAGGCGTTGGAGGCAACTTTTTCATCTCTAAGGAAGCTCTCGGCATTCTCGGCAAAGAAGTCGCAGTTCCAGGCGCATTTTTCGACCTCGGCCTCGGCTTCCGTGATCGACTTGCCCATTTCCAGAACAGCAATGCGGGCCAATTCCGTCTTGTGATCCCGAAGATGGCTTGCAACACTGTGCAGATATTTCCCCCGTTCAGCAAACGAATTTGTGCGCCAGTGCAGAAAAGCCTGGCGTGCCTGGTCCAAGGCCTGATTCACCTGCTGCTCACTGTACGGTTCAAATGTTTCCAACACTTCTCCAGTAGTTGGATTAATCGTTTGAATGCTCATCAATACTCCTCTCATGGATAACAAAAAAGGGGCTTAGAATTAGACCAATTCCAGGTAACGACGGCGGTCCCAGTTGGTGACCGCTTTTTCGTACTCTTT
>WNFY01003751.1_pt1 | contig 23397 bp, 24 predicted proteins | sample 5400091 | NCBI WGS metagenome assembly WNFY01 (sample SAMN13153364, study PRJNA577476) | soil metagenome | isolation source: 60 cm soil or saprolite under grassland replicate 1 | place: USA:California | collected 2016-06-15 | reverse complement strand
AGCAGAGTATCGGCGTCAACCCCCTGGATATCAAGCGTATTGAGGCTGTAGATGCGCTGGCACTGAATCCGCCTGATGGTACGCTGGTCGATAATCGTCCGCAGATCATGAACCAGTTATTGGGGCAGCCGCCTTTCCCGCAACCTGCTATGCCGATGACGACGATCACAGGTTCCATCGTTCCCGATAGTTCGCAACAGGCTCCACCAGCTCTACCTTCTGGCAACCATAACAGCGGAACACTTGCACCCAACACAGCCCCTTCCGCGCCATCTACAAACACAGGGCCAATGACGCGTGAGAAGATCCAGGAGATGTTAGAGAGACTGGATGAGCGCCTGATCCTGGGTGAGATTACCGAACAGAAGCATTCTGAATTGTACGAGCGCTTGCAAAAGAAGCTCGCTGAGTTACCATAAATACAGCAAAGAGAGGTTATCATGGCTCGCATTTGCTCTCAGTGTTCACTGCCAAATCCCGATCGTTCAATTTTTTGTTCGCGCTGTGGTGCCACGTTGCCTTCTGACGAGGTAGCTGGAGACGCTCCGCCTGCATCACCGAACAACTACGCGCCGACACCTGCTCCGTCTCCACAATTCGTCCAGCAGGGTTATGTAGCGCAAGGAAACAACGCACCATCGCCAGATGAGCCGCACCCATATATCCCGCCTCAAGCCCCGCCAGCGCCTGGTCCAATGAACAATGCACCCTTGCATCAACAGCAAGATTTTCCATCCTACCCGCCGACTCCAGGACCAGCCTTTGGTGCGCGACCGAACGATCCCTATGGAGCACCGGGAGCTATCTATGGACCAACCGGGCCACAGCCACAACTACAGCAACAGATGCCCTTTCCAGGTCAGCAGGCTCCTCAGAGTCCTCAATCTCCATCGTCGCAAAGGCCAGGGCAGAGAAGTATGTCAGATCTGAATCTGGCCGTCGTACAGCGTGCATTTGCGGGCAAGGGTACCCCCATGACACACGCTTCCTGGCTCGTGGACGGCAAGCAAGTAGATCCCACTGATCTGCGCCTGGCCATCGTGGAGAAAGTGCAGCAGCGCTATCCCAACGAATTAAAAGCCAGCCAGGAGCATCTATCCGAACGTGACGCCGTGCTGGAGGCGCGCGATTACGTCAAGATCGAACGTGCGCCCGCCAGTGTCTACATCTACGTGACGCGCTTTGGACCCGATCTCTACATCTCGCGCACCACCACTGTCCAGCCCGCGCTCAGTCCTGTGCGCATGGCCGTGCTCGGTCTCCTGTTCTTGCTCATGATCATCGGCTTCATCATAGGTGCAGCGACCAATCCTTCGGCAGTACTATTCAAAGCCAATGTCTCATTATTCAGTGCCATATTGCTGATCTTCTTCATCGCACTCGTGCTGCGTTCGATCGTGCTCTGGCTGACCGAAAAGGACTACCTGGTCTATCTGCGCCCCAACGTCCTGAACGATTTTCGCCTGGATGACGGTGCCATCCTGGAGCATATAGCGGACAGGGGCACGCGTGAGGCCGCAGAAGGACTGGGCCTGGATGCAAGTGATCTGGCAGGATCGCCTCGCAACTATCCAGCCAGGCAACCTTTACACCGATTCTGACACCTTATTTTTTCGCGACCGGAAATTGCACTTCGGTAACATATTGGCCTGGGTCCATGTGTTCCGCGTGCTGGAGGTAAATCTGTCGTGGCGTGTCGGTGATGCGGTATCCGTTGTCATTCATCCAACGATAGAGAGCTGCGTATGCCTGTCCAAGGGAGAGATCATCTCCTGTATGGATGGTACAGGCCATCGATACGCCGGGCAATGTTCGGATGGTGATTTGCTCGTTGCCGGACAGCGCAGTGGGCAACGGAATAGCTGCTTCCACGTCTATAGCTAAGTTATCGCCGTGCCACTCATGTCTGGAGTGTAATAGAAGCATGTCTGGTTCTGAATGCTGGATATGCTGCTGGTCCAGGTAAGCAGCGATCTTTGCATACAGTCGTCGAAGATTATCACCAATGGGTATGGTCTCGCGGATGGAGGCGACGAGCACAGCATCAACCTGTTTCAACAGTACTTCGTATTTTGGCATCTTTCCCTCCTGTTCGATCTGGTGTAGCCGGGCAGCGATGTGTGCCAGATGCGCCTGTTCTGTGTCAATCATATTTTGCGTTTGCGCCTGCTTGAGTTTGAACATTCCGTGCAATTGCTCCAGGGAGAGATCTTCCTCCAGGAGTCGGGCAATCTGTTCCAGGGAAAAGCCCAGCTCCTTGAGAGCTAAGATTCGATGCAAGCATGGGAGCTGTTCGAGTGCATAGTAGCGATAGCCCGTGTCCGGGTCCAGTGTCGTCGGTTTGAGCAAACCACACTGATCGTAGTGACGAAGCGTTGCAATCGACACCTGACCAACACGAGCAAATTCGCCAATTTTAAGCATAGTATGTTCTCTCATCTCTTGCCTCATAAATAAAGATTCTTTAGAGAGCATACACTCTCATGTAAGATGAGAGTCAAGAGAAAAACGCGTCTTTTTGGGTGAACAGAAAGGTGAGTTTTAAAAGCCGCCGCGCGAGTGAATGATCTGTCCAGTAATCCATTCACCGGCATCGCTAGCTAAAAAGGCAATGAGTCGTGCAGCATCTTCTGGTTGTCCAACACGACCAAAGGGGGCCTGTTTCAGCAATGCTCGCATAAGCTCTGGATCTGCACTGATCCATCCGGTATCTGTCGCTCCCGGATCAACTGCATTGACAGTAATACCCCGTGGTGCAACTTCGGCGGCAAGAGTGACCGTGAAAGCTTCGATTGCTCCCTTGGTAGCAACATAGGGAAGCTTCCCCGGCATGGCTCCCACTCCCTGGCCAGATGTGAGATTAATAATACGACCTCCCGACGATTGAGAGAAACGACGGGCAAACTCAATGCTCAATAACATCGTGCCGCGCATATTCACAGCGTAATACGTATCGAATATCCTGGCATCGAGCTGATCGAAAGGCGCATTGGTATCGTCGTGTGCAGCATTATTCACGAGAATGGAAGGAGCGCCCAGACGCGCTTCCACTTCGTCCATGATCTGTCTAGCCGCCTGGGGAAGGCTCAAATCTATCTCCATACCTTCAGCCCGAACCCCCATCTCTCGCAACGTTGAGAGAAGTCTGCGATATCTCTCTTCCTCCTGCCCATAAAGAGCCTGGTCGTGGGCTCCCCAATAAGTAAAGAAGATATCTATCTTCACCTGAGCGAACGCCCGACAGACAGCAGCGCCAATACCCCGACTGCGGCTTGCCCCTGTCACGATCGCAATAGGGAGTTGCCGGTTACTTGTATTCATAGATATCATCTCTCTTCTTTTGGAATGTACTTGTTCTATGATGGTAGCTTGAATAATGTCTCGTACTTCGCATAGAACTCGGGTTTGAGGATACCGAAGACGTGCATATCCTGGCGGACACCATTATGTACATCGTGCTGACGCAGGATACCCTCTCTCTGGAAGCCCACGCGCTCCATCAGACGTTGTGAGCGCTCATTGAAACCATACACCTCGGTATACACACGTTCGAGTCCCCTGACTGTAAAGGCATAGTCCAGCAAGATGCGCATGGCAGTGCTGCCAATGCCGCGTCCCCATAGCTCCTTCGCACCAATAAGAATGCTGATAAGGGCGCGTCGCTCGTATTCCTCGATCAGCACCAGCTCAATAAAGCCAACAAACCGTCCCTCGTACACGATTGCGAATGTGCGCCTGTTCCTTTCTGGTTCAGTAATGCGTTGTTCGTACCTCTGTCTGAAAGCTGAGTGCGAGAGTACAGGCGTCCAGCCTGCTCGGATGGATAGCTCGATATCGTGCTCCCAGGTGTACAGCGTATCGATATCATTGGTCTCCAATGGTCGTAGTGTCACATTGTCGATTGTGAACATAACATTCAGAACCTATTTCTGCAACCAGAGTGTCATATGTTCCTGGTCGAAGTAGCGATCGTGCAGCTTGAGAGCATGATGCTCTACTCCCCAGGTTTCGAAGCCGAGGGCGATAAAGAGGTGGCGTGCCTCTTTACTTGTCAACACAACGTTCAGGTTGATCTGTTCGAGTCCCTTCAAATCCCTGGCGTGAGCAATGGCAGCTTCAAGCAGTGCTTTGCCAATACCTTGTCTGCGCAGTTCTTTCGGCACATACATACCCCAGATTACACCCTTGTGGCGTGCCTTGATCATCTCTTCGCGCTTGAAGCCTGCGGTGCCGACCAGCGTCTTGCCATCGAATGCACCGAACGTCACATCATCATGCCAGTTCTCGTTGGGCTTCGTCAGATTCTGAGTGGAACCCGCGATGCCGCGCTCAAGAATCTCGGTATATGAGGCACCGAACGACTCCGGGTCTTCCTGCAATGCGCGTAAGCGCAGTTTCCAGAATGCTTCCGCGTCCTTCTGAGTCAAAATACGTACTTCCATCTCAATTCCCACCTTTCTGCAAGAAAATAATAAATATCTATTCACACAGAAAACAGCTTGAACTGAACTGTCCCATCGCTACTCGCTGAGACGACATGCTTGCCATCGGGTAGCCACAACAAAGCATATGCCGAAGCTGCATGACCGCGATGGGTCACAAGCGACGTGCCGTTCGTCGCGTCCCAGATGTGTACGCTGTTATCCTTGCTGATCGACGCCACATGTTTACCGTCGGGCGACCAGGCTACGACACCAACCCAATCGGTATGCCCACGGTGTGTGGTAAGTGGACGTTCTTTCGCCGGGTCCCAGACCTGCACTGTCTTATCTTCGCAGGCAGAGGCGATACGCTTGCCATCAGGAGACCAGGCCACCGATCTGATCCAGCTATTGTGACCACGATACGTAGCGATCTTGCACTTCCTGGTAACATCCCACAACAATACCTCGCGCCACGATCCGGCTGCCAGGTGCTTGCCATCAGGAGACCAGGCAACCGAGCGCGACCAGTACGCAGGATCATGGTAGGTAAAGGTAGTCTGTCCTGTCGCAGCCTCCCAGATCTGCACAGAATTGTCCGTGCCACCGCCACTGGTCGAGGCGATAAAGCGACCGTCAGGCGACCATGCCAGGGCATAGACCATACCGGAATGTCCATCATAGATTGAGAGCCTGTTGCCATTTGCCGCGTTCCAGACCTGGATCGTTTTATCCAGGCTGGCGGAGGCAATGGACTGTCCATCGGGCGACCATGCCAGGGCAGTGATGCTGCCAGCATGTCCGCGATAAATAAAAATGCTCACGCCCGTCGTTGTTTCTCGTACCTGAACCGTCCGGTCAAGTCCCCCAGAAGCGATACGTCTCCCATCGGGCGACCATGCCAGCGCGTAGACTGTGTCAGAAGGGACGCGATAGGTCGCATTCGTGCTATCAGGTGATGGTGCGATCCTGGATTGAGAAGGAAGAGACGGCAAAATAACCGTAGGACTCTTCTCGCCCTGTCCAGCACGCTCCAATGCATCCGCGAAATCTTGTATACATGCATATCGCTGGTGCGGATCCTTGGCGAGTGCTTTCAAGACCACATCTTCAAGAGCCAGCGAGATCGTTGGCTGCAACTCGTGTAACGGTGGAGGTGGTGCCATTACATGTTGCACTGCAACCTCCTGGTAAGGCCCCTCGAAAGGTCGCACTCCACATAGCCACTCATACACCACAATCCCCAATGCGTACTGATCGCTGGCTGGACGAGGCTTCCCACGGGCCTGTTCAGGAGCCATATAGGCGACCGTTCCCGACACATCGCGCAAACCTTCCTGTGAAGAACTATGCGCCACCACCGCCAATCCGAAATCGCTCAGCAGAACTTCGTCGTTACGTCCCAGCAACATATTCTCAGGCTTCACATCCCGATGGATCAGCTTCTCATCGTGCGCATATTGCAGTGCCTCCGTAACTTGCTTAACATAATGCAGGATCTTCTCCAGTGGCAGGCGCGTTCCTCTGGGGTAACGCTGGCGCAAAGAACCGTTTGGCGCATAGCTCATCGCCAGGAACGGCACGTGATCCTCCGCACCAAAATCCAGTACACGTACAACATGTGGATGTTCTAATTGAGCGATCATACGCGCCTCCTGGCGGAACTGCTCAACCTCATCAATGGTCAGATGGGCATCCAGCACTTTGATCGCAGCAAGGGTGCCAAGATACAGATGCTCACCCATGTTGTCCCGTACGATCAGCCATACTTGAATCCCTTCTTAATGTGAGCACGAGTCTCTCTAAGAGAGAACGAAGAATCGCTTGTATCTTGTAGTGTAGGCAATGGGTAGCTGTACTGTCAAGATGATTGTCGTGCCATAACCCGTAGAGGCGTGCCTTGCGTGCGCCGGGTGTCACCAGATTAAAGGTGAATAGGACGCACACCCGGCGCACGCAAGGCACGCCTCTACGGTTATCCGATTGCTCTGGTTCTCAGGAAAAAAGCAACTTGACTTTCACTCCACATTTATTGAACAATCATACTATGTAGACTTTGCAGTATGTCTGTCAGGTTCGCATAAAGTCAGGATTATTAGCGCTAGAAGAGGTTAGAATGACGCTTCGTATCATACAGGTAGGTATGGGAGGATGGGGCCGCAACTGGACAAAACATATCGTCTTCCAGAACAAGAATATAGAACTGGTAGCTTACGTTGATGCAGTTTCCGAGATGTTAGAGGTGGCACAGAAAGAACTCAGTGTACCGGTCGAGCGTTGCTTTACATCGCTGGAGGAGGCGTTTGCCTCAGTTGAGACCGACGCTGTACTTATTACCGCTAGCTTGCAAGGACACGTACCGATAGCATTGGAGGCTCTCAATGCAGGCAAGCATGTGTTGCTAGAAAAGCCATTTGCTCCTACAGTTGCGGAGGCGCAGAGTGTCGTTGATGTAGCGGCGCAACAGGGACGGGTGCTAATGATCAGCCAGAATTATCGCTATTATCCTGCTGTGCGCGCTGTGCATAAACTGATAAGCGAGGGGACACTCGGTCCTGTTGGCACCGTAAATCTGGATTTTCGCCGTTATTCTAACAGGGCTCCACGTGAGAGCAACATCCACTACCGGATATGGCAACCTCTTCTAGTGGACATGGCGATCCATCACTTTGATCTGATGCGCATGCTGCTCGGCCAGGAGCCGGTCCATATAAGCTGCCAGACGTGGAATCCGCCCTGGAGCAATTATGTTGAGGCTGCAGCCGGGTCCGCAACCATCACCTTCGAGGGTGGAGCGGTCGTCAATTACCGTGGTAGTTGGGTGAGCACAACCCCACAGACTAACTGGGCAGGCGAGTGGCATATCGAGTGTGCGGGCGGTGAGATCATAGCTACCAGCCGTGGCGAAAAGCCCGATTACGTCGCCGTTCGTCCGCTGGGCAAGCGTCTGCGCACCATCAAAATGCCGGAAGTGCCTCTATTCGATCGACACGGAACACTGAATGCCTTTGTGGAGGCCATTCGTACAGGCCAGGAACCAGAGTGCTCCGGTCGCAATAATCTCAAGACGCTGGCACTCATGCTGGCAGCCGTCGAGTCTTCTATCTCTGGCAATCCGATAACGATGGCTTCTGAAGTAGCGATACGTTTATAAGACATGGAAACACTATTCTTTATTCGCACAAGGGCATATCATAGAAAGCAGGTGAAACGATGCAAACACAGTTGCAGGAGCAGCAACGACGAACTCCGCTTATCCTTCGCGTGTTCTTAGGGTTCCTTATTGGCATTGTCGCTACTGTTGGCATATTCCTCCTCCTCTCCATTGCCTTGACTAAGGCAATGCAGCAGAAAGGGCTCCGCGACAAAATACGCGCTTTTAACAAACACACTTTGAATCCAGCCACACTCAATATCGCAGGCAACCGTTTACGCATCTACTCTTCTGTCAAACATGTAGGGCGTCGTTCTGGTCGAGAATACGCTACACCCGTTGTCGCCGAACCGCTTGGTGATGGTTTTGCCATTCCACTGCCATATGGAGCAAATGTCGATTGGCACCGTAATGTGATGGCTGCCGGGAAGTGCACATTACGCTGGAATGAACAAGAATACGCACTGGAGAAGCCTGAAATTATTACGTCGTCAGATGCTCTGGGTGCTTTTCCATTAGTGCAGAGAATCATCTTTTCTGCTGGAGGGATCAAACAATACGTGTGGTTGCACCAGCAGAAAAAAGCTCCTGCCTTATGATGATTGGTTTTGAGGTCGTGGAGTTGGTGGTAATGCAACGTTACATGTTGCTTCAGATTCTCTACTTTGTGTCGGGCGTTGTGATCTTTGCCCTGGCTAGCTACTTAATGAATGAGAGGAGAACATAAACGCTGATGCTAAAGAATAGATTTGAAGGCAAGGTTGCCCTGGTGACAGGAGCTGGTTCGCGGCGTGGAATTGGACGTGCCACCGCTCTGGCTCTGGTCGAGGAAGGCGCAAAGGTGGCCATTACAGATATTACTCCTGAGGGTGTGCAGCAGGTTGTAAGCGAGCTGAATAGTATCGGCCAGAGCATCGGCGAGGTGGCCGATGTGCGCGACAAAGCCGCTATGGTGCAGGTGGTCAAAAAGACGACGGAGGCTTTTGGTGGGCTGGACATCCTTGTGAACATCGCGGGTCTGACGCGTCCAACCCTTTTCCTTGATATTTCTGAAGAGGAATACGATCTTGTACTTGATGTCAACCTCAAAGGTACATTTTTAACCACGCAAGCTGCAGTGCCAGCTCTATTGGAGCGCGGGGGCGTAATCGTCTCGCTCTCCTCCGTATCCGGCCAGCGCGGGGGCGGCGTGTTTGGCTCATCTCACTACAGCGCCTCCAAAGCCGGAATAATGGGCCTGACCAAAGCCCTGGCACGCGAACTCTCACCGCGCGGCATTCGCGTCAATTGTGTCGCACCTTCCATGATCGATACCGACATCACCGGAGGGCCTCTCTCCGAAGAGCGCAAGGCCGCACTTGCCAGCGGAACCTTGCTAGGACGTATCGGCACCGCTGAGGATGTTGTCAAATGCATCCTCTTCCTTGCCTCAGACGAGAGTGCCTACCTGACCGGAGTTACACTTGATGTTAATGGCGGTATGCACCTGCACTAATTTCGACCCGTAGCGGCATGCCTTGCGTGTGCCGAGTCTCGTCGGGGGGAATGCATCCCTGGCGAGCGACTCGGCACACGCAAGGCATGCCGCTACGGGTCCGATAATGTAGTAAGATTAAGCATTGGTGTGAGCCAACTATGCAGGATGTATACTGATAGTATACAAAGAATATTCCCGAAAAGAGGATTACTTGATGAGCAAGATTAATGGTTCTCAGAGCAGAAAGATCTCTATTTGAAGATCGCTCCTGCAGAGACGGTTGCTCAACAAGAGGTGGCGTCGCCTGCTGAGAGCAGTGAAGAGATCGTGCAGCATGTTATTACTGATGCTATTGCCCTGGCCCGTGAACGCTATCCGGCAAACCTGGATCTTGAAAATAGAGATCGCTTTATTGATCAGATCACGCGTGATCCCCTGGTGAAGCCGCTAATGGCACAGGGCAAGATCTCACGCAAACAGATCATGCTATGGATAGAGCAACGACTCGGCTCCAACACTCCCTCACCCTGGTCACAGGATACAGGACGAGGCCGCAAGTCCCGTTAACTCATCCCCGTAGCGGCACAGGCAAGCCATGCCGCTACGATCACGTAAAAGCTCTACAAATGGTACATTCTGCATTGATACGTCTGGAATTGTGAACTATTTTACTTTCCATCTTTTTCTACACAGGTTATAATGATCATAATGTTTCCAATATGGGGCTATCAGATGTATGATATGTTATTCCCGCTAAATGTGTAGATAAGACTGAGTTTTACTTTATATAGGAGTGTTTGCGTCGTCTTCAACAGAAAAATAGATAGGGTAAGCGTATGCAAAATCCTCAGAACTACCATCTAAACAGATATCGCTTGCTGAAACTCATTGATCAGGGATCGTTCTCTTATGTCTACCTGGCGGAGCATGTCTATCTCAAGACGCAATTTGCTGTCAAAATTATGCGTATGCGCCTGTCTGATCAGGCCGGTGCAAACTTTTTAAAAGAGGCCGAGATCGTCGGTCGACTGGTTCATCCGCATATCGTTCCGGTACATGATGCTGGGGTGGAAGATGGGATACCGTACATTGCGATGGCCTATGCTCCCAATGGGTGTCTGCGCGGACGGTATCCTAAGGGAAGTCGCCTGGCTCCTTTCGAGGTTGTACACTATGTACAGCAGATTGCTGATGCGTTACAGTATGCGCATAGCCAGAATATCATTCACCGCGATATCAAGCCTGGCAATATGTTGTTGGGACCCAACAATGAGCTGTGGCTAAGTGATTTTGGCCTGTCATTGGTATTGCCTTCTGCCAACTCTCTGAGCTTACAGGAAGTTGCCGGAACTCTCAGTTACATGGCTCCTGAGCAGGCGCGCGGTAAGCCGGGTTTTGCCAGTGATCAGTACTCGCTGGCTGCTGTCGCTTACGAATGGCTGTGCGGTCGTTGTCCATTTGAAGGCTCGTATGCTGAAGTGATTACTCAGATGATGTTTGAGCCTGTCACTCCGCTGCGTGCCTTGAATCCCACTATCTCGCCTGCTATAGAGGAAGTTGTACTCAAGGCGCTGGCGAAAGATCCACAGGAGCGCTTTGCCACCGTGCAATCATTTGCTGCGGCCCTGGAAGCTGCCAGTGAGGAGCCGCCCACAGTCCTCTCGCTGTCGCCCTTTAGCAATGCAGGACAGCCACCGGTTCCCAGCGTGTTTCCATTTACAGCCGCACCGACTCCTCAGGCTCTCTCACTCCCTCCAACAGCAGAAGATCCTGAAGAGGCGATAGCAACACAACTGGTCAGTGCACGCGGGAGGGCGAATTCTCCACCCGCACAGGTTACTCCCGGGACAGCAGGTTCTCAGTCTGCTCATGCTGCTACGACCGTTCCCGCTGCTCAGCCCGCACGTCCAGCTCCCTGGCGTCCCTCGCGACGTACCGTGATAGGGACACTGATTGGGTTTGCTGTGGTGATAGGAGTAGGAGGGGGTGTTGCAGCTTTCGAAGCGGTACGTATAGGATCTTCTGGTGCAAGTTCGCCGACACCTACAGCGCGACCAACACCAGCATCGCCAACACCTGGGACGACCATCTTTACTTACAGTAAACACACTGATGAAGTAAAATCTGTGGCGTGGTCACCCGATAACAGGCGTATTGCCTCTTCCTCTGCTGATAAAGACGAAACAGTGCGCCTGTGGGATGCTACGAACGGCGCAAATGAGCTGGTATACTTTCGCCATAAACAAGAAGTTTTACCTCCTGGTAAGAAAAGCAATCCGGTGAAGGTTGCTTTCTGGTCGCCTCATGATGGTAAATATATTGCTTCTGGAGACGAGGTAGGCAAAGTGCATGTATGGTATTCAAGCAATGGGCAAGATCTTGCCTCATCGCCATACACTGGCCATAAGGATGCTGTGCGCACTCTTGCCTGGTCGCCGGATGGGCAATCTATCGCATCGGGTGGACAGGATAACCAGGTGCAGCTCTGGCATGCCCAGACAAGCCAACAATACCAGACTTTCACGCGTCATCAAGATGCCGTATTCGCTATTGCGTGGTCACCCGATGGCAAATATATTGTTTCTGGCTCTGGCCGTCTGGATGGTTCTACGGCTGGCGATCACACAATCTATGTCTGGAATGTTGCGAACGCACAACCAGTCACAACCTATACAGGTCATACCAGAACCGTCCGTAGCGTTGCCTGGTCACCTGTGAAGAATAGCAGCCTTATTGCCTCTGCTGCTGAAGATGGAACGGTTCAGGTATGGGATGCTTATAAAGGACAACTTTCCACTTCCTTTACAATTTCTGGTAGTGGTATAGAATCAATCTCATGGTCTCCTGACGGGCGAATGATCGCAGCGGCCTGTGGTAACCTTCCACAGGTGGTGGTCTGGGAGGTTGCCACAAGAAAGGCAGTTCTGACCTACTCTAAGCATAAGATAGGTCTCTGGTCGGTTGCCTGGTCGCCAGATGGTCGCCAGATCGTCTCCGGTGGCAGAGATCATATCGCTCAGGTCTGGGTAGCACCAGAACTGGCCTGACGCTTCAAACGCTCTGTCCCTGTGAAGAGCCTGCCCCTGGTTGCCCACCCGTGACGATGTTGAAGACGACGCGCTCATCACCGAAGTTGATGATATCGCCGTCTTGCAGTAGCGTGCGTTGATGAACCCGCCTGCCATTAACCATGGTCCCGTTCGCGCTCTGGAGATCTTCTACAAACCAGTGCTCATTGGCAAAGATGAGATGTGCGTGGTGACGTGAAACTGTACGTCCGGTTATCACAAGATCGTTGCCTGTTGCGCGCCCAATCGTTGTTGTATCCTGGTGGAAGCGAAATGCACGACCGGCCATTGGCCCTGTTTGTACGGATAGGCGAGCGAGGAATGGTTTCCCATTGGGAGCCAGATAACGATCCGCGCTGGCTCGTTTATTCGATAGATCATCGCCACAGATAATGCAATAGAAGCGCGTGCTCATATTCGGCTCTCCACAGCGGAAACAGGTCAGGTTCGCGCCTGGCATCTGGGGCGAGTTATACTGTTGCCCCGCAGACGATGGCGGCATCCCGGCTCTCCTGTGTGGATCAATAGGCGGTTGTTGTACATTGCCTGGATCGCCCGTCCCTGCCCATCTCCTTGCCGACTGTGCTGCTGTCAGCGCGTTGCTCAACGCATCGATGAGTTCAGGAGCCGATTGATAGCGTTCTTCTGGTTGTTTGGCGGCCATTTTCAGGATAACCTGTATGATAGGATCTGGCACGTTATAGTTGCGTGCCAGCTTATCCACTGGCAGCGGATCTTGCAGGTGCTTTACACTCATGCTAAGCGGATTCTCAGCATGGAATGGTGGCTCACCTGCCAGGCAGTGGAACAATACAATGCCGAGCGAATAGATATCTGTACGTGTATCTACAGCTCTTCCGGTTCCTTGTTCGGGTGACATATAGTGTGGCGTCCCGAGCCGCGCGCCTGTGCGCGTTATATTCGTCGTCTCCTCAAGAATCTTTGCCAGGCCGAAGTCCGAGAGCAAAAGATGCCCATTCTTTCGTAACAGCATATTCGCGGGTTTGATATCGCGGTGGATGATGCCGTTGCGATGCGCGCAATCGAGCCCCTTCGCTGCCTGTATCACAAAATCTACAGCCTGTGGTAGCGGCAAGGGCTGATTCAGACGTTGTTTGAGTGTGCCACCCTCGACATACTCCATCGCGATGTACTTGATGATATCCTGCTCACCGAAGTTATAAATATGCACGATATTGGGATGGGCCAGGCGCGCGATGGAGCGAGCCTCTTGCACAAAACGCTTGAAGAAAACGGGATCTTGAGCATGCCGGGTTGGTAAAACTTTAATCGCCACGTGCCTATCCAGAGATGGCTGATACGCTTTGAAAACCGTTGCCATACCACCAGTCCCGATCCGCTCAATCACTTGAAAATTATCAAGTTGCTGGCCGATCAGTTGATCCATGTCATCGCCACTATTGTTTGCCTGATGATATTGATAGTCCGATGCCATACTATAGCCTCGATTTCTATGAGTTATTTCCAATAAATAAAGACGCGCACGTGCAATGTTATTGTAGCATGATTTTATCGTCTGATATAATCCAATCAAATGATTGACATTGAGTATTTCATATGTTATAATCCAATCAAATGATTGACTAGAGGAAGAACTATGAATGAGATTCGCACAGAGCAGGATGAACTCGGAGATGGAACGCGAGCTGCCCACCGTGATGAGCGAAGGCGCTCACTTGTCCTTGCCGCATATCAGCTCATTGCAGAGAAGGGGTTTGAGCGCCTTCGCACACGCGATGTTGCCGCACGTGCAGGTGTGAACATCGCGACGTTACACTACTACTTTGCGAGCAAAGAGGATCTCATTCGAGGAGTTGTTGATCATTTGTTGTACGAGTTCAGCACGGTCCCTACTTCCAGCCCTGAGATAGATGATACAACACCATTAGGGCAGATCCGTACCATGTTTCTGATGACGTACTATCGTTTCCAGGCAATGCCGGAAATGTTTATTGTGTTAAGCGAACTTGTCTTGCGTTCTCTGCGCGATACGTCTATCCAACCAGCTCTGCGACGCCTGGACGAGAACTGGTATGCGCACCTGACGTATATCATCAAGACTGGGATGCAGCAGGAGATGTTTCGTGCCGACCTTGATCCAGAGGATATGGCGAGCACATTGATTATGATGATCAAAGGGCTCTCTTTTCACCGGATCACGAGTCCAGGGGCCATTGACCTTGATCAGATGCTCAAAGATGTCGAACGTCTCCTCTTACCCTGAGCGGAGAAGACAAGGCTGAAGCCGAATGTTTTTTTGAGAACTCATCTCGTGAAAATAAGAAAGGATATAATATGAAGACGACAATACAACAGGACGTTTTGTTGAGAAGGTCACTTGCTCCTCTTGGTACACTCACCATAATTGGCCTGCTGGGGTGTGCTCTTGCTTCTGTTCTTCTCTTACTGCAGATTGGTCAACTTATTCTACCCATTTTGATTGTTGACATAGTTCTTGTGGTCGTTGCAGGACTGGTTGCCACAGGCATACGCTGGATGCCATTGCTTGGGGCTATCGATGCTCTTGGAACGATGATCGGGGCCCTGGTTTCGCAGCAATACTTCTCGTATCATCTCACACATCCTGCCCAGGTTGGCTTCTTCGCCGCGGCACTACTTGTCTATGCCTTTGGTATCGTCACCGTCGGCGCAGGTATTGCTGCAACGGTGCAAAACTATCGCAACCGTGGGAGACATGCGCCGCGTGCGCTGGTTCCCCTCCTGTCGGCCCTGGCTGGCTTCTTGCTGGGTGCTATCCTTGTTGCCACATTGTCTCAAGGTTCGGCAGGGGCAACAGCTAGCAATGGCACATCGACAGTTCATATGGGAGTGAACACATTTACAACATCAACCGTCACGATCTCCAAAGGCTCAAAACTCTCGCTTGTTGATGATGGCTCGTTTCTGCACATTCTGGACAACGGAGAATGGGTCAACAACGCTCCACGAACGTCAAGAGAGCCGGGTGCACCTCTCGTCAACAATGTACAGGTTAATGGGAACTCGACCGAGATCGGGCCATTCAATATCGCAGGAACCTACCACATCTATTGTACCGTTCATGCAGGTATGAACCTGACCGTGATAGTCCAGTAGGACTTTTGGGACTCATCTGTGATATTATGGTAGCCTTTTTAGATGCGTTTGTGATGCAGCTGTGGTTAACTGGTACGTAGGAGAGGTCTGGTGAAAAGGATGCAGGAGGCTGCTTGCGTGGTACTCCTTCCCTCCAACCAGCCCATATCGCTTCTCGGTTTATGAAGTGACATGAGCTCAGAAGGGAGCAAATGTATGTATACTCTGTCTCATAAAACCGTCCGCACTGATACGGACGAAGTGGCCAGAGGGCCATTGTCGGCCTTTGAAAAGAGCCAGACGAAAAAGGAAGCACTGTATGCTGCCGCCAGAAAAGGCGGAGTTCTGATGATACGTGGCACAGAGATACAGGCAAAGGGGTCCATGTTCGACGAAAAGCGTTCGTTGACACTTGAGGGTATGCTTATGAAGGTCTCAGACCAGGTGACCCGCAAAGCTCAGGTGGTCGCTCTGCAGAAGCAAGGTCTGACACCGCACGAGATTATTAAGGCGCTGTGGCACGTAGAAGATGGCCCGCTGTACCTGGTCGCATGTGAGGAGTACCGGGAGTTCGTAGCTCCAACGGCTAAAAGACACTTCTAGCCGCGCATCCAGGGGCTAAACATTGGCAGTTCCAATGTTTAGCCCTTTTCATATAGAGGGAGTGAGACCATGAACTATAGAATGGGAAAGGGTGTCTCGGAGCAGAAAATTGAGCAACTACCGGATGGCACACTACAGATTCAGAGTACATGGCCACAATTGGGAAGAGTGTTTTACAGGCTGGAACATGACGCTATTGATGCGAATGCTAGCCTGAGCGAAAAACAGAAAAAAGAGTTGCGCGATAAGGTCAAGGAGATCATCATCGATCAATGCAATACCTACGAGAGGCAGTACGAGGCATTTGAATACGTCATTCGTGGGCGGGCCGTGGAAATTGTTGGGAATCCGCACTACATCGGCAAGGATGGCAAAACGCATGAACTTCCCTACACAGGATTGGAGGGATGCTATGCAGGTTCCGAGAAAAAGTTGAACAGGCCCGGTCTGACACAGGAGCAGATTATTGAAGAGGAAGCCACTATCGGCCTGGAACTTTTAAAGAGGCTCAAGAAAGACTCGATTGAGCACTACGCATGGTCCAGTTTTGCCAGAATCCATGATCCTGAGAACGGCGCGCTAGATAGAGAAGACTTGAAGAGAATAAATCTCCTCTGGACGAGCGTGGTACGTAGATTGAATCAGCGCATCTACGAGAACCAGGAATACAAAAAAACTCCACTGGAGCAGGTCGAAGCTATCTTAAAAGGTGATACGCGCCTCGCCAGCGACAGGCATATACAAGAGGAATATAGCAAACTGTTGAAAGAAGAAGAGGCGCACTTAAAAAACGAAACCCCTGAAGAGCGTGCACGCAGATACGAGAAGGAGAGAATACTGCACGATCGCCTGGAGGAGCACGAGCGTTTTCGCAACGAAACCTATGCTCATCTAAAAGATGCCATCGGGCGAGAATACCACATCGAATATCGCATTGATGATCGCTCATTTCCCAGCGCCAATATCATCGAAACACTCCGTCTGCCGAAGCCGCCAGACAGAAATACTGCGCCTCCCTACATCGTAAAACTGACGCCAGCTCAGTTAGAAGGCTATCTTTTTCTGGCCCATTTAGGCGAAAAAGGCGGCAATCCAGTGACGAGGAGTGTGCTTACCACCGAAGAAGAGTAAGGTTGCTAAATATTGTGAGGTTTCCCATAGAGCTAATATCTTGTCTAATTCTGCCCACTAAATTTCCGCATCTCCAGCGTTTTTGTAGTGAGAGATCAGGGCTATTCAAAAGGTGCGGTCATGGACCCGTAGAGGCAGGCCTTGCGTCTGCCGGAGTCGCGCCCGGGCTTCTCGCGTGCTGCACCCACTCACCCGGCAGACGCAAGGCCTGCCTCTACGGGGACTTTTCAATCGCCCTGAGTGATAAATCGACAAACCTTGACTTTTAGCTCTACATCTTGCATAGTTTGAACTGTTTGTAAGATGTATAGGCCCGCAGAAAGGGAACCGTTGCATGAGTGTTGACAACCAGCTATCGAATCAACAAGAGCAGTTAATCGAAAACCATGTATCTTCCGCAGCCCCGGTGTGGGTCAAACCAACGCTCGAAGTTATTGGAGTCAGCCTGGAATGTACTGCGTATGCTGGCACCCGTGACGTCGAGGAGTAAAACGAAGGCGGCAGGGCGACCGCGAGGGTACGCCCTGGGAGCAGTCACCCTTGCGTTTTTGATGGTATGGTTCTGTTTTTTTGAGGTAGAGGCCCATGTTTGTGCGTTTATTGGGGACGGCTGCAGGAGGTGGTTTTCCACAGTGGAATTGTAATTGTCGCAATTGTCGGGGGGTCCGTGCTCAAACGATCCAGGCGCACGCGCGTACACAATCAAGTGTCGCGCTGAGTGCGGATGGGCAGCGCTGGTTTTTGCTCAATGCTTCGCCAGACTTGCGCGTACAGATGGAGTCGTTTTCTTCACTCTGGCCCCCACCAGATACGCCACGCGGCACTACTGTGGAAGCTGTCTTGCTCACCGATGCTGACCTTGATCATACGCTGGGACTCTTGCTTCTCCGTGAGGGCGGCGACCGTACCATTTATGCTACTTCATCTGTACGCTACGCTCTGTCAACAGGTCTTGCGCTCGATAGCACGTTATCCTCTTACTGTCGCATTGAGTGGCGTGAACCGGCAGCCGCACTTACACCTCTATTGTGTGCCGATGGATCGTCTAGTGGATTGCGTTATGCTGCGATCCCGCTACCCGGAAAGCCTCCGCGCTATATGCGGGATCGCGTTGCACCACAGGCAGGCGACGAGGTAGGATATCAATTTGTGGATGATAGAACGGGAGGACGCTTGCTTTTCCTGCCGGGTGTTGCGAGGCTGGATGAGACGATAAAGGCATACATCAGTAACTGCGATGTGCTCTTGCTGGATGGTACGTTCTGGAGTGAGTATGAGATGCAGGAGATGGGCGTGGGTACAACCGTAGCTGCGCAGATGGGGCACCTGCCGGTTGGAGGCCCTGATGGAAGTTTGCAGCAGATCGCGGCTCTTTCCGTAGCGCGTATCATCTATACGCACATCAATAACACCAATCCTATCTTACGCGAAGACTCTCCCGAGCATGCCACGGTCAGCGCTGCGGGTGCTGAAATCGGCTGGGATGGGCTAGAACTGACTCTCTAAATCTGAAGGAGTGAAAGATATGGCAAACGAGACCGTCTGGGACGCGGATACATTTGTAGCTCGCCTGCGCGCCGTTGGTGAGGAGGGCTATCATCATAAACACCCTTTCCACCAGGACATGCACAAAGGCAAATTAACGCAGAAGCAGGTACGAGACTGGATAGCAAATCGTTTCTATTATCAACGCAACCTGCCTCTTAAAGATGCAGCTATCATCTCCAATTGTCCACTACAAGAGGTGCGCCGCATCTGGATAAAGCGTATCCTCATTCAAGATGGGACGAGTGATCACGAGGGTGGCATCCAGTCATGGATACGCATGGGAGAGGCAGCAGGTTTAAAGCGTGAAGAACTGCTGGATGAGCGCCACGTGGTGCCGGGTGTGCGTTTTGCTGTCGATGCATACGTGGACTTTGCGCGCCGCAAACCCTGGCCGATCGCTATCGCCTCCTCGCTCAGTGAACTGTTTGTGCCCGATCTTATGCAGGAACGTATCGCGGCCTTTGAAAAGCACTATAGCTGGCTACCGAAGGAGGGATTGGAGTATTTCCGCTCTCGTATTACGCAGGCGCATATCGACTCAGATGATGGGTTGAAACTGACCATCCAGTACTGTAACACGCGCCAGTTGCAGGACGAAGCCGTCAAAGCACTCTCATTCAAGTGCGATGTCTTGTGGGCTATGCTGGATGCTTTGTCGTAAGCATCCCCTGTGTGTTGCGTTGTAACCTTGTGGTATGAATAAACCCATCGTATGATGATCCGAGGTAGGGGCCCTTCCCAGGCCGATCCAAACGGGCTTATAAATCGCGCCCCTACAGCGGTGAAAATGTAAACACAGCGGTGAAAATGTAAACGTGTCGGTGCGAAAAATACACCTACGCCTCATCCGTACGGGTGCTTACACCAGCTTCAGCGAAGGTGAGCATCTCGCGATGGGTGTGCAGCGCGCCCTCAATAATCCCCATCGCAAGTACTGCTCCCGTTCCCTCACCCAGACGCAACTCTAGATCGAGCAATGGTCGCAGCCCAAGCCGCTTGAGAATCAGACCATGCCCCTGCTCGACCGAGGTATGTCCAGCAATAAGATATCCAACAAGCGCTGGATTGAGTTCGGTTGCAACCAGGGCAGCAGCTCCTGCAATAAAGCCATCGATGACCACCGGAATACGTTGTGCGGCAGCGGCCAGTATGACTCCCACCAGCCCTGCAATCTCCAGTCCGCCCACCTTCATAAGCACATCCAGGGGATCGTGCGCATCTGGTGCATTGAGTGCGAGAGCACGCTCAATAACAGAAATTTTGTGAATGAGCTGGTCGTCGTTGAGTCCGGTGCCGCGCCCGGTTACCTGAGCCACAGGAAGCTGTAGGATAGCCGCTGTAATCGCGCTCGAAGCAGTCGTATTGCCAATTCCCATATCGCCTGTGGCAACCAGGTCAGCGCCCTGTACTCTCTGTGCTTCAAGAACATCAATGCCCGCCTGGATAGCCTCTAACATCTGTACGCGTGTCATTGCTGGTCCAAGCGCCATATTCGCCGTGCCATAGGCAACTTTTCGCTCAATCAGGTCGGGATGGTGCAGATCAGCCGCTACTCCAACATCGACCACGTTCACTCGTGCCCCGGCCTGTCGTGCCAGTGCATTGATAGCTGCCCCCCCGCGCAGGAAATTGTGCACCATTTGTGGAGTGACCGCCGACGGATAAGCGCTGACTCCCTCCGCCGTAACGCCATGATCGCCAGCCATCACAATCACAACTTTCCGCTCTATAACAGGTATTGCCTGCTTTGTGATACCTGCAATCTGAATTGCCAGCTCTTCCAGTCGTCCCAGGCTACCCGCTGGTTTCGTCAGTACCTGTTGACGAGCTCTTGCCTGCTCCATCGCCTCTTCATCAAGCGTTTCAATGCTTGCTGCCAGCTCAAGCACGCGCTGCATATCTTTATCCTGTTCCAATGTGACGATCTTCTTTCTTTTGCAAAATATACGTGGGAACCGCATTATGCCATCTGGCTATAATAATTGAGTGGTAACACATTATTATATACTAGGGACGGAGCTTTCTGTATTCAGGTACGCAGGATATCAGAGCATCGCAAGAGTCGCCCGCGTGTCCGTAGAGGCGTGCCTTGCGTGCGCCGCGTGGTGGGCGACCCGGCGCACGCAAGGCACGCCTCTACGGACACGCGGCAAGGGAGCCATAGATCCAATGCTGTAATTGGATCTATGGCTCCGCTACTAGCTACCACAACACGCCCATATAGCGTGTCCACATTTCGGTAGCAAGCTCGTTCGCATCAGCTACTACACCGTAACGGGCAAAGTAATGACAGATGCGCTCGATATCGCGTACGAGCAGGGAATACACAACCGGGTTCTGGTGCGGATCGACGGCCTGGGCAAAGTCAATGATAGAGACATTACCACGCCAGTACAGGATGTTGTATGCTGAAAGGTCGCCGTGGATGCGATCATAGGACAACCACAGATCGATGTTATTCAGAATACAATCGAACAGACGTTGCGCCTCGTCGCGCTCCAGGGAGACTTCGCGCAGCAAAGGTGCTGGATCGTCTACAGCGCCGATATACTCCATAAGTACCGCGTTGCCGATCTGAGACACAGGGCAGGGCACATCAGCACCGGCATTGTAGAGCAGGCGCTGCGTCTCAAACTCGTACTCGATCCAGGACGAGATTTGGAGTGCACGTCCTGACTCGCTCTGGTTGCCACGCTGACGCCGTTTATCGCGTAACACATGTCCACTCTCATCATGCACCAGGCGACTCTGACGATAGATTGCATCGTTACGCAGACTGCGGAACATACGCGGCCTGTAGACCTTGGCAGCCAGGTACTCTGCACCTGTGGCAGGATGAGCAGCACAGCAATAGACTGTCGCCTCCTTGCCACTCTTGACTACATGCAAAACATCGGTAATCAGATCCTGCTCGTAAAAATGGGTAAGCGACGAGAGAATCCACGGCGCGTCACGCGAAGATGCCAGAAAGGTCGGATTGAACTCCGGCTTGACACCACTCTCTTCAAGCGCCTGCTCCTGCAGCCAGCGCTGTACATCGACACTACGTTCATAACTCGACTTCTTCACAGGCTTCTTCTGGTCAGACGGACTATCTTCAACAGGCGCCTGCATATCCGACGCCAATTCGTTCTCGGGACTATGCCCACTATCTTTATGCAAAATGAAGCTCCTCATACAAACATCCGTTGTGGATGCCTTGTGGATGTGTTCACTAGCACAGCCTGTCGTCGTTGAACACAAAAAGACCACAGGCGACACAATGCACCTGTGGCTATCTGATTGGTTCTTTACACGCAGAACCACAAGGTGCAGGCACACCTGTGACCACGCGAGAAGATGTACGCAGACGATAACACGTACCTGCTATCATGCACAATACAGCATGAAACAGCACACAGTTTCCTATGCGGCGAGACTGCGAGGATACTTATTGGTGATAAGTGGTGACGAGGTGCGCTTAACGCCGGGCAGACCTTGTCGAGCAAGCGACGAGATGGAGCCCGGTAGCTGGATAAGCAATGATTGCCATGATGGGCCCTCCTTTTGACTCTTTAGTATAGTATGAGCGTACCATGAGAAGCTGAATAAATCAAGGCATGCCTCTACGGGTCCACGTTGTGCCAGGTTGTACAATAAGCAGAAAAAGATGATATCTGGAGATTTGTTATGAGTGAAGGACAGATCGTACAAGCAACACCAGCGCCACGTACAAGAGAAAGCCTCACGCACGATCTACGTCAGCTTGGTGTATTGCCGGGTATGACTGTGATCGTGCATTCCTCACTGCGCTCACTGGGATGGGTGTGTGGTGGACCAGTAGCCGTCGTTCAGGCACTGATGGACGCCATCACGCCAGCAGGCACCATCGTCGTACCTGCGCAGACGCCTGGTTACTCTGATCCGGCACAATGGCAAGCGCCGCCAGTACCACAAGAATGGTGGCCGATTATCTATGAAACGATGCCCGCGTTCGATCCGCAGATCACACCAACGGAGCATATGGGAAAGATCGTCGAGGTCTTTCGCACCTGGCCGGGAGTCTTACGCAGCTCTCACCCAACCGTCTCGTTCGCGGCATGGGGACGGCACGCGGAATATATCACAAAGGATCATCCACTTGAATACGCGCTCGGCGAAGGCTCACCACTGGCGCGCATCTATGATCTGGATGGCTGGATACTCATGTTAGGGACCAGCTACGACACAACCACCTCATTCCACCTGGCTGAGTATCGCGCACCCGGCGCTGTCGAAGTTACGCTGGGATCGCCCATCATCGAGCATGGGCAGCGCGTATGGAAGAATTATCGAGACATTGAGATAGATTCGAATATCTTTCCCGAGATCGGGAGCGCTTTTGAGCAGATCGGACAGGTAAAGATCGCTCAAGTTGGATCGGCAACAACCCGTCTCTTCCGCCAGCGACCAGCCATTGATTTCGCTGTGCAGTGGTTTACGCATAGACGCAAACAATGACCTCTGTTGCGGCGTAACATTTTTTGGACGAAGACATTGTATAGTTGCGAAAGAGGAGTGCCACCCGAGGCTGACTGCTCTTACCAGTCCCCTTGCAACCGTTGTTCTTCAAGGTCGAGTTCGCGTTCAACAACACGTAGGGCTTCATCATCGATGTGTCCCTGGTCACGCAACTGGATGATAGCAGATCGTTCAGCCTGGAGTGCCTCCTGATACAGATGTTGCTTCGCCATCGCAAGACTTTCATAATGGCCATCCCTGTTCCCATCACTCTTCGAATTGAGGGATTTGATCTTCTTTTCATAATGGGAACGTAGATGTGTCAAATACTCTTCAGGGGTCTCTTCTTTCGTCGCCAGTTCATCGAGGCGCTCCAGAGCTGCACGAGCAGCAGCAAGATGCGCCTGCACATGCTCCCGT
>WNFY01001766.1_pt1 | contig 23397 bp, 22 predicted proteins | sample 5400091 | NCBI WGS metagenome assembly WNFY01 (sample SAMN13153364, study PRJNA577476) | soil metagenome | isolation source: 60 cm soil or saprolite under grassland replicate 1 | place: USA:California | collected 2016-06-15 | reverse complement strand
GGGCCTTCAACATGCTGCGTCAGCTGGGTGGCGTCTTCGGCATTGCCGCCATCGTCAGCGTGTTCGCGGCCACCGGCAACCTCGGCTCGGCGCGGGGATTCACCGACGGGTTCGGGCCGGCGATGGGAGTGGCCGCGGTGCTGGCGCTGGCGGGGGCGGCAGCAGCCCTCGGCATGCCAGGACGGGCGGCGGCGCCGCGCCCCGGCAAGGGCATGTCCTCATCCAGGCCAGCGCCGCCTTTCCTGAGCAGCTCAGGAGCTGACCGAAGTCACCAGCCGATGCGAAAGCCAGAGCCAACCTCTCATCGCACAGCCAACAGGCCGGAACCGGCCATCAACCAACGGAGGTAACCATGACAAAGACAGTCATCGTGCGCTACAAGACACGGGCCGACACCGCGGACGAGAACCAGCGGCTAGCGGAACAGGTGTTCGCCGAGCTTGCCGACAGCGATCCGGGCGGTCTGCGGTACGCGACCTTCCGGCTGGCCGACGGCGTGACCTTCGTGCACGTTGCCGCCGTCGAAGGCGACGTCAACCCGCTGCAGAAGGTCAGCGCGTTCGCAGAATTCCAGCGTGAGATCGGCGAGCGCTGTGCGGAGCCGCCGAACGCGTCCGACGCCACCCTGGTCGGCTCCTACCGCTGGCCGACGGGGTAACCGCCGTCCGCGCGCCGCGCCGACGGGGTAACCGCCGTCCGCGCGCCGCGCGTGCGGCCGGCCGGCGGATGGCTGACACTAGGACAATGGACGCCGCCGCCGGCCCGGCCGCCGGGGCCAGCCGCGGGCCGGCTGGCTGGAGCGCGCCCGGCCAGGGCACGGCCGGCCGCGGCGCGATCAACAGCGGCGCGATCAACAACCGCACAGCCCGCCGGGGTACGGCCGGCCACAGCGCCGGCGGGGGCGAACGACCGACGGTCGCGCTGCCCGAGCAGCCTTTGCCTGAGCACCTTGCCGAGCGACTGGCCGCGTTCGAACGCCATCTCGCGGCCGAGCGCGGCCTTTCCGCGCATACCGTGCGGGCCTACCTGGGCGACATCCGGTCGCTGCTCGCCCATGCCTGCGAGGACGGGATGACCGGCCTGGCCGGACTGGACGTCGGCGTGATCAGGGGCTGGCTCGCCAGCCAGCATGCCGCCGGGCAGGCGCGTGCCACGCTGGCCCGCAGGGCCGCCTCGGCGCGGACATTCACCGCGTTCGCTCGTTCGCGCGGCTGGCTGGCCAGTGACCCCGGTCCGCTGCTCGGGACGCCGAAGGCCCGGCGTCACCTCCCGCAGGTGCTTGCCGCTGACCAGGTAGCCGCTGTGCTTGATGCGCCGGGTGACGGCGACACGGAGCCGGTGGCGGCGGCCGTCGGCTTGCGGGATGCGGCGATCATGGAATTGCTGTACGCGTCAGCGCTGCGGGTCAGCGAACTGTGCGGAATGGACATCGGCGACATTGATGACGACCGCAGGACGGTTCGCGTGCTCGGCAAGGGCAATAAGGAGCGGATCGTCCCGGTGGGCGTGCCCGCCACCCGCGCCGTCCGGCGCTGGCAACACGACGGCCGCCCGCTGGTGGTCACTGAGCGCAGCGGGCACGCGCTGTTCCTGGGCGCCAGAGGGGGCCGCCTGAACCCGCGGACGGCGCGGCGCGTCGTGCACGCCATGATCGCGGCCGTGCCTTCGGCTCCCGATACCGGCCCGCACGGCCTGCGCCACTCGGCCGCCACCCACTTGCTGGAGGGCGGCGCGGACCTGCGGAGCGTGCAGGAGTTTCTCGGCCACACGTCGCTCGCGAGCACCCAGATCTACACGCACGTCTCGGTCGATCGGCTGCTGGCCGCCTACCGCCAGGCGCACCCCAGGGCGTGAACCGGGCGGCAGCGCATCCCCGGGACGCCGTGCGCCCGCGTTAGCGTGACCTGCTGTCACGGAAATCAAGTCAGGGCCTCGGAACCTGGCGGGCCGGCGGACGGGGCGCGGACCGGGATGACCGGCGGTAGGGCATGTAGACTACGCACGGCCGGAGCAGTCTGCGCGCATCACGCGCGCGCCGTGCCGGCAAATTCGCGCGTCCGCTCGCCGCCAGGAAAGCCACGCAGGTTCCCCGGCGGAACGCACCTCACCGGTCCGCGGGATCAGTATCCCTCGGCGGGGTCGTACGGGCGCCAGGAGCAACCGAGCCGCGCCTCCGCCCTGCGGCCAGGCGCACGACAGGAAAGGACACCGGCATGGCACCGGTCGTCACCATGCGGCAGCTGCTCGAGAGCGGCGTACATTTCGGTCACCAGACCCGGCGCTGGAACCCGAAGATGAAGCGGTTCATCTTCACTGAGCGCAACGGGATCTACATCATTGATCTCCAGCAGTCGCTGGACTTCATCGACAGGGCATACGAGTTCATCAAGGAGACCGTCGCGCACGGCGGCTCAGTCCTGTACGTGGGAACCAAGAAGCAGGCCCAGGAGGCCATTGCCGAGCAGGCCCGGCGGGTCGGGATGCCGTTCGTGAACCAGCGCTGGCTGGGCGGCATGCTGACCAACTTCACCACCGTCTACAAGCGGCTGCAGCGGCTCAAGGAGCTTGAGGAGATCGACTTCGACGACGTGGCCGGCTCCGCCCTGACCAAGAAGGAACTACTCCAGCTCAGGCGGGAGCACGACAAGCTGGAGCGGTCGCTTGGCGGCATCAGGGACATGGCCAGGGTGCCGAGCGCGCTGTGGGTGGTGGACACGAAGAAGGAGCACATCGCGGTCAGCGAGGCGCGCAAGCTAGGCATCCCGGTGATCGCGATCCTTGACACCAACTGCGATCCCGACGAAGTCACCTACCCGATCCCCGGCAATGATGATGCGATCCGCAGCGTTGCCCTGCTCACCAGGGTGGTCGCTGATGCGGTCGCGGACGGCCTGATCGCCAGGGCGGGAGCCGCTGAGGGCGAGGAGAAGCCGGCCGTGGCGGCCGACGGCGTGCTCGGTGCCGAGGAGCCGCTGCCCGAGTGGGAGCGGGCGCTGCTCGAGGGCGCGAGTGACGGTCCCGCCGCGAACGGCAGCGCGTCGGCGAACGGCACGGCGGTCGCCAGTTCGGCCACCGCGGCCAGCGCCGCCTCGGCTGGCGGCGCGGCGCCGGCTGCCAGCACCGGCGCGGCAGCGCCGGAGAACGCAGCGCCGGAGAACGCAGCGCCGGAGAACGCAGCGCCGGAGAACGCAGCGCCGGAGAACGCAGCGCCGGAGAACGCAGCGCCGGAGAACGCGTCGGCAGCCGGTACGGCAGCCGCCGCCGGCAGCGCCGTGGCGCAGACGGACGTACCCGCCGGGGAGGCCACGGCGCAGGCGCCCGACAGCGCTGGTGCCCGGGACCAGGAGGCCGGGGCCGTAGCCGATGGATCGCCGTCCGGATCGGCCTGACCCCGCGGCCTGGTCTCGCGGCGCGAGATGCCAGCCGAGCCGCCCGCCCAGGCAGGCCGCGCTCAATGACAAGACGAAGCGAGAGATGAGGAAATGGCGAACTACAGTGCCGCGGACGTGAAACGGCTGCGCGAGCAGACCGGCGCCGGCATGCTCGACTGCAAGAATGCCCTGGTAGACGCGGGCGGCGACTTTGACGCCGCGGTAGAGGCGCTGCGCCTCAAGGGCGCCAAGGATGTCAGCAAGCGGGCCGGGCGGACCGCGGCGAACGGCCTGGTCACCGCGGAACTCGACGGCACCAGCGCGGGGATACTCGTGGAACTCAACTGCGAGACCGACTTCGTCGCCAAGACCGACCAGTTCCAGCAGGTGGCGGCCGACATCGCCGGAGCGGCGATGGCCGCGAAGGTCACCGACAGGCTCGCGCTGCTCGGCGTGGAGGCCAGGCCGGGCACGACGGTACAGAAGCTCATCGACGAGGCGGGCGCCGCGCTCAAGGAAAAGCTCGAGCTCGGCAGGTTCGCCCGGCTCGATGGCGGCTACATCGCGAGCTACCTGCACCGCAGCGACCCTGGCCTGCCGCCGGCCAGGGGTGCGCTCGTGCAGCTGGACTCCGCTGACGCCGCGACCGGCAAGGACATCGCCCAGCAGATAGCGGCCAGCCTGCCCGCTTATGTCACTCGCGACGAGGTTCCCGCCGAGATCGTCGCGAAGGAGCACAGGATCGCCGAGCAGATGACCCGCGAGGAGGGCAAGCCGGAGCAGGCGATCGGCAAGATCGTCGAAGGCCGGGTGAACGCGTTCTTCAAGGAAGTCGTGCTCGTCGAGCAGCCGTTCATCAAGGATCCGAAGAAGACCGTCAAGCAGGTGCTCGCCGAGCGGAAGGTCACCGTGCGTAGCTTCGCGAGGTTCCAGATCGGCCAGGCTGGGTGAGCCACGGACAGCTAACGGCAACGCCCGGCCCAGCGGCCGTCATGAGCGGAGGATGCGGCTCGTGCACGAAGGCGTCAGGCAAGAGCACGGCGAAGCGGCCTTGAACCACGCGGCTGCCGCGCAGGATCAAGAGCGCGCCACCAGCGGGGCGATGCATCCCAGCTGGCACCGGGTGGTGCTGAAGCTGTCCGGCGAGGCATTCGCCGGCGACGAACCGCTGGGGATATCCCCGGATGTGGTCGCCCATATTGCCAGGGAGATCACGGCAGCGGCCCGTGAGGGGATCCAGATCGCGGCCGTCGTGGGCGGCGGGAACATGTTTCGCGGCGCGACGCTGTCCGCGCGGGGAGGGATTGACCGCTCCCGCGCGGACTACATGGGCATGCTCGGCACGGTCATCAACTGCCTCGCCCTGCAGGACGTGCTCGAGAAGCTGGGCGTGGAGACGCGGGTGCAGACGGCTATCACCATGGGGCAGGTCGCCGAGCCCTACATACCGCGCAAGGCGATCCGGCACCTGGAGAAGGGCCGGGTAGTGATCTTCGGGGCGGGGCTCGGCGCACCGTTCTTCTCCACCGATACCTGCGCCGCCCAGCGGGCGCTGGAGATCGGGGCCCAGGCGGTGCTCAAGGCCACTCAGGTCGACGGCGTGTACGACGCTGACCCCCGGATATCGCCGGACGCCGTCCGGTTTGACCGGCTGGACTACGCCGAGGTGCTGCGCCGCCAGCTACGGGTGATGGACGCCACCGCGGTCAGCCTGTGCATGGACAACAACCTGCCGATCGTGGTGTTTGACCTGATGGAAGAGGGCAACGTGCTGCGGGCGGTACGAGGCGAGAAGATCGGCACCCTGGTCAGCAGGGCCGGCCGGTGACGACGGGCAGCCGATGACGGGCATGGCATGACTCCCCGGCCTGGCACCATGGAAGATGCCGGCGCCCGCGGGCGCGCGCCGGGACTACGGACGGACGCACAGGAGCCGCAGTGATTGACGACACACTCCTCGAGGCCGAGGAGAAAATGGAAAAGGCCGTCGTGGTAGCCAAGGACGAGTTCAGCGGCATCCGCACCGGCCGGGCGCACCCGGCGATGTTCGGGAAGATCACCGCCGAGTACTACGGGACGCAGACGCCGCTGAACCAGCTGGCGTCCTTTCACATGCCTGAGCCGAGGATGGTGATCATCCAGCCCTTCGACAAGTCGTCGATGGGCGCCATCGAAAAGGCGATCAGGAACAGCGACCTCGGGGTCAATCCGTCTAACGATGGCGCGATCATCCGGGTGAACTTCCCCGAGCTCTCCGAGGAGCGCAGGCGCGAGTACATCAAGATTGCCCGGCACAAGGCGGAGGAAAGCAGGGTTTCCATCCGCAACATCCGCAGGCACGCCAAGGACGCACTGGACAAGCTGGTCAAGGGCGGCGACACGGGCGAGGATGACGGCCGCCGGGCTGAACGGGAGCTTGACGAGCTAACCCACACTTATATAACGCAAGTCGACGAGCTACTCAAGCGCAAGGAAGCTGAGCTGCTCGAGGTGTAGCTTGCAGCCATTTCGCCGGCGCCGGTCAGGAGGAGGAGGCGGGCCGGTGACCGAGGGCAAGACGATACGCACCGGCCGCAACCTGCCGGTCGCGCTGGCCGTCGGCGCGGGCCTTGGCGGCGCCGCGTTGCTGACCCTCTTCACCGTGCGAGCAACTTTCCTCGGGCTGGTGGCCATCGCGGTCGGGGTCGCGCTGCTGGAACTGAGCCGCGCCGTCAGCGCGCGTGAGATCAACCTGCCGCTGGTCCCGGTCGCGGCCGGCGGGGCGGCGATGCTGGGGCTGGCGTACTGGGCCGGCGAGCGGGCGGCGCTGGCCGCCTTCGCTGGGACCGTGGTCCTGCTGCTCGCCTGGCGGCTGTCCGGCGGCACGGCGGGTTATGTGCGCGACCTCACGGCTGGGGTCTTCGCCCTTGCCTACCTTCCGCTGCTCGCGGTTTTCGTCCCGCTCATGCTGGCCAGGCCGGACGGCTCGCGGCGGACGCTCATCTTCGTCGCGCTGGCGGTGTGCAGCGACGTCGGCGGCTATTTCGCCGGAATCCTGTTCGGCAAGCACCTGATGGCCCCGGCAATCAGCCCCAAGAAGACCTGGGAGGGATTCGCGGGATCGCTGCTCGCCTGCCTGGCCGGCGGCGCGATCCTGCTGGTCACGCTGCTGAACGGGCGGGTATGGCAGGGCCTTGTGCTGGGCGCTGCGGCCCTGCTTGCCGCCACCCTCGGCGATCTCGCCGCATCGATGATCAAGCGGGATCTGGGTATCAAGGACTATGGCTCGATGCTGCCCGGACACGGCGGCGTGCTCGACCGGATCGACTCACTGCTGGTGGTCTCGCCAGCGGTCTGGGTCCTGCTGACGGTGTTCATACCGCACAGCCATCATTAGATCTTTACCGTACGGCCGGCCTCAGCCGACTACCCAGCTGCGGCGCTGCGCGGCTAGCTGGTTGACCAGGCTCGCGGATCCCCGTTCCCTGGCCAGCAGGCGCTCCCGCTCGGTGATCGGCACCAGCCACAGCCACCGCACCGCGTCACCGGCGAACGTGAAGCCGGACAGGTCGGGCACCTCAGGCCCGAGCAGGGCACCCGGCTCGTCCAGCAGAAGGACGGCCTCGTTCCCGCCGCCGAGCGGAAAGGTAGCCGGCTGGTGATACCAGCGCAGGGTATGCCCTGGCCCGAACCAGGTCACGTCCCGCCACGGGTACTGGGCGAGCCAGAGGAAGATCCTGGCCGCATCCGTGCTCGGCAGCGTGGTCGCGATAGCGAGCTCGATCCTGGACCGCGTGCGCACATCTTCCGTCAGCCGCTCCACCACCGGCATCCGCTGGCTGCACATCCCGATAGTCGACAGGACCGTGTAATTCCGGTAGCCGGTCGGCGGGCGCTCGGAGACGCCGACTTGCGGCTCCTTGCCGCCGCCGACGTCCCAGTACCTGGCGCCGGGGCCAAGCTTGCCGAGCAGGTGGCCGAGCACGGCCTGCTGGAAGCGTGCCCACGCGTCGTGGTCAGCCCGCCAGCGCCAGAACCTGGCCGCCTGTTCCACTCGCGGTCCCAGGCCTTCCATCGCGTCGTCGAGCGACCAGGCGAACGGGGTCTGGCCGATGACGTCCCGGCAATAACCGGGCATGCCATGGGACATATCCGACCAGCCGGGGATCACGGCGAGTAGCTCGCCGTTCTCGAGGATCGCCACGCCGTCGCCCTCTTCCAGCCAGATCGCGCGCAGCCGGTCCGGCTCGATCATGGGCCGGCCGTCCGGGTGCTTGACGTGGCCGGCCGGCATTACCGGCGCCTTCCCGGAGTTCAGCCTGCTCAGGTCGGTGGAGGCCGGGGCCTGCTCGTGATTGGCGATCCAGGTGGCCGCGATCGCTGTCGTCTTGTCGTGCAGGTAGGCGGCGGTCGTCGATCCATCGCACTCGACTACCACCCGCCTGCTTGCGTAAGGGCTGTCGCTCTCGAGCAGGATCCTGGGCCGTCCGGGCTGGGCGGCTATCCTGGTGTCCCTGGGCCCTCTGCGCAAGGTTGGCATGTCAACGAAATCTACCGACTTGTCGCAGGTCACCGAGGGCCATGCGGGAATATCGTTAAGGGTTTGCAACGGCCTCTGCACGGAGTGGTGCGCCGGGCGGAGACGGAAACGGAGCACGGGTGCCGAGCGCAGCGCTTCCGGTACCGGTCAGCGGGCCGCCGGACGGGCTGGCCGCCGGCCTGCCTGCCGGGCTGGCCGGCGGGCCCGGCGGCCCGGCCGCACGCCGTCGGCCTGCTCCGCCCCGGCACCTGGCTGACCTGGATCCGGCCGGCCGCCGGGCGGCCGCGGCGGAACTCGGCCACCCGCGGTTCCGCGCCGACCAGCTGTCCCGGCACTACTTCGGCCGGCTGACCGATGACCCGGGCGACATGACCGACCTGCCGGCCGGGACCCGGGCGGCGCTGACCGCGGCGCTGCTGCCCCGGCTGCTCACCGCTGAGCGCGAGCTCACCTGCGATCAGGGCACGACCAGGAAGGCCCTGTGGCGCGCGTTCGACGGCGCCTACGTCGAGTCGGTGCTGATGCGCTATCCGGACCGGGTGACGATGTGCGTGTCGTCGCAGGCGGGCTGCGGGATGGCCTGCCCGTTCTGCGCGACCGGCCAGGCCGGCCTGACCAGGAACTTGTCCGCGGCCGAGATCGTGGCGCAGGTGGTGGCCGGCGCCAGGGCGCTGGCCAGCGGCGAGGTGCCCGGCGGGCCGGGGCGGATCTCCAACGTGGTGTTTATGGGCATGGGGGAGCCGCTGGCCAACTACGCCAGCGTGCTCGCCGCCGTGCGCCGGCTCACTGACCGGGTCCCTGGCGGTCTCGGCATCTCCCAGCGCGGGATCACTGTCTCCACCGTCGGCCTGGTCCCGGCCATCGGCCGGCTCGCCAGCGAGGGCCTGTCGGTCCGGCTGGCGGTATCGCTGCATGCTCCCGACGACGAGTTGCGGGACGAGCTTGTGCCGGTGAACCGGCGCTGGCAGGTCGCCGAGGTACTGGCGGCCGCGTGGGCATATGCCGAGGCGACCGGCCGGCGCGTCTCGGTCGAGTACGCCCTGATCCGCGATATCAACGACCAGGCATGGCGGGCCGATGCGCTGGCCGCGCTGCTGGCCGGCCAGCTGGCCCACGTCAACTTGATCCCGCTAAATCCCACGCCGGGCTCGCGCTGGACGGCATCCCGGCCGCGGGACATGCGGGAGTTCGAGGCGAGGCTGGCCGCACGAGGTATCCCGGTGACCGTCCGCGATACCAGGGGCTCGCAGATCGACGGAGCATGCGGGCAGCTCGCGGCGTCGAACCAGGCTGACGGCTAGCCGGGCGATGCCGCCCTGGCGCGCTGCGCTCCGCAGCCGGTGCCGCTCCGCCGTGGCCGACCTGGTCCACGGTGCCTGGCGCACGGTCCAGCGAGCCGGGATGATCACGGCAGGCTCTCGCGCCGGGCGCAGGTTCGCGGCTTTCGGCCCCCGGTCGCTGATCGCGTTCCCGACCGGCTCCGTGTACGGCGAGGGCTGGATCGAGATCGGCGACGAGACCATGATCGGTGCCCAGGTGACGCTCTGCGCGGGGATGCTGCCCGGGCAGGATCTGGGGGACAGCCCGGTGCTGCGGATCGGCGACCGCAGCGTCATCGGGCGTGGCAGCCACATCGTGGCGCACCACTCGATACTGATCGGCGATGACGTCTTCACCGGCCCGTATATCTACGTCACCGACCAGAATCACGGCTACGAGGATCCGGATATGCCGATCGGCCGCCAGTGGCCGCGTAATGCCGCGGTTTCCATCGGCTCCGGCAGCTGGCTCGGCGCCGGGGTCGTGGTGCTGCCCGGCGCCTGCATCGGCCGGAACGTGGTCGTCGCGGCCGGCTCGGTCGTTCGCGGGAACATTCCCGATCATTGCGTGGTGGCAGGCGTTCCGGCCAGGATTGTCCGTGAATATGTGCAGGGCAGCGGCTGGTCGCGCCCCGCGCCCGGCCCGGACTGAGCGCTTTGGCTGTGACGTCCCGGCGAGTTCTGCAACGATGGGCAGGGCCGCCTCCGACGTGGGCGGAGAGGCTCCTGTGAACTCGGCCGCCGGAGGCGGCCGAGGCCGGGAATGACCGAAGCTACCGCCAGTCAAGAGGGCACGTGCAGGCACGGGATGATCTCGTTGCTACCGCGGCGTACCAGCCCGAGCCCGCGGCAGCTGCGGCAGCGCGCCGATTCGTCCGGGACACGCTGCGGACATGGCAGGTGGCCGGCCGGTCGGCCGGCCAGGACGAGCTCGTCGACGACGCAGTGCTGCTCACCAGCGAGCTGGTCACCAACGCGGTCGTGCACGCGGGCACGCCGGTTCAGGTGACCTGCCGGCTGGCGGCAGAAGCGGTCGAGGTCGTGGTACTTGACCGCCATCCGGTTCAGCTGATCCCGGATCCGCAGCACGGCGAGATCACCGAGGCGGAACGCACCAGCGGCCGCGGGCTCATGCTGCCTTCCGAGCTCGCGACATCCTGGGGGGTCACGTACGCGCGCACGGCCAAGGCGGTCTGGTTCCGGCTGGGCTTAACAGGCGCCGATGCGGCCGGCGAAGCGGGCGGCCAGCACGGCCCAGACGGGGCCGCGGCCCGGACGGCGGGACCGGCCGCGGGCGAGCCGGCCGGCCAGGCGCGCATCGCCGCCGCCGGCATGCTGACCGCCGCCGGCACGGTGGGAAACGGCAAGCCGGCGGCCGGTCCTGGGCAGCCAGCGAGGGACCTGCCGCTAGCTCGCCAGGAACCTCCGCCCGGCCTCCCGGTGTGGGCCCGCCGGAATCTCGGCAGGCTCGGTTACGAGGAGCTGCTCAGCCATACCGTTGAGGCCGCCAGGACCATGATGTCCGCCGATGCCGCCTACCTGCTGGCCGCCGGTGAGGGCGGTGAGCTGAGGGTGCGCGCCGCGGCTGAGGCGGGCTCGCCCGGCGGAGCCGGCTTCGCGCCACTCGCCATGGGCCCGGCGACGGTTGCCGCCGGCCCGGCCAGGGCCTTTGCCGACGCGGCGCTCTCCCTGGTCACGGTCCCGCTGCTGGCAGAAGGACGGGTCACAGGAGTGCTGGCCGTGGCCGCGGCCGAGCCCGGCCGGTTCTGCGAGCGGGATGCGGCCAGGCTGCAGGACCTGGCCGACCGGTCGGCCGCCACCCTGGAGCGGGCCAGGCTGGGCGACCTCGAGCGGGCCAGGCGCGCACGCGCCAGCTTCCTCGACGAGGCAGGCGAGCTGCTGGCCGGCCATCTTGACCAGGAGAAGGTTGTTGCTCTCGCGGCGCAGCTGGTGGTTCCCGAGCTGGCTGACTGGTGCGCTGTACTCCTCGAGGACGCCGACGGGATACCGCGGCCGGTCTACCTTTGCCACGCGGACGACGCACGCGCCGACGCGCTTGCCTGGCTGCTTGAGCACGCGCAGCCGGCGAGCATCCCGGGCACCGCCGCCCAGGGCCGCCGCCGCACCGGTGGCCAGCGGTGGCAGCTGGGCATACAAGTCCCGGTCACCGGGGCGGATCCGCCCGGGGCCGCGCAGCTGGCCGCCGACGGGGCATGGTGCTTCCCGCTGGCGGCGGCGGAGGGCCGGCCCGGCTTGCTCGCGATTGGCGGCATGGCCGGCGGGCGGCTGTCCGCCGAGGTGACGGAGCTGGCCGAGGGCGTGGCGCGCAGGACCGCGCTCGCCCTGGACAACGCGCGGCAGCGGGCCAGGCAGCAGTTCGCCAGCCGGGTGCCGCAGCCAGTGCTGCTCCCGGCCGGCCTGCCGCAGATCCCTGGCGTGGATCTGGCCGCGGCGCACGACGGGCCCGCGGGCGCCGATCGTCTCAGCGGGGACTTCTACGACGTCTTTCCCGTTGGCGAGGACCGCTGGCGATTCGTCATCGCCGACGTGTGCGGCACCGGGCCTGCCGCCGCGGCCATCGGCGGCCTGGCCAGGCATACCCTGCGCATCCTGGCTCGCGAAGGGCACGGCATCCCTGCTGTGCTCGAGCGGCTGAACGAGCTCATCCTCGATGAGGGCGAGCAGGCCAGGTTCCTGACGCTGGTGCACGGCGAGGTCGCCCTGGCCATGCGGGCGGTTCCCGTCCGGATCTCGATCGCCTGCGCCGGCCATCCGCAGCCGCTCGTGCTCAGGGACGCAGGCGGGGTACCGGCACCGGCCGCCGACCCGCAGCCCTTGCTCGGGGTCATCGACGGGCTCACGTTCCGTACCCAGACGGTGGATCTCGGCACCGGTGACCTGCTGCTTGCCGTGACCGACGGCGTGACCAAGCGGCGGCACGGATACCGGCTGCTCGACGATAGCGCCGGCCTGGCCAAGCTGCTGGCACAGTTCCGCGGCCTCGGCGCCAGCGCGGTAACCGCCGGGATCCAGCGAGCGGCCCGCGAGTTCAGCACCGCCCCGCTGGCCGATGACATGGCGCTGCTCGCGCTAAGGGCGTCCTAGCTGCGGGGCGAACACTTCGCCGCGCAGTGCCCGGCCGATGAGGTCGACGGCCCGCGCGGTGGCCACCAGCCTGCTGCCCTCGCTGCTGTACACGGCCAGCACCGCGTCAAGTCCCTGCGGCGGCAATACATCGCCGAGCTCGGTGCGGGCACTGCGATATCCCTCCCGGGCCCCCTCCACGCAGGCGGCCAGGTAATGCCTGGCGAGCACGGCGAGCGCGATGGGGTGGCGGCGCAGCACGCCGTGCACGCGGTAGTCCGGCGGCATGACGTCCAGCAGCCACGCGACCGCGGTCTGCTCGAACCCGTCGCTGCCGGGCGGGTGAACGCCCGCAGGCCAGCCGGGCGGAAGATAAGCTGCCACGTACTCAGAATACGCTGCTGTCGAAAGCCTGTTCTAGAGCGGGATCGTGTTCTCGCCGATTCGGCCAGCGGTCATGCGTGCCCGACGGCCGCGCCGCAGGGAATCGCCACAGACGAGGCGGCGGCGGCCGAGTAGCCGCGCCGGGCGCGGCGTGCCCGCCGGGCACGCCGCGCGACGGTGGCGGTCAGCTGCATGTCCCTGACATGCTGGCTGGCGAGACCTTGCATAATCACCGGATGCACTGCTACCTCCTACGCCTGCGGGCCGTGGACACGACCCGACACCATTGAGGTTCGCCGTAAGGTGGGGTAGATCACATTGGTCGGATGCCTTATCTCTGCAACCGGACCGGCTTAGGCCCGGTCAGGGCCCCGCCGCACCCCGCATGCTGCGCTAGCGCACCATGTCACGGAGGATCCAGGGGTTCTGCCGCCCGGATCCTTCGTGATCATGAAACCATTGCGGCCGCTGCCGCCAGATCCGGAGTCCTGATGCGGCGCAGCTGCGGTAAGAACTAACCGAGCAGGTCGAGCAGCCCGGCTGGCCTGGCGCTCAAGAGTGCCAGGTGGATTGCGGTGGTGGGCGCTGCCGGTGGGAAGCAGCCTCATGACCCAGAAGGCTGCGATCAGGCGACGAAACTGTCTTATCTGCTGGCGCTCGCCTGGACTCAGGCCGAAACGGCCGAGGAAGGCTTCGGCGTCGATGCCCGCATGCGCCCAGACCGTTATGTGCTCGACGAAGTCGGCAAGCTCGCCCGCCCGATCGCCGCGCCCGGATTTCTCGAAGCCGACCAGGCGCACTTCGCGCCCGCGTCCAGGTCGGCCCTGATGGGCTCTGGTGCAAGTCCTGGCGCGTACTGCGCGAGCAGATTCAGCGCCTGCCACTCGCGGCTCGGTTCCTCACCGTGGAGCCGCTCATCACCATGGAGCCAGGACCGGAAGCGCTTGACCGCAACCCCTTCCTCGAAGACAACGCCATGCGTCACGAATCCGAGGGGACTCGACGGGCCGATGTCCGCGGGCATGCGGGCAAGTATGTCAGCGCGCACTATCTCTCTTGATCTGGAAGCGCCTGGCTGCGCGTTGCCCGCGACTCGCCTCGGCCTTCTCCACGCCGGTGCCCGCCATGCCACGGCGACCGCGTGAATGATTTACCGAGGCATCCCTGATCATCTATATCGTGACACAATATCGAGGCAGTGCTTATAGTTCGAACACATACACATATTAGTTTCACATTGTCAGTGTCAGTCGCTAATATTAGCTAAAGCAGTCGGCGCGGGCCGGTGGCCCGGTTACCAGTCAGCGGAGGAGGTGACCCGGTGCTCGATGAGACGGACGGTGCGGGCACCCCGCAGGCCCTGTCGTGGTCCTGGGAGCTGGATTTCGCCGCGCTGATGGACAGCCTCAACGAGCCGGGCCCGCACGATCCGACCGGCCCCGGCGCTGACCCATCCGGTGCGGGCCGCAGCCCTGCGCCCGCGAGCCCCGCCCCGGCCGGGCCTGCTTTCGCCGGCCCTGCTTCGGCGGGCTCTGGTTCGGATGGTGCGTCTGGCCCGGGTGCGCAGCCCGGTGTCGGCCGGAACCCCGGGGAAGGCGCACGGGACGTGGTGCCGGATGATCTTGAGGATGAGGGTGTGCCCGGGGAGCTGGTCCCGGCCGGAGTACTGGCTGGGCGGGTGGCGGAGAAGCTGGCGCCGGGCCCGGACCTGGCGGCGTGGCTGTCGCTGATCCCGGCGGCCGAGCTGGGTGATGCCGACCTGGCCGCGACCGCGGGAGCGTGGCGCCGCCTCGCGTCGTGGGCACAGGCCAAGGAACTCGCCGCGGTCGCGCAGATCGCGTCCCGGTCGGCCGCGCGGGATGAGGACATCGGCACCGGGCCCGATGGCCGCCCGGCCCGGATCCCGGCATCTGCGGCCGCCGAAGTGGCGCTGGAGCTGACCATGTCACGGTACGGCGCGTCCTGGTGGGCTGGGCTGGCGGTCGACTTGGGGTGGCGGCTGCCCGGCACCGGTGCGGCGCTGGAGTCCGGCGTGATCGACTTGTACCGGGCCCGGCTGATCTGCGAGGCGACCACGCGGCTGTCCGATGAGGCGGCCCGGTCGGTGGAGAGCAAGGTGTTGCCCGCGGCCGGTGGGCAGACTCCGGGGATGCTGCGGGCGGCGCTGCGCCGCGCGGTAATCGCCGCCGACCCCGAAGGAGCGGACCGGCGCCGGGAAGAATCAGAACGCCAGGCGAAGGTGGTGCTGTATCCCGATGAGGAGCACACCGCGACGCTGGCCGGGCAGCGGCTGCCGGTGATCCACGCGGCCGCGGCGATGGCGCGGATCCGGGCGATGGCCCGCGCGTGGAAGGCCTCCGGCGCGTGCGGCGGGATGGACCTGCTGTCCGCGAAGGTCTACCTCGGGCTGCTGCTCGGCACCCTCCCGCTGATCCCGCCCGCCGAAGGCGCGCCCCCGGACATCCCGCCCGGCGACGGTACTGGCCCCCCCGGTCATGATTCCGGCGACCCCGGCCAGGACCCGCCCGGCGGCAGCCGGGGCGGCGTTCCCGATGATGGCCCGCCGCGTGGTCGGCGAGACGGCGGCCCGCGCGGCGGCCGCCCGCCAGATGACGGTCCCGGTGGCAGCCCGGCTCGTGATGACCTGCCCCGCGCCGGCAGCCCGCCGCGCGGCGGCCCGCGAGAGGGCGGCCCCCCGGACGGCAACGCGCCGGACGATGACCCGCCGGGTAGCAACGTGCCGGGTGATGACGTGCCGCCGCCCGGGAATCAGGACGCGCCCCGTTATCAGGAAGATTACCCGTGGCCCGGCGACGGCCCGGCCTCGAACCATGGCCCGGCCGGGAGCCAGCGGGATGGCCCGGGCCAGGACGATGACGACAATTGCTGGCAGGCTCGTGGGCCGGCCCCGCTGTGGCCGGGGCTGCCGGCGATGATCCCGCCCGCGCTCGCCCGCTCCGCCGAGGGCGGTACCGGGCCGGTGCCGGGGCTGCTTGATGTGTCGCTGCCGTGGCTGGTGCTGGCCGGGGCCAGTCGCGGGCCTGGATACCTGGGCCGGATCGGGCCCGTGCCCGCCAGCCAGGCCCGCCGCCTGGCCGCCTACGCCGCCGGTGACCCGGCCGCCGAATGGCGGATCATCGTCAGTAGCAGACGGCCGGCCTGGTGGTGGCGATCGGCCGGGATCATGTGCGTTACGCAGGAAAAAACGAATAAACTAAATGAGCCGACACTCTTGGCGCCCTCCCTCAGCTATCGGAGCCTCCTGTCATGCCTGCCCGCACGGTGCAGCTCGCTACCCGCGATGACCTCCGCAACGTCGCGATCGTCGCGCACGTCGACCACGGCAAGACCACGCTGGTCGACGCGATGCTGTGGCAGTCGGGGGCATTCCGCGCGAACGCGCAGGTTGCTGACAGGGTGCTCGACTCCGGTGACCTGGAGCGGGAGAAGGGCATCACGATCCTGGCCAAGAACACGGCGGTCACCCACGGCGGGCTGACCATCAACATCGTCGACACCCCCGGCCATGCTGATTTCGGCGGCGAGGTCGAGCGCGGGCTGTCCATGGTGGACGGCGTGCTGCTGCTTGTCGACGCCAGCGAGGGGCCGCTGCCGCAGACCAGGTTCGTGCTGCGCAAGACGCTGGAGGCCGGGCTGCCGGTGATCCTGGTGATCAACAAGGTGGACCGCCCGGACGCCAGGATCGCCGAGGTGGTCGATGCGTGCTACGAGCTGTTCATGGACCTGGACGCCAGCGAGGAGCAGATCGAGTTCCCGATCGTGTACGCCTCGGCGCGGGCAGGCCGGGCATCGCTGGCCCGCCCGGCCGACGGGACGCTGCCGGATTCTCCGGACCTCGAGCCGCTGTTCACCGTGCTCAGGGAGACCGTCCCGGCACCGTCGTATGACCCGGAAGCGCCGCTGCGGGCGCACGTTACCAACCTGGATGCCTCCTCCTACCTGGGCAGGATCGCGCTATGCCGGGTGTTCAGCGGCCAGATCGTGCGCGGCCAGCAGGTGGCCTGGTGCCGCCGGGATGGCTCCATCGAGCGGGTGAAGATCACCGAGTTGTTCCGCACCGAGGCCCTGGAGCGAGTGCCGGCCGCCAGCGCCTCGGCCGGGGACATCATCGCGGTGGCCGGCATCGGCGAGATCATGATCGGCGAGACGCTGGCCGACCCGGAGGACCCGCGGCCGCTGCCGCTGATCACGGTGGACGAGCCCGCGATCTCGATGACCATCGGGGTGAACACATCGCCCCTCGTCGGCCGGGAGAAGGGATCCCGGGTCACCGCGCGGATGGTGCGCGACCGGCTGGACCGCGAACTCGTCGGCAACGTCTCGATCCAGGTGCTGCCCACCGACCGGCCGGACACCTGGGAAGTACAGGGCCGCGGCGAGCTGGCACTGGCTGTGCTGGTCGAGACCATGCGGCGGGAAGGGTACGAGCTGACCGTCGGCCGCCCGACCGTCGTCACCCGCGAGGTGGACGGCAAGCTGCACGAGCCGGTGGAGCGGCTGACCGTGGACGTGCCCGAGGACTATCTCGGCGCGGTCACCTCGCTGCTCGCCATCCGCAAGGGCCGGATGGACAACATGACGAACCACGGCACCGGGTGGGTGCGGCTTGAGTTCACGGTCCCGGCCCGCGGGCTGATCGGGTTCCGCACGCATTTCCTCACCGATACCCGCGGCACCGGCATCGCCCACCATGTCTTCGACGGCTACGAGCCCTGGTCCGGCCCGCTGCGGATGCGGCCGACCGGGTCGCTGGTCGCGGACCGCGCGGGCACGGCGACCCCGTACGCGATGTTCGCGCTGCAGGAGCGCGGCACGTTGTTTGTCGCGCCGACCACCGAGGTGTACGAGGGCATGATCGTCGGCGAGAACTCACGGGCCGACGACATGGACGTCAACATCACCAAGGAGCGCAAGCTCACCAACGTCCGGCAGTCCTCCGGTGAGGAACTCGAGCGGCTCGTCCCGCCGCGGCAGCTCAGCCTGGAGCAGGCGCTGGAGTTCTGCGCCGTCGACGAGTGCGCGGAGGTGACGCAGTCCACCGTCCGGCTGCGCAAGCTCGTGCTCGACGCCAAGGAGCGCGGCCGCCAGCGCGCCCGCCGTGCCCGCGGCGAGTAACCAGGGCTGAGGCCGGCGGGCATCCGGCCGCTGCCGAGGATAGACTCGCCGGGGCGCCGACTTCGGCGGCGGCGCGTTCCCGGGAGTACCGTGTCCGGGCCCTGGTTGGCAGGCGGCTCCCGGGGTATTGACCTGCTCTGGCAGCTCAGCAGCTATTTTCGGAGCGCAGGCAGATGGCAGAGCAACCCGGCCAGGAGCCTCTGCAGCCGAGCTATCTGCGTCATGCCGGCCTGCCCGTCCTTCCGCAGGTCCGGCTCGCCGCGCGGTACCGGACCGCCCCCGAGGGCGTACCCGCGGGTGGTGACTGGCTTGACGCGATCCCCCTGCCGCGCGGGGACGTTGTGCTCGCGGCTGGCCGCATCGGACGTGGTCCTGGGGCGATTTCGGTCACGTCACGATTGCGGGCGGTGCTGCAGGATGCGCTGCTCGGTGGTGCTGCCCCGGCCGAGGCGCTGGCCCGCGCGGATGCTCTCGCCGCGCAGCTGGCCGTGGCCAGGGGGGCGACGGCGTGTCTGGGCGTGCTTGACCCGGCGACGGGCGATCTCCGCTATGCCAGTGCCGGACATCCGATGCCGATGGTCTGCGGGCCGGCCGGCGAGCCACGGTTCCTGGCCCCGGCGAGTGGTGAGCCACTGGGCGTCGGCGGGGGCAAGGCCGCCATCGCGAGCGCCGTCCTGGCGCCCGACGCCGTGCTCCTGCTCTATTCCGGCGGCCGGTTCGGCCGGCCGCCGGAGAGAGCCGGGCATGACCGGCGGCTGCTGGCCGAGGCGGCCGCCTCTGTGCTGGCCGGAGCCGGTCCTCGGCCAGTGGCCGACACGGCCGACCGGGTGTGCTCGGCCGTCATGGAGCGGGTAGCCCGCCATCAGCATGGCGACGACGCGGCGGTGCTCACCGCGCACCGCCTGCCCGACCGGGTTCCCGACTTGTTCATGCGGTTTCCCGCCGACGCGATGGCCCTGCGGAACTTGCGTGTACAGCTACGGAGCTGGCTGCGGGGACTCGGGGTCGCCCCGGCTGACTGCGTCGATGCCGAGCTGGCCGCCTACGAGGCCGCTGCCAACGCGGTCGTCCACGGCCGGCCCCGGCATGGTCCGGCCACGGTCATCGTCCAGGTCGGCCTGGACGGCGCTGGCAGCGCCGTCATTCAGGTGACCGATCGCGGCCGATGGCAGCCCGGCGAATCCCGGCACGGCGGGCAGCGGCTGGGCGGACGGGGACTTACGGTGATCAGCCAGGTAACCGACGAGCTGAGCATTACCCCGGGACCCGGCGGCACGACGATCACGATGCGCCGGCGCCTGAACCGCCCCGTCCCGGTAGAGCCCGCGCCGCGCAGCGACCAGGAATAGCCCCGGCAAGATCCGGAACCCACCATGACAGCGGCCAACCGCTGGAGACCATCAACGGTAACGACTCGCGGAATGAATCAGGTGGTCAAGGATCGGCTAGAACACCGAGATATGCACGTGGTCGAAGTGGTTCGCGGTGATGCCGCCGCGATCTGCCATGGCAACCCAGCCCGACGACGCCATCCGGATGTCCCAGATCCGCTGCCGGTAGATGATGTACATGATCCCGAGCCGGGAGGCGTTCGCCTGCGCCCAGGCAGCGATGGCGTAGCCCCGCTGCACCCCGGAACTTGACGGCATGACGCCGCCAGAACTCAGCATGAAGTCGCAGGCTCTGCCCAGGGGATGCTCGCCAGAGCTCTCAGGCCGGTAGCAGCCGATGTAGATGAACGGGCCGAACCTCCGGTCGACCTCGTCCCGCACCTGTCGCATCCGGGGGGTAATCCGATCCCCGCCGACGGTCGGTGACTGAGGCTGGAACTTGGCCATGAGGCGCTCGACCGCCCGCCGCTGGCTCAGCAGCGCGGCGACCAGGCGGCGCAGGTCGGCGATCTTGGCCTGCGCGGTCTGCCCGGCGCGCTGGCCGGCCGCCACCAGCCGCTGCAGTTCCTGCTCCCTGGCGCTGCGCTGCCGGGCGAGGTACTCGACGGTCGCGTTCCCGTCCAGCATCTGCTGCGGGTTGCCGCTGAACAGCAGCGTTAGCGCCGGATCCGCGCCACCGCCCATGTAGCTCGCCGCGGCGAGGCTGGCGATGCGACGCTGCGTCCTGCCAAGCTGGCGGCGCAGCACGCGGGCCCGGGCCGTTGCCGCCTCGGCTGCGGTCTCCGCCTCCGCGAGCTTGACTATCTGACCGCGGTACTGCCTGGACAGCCGTGCGGCGCGGGCTTCCAGCCTTGCCAGCACCACATGCGAGTCAGCGCCGAGCTGCCCGGTAGCTGACGCATCCAGCGCGGACCGGGCGGCCGGCGCGGCATTCCCGGCCGCCGGGGCCACCAGCGAGCAGAGGACTACCGCGATGACCGCGGCGATACCGCGGCCCGTGCTGAGGCCACGCAGGCGGTACAGAACAGCGAAACGGCTCCTAGCGGAGTACGAGCGCCGCACAGGCTCAACTCTCCCTCCCTGCCAGGTGAACCGGCGGTCCGGGCCGGGAGCCCGCCACTGCGAGGCGGCACGGAGCCGACTTACCCAAGGCCCCGGGTGCCGACCACAGGAGCCGATTCCGGAACATAGCACTTCGCGCCTGCCCGCGCAGTCCGTTCCGCAGGCATGCGACTTGCGCTGCCCGCCATGGCGGGCAGCGCAAGCGCGGCCGGGATCGCGAGGTCCGGTCAGTAGCCAGCCGCCTGCATCTTCTGGAGGAACTGCGTGATCTGGCTGATCGTGCTGCTGGTGATCGAGAGATAGAAGCCGTCCGCGGCGACGGGACTTGGCGGCGGTGGCCATCTGGGTTGGCGTGCCGTAGTTGGTGGATAGCTCGGAGTCCACCACGATGCCCGGGTTGGCGGCCAGGGCCTGTGCCTTCGCATTGTTGAACAGCCAGTCGTACTCGCTCAGGTTCGTGGTGTTCACCTGGTTCTGGAGCACGTAAACGTCGGCTACTTCACCGACAGTTCGGCAGAGCGTGTCCGGCTAGAGCGCCTGAGTCCGTCCGTGCTGGCCAGCGGCACGCACGGATGTCCGCCCGCGCCGTCTGAGTCCGCCCAAGTCCAGCCAGTCCGTGAGACGGCTGTGAGAGATACCACCCCCGTACGACAGCGGCCCCGCCGTGCGTTCGACGCGCCCGGCGGGGCCTAGGAACCCATCCCCCGCAAGAGAGGACAGGACCATGCCCAACGATCCCACGCCCACGGCCGGCGAGCAGCTAGCCGACCTTGAGCGGTGCCTGGCCGATGCGAACTGGGGTGCCGTCATGGCGGACCACGGCGCCGACCGGCTGGCCGCACGCATCACCGCCCTGGAGGAAGTACTCGCTACGCCGTGGCCGCTGCGGCTGCTCGCCGCGTGGCGGCTCGGCCGCGTCCTGCGCGCCAGCGTCGCGCCGTGGCCCGGCGGCACGTTCGCTGAGCGGCGCACCGAGGCCGTGTTCTACGAGGGCCTGAACGGCGGCCAGCGGTGAGCGCGGAGCAGGAGGCCAGGGTCACCGCGGCCCGCGCCATCCTCGGCGACTTCCGCGCAGCGTGCCGCGCCGCGCCGCTGTCCACGCCGCCCCGGATGGGCGAATGGGCGCTCAGGCTGGCCAGCGCGCTCGGCACCGTGCTCGACGGCCACGCCGACGACGCCGACGACCTGGACGACGACACCGAGCCGTACTGCACGGCCTGCCGCGAATGGGCGGGCATGTTCCTCGGCCTGGAGGGCTGGCGGCACTTCCGCGGCGACCCGGCGCCCGGCGGCGTCCGCGCCCTGTACGACGCTGACCATGAGCCGGTCATCGGCTGGATCGTGCCGCCGGGCCGCGGGCTCAGCCCGGCCGGGCTGGACATGCTGCGCGAGACGCTCGGCGACGAGGCCGTGCGCAGGCTCGGCCTCGCCGCCGGGGACAGCCGGTGACCGCCCCGGTCCTGCGGCTGGCCGGGCCGGGCGAGACCGGCTGGCAGCCGACGCGGCTGGGCCACTGGTGGTGGTGCGTCCGGGAGGCGGCCAGGACGGCCAGGTGGCGGCTGATGGCCGCCGTCGTGGCCGTGGTGGCGACCGGCGGCATGCGCAGGCGGGCGTGGGCGGAGGGCTTCGGCGTCGCGCTCGGCGGCGGCGACCGGTCGCGCCTGGACTACCTGGACGAGTGGCGGCAGGGCAACGAGCTGGCGGACGAGCTCGGATACGCGGCGTCCGGGCGGGTGACCCCCGGCCCGGTCCGCCCGTTCCTGCTGCCCGTAATTACTAGTCCCGCGGGACCAGTAAATCCGCCTATCGACCGCCCGGCGCCCGCGTGGCCGCCGCCCGTACAGCCGCGGCGGATCGTCGTCTCCGAGGGCCGCCACGCGGCGCCCGGTATTGCATCACGCCGTGATGCGATTCGCCGCCCGGCAACCGTCCCGCGGCATCGCCGTCCGTCACCGGTCGTGGCGGTCGCACGCTGGCTGCGGGATGCCTGGCCGTGGCAGCGGAAGGCCAGCGGCTGCCGGGGCGGCACAGGACCGCTCAGGGCCGCGGCCTAGCATCCGGAATCGACAGGGAGGATCACCGCCATGAGCAAGGCCGACCGGGTCAGGAAGGCGTGGGCCGACCCCGCTACGAAAGCCGATGTAGACCAGCAGGCGGCAGCGCGGCGCGCTGCGAGTGCGGGCAAGATCGCCGGGAAGATTCGGCGCACCGTGGCGGACGCGCTTAAGGACCGTACGGAGATTGACGAGATGACGCTGGAAATACTGGCAGTCCAGCTCGCCGCGCTGGTCTCGCTGGACCCCGGCGACAATGCCGCCCTGATGCACGAGCTGCTTCCCGCGTATGTTGCGGGATACCTCGCCAGCGAGCGACCCGAGTAGGCATGTCACAGGCCAGCCCCGGCCGCCCGCACCGGGGCTGGCCTGCAGGATGAGATTGAGACAGGGACGTTTTAGGCGGCAGATGTCACAGGTTTCGCAGAGCCTGCTGACTTGGTTGTGACGTGCACCGCAGAGAGCCGGGAGACAGTTCCGGCAGCTGTCCCCCGCCACCTTGACGGGCGGCGACACTGAACGCTGTGACCTGCGAAAACCCGGGTGACAGCCGGGTGACAGTGACAGCTTGAAGCGACAGTAAACGACACTCTGGGCGACACTCGGGTGACACCCCGGGCGACACTGGACGCCCGCGACAAAGCCCCGGCCAGCCGCGACAAAGTCGCGGCGCCGCGACACCCGCTGACCTGCGCTGATGCGATCTGCCGCGACACCCGCCGACCGGCGCGACTCGCTGACCTGCGATGTCGCGGAGTCGCGGCAAATTGGAAGCATGCTGCGAATCCCCCGGATCGGGCTCCTGGGCACTCGCGGCCCGGTGCCGCTACACGCGACTGGCCAGCCGCTACAAAGTAGCGGCGGCGTAACACGCGCTGACCTGCGCCGATGCGGCCAGCCGCTACACGCGGCGCGCTGACCTGCGGTGTAACGGCCCGCCCTGAAACAGCGCTACAGCCGTCACAGGACGTGAAACAGTTTCAGCCGCTGGCCAGCGGCCCGCTACACGGCCCCGGCCCGGACCTGTAACAGCCCTAGGGCTAGGCCACGCTCTCCTAGTGTCCCGGTCTTGGGTTT
>WNFY01002415.1_pt1 | contig 23401 bp, 22 predicted proteins | sample 5400091 | NCBI WGS metagenome assembly WNFY01 (sample SAMN13153364, study PRJNA577476) | soil metagenome | isolation source: 60 cm soil or saprolite under grassland replicate 1 | place: USA:California | collected 2016-06-15 | reverse complement strand
TTGTTACGCTATTTTCTATTGCTTTCCTAAGGGAAGCATTTTACAAGTGAGCCGAAGACGGAAACGGAAGCCTGGAAGTTGGTGGATTGTCAGTTGAGTTTATTCAGTGGCGATTTGAAATCCGATAAGCGGGAACAGTGACCTGGCAGCCTTTTCCAGAATAAACTCAATGGGAACTAAACTATACGTAGGCAATCTTTCCTTCAACACGACGGAAAACGAACTTCAGGAACTTTTCGCACAGGCCGGTACTGTGCAGGAAGTTTCCCTCATGCAAGACAAATTCACCGGCAAATCGCGTGGCTTTGCGTTTGTCACCATGGGTTCCGAAGAGGACGCTCAAAACGCCATCTCGAAACTCAATGGCCAAACCGTTGAAGGCCGGGCGTTGACGGTGAATGAGGCTCGGCCGCGGGAACCGCGACCACCCGGTGGCGGCGGCGGACGCGGCGGCTACGGCGGTGGTGGTGGCGGACGCCGCGAAGGCGGCCAGCGGAGAGGCTACTAGGAACCCGCACACGGTTCGCGGCTATTTTTGTAGCCTCGGCAAAATTCGCCCGTGGTGGCGGGTATCGCCGACGTTCAGGGATGATTGCGCTTAAAACGCCTCAATGCGGCGAGGCGACTACATCTCATCAACGTTTTGACGAAAGTTTGGGCAGGGCTGGATTCGAACCAGCGAAGGCGTAAAGCCAGCAGATTTACAGTCTGCCCCGTTTGGCCACTTCGGTACCTACCCGTTAGTACCACGAAAGCTTTCCGCGTTGATATAGCTCGCGCTCTGCGGCTCGCAAGTAGTTTGGCCAATCCTCGCGCCCTCAGCTGAAGAATTCGGCAATCGCGCTGACCACATACTGCTGCGCTTCGCGAGAAATCTCGGGATACATGGGTAGTGCGAGCGTTTCGCGAGCGGCACGTTCGGTCTCGGGAAAATCACCTTTTTTATAACCGAGATAGGCAAAGCATTTCTGCTCATGGAGTCCGAGCGGATAGTAAATTGCTGTGCCGATCTCGCGTTTGCCCAGATGCTCGCGCAAAGCATCGCGCATGGGTGTGCGGATGACATATTGATGGTAAACGTGATGATTCGTTAGGCTGCGGTCACGGTAGGGTTCGGCGGGAACAGCGATCTTTTCAGTCAACCCTGCGCGCGCGAGTTCGGCCCCGTAGAAATCCGCAGCGGCGCGGCGCGCGGCCGCCCATGTTTCCAGATGTGGAAGCTTCACCGCGAGTACTGCAGCCTGAATTTCGTCCAGGCGAAAATTGCCTCCGATGAAATGGTGAAAGTAGCGCGGCTCCATACCGTGTTCTCTGAAAGTCCGTAGCTTTTGCGCCAGCTCGTCATCCTGGCAAACGACCATGCCGGCATCGCCAGCAGCTCCAAGATTTTTTGAAGGATAAAAGCTAAACAGCCCACCGTCGCCCATCGTGCCAGCTTTAGCGGTTCTCTCAGGAAATGGAAATTCTGCACCAATCGCCTGAGCCGCGTCTTCGATCAAAACAAGACGGTAACACTCCGCAATCTTATGGAGCGCTTCCATCTCGCAGCACAAACCAAACAGATGAACCGGAATCATTGCGCGGAGTTTTTCTCCGCTTTTTGTTTTCCATGCGCCGCTCGCGTCGGGCTGGCAATTTTTCTCGATGTATTCCTGAATCGCGGATGGCCGGATGTTGCATGTCTCTCGATCTATGTCGGTAAAAAGTGGTCGCGCCCCCACCCGGGCAATGCATCCAGCAGTAGCGAAAAATGTGTAAGGCGTCGTGATAACGGCATCGCCGCGTCCGATTCCAAGCGCCATCAAAATCGCCAGCAAAGCGTCGGTTCCAGACGAAACACCAATCGCGTGGGGCGTATTACAATATGTGCACATCGCCCTCTCGAACGCCTCCACTTTCGGGCCAAGAATGAAACGGCCGCTCCCCAGAACGTCGTTAATCGCCTCGCGAATTGAATCGCCCACGGCACAATATTGTTCACTCAGATCGAGCAGCGGCACGCGCATGGCCAAATAGCTTGGCAGTTTCGCCATGCCATTCAAGAGGTTGTCGCCCCGTCGGGCGGGATTGATCGCCGTGTCCGCACGCGTTAGCCTGTTTGCATGGCGCTCCTGCGCGGCCTTTTTTGGTTGGTTCTCTTCATCGTTCTAACTTTTTGTTTCGTTGTGCTGTTCGAGTACGGGCCACACGATTTCGCCAATGGCGTTCAGAAGGAGTATGCGCGCGTGAAATCGTTCGTGGTAAAGCAAACCGAAACGATCAGGAAACCGAAGAAAAACCGCTGATCGAATAAGCGAATGACCATTCTAAATTTTTGGAGGGGCGAACTCCTGTGAGCCTCCGGCGTCCTGCCTCGCAGAGCTCCGCCCTCCAATTTATGTTGCGCCGATCATGGCGAGTGTTTCTATCGGCAAAGGAGCAAGAAATTCTTTTGCATTCTCGATCTGCAAAATCGGCTCTGCAATGTGCGCTGCAAGAAAACTGGTGTCAGGCGTATGAGCAATCCCCGCTTGAGCCGAGATCTCGCATTCGGCTAATTGCTCGATGACACGCAAGACGTTGTCGTGGGACTGGCTTCCAGTCCGCCACGGGACGGACTCGCCGTGGCGAGCCAATCGATTATCGGCAGCCGCCTTCGCTGAAAGGCTCCGGCGTGCCAAGGGATGCCGATGCCACGTTGTAAAGTGAACTGTGCAAATGCCCGGTGCGGTTGCTTCAACAAATGGGCTGAGCGAAAACGCGTAATGAAGCAAGATTTCCTGGATCGATTTTTCCTGCGTGCGGGCCCGCACTTTGATCACGACCCGTAAAGATCGCGCCAGAGCCTGGCTTGGAGTCATTCCTTTGTAGATCCCCGCCTTTTCTGCGACGTTGTTCAGCTGGATAATAACAGGTTTCTTTTCCTGTTCTTCGATTAAGGCTACCGGTTTTGCGCAAAGTCCGGGCTGATGCCGCATAGCGGCCTGCAAATAAAAGTTCGGTAAATAAATCGTGGCAAACATCGATTTAATTCATCACTGACCATTACTTGCCACGCCGTAGCTCGCCCCGGCGACTGAAGGCGGGACCACTGATTTGAGATGCGATCGTTTTACAACGATCCGCAGTTGAGAAATCGCCTCCTGCTTTTCCAAAGTTTCCAGATTCCAGGAATTTTCGAGAACAAGCTTCAGTTGCGCGCTGCTAACCATTTCATATCGGGTGAGAACCAAACATGCTGTGGGCACCGATTCGGCCAGTCGTTGCAAGCGATACCAGGTGGTTTGCGGAATTTTCCGCAGTTCTTCCGGCGAATTGAGAATCAGATCAACAATCACCAGGGGAAAGTTGCCATCTCTTAAGAGCAGATCCGCTGCTTTAACTGCTTCAAGGGTTTTAGTGCAGCGCACCCAAAGCAGCTGACGCAGAATGGAATTGCCCAGCGCACAAGCATCGAACGAATCGCGCCCATCGACCAGCGCCAGGAAATACTTATCGCGATATGCACCATGGATGAAGGTGTGAATGAGCGATGCACTCCCCGCGCTTCCTGGCGGGCTGATTAATTCAGTGATCGCCCCCTTGGGCAAACCACCGCCAATAGGTTGATCGATGGAAGCTAAACCGGTGATTAAACGGGTTCCCACCAGCAGGGGCGCCTGAGGGAAACGAATCGCAAGAAGATTGCGCAGATCAATAATCTTCCCGCTCAAAGCCATTGCAGAAAATGGCACGGCAGGGAAACATGTTCAAATGAACATTAAACACACACCTGAAATTATGAATTAATCTTTAAGCCATTACCAGCTTGCGCAAGCGCTCGGTAGTTCTTGCCGATCCATTTTACTTGCCGCCACATCCAACATCAATCTTTCCCAACGGCCGCTGTCGGGAGCCGGCAATACTTCTTACTCAGGGCCGCTTCAACGGCTACTGCCGTTTTCGGCGCTCTTGTTTGCGAATTAGCGATACCATCACGCCTTGAATCTTCAATTCGCGGGCCGGCACCAGATCTGGATACCGCGGATTTTCCGCTTTGAGATATGGCCGGCCGCGCTCGACGACATAACGTTTCAATGTTGTTTCGCCGTCGATCAATGCCGCAACAATGTCGCCGTCGTGCACCTCTTTGGCGTCTTCCAAAATCACAATGTCTCCATCAACAATGTGCGCGTCGATCATTGAGTCGCCGCGGACGCGCAAAGCAAACGTGCCGCGATTTCTTTGCACATTGGCTGAGCGGGCATCGAGCGATACATGGCCTTCGATGGTCTGCTCGGTCAGCGCCGACATACCGGCGGGAATCTGGCCGTAGATGGGGATATCGGTAATCCTGACCTTCATGGCTGGAGTGATCAACGCTCGGGCTTTGCGCGCATGCCGATCGAGAACACCCTTTCGCTCCAGCGCGGCAATGTACTGCATTACCGATGTCTGGCTGGCGAACCCGAAATGATTTTGGATTTCACGCGTGCTTGGCGTGAACCCTTTCTCGCGTTGCTCGCGCTGGATGAAATCGAGAACTCTCCTTTGCCGGTCGGTGAGCATGTTTGTATCATCCTCCGGAGTATCGCGGATGCAAGTTCAAATGAACATGAAGAAATGCCTCGCGTCGCCATCTTCGAATACCGTTGTCATGTTGAGCGAAGCGAAACATCTCTGGCCTGGTTCTGTTGGGGGCGCTCTCCAACTAATGCGAGATTCTTCGCTTCGCTCAGAATGACATTATGACGGCTTGGGAGCGTGTTCGAGGCTCCGGCCGCGAGATCCCCTGGCTACGCCGGCAGGACAGGCTTATAGCCGCACTAGGTCGACCAGAAACTGGCACCAAAGATAGAACATCCCGCGCCATGAATATTTTACGTCGCCTGCCGACGTCTGTTTGAGAACGCCTTTGTGAATGTTATGCGCGATTTGATCGCGCAGATCGTTCTCCATTTCTATCTCAATCTGTTCCTCGTCGAGCGGATCGATAGCAGCGGGATTCACGCCGTTTCGCCGGAGAAAATCGCGATGGCTTTGATAAAGCTGCCAGAACGATCTGTCCGGACGCTGTCGATTAATGCGAAACAAGGGAGTAAGCTTTAAGCCGTAGGAAAGCGGATAATTCCACGTCGTCCAAACGGTCCCGCCTTTGGCGCGCGATGAAATGCGCAGATAATAAAACGAGAAATCACGCTGCTCGTTCAGGCAGATAGCAGCCTGGGCCCGATCTTCCTCTCTATAAAATAGTCGGAAAAATTGCCGATAATCTTCCCAATCCCATCCCGCGTCCCCTACGTGGACAAACCCTTCGTCCTCGATCTCGCGAGTGATTTCGCTTAGCGCTGGAAATGTGTCCGAAGACGGCGGGTTTTTCGGTCGAAGCCGTTTTTCCTTCGGAAGCCGAAGTGCCCGAATCCGAGTGAGAATTTCCAGCCACGGCAGAAAGAGCCAGCTCATTGCGCCGACAAAACCCCATATCCAGCTGTCGGTAATAAAATAAACGCCGAGAAAAGTGGCAGCGAGAATCCCGAGCGCGCCGGCCTTTTGCGCATACGAGTTTTGAAAACTGCGCAAGCCCGCGCTGAGCACGGCTACGCCAAACGTAAGGAAGAAGCCAAAAAGCATCAGGAACTGGTTTTCTGCGGACTGATCTGGTGCTCTGTGAGAAATTTCTCGAGCTCTCCTTGAGATAATCCTTCGCGTCGATGCACCACGAACACCACTTGCGGCTGTACAGCGTCAGTTCCATCGGCAGCGCGGAAATAAACGAACGATGATCGCCGCGTCAACTTACATGCTTTCCATAACTCGCATAAGTTAAAATGCGCTCTCCAGGATTTTAATACGATTTCGCCCAAACAACACGTCGCGCACTGGGTTCGCCGGTGAAAATACATTTCCCAGGCTCGGAGGAATCATCCAGCGGGACAACGCGAATGGTGACTTTGAGATCGTTCTTGATTTGTTCTTCCACTTCCCGCGAGCCGTTCCAATGCGCGAGGGCGAAACCGCCATGGAGTTCCGGCTTTGCGAGGTTTTTAGGCGTAAAGAAATCGTAGAAATCTTTTTTTGATTCTATTACCCGCGTGTTTGCCTCGCGGAACTGCGTTGCACGCTCAAGGAGGTTCTGTTGAATGGACGTGAGGATTTCCGGTGCTACGGCGATGAATTCCTGAATCGACATGGACTCTTTGGCTTTGATCGGCTGATCGCGACGGCTGATAACCAGCGCGTTTTTCTCGAGATCGCGGGGTCCAATTTCGATCCGGACCGGGATGCCTTTCTTGATCCATTCCCAATTTTTAACGCCGCCACCGATATCGCGCCTGTCCACCTCCACTTCCAGTGGAACATCGCCAAAGCGTTTTCCCCGTAGTTGCAACGCGAGACTGTCGCACGCCTCCATTATTCTGGTGCGCGATTCCTCCCTTGTCGCCACGGGCATAATGACGATTTGCGTGGGCGCGACCCGCGGGGGCAAAACGACCCCGTCATCGTCTCCGTGCATCATGATCAATGTCCCAATCAGCCGCGTCGTCATTCCCCAACTCGTGGTCCATCCAAATTCCTGTTTGCCTTCTCGATTTTGAAATTGGATGCCACTCGCACGCGCAAAGTTTTGGCCGAGAAAATGCGATGTGCCGGCCTGGATTGCCCTTCGGTCCTGCACCATTGCCTCGATTGCGAGAGTCTGCACTGCACCGGGAAAACGTTCGCTCTCGGATTTTTCACCAGTGAAAACGGGCACGGCCAAATGATCGCGGACAAAACGTTCGTAAAGATCGAGAATCAATTTGGCCTCTGCCCGCGCCTCAGCTTCCGTTTCGTGAACAGTGTGGCCCTCCTGCCAGAGAAATTCAGTTGTCCGCAAAAACAGCCGCGGCCGCATCTCCCAACGAACGACGTTTGCCCACTGATTGATGAGGACCGGCAGATCGCGGTAAGATTGCACCCATCTCGCGTAGCTGGCGCCGATGATCGTTTCCGAAGTAGGCCTGACCACGAGCGGTTCTGTCAACGGACTGGCCGGTTTCATTTTTCCATCAGCGTCCACCTCCAACCGGGTATGGGTTACGACCGCACATTCTTTGGCGAAGCCTTCGACATGTTCCGCTTCTTTCGCGAAATAACTCAGTGGAATGAAAAGCGGGAAATAAGCGTTGCGATGGCCGGTCGCGCGAAACATGGCGTCGAGTTGACGTTGCATGTTTTCCCAAATCCCGTAACCCCATGGGCGGATCACCATGCAACCGCGTACGTCCGAGGGCTCAGCCAACTCCGCAGCGCGGATCGCCTGCTGATACCACTCCGGAAAGTCCTGGTCGCGGCGTGGCGTAATCGCAGTTTTAGTATCTGTCGTATTCATGGTCACTGGCGTTTCGAAGAAACGCGCTACAATTGTAGGGCGGCTGTGTCAGCCGCCAACTACGATTTTACAAATGACGAGGAAACAAGTGTGCGCGCACAGGTTGACAGACGCTTGCACTCCTCGTAGTTTTCGTGCCCTTTTTCTGCTGTGATGAAAACGTTTTCTGCCAAAGCCAGCGAAGTCCCACGCAAATGGTGGGTGATCGACGCCAGGAACCAGGTGCTGGGAAAAGTAGCGGTGAAGGCTGCCAATCTGTTACGCGGTAAGCAAAAGACCGTCTTCACGCCGCACGTCGATACAGGTGACTTTGTGATCGTTATTAATGCGAACAAAGTGCGACTGACCGGAAAGAAAGAAGAACAAAAAACCTTCATGAGTTTTTCAGGATACGTGGGCGGCCACAAATCGGAGAACGTCCGGGCACGCCGCGTGCGACATCCCGAACTGCTAGTCGAGCGCGCCGTGCGCGGAATGATTCCACACAATCGGCTCGGTCGCCGAGTTTATCGGAAGTTGAAAGTTTATTCCGGTGATTCTCATCCGCACGCTGCGCAACAGCCTGAGGTCGTTAAACTCACCAGAAAATAGTCTTATGCCAGAAACAGAGGAATTCGTTGCCACAGGTCGCCGCAAGACATCGGTCGCCCGCATCCGGATGACGCCGGGTACAGGAAAGATCGATATCAATGGCCGCAGCTTTGAAGATTATTTCCCGACTGTGCCTTTACAGAACGTCGTGCTGCAACCGCTTCAAACTGCCAAGGCAGTGAATGCCTACGATTTGTCGATTAACGCAACTGGCGGCGGCATCATGGGGCAGGCTGGCGCTGCGCAGCTTGCGATCGCGCGTGCTCTTCTCCAGGTCGATGTCAATTTCCGAAGCACGCTGAAAGCTGAGGGTTTGCTCCGCCGGGATCCGCGCATGAAAGAGCGCAAGAAGTCCGGCCAACCCGGTGCGCGGAAACGCTTCCAATTCTCGAAACGTTAAGGCGAGCCTCGGACTGAGGTGGCGGCTCACGCGACAGATAAAGCAACGAGCGCGAGCAGTAGAGGTAGGGACGGCTCGCCGACCCGTCCGTTCTGTCAAGCATTGTGGCGCGCCCGGCCCGCGCACGGCGGCTAAACTGGGTCGCGCCCTACCAGCTTAGGGCTTGTTTGGCGAGGGCGCGGCTTGAGGGGCCGGTGCTGGCGCCGGAGGCGCTAAGAATGGCGGAACCGTCGCAGACGGTGCCATGGCCGGGACCGGCGTGCTGCTCGGTTTGAGCAAGCGCAGTTCCTGCATGGCCTGGCCGGCCCAAAAGCTCGTTCGATATTGCGTGAGGATGGTTTCGCAGACGCGGCGGGCTTCGTCGCTCTTATTTTTTCCCTTTAGAATGTACACCTGCGACAGCAAAGCCAGCGGCGCGTTGTAACTGTTCGGATAAGTCGTTGCGACCTGTTGGTAGGCCGCCAGCGCTTCATCGGTTTTTCCCATTGACTCCAGATTGGCAGCCATCGCCATCCGTGCCGTGCTCACGAATTCGTGCTGCGGAAACTTCGCGATGAAGGCCTGAAGCGTTGTGTTCGCCTCGGCAAATTTCTTTTCGCTTCGCAGCGCTTCAGCGAGTAACAGGTAAGCATCAGCGGCCGCTGCGCTGTTTGGGTAGCGATCAATTACTTCTTGATATTGCTGAGCAGTCTTCGCGCCCGCCAACGAAGCCGCTGCCGCCGCAGCGCGTCGGTCAGAATAATACCGGTAACCAGCAAAGGCGATGACAGCGAGCAGAGCTACGATCAGCACCGTGATGATCTCTTTCTTAAAGCGCTCCAAAAAGAAGCGCGTTTCCAGCGCAACATCGCGAGAAGGAGATGGAGCTGTCGGCATAAATTTTACGTGCTCTGCCGATTCAAACAGGGCGAGCGGTCGTCTTATGCCACGCGATGGTTTCTCGCGCAAGCGGTACTAGGGCCCTGCACGGGCTCGACCATGATTTTTGTGGCGATACAATCATATCCATGAATGCACTCTGGAATTCTTTTGAAACTTTGCTCGGCTTGGGGGTAGAACCGAAGGATTTGACATTTATTCAAATCTCGCTGCGCGGGATCATTGTATTTCTTGTCACACTGATCACGGTGCGGCTTGGACACAAACGCTCACTTTCGCGCAAGACTCCGTTCGACGCCGTTCTGCTGGTCATTCTTGCCGCCGTGCTTTCGCGCGCCATCAACGGCTCGGCGGCTTTTTTCGCCACACTCGGCGGAGGCGTAGTTCTGGTACTGCTGCACCGACTGTTCGCCCGTTTCGCGTACTATTCCCACGCCTTCGGAATCCTGGTCAAAGGCAAGCCCGACATAATCGTGCGCAATGGTGAATGTGACTTCCAAATGATGCGGCGCAATCATGTTTCAGTTCATGATCTTGAGGAGGACATGCGTCTCAACGGCCACATCGATGATTTGTCGAAGGTTCGGCTCGCCCGCGTAGAACGCAGCGGCGACATTAGTTTTATCAAAAAATAATTTGACCCATATGGCCTCCACGCCTATGAGAACCCTCCGACTTATGAGACGAACAAAAAAGCGGTGGGTCAAGCCGATGCTGAAGACCGTTCCGATCTTTTTCGAGTGCACCTGTTACGCAGGCGCAGTTTGATCGAACGTGATTATCTGACTCCGAAGAATCCGGGTTGATTCGCATTCATATTCTTGGCAGCGCCGCCGGCGGCGGCCTGCCACAATGGAACTGTGCCTGCGCGAACTGCACGGCTGCGCGTGCCGGAAAGATAACGCCGCAGACGCAATCGAGCATCGCCATCAGCGGCGACTCCGAAGGTTTTCACCGCTGGTTCCTGATTAACGCGTCGCCTGATTTGGCCCGGCAAATCGAAAGCATGCCGCGGTTGCAGCCACGCCGAGATTCGCCACGCAACACTCCAGTTGCAGGCGTTCTTTTAACAAATCCCGACATCGATCATGCTCTGGGCTTATTGCTCCTGCGGGAACAGGAGATACCGCTGGTTGTTTACGCAGCCGAGGAAACGCGGGCCGCGCTCGCCTGGCTCGACGATGTCCTTGCGAGGTTCGGTGGAATCGAGTGGCGCAAGACGAGCCCTGACTTTCAAATCCTGAGCGGCACAGTCGCGTTTCGAACGATTGAACTGCCCCGGAGCATCGCTTTTCAATTTCGGGACGACTCATCTGGAGCAACCGCACTCTTCGCCCCGAGTGTCGGTGAACTAACGGATGCATTGCGGAATACAGTTCACGAATCCGATGTTGTTTTGTTCGATGGCACATTCTGGAGCGACGGCGAACTGGCCGCTATTCGGCCGGGCGCCCGCAGCGCGCGACAGATGAACCATCTACCCATCAGTGACGGCAGCCTCGATTTCTTGCATCAATCGCCGGCCCGCAGGAAGATTTACACCCACATAAACAATACAAACCCGATTCTTATGCCCAGCTCCCGGGAACGCGCCCATGTAAAGCAGTCGGGAATCGAAATCGCGCGCGACGGATTGGAAATCGTCATATGACTACGGAGCTCTGGGACCGCGAAACTTTTCTGGAGAACTTGCGCGCGATTGGCACGCGCGCTTATCACGACAAACATCCGTTCCATGTCGGTATGAACGAAGGCAGGCTTTCGCGGGAAGCGTTGCGCGGCTGGGTGGCCAATCGCTTCTATTATCAGCAAAACATTCCAATTAAAGACGCCGCGATTCTCTCCAACTGTCCATTGCGCGAAGTACGCAGGGTATGGATTCATCGTATTCTCGATCACGATGGCGTTAGCCCGTGGGCTGCAGAGTCCGTCGTCCTTAGCGGAGAACGCTCCCAGGATGCGCTCACGACAGCGCCCGTTACGGCAACCGCATCAGAAAACGAAGGCGGCATTGAAGCGTGGCTGCGCCTCGGCGAGGCATGCGATTTATCGCGAGACGAGTTGCTCCAGAATCGACTTCTGCAACCGGGGGTTCGTTTCGCCGTAGATGCTTATGTGAATTTCGCTCGTACTCAGCCGTGGCCGATTGCGGTTGCATCGTCGCTCACGGAACTTTTCGCACCCGATCTGATGGCCACACGCCTGGCGGCTTTCGAAAAATATTATTCCTGGATCGATTCGCGCGGCCTTGATTACTTCCGTCGCAGGGTGACCCAGGCACGACGCGACTCCGATGAAGCGCTCGCGATGACGCTGGACCATTGCAACACGCCTGAACTGCAGCGCGAAGCGGTGCGCGCGCTCCAGTTCAAATGCGATCTCCTTTGGTCCATGCTGGATGCCATCCATCACGCGTATGGTCCTTTTTAAATGCAAACTCCCGCGCTCGCCAGCTCTGCCCAGCCAAGACTCGCCCGCGGCGTCCGGTTGCAAACTGATTCCAAAACCGGAAACAGCGTTCTACTTTTTCCGGAAGGCGTCCTCGAATTAAACGAGACCGCTCAGGAAATTCTTAACCGCTGCGACGGACGCACAGTGAGCGAGATCATCCAGGCGTTGGCCGAAGAGTACGATGTCGATCCTAAAATGCTTGCCGCCGATGTGGAGGAAACCCTTGCGGACCTGAAGCGACGTAAACTGATCGAACTCACATGATCGCGCCGCCTGTAGCCGGGTTCGTTGATCCCGGCCTACCTAAGCAAATCAGAGTCACGCATTCTGCCGATGGTTATGAATACGCCTATATCCATTCGAAAAGCGGCGCGGCGGCGCCGCACTCCAAAACGCGAGCGCTTGATCGAGCCTATCAACTACGGCGACGTTTTGGAGTGCGGCAGTGCTTCTGCCGCTTTCGATGCGTCCAAAGCACTTGATGCGCAACTATGATATCCCAAAGTGAAGTAGTATCAGGTATGACCATTCCCCGCCCATACGCTTTGCTCGCCGAGATTACGTATCGGTGCCCGTTGCATTGCCCGTACTGCTCCAATCCGATTGCTGCGCGTAACGGAAATCTGGAGGGCGGAGCTCCTGCAACGCCTGAGAAGACGGGCTCGCAGGAGTTCGCCCCTCCACGCAACGCCGAACTTTCCACCGACGAATGGAAACGCGTAATTCGTGAAGCGGCTGACCTTGGTATATTGCAAATTGGTTTTTCGGGAGGCGAACCACTCGCCAGGCGCGACCTGCCCGATCTGATTCGCGCAGCACGCGAGGCAAACCTTTACTCCAACCTCATCACCAGCGGGATAGGCCTGGATGACGATCGCTTGCGCGCTTTGCGCGATGCAGGCTTGGACTCAATCCAGCTGAGTTTTCAATCGGACAACACAAATCTTGCTGATGAAATCGCCGGGACTCGTGCGCATCAGCACAAGTTGGATGTTGCCGCGAAAATCCGCGCAGCCGGCATTCCGCTTAGTCTCAATTTTGTCATTCACCGGCGTAACATCGATCGCTTGCCACAAATGATTGAGCTCGCCGAATCACTCCATGCCGAGAGAGTCGAGCTGGCCAACGTCCAGTTTTACGGCTGGGCATTTCTCAATCGCGCGGCACTACTCCCAACGCGTGAACAGGTGGTTCGTGCGCGAGAAATCGCGACAGCAGCCAAAGCGCGGCTAGCCGGCAAAATCGACATCTTTTATGTGCTCCCGGATTATTACGAAAACAGACCCAAACCGTGCCTTAGTGGCTGGGGCCAGCGCTATCTCACTGTTAATCCGATCGGCGAAGTGCTCCCCTGCCCGACTGCTTCATCGGCGATTCCGGATTTACGTTTTGAAAATGTTCGGGCGCGTGGGCTCGATTGGATTTGGCGGGAATCGGAAAGTTTCAACCGGTTCCGTGGCACTGAATGGATGCCTGAGCCATGTCAGAGTTGTCCGCAAAGAGAAATCGATTTTGGCGGGTGCCGTTGTCAGGCCGCGTTGCTGACCGGAAACGCTGCGAACACGGACCCGGTATGCGATCTGTCCCCAAATCGCGCAAGCGTGGACGCCGTGTTACGCGAGCTAGATTCGTTAGGCCAGCCCTCGCCTAAGTGGACCTATCGCATCAACCCAAAGACCTTAAACTGTAAGGAACCTGCTGTAGCCGCGCGCCCTTGACCGCGGCAACTTCCGCGTGTGATCGCACACTCAGCCGATGTCCCAGACCTCGGCCACAACCATTCTTCACCAACCAGCACTCCATCTACTACGGAGTCGGGCGCGGATGAGGTGTCGGGTGTCCCCGAACATGAGGTCGTCAACATTTTGCGTCCTGATGTTGGTTCAATGTGGAAGCCCACATTTTTAAGAGGGCGTAGCCAAGCCAAAATAGCTTCTAATTCCCAGGTTTATCACGGCGGCGTCGGGCGCGCCCGCGGGGTGGGACGAGACCGCGGTGTTACTCTAGGGGTGGCGGTAGCCGTCGGAGTCGGGGTCGGTGTTAGTGTTGCCGTTGGCGTAGCTGTAGGCGTTACTGACGGACTAACCGTTGGAGTGGCCGTGGCTGTCGGTGTAGGTGTTGGTGTTATCGGCGGGGTCGCCGTTGGCGTCGGTGTGGAACACGGAAGCGGTGCGCAACCAGCAATATTGACCGTATCAACGCGCCAACCCTCGTTGGACCCAGTCGTGTCGCTGGCCATCCGCCAGCGCAGCCTGCTGTCTACGGCAATAAAGACGGGCAGATTGATCACAGTCGTGATGAAGCCATTCGAGTTGCCGCTCCAAGCCTGACGACCTGCAATCGGACTACCTCGATCGGCGCTGATGATGCGGTTATAGCCGCCCATGGCGAAGCTCCCGCCCGCCGCGAGGATGTCCTGAAATGTATTTCCGCCATCAGTGCTGAGCTCCAGCACGCCACCGTCAAAGCCGAGGTTAGGATCCTCGTCCGATGCTTCAAGATTGAAGTTGTGCCGGAAAGTCAACGTTAAGACCGCTGGAGGAACAGAGATGGGGAGCGAGTCTAGCAGCTTGTCGCTCACCACGGCCGGGTCATCGATGAATGCAGCATTGGGCTGTGTATCCGCAGGAGGCATTGGCACTCCGGAATCAGATGTGATCCACAACGGCGGCGGTCCTTGCGTATTCGTTGCTAACCAATCCGGAGGCAATCCGGGCGGGGTGACATTGTCGAAGTGCTCGCTCAGCTCCACCGGTTCGTAACAGCGGGTCGGGGGTGGGCACGAAGGAGCCGGCGACGGGGTCGCGCCAACGGCCGCAGAGATATCCACCCGGCCCCAGCCATAGACGTTGTTCGGCGGCCCTGCATCTCCGCACAGCGTCGAAGAGATAAAGTGAGCCTCCTCATCCAGGAGTGTCCGGCTCTCGGATATATCATGGCGCAAGTCTGGCCGGGCACACCACAACAACGCCATGGCGCCGGCAATATGTGGAGTTGCCATGGACGTACCGCTTAGACTCGCATAAGCGTCGTCGGAGGTGTTATAACTCGAGCGAGTGTTCGTACCCGGAGCAGCGATATCCGGCTTAATACGATTGCTTCCATCAATTGTCACCGGGCCACGGCTGCTAAAGGACGCTATGTTGTCGGTGCCAGTATTCAACGCGCCAACCGTGTAGGATGCTTCATAAAACGATGGTGGATCCTGTACCGTGGAACAGTTCGGACCAGCATTGCCCGCTGCTACCACCATCATTATCCCAGCGGCAGCTTGGGCTTCCACCGCAGCTTGCAATGTGTTAACCGAACAACCCTCCGAGGGCGGACAGACCCAGGAGTTACTGGTGATATCAGGAGCTTTGAGTGGGTCGCCCTGACCGCCGCCTATCGGATAAGGCGCCAGGAAAAATTCCATGCACTCGATGTACCTGGCCGGTGTGCCGTTTCCTTGATCCATGTTGCGGCAACCGATCCACTTCGCGCCCGGCGCCATCCCTATCTGGTTACCGGCGCCATCGTCGCCAACCGCTGTGCCAATGGTGTGGGTACCATGCCCTTGGTCGTCGCAAGGCTGAGGAGAATCATTTCCGCAAGGGTTACCGACGCTGTCGTGGATGGAGTCGTGCCAGTTGTAATCGTGGTTGGCATTCTGTCCGTCCCACCCACGATAATGCGGCTTGAGCGCGTTGTGCGTCCAGCGCTGCCCGGTATCGGCTCCCGCCACCGTTATCCCCTGGCCTCTAAAGCCCAGCGCCCAGACATCTGGCGCGTGTGTGTAGTTAATTCCCGGCTCGACGACCGCAGGAACCTTAGGTTGCGAACTTGTCTCAACAGCAGAAACCGGCTGCGGAATGACATTCTGGACCTGCGGATTGCCTTCTATCCGCGCGACCTCGGGACGGCGAGCCAAGGCCTCGGCGATCTCGCGGGTGCCCCTTACTAGGATCGCATTCACGATATAGAAAGAACGATGCTCGACGCCGTGTTCACGCAGCCATCGGAGGATAGCTCGTTGCGTCGTCTGGCTCTTGTTCCATAAAGCATCGCGGACGAAGCGGCCCTTTTCGTTCTTCGTGCGCAAAGCCGCAGCCCCGCTCAGGTCGGCTTGGTCAGCCAGCACGATAAAAAATTCCGCCTGCTGGCCATTGGCAGTCTGCGCAATGACCCACGGTGCGATCTTGTTCGCAACGTTCACCGGATTGCCCCCAACCCGTTGGCCAATCACGCGCGAGGAACCGATTGCTCCTAACGCAACTACGCCAGCAGCCGCAAAAAGAACTAAGCAAAAGACCGACCGCAATCGCAACCGCGTGAATCTGTTGTTTCGATTCATTACCATCGACACCTCCCTATGTTTTGACTTGGTGAGCTATTAAACGAAACCGAAGCGAGCCCGGTTTTAGCCAAAAGCGCAGACAATTGTCAATAGGAATTGTACAAGCGTTGGAGACATTCCAGCGTCGCGCTGCGGAATCACTATTCGCTCACCGCGGGTGCGGACTTGGGCGTGACCGTGGCGTCACTCTGGGAGTGGCGGTGGGCGTGACCGTTGGCGTTGGTAGTGGTGGCGTTAAAGTGGGCGTAGGCGTAACCGTCGGGGTAACACTGGGAGTTATCGTTGGAGTTGGTGTCGGTGTAGGTGTCACTGTTGGGGTTGCCGTAGCTGTTGGAGTAGGTGTCGGCGTTCCTCCCGGCAAGCGGAAAGCATACACCTTGTTGTTACCAGCGACGTAAATGCGTCCCCGGGCTGCAATGCCGGTGGTGCTGTATGACCACGTGCCCGCCATCAATTCGTTTGGACCGCCGCCGCCGAAAACAACCGCACCCGTGTCTCCATCATAACCGTGGAGTCGCTGGTCGCCTGGGTGGTTGCCACGCTCGTCCGTTCCAACCACCCAGACAATCATGTTATTAGAGCCGTCCGTGGAGGTGACGAAAGGCGAGCCGCACCCCCCGTTCCGGAACACACCCCACTCGTCGATGATCATGGGCGGATTGGTTGCCGTAATCCGGAAAGCACCGAGATGATCGCCAGGAAAGACACGATAGGCAACATACGTCCCCTGGTTAGTCCGATAACTGGCCGCCGCCTGGATAATCGAGTTATTTGAAAGGTTCGACGACGCCACTGGCGTGGCGATGCCCCCGAGGCTGCCGCGATTAAGTAAATACGCGTTGCCATCTTTACCCAGTGCGACCACCAGACTAGACGGTGTTGCGCCTGGCACGTTCACAAGCAACGGACCGGAGCCGCCCAGGTCCAAATCAGAATTATCGAGATCGAGCCAGTTGAGAGGCACCCAGTAATCGACGGGGGAGCCGGTAAAGATCGGCCCCGGCTGGAAGCGAATCACTGCTTCGCTGCCGCCCCAGGTCCCTCCAGTCCAAGCGTTACCGGTGGTAACGAACGGATTCGCGCCGTCACTGGCGACGCCACCAACGCCCCAAATACCGCCGCCGTGGGCACTAGTAGCCGCGGCCCAGGCTGTCACACTGGCAGGATTATTTATCGGTACTCCCACCAGCCAGCCATGAAACAGGTTGCAATCCTGCAGGGCCCCATATCCAACATAAAGAATGTTACCCACGATGCCGAGTGCCGGTCGTTGCTGTTGGATCGCCGCAGTGAAGGTCGTGCCGTTATATGAAGCCGTCGCCTCCACGTCCACGGGCCAGCCGGGATTAATGTCGCCCGTATCCACATTCAGAGACAAGATGAGCTGTTTCTTGGTTGTACCGTTATCGGGTGTGATCATTGCGTCCAAAAACAGTGCCCGCGAGGGAAGATCGACAGCAGGCGTGCCGGTGATGCCCATGGGATCAAACAAACTGCAGTCGAGATCGGCTGCCGGCACGGCCGGGCCAACATTGCGTTCCCAGATAACGCTCCCATCTACAGCGTCGAGCGCGTAGACGTTATTCGATTCGGTCGCGGCAATAACCATTGCCCTGCCGCCCGGACCGCCTTCGATGTACAGCGGCTGGGCGTAAACATTGCCGATGATTGTGCCGTCAAAGTTCAGGTCGCGTGTCAGATTGGCGGCAGCGCTCTGCGTGAAGGCCGAATCGATATAAAGCCCATCACGCGAACTATGGTTGTGATACTGGGTAACGTTAACCTGTCCGTTTGTTGGAACAATTGCGCTCCACAAACCTGCACCGACCAGCGAAGAAATGGAAAATAAAGCTTTCAACCGTCCCAGGTCTATAATCCCGCGCTTCTTCTACCATAGTGCGCTGCCTACTTGTCAAGCGCTGCGGCAACCAATTTTTGCAGGGGAAAGCAACACCGTGTTAAGTTTTCCGACAGGCGGCTCTGAGTTTCCGTTGATGCGTAATCGCTGCCGCGGGACTTAGGAATTCGCGCGACGATTGCACCGGGTGCCTACGGTCGAGGCGGTGGCGTTGGGCGCCCGCGCGGCGTGGGGCGTGACCTCGGTGTTGCTCTCGGGGTTGCGGTAGGTGTGGGACTAGCTGTAGGTGTGGCCGTTGGCGTCGGAGTAACACTTGGAATTGGAGTCGCACTAGGTGTTGCGGTTGGCGTGGGAGTAGGTGTAGGTGTCCCCGTTGGCAACTTGAAGGCATAGATCTTGTTATCGGCACCGAAGTAGATCCGACCGCGAGCGACCATACCGGTGTTCCACTGGCGCGTGCCGCTCATTTGCTCGTTAGGACCGCCGCCGGCGAAAATGGTGGCGCCTGTGTCACCATTGTAGCCATACAACTTACCATCGCCCTCCACATTGGCTATCCAAACAATCGCGTTGTTAATCCCGTCAGTCGTCGTCACCCAGGGGGAGCCTCGCCCGCCCTGACTGACGTTCCAGGCGAGAGCAATGGTTGGCGGACTTGTCGCATTGATTGTATAAGCACGAAGTTCGCCGCTCTCCCCGGTATGAAAAGCAAAATGTGTTCCTTCAGCAGTCTGATAAGCAGCAGACGAGGTACCTCGAAGCGTGGCATTGGAAACATTCATCGACGCTACTGGCATGCCGCCCTCGCCACCGAGATTGTTGCGGTCAAGCAAATACGCGTTGCGATCTTTGCCCAATGCGAGGACCAGCTGGAAAGGGTTTGCGCCGGGAACGTCGATGAGCGTGGCGCTGCAGCCACCAAGATCGGTATCCCCGTTATCAAGCTGGAGCCAATTCGTGGGTGCCCAGTAGTCAGTGGGATTGCCGCTAAAGACCGGACCGGCTTGCAAACGAATGATTGCTTCACCACCGCTCCAGACACCGCCCGTGTTAAACGTGTTCCCCGTGACCACGAACATATTAGTCCCATCACTGGCAACGCCCCCATGGCCCCAAATCCCGCCGCCGACAGCTGTTGTCGCCCATGCACCCACGTTAGCAGGATTATTGATGTCGACCCCTACAACCCAGCCATGGTAGTTGTCGCAATCGCCCACGTACCCGGAGTACGACACGTACACAATCCCATTCACAAGAGCCAGCGCCCCTCGTTCCTCCTGCACAAAGGAATCGAAAGTCATGCCGTTATACTGGGCGGTGGCATCCACATCCACCGACCAATTCGTCGCACCAGTGTCCACGTTCAGTGAGAAAATAAAATGCTTAACAGGATTTCCATTGATCACGGCATCGAAGAAGAGTGACCGCGAGCCGAGATCGACGACAGGCGTGCCGGTGATACCAACCGGTGTGATGTTGCCGGGGCATGCGCCTTGCGGCGCCGGCGTGCCGATGTCGGTGCGCGACCAAATCGGCAGGCCGGTATCAGCATGAAGCGCATAAACGTTATTTGATTCGGTCACCGCAATGACCATCGCCCCATTGGGGCCGCCCTCGATGTAAAGCGGCTGCGCATAAACGTGGCCCGAGATCGTTCCGTCGAAGTTCAAGTCGCGAGTGAGATTGGTTGCGTTGGCCGGTGTAAATGCGGCATCAATATAAAGGCCATCGCGAGAAAGATTGTTGTGTTCCTGGGTGACGTTGACCTGCTGCGCGTTTACTGGAAGGACCGCAGTCCACAAAAGAGCAATGATGAATGACGAAGAGGAAATTAGAGGTTTCATAAATCCGCGGTGAAAATTCCGCGCATCCTTCTGACACAATGCACCGCAGTCTTGTCAAGCATTGCGGCAAAGCAATTTGTAACACTCAGGTTATCTTTTGCAGGGGACACGGCTGCCTCTGCAGAAGGATGGAACGCGTTGTCCTCAACGCGTTGCCAAAAAAATGCGGCCTTGCCGTCTGATGTCTGCGCCTTCGGCGACTTGCCCGGCATCGCCTTGAGGACAAGGCGATCCACCTTGCACTCAGCACACGACGATGAAGCAGTCCTTGTGACGACGGAGCTGTAGTGGCGGCCTGTTTTCAGCCGCATCGTTGTAGGGACACCTCGGCCGCACTACTGGTTATTCGCGATTTGCGGAGTCCGCTCTTTCATCTCAATCTGCGCGGTCACTTTCTGCAAGCCCGCGCTAAGCGCTTCGATTTGCTCTTGCAGCCGCGCAATGGCGACCTCTTGTTTTGTCACCGTTGTGTTTCGCGCAAGCTTTTGGAGTGCGCATGCGTCCTCGCATCGCTTTCACTCGGCGGCAGCGCCCCTTGATCAACCAGCTTCTTTGGCCGGGTTTTTCCCAGGTGCCTTAGTCAGAGCTGGCGAAGGATCTTTCGCAGGTTCTTTCGGCGTGGCGGATTTTTCTCCGCCGGTCGAAGCAGCAGGAGATTCCTTTTTGGCTGCCTCTTTGTAGGAATCGCTTCGGTAATCTGTGGTATAGAATCCCGACCCCTTGAAGATCAGACCCGCGCCAGTACCAAGCAGGCGCTTCACTTTTCCGTGGCCCCATTTCGGCAACCGGCAGAGCTCTTTCGGGCATTCGCGAAAAGCTTCGTCACGCATCGACTGGAATGCGTCAAAGTTCTGGCCGCACTTTTGACAGGAATACTCGTAAGTTGGCATCAGGAATGTGAAATGACGCTCGCAAGTCTGCATCAAACGGATCGCTATTCAAGCTCTCAACTCTCGCTCCCTGCCAATCGTCATTCGCTCTCCTCGCCATAGTCAAAGCGAAGGAGCTGCTCGTCATTTCCGCTGTTTCATTGGTGTCGATTCGTGTTTATTAGTGGTTCGTTATGACATACGGCGTGAACGAAATCGCGGGGCTGTTTCCCAGCTTGATGGAAATCAAGGATGAATCATTGCGTGGGAAGGTTGCGGCGGTGTGGAACGAAGCCATTACCACGGGCTGCGGCGGGAAAGGGTGGACCTTTGACGAATTGCGCGCGGTCAAGTTCACGCTGCTGGCTGGCGACATCGATATGACCTTTATCGAGCATCTCAACTCGTGTGCGCGGCAATGCATTGCGATTGCGGACGTGCTCGAAAGTTCGTTCCGATGCGGCATTCCGATCCAGCGCGATAACCTGATCGCTGGTGCACTGCTGGCCGACGTAGGCAAACCGCTCGAGTACGACAAGGACGCCTCGGGCAAAGTCATTCAGGGTAAATTTGGACAGCAATTACGTCATCCGTTCAGCGGCGTCGCCCTGGCGCACAAGCATGGTATTCCCGGTGAAATCCTGCACATCATCGCAACGCACAGTCATGAGGGCGACAAGGTGGAGCGCTCGATCGAATCGATCATTTTCCATCACGCCGACTTCGTGGACTTCGATATCGCAAAGCTGTTAGGCAAGCGCGCGGCCAAGAAGTGAGTGGGCGGCAAAAGCAAGGTGCCCGCGAAACACGCGAATTGACGCGAATTTTCCGGTTCATCTATTATCTTTTAGTGTGTTTCGTGGGTAAATCTGAATTGATATGGGATTAACGCTGGTTGAGAAGATTGCTGGGCGCCACGCGGATGGACTTGACCCAGGGACCGTGGTTCGCAGTGGCGATTTCATCTCGATCCGCCCGCGCCACGTGATGACCCATGATAACACCGGCGCGGTGATTCCAAAGTTCAAGCAGATCGGCGCGACGGCGGTCGCCGATCCGGCGCAACCGGTTTTCGCCATCGATCACGACATCCAAAACACTTCGCCGGAAAATCTGGCCAAATACGCGAAGATCGAGGCATTCGCTCGTGAACACGGCATTGATTTTTATCCGCCAGGCACGGGCATCTCGCATCAGGTAATGGTGGAACAGGGCTACGTTGTTCCCGGTTCGATGGTGGTAGCAAGCGATTCGCACTCGAATTTATACGGGGCTGCTGCCGCCCTCGGCACGCCGGTGGTACGGACCGATGCCGCGAGCATCTGGGCAACCGGCGTCACATGGTGGCAGGTCCCACCCGTGGCAAAGATGGTTCTCAAGGGATCGCTCTCGCCGGGTGTGGTCGGCAAGGATGTCATCATCGCGTTATGCGGACTCTTTAACAAAGATGAGGTGCTTAATCACGCCGTGGAGTTCACAGGTGACGGCGTAACGAATCTTCCCATGTCCGCGCGCATGACCATTGCCAACATGACCACTGAATGGGGCGCGTTAGCGGGCGTGTTTCCTTTTGATGAAGTGACAGTCAACTATCTGCGCTCGCGCGTCCCCGAGTTCACGAACCCGAAACGCCCGGGAACGCGCGGTGCGACGAGTCGTTCGGGTTACACGAATGGCGACATCGACGGGTGGTGGAAGAATCGAGCCGAGCTCAACGCTGACCCCGACTCGGAATACGCGATCGAGCTGGAGTTGGATCTTGCTACGGTCGTTCCGCACGTTTCCGGGCCTAACGAAGTCAAAACCATGGTTTCGCTAACGGAAATGGAACGGAAGCACGTGCCTATTCAGAAAGCTTATTTGTTATCGTGCGTGAACGCGCGCTTCGAAGATTTGCACGACGCCGCAGAAGTGGTGCGCGCCCGGGGCGGACACGTGGCCGACGGCGTCGAATTTTATCTCGCGCCGGCGAGCGCTGAAGTGCAGGCCAGATCGGAATCGAACGGCGATTGGCAAACTCTATTAGGCGCAGGCGCAATTCCGCTACCGCCCGGTTGTGGCGCGTGCATCGGACTGGGACGCGGTCTGGTGCAAAAAGGCGAGACCGCGATCAGCGCCACCAACCGTAATTTCAAAGGCCGCATGGGAGACCGCGACGCTTTTGTCTATCTCGCTTCGCCTGCTGTGGTGGCCGCCAGCGCGCTGGCCGGATTCATCCGCGCGCCAAAAAGTTTTGGCGAGAAACCTGCAGGCACCGCCACTCGGCGTCCTCAAAAAAAATCGAAGCCCCCAGCATCGGTGCAAATCATGGAAGGCTTTCCAGCCAGCGTGCGCGGTCGGATCCTCTTCATCGACAAAGACAATTTGAACACCGATGGTATTTACGCGGGCAAACACACTTATCGAGACGATATGACGCCGGAGCAGATGGCCGCGGTCACATTTGAAAATTACGATCCGAACTTCAACAGTCTGTATCAGCGCGGCGATGTCGTCGTCGCCGGATTCAATTTCGGTACTGGATCGAGTCGCGAACAAGCCGCCACGGCGCTTAAGTTCAAAGGCATCCCTTGCGTGATCGCTGGCAGTTTCTCGGAAACTTACAAGCGCAACGCGTTTAACAACGGCTTCGTGGTGTTCGAGTGCCCCGAGTTGGTGACACACTTGCGCGACACGCTAACTAATCGCACGCCCACCACCGCAGGACCGGAGATCACCATCGATTACGCCAAGTCGGTCTTGAGTGTCGATGGAAAATCATTTGCCTTTCCGCCGCTCAGTCCTGCGGCACAGGAATTGGTGGTAGCCGGCGGCGCAGAGAAGCTGGTAGCGTCGCGCCTTCG
>WNFY01001317.1_pt1 | contig 23402 bp, 19 predicted proteins | sample 5400091 | NCBI WGS metagenome assembly WNFY01 (sample SAMN13153364, study PRJNA577476) | soil metagenome | isolation source: 60 cm soil or saprolite under grassland replicate 1 | place: USA:California | collected 2016-06-15 | reverse complement strand
CGACGCGGCCGTCCTTGAACGTGATCTTGCCGTACAGGGCCGCGGTGAGCCCATAGACGATCGCGCTCTCGATCTGGCGCTTGACGATGTCCGGGTTCACCGTCATGCCGCAGTCCACCGCGGCCACGACGCGATGCACCTTCGGCGCGCCGTCCGAGCCCACCGAGACCTCCGCGACCTGCGCGCACCAGCTGCCGAAGGAAAACACCACGGCGATGCCGCGGTGAACGCCGGCCGGCAGCGGCTGACCCCAGCCCGCCTTTTCCGCGGCGAGCTCGAGAGCGCCCTTGCAGCGCGGCTGCTTGCCGAGGAGGGAACGCCGGAATTCGAATGGATCCTTGCCCGCCGCGTACGCGAGCTCGTCGATGAAGCTCTCGAGAAAGAAACTGTTCTGCGAGTGCCCGACCGAGCGCCAGAACCAGACCTGGATGCCGCCCGGCTCCTGGCGCGAATATTCGATATGCAGGTTGGGAATGTCGTAGGGACAGTCGCGGATACCCTCGACGCCAAATTCGTCCACCCCGTCGGGCGGCAGCTTCATGAAGTGCGAGCCCTCCATGATCGAGGGCGATGCGACGCTCGCGGTGAAGAGCGTCGCGCGTCCGTCCGCGTCCAGGCCGCCCGTCATCCGGGTCACCGAGGCCGGGCGGTAGAAGGTGCCGCGCGTATCGTCCTCGCGACTGTAGACGAGCTTCACCGGCTTGCCGCTGATCTTGGAGAGCACCGTCGCGCCGATGACCGGATCGGGAGCGAAGCGGCGGCCGAATCCGCCGCCGAGGTACATGGTGTTGACCTTCACCTTGCCGGGGGCGACGCCCGCGACCTGGGCGAGGATACCCTGCGCCGGCCCTTGAGATTGCGTGCCGGCCCAGATCTCGACCTCTCCCTTGCGAACCCAGGCGGTGCAATTGAGCGGCTCCATGCACGAATGCGAGAGATACGGCGCCTCGTATTCGGCCTCGATTTTTTTCGCAGGCGTCGCGGCCTTGAAGTCGCCTTCGTTGCGGCCGACCGCGCCGCCCGCCGCGGCGCCGGTGGAAAGCATTTTCGAAATGCCCTCCGAGGAGAGCGTGGCGTTCGCCCCATGGTCCCACTGGATCTCGAGCGCGTCGCGGCCGAGCTTCGCCGCCCAGTAGCCGTCGGCGAGAACCGCTACGCCGCTTGGGATCTGCACCACCTGGCGCACGCCGCGAACGGCCTTCGCCTTCGCGTCGTTGACCGAGGCGGCCTTGCCGCCCGGCACGGGCGGGTAAGCGATCACCGCGGTGAGCATGCCGGGGAGGTAGACATCCAGGCCGAACTTCGCTCTACCCGTCGATTTGGCGGCGCTGTCCAGGCGCCTGGTTCCGCTCTTGCCGAGGAGCGTGAATTGGCTCGGGTCCTTGAGCTTCACATCCTTGGGAGGCGTGAGCTTCGCCGCTCTTTCGGCGAGCCGGCCGTAGGAGAGCTTCTTGCCGCTCTTGTGGATCACCATGCTCTTCTCCGTGCGGCAGTCGGCGGCGTCGGCTTTCCAGGTTTCCGCCGCCGCGGCGATCAGCATCGCGCGCGCCGTCGCGCCCGCCTTGCGCATCGGCTCCCAGTGCCCGCGCACCGAGGTCGATCCGCCGGTCGCCTGCATCCCGAAGATCGGATTGGCGAACGCCTGGTCGACGCCCGCTTGCTCGACCCGCACCCGCGACCAGTCGGCGTCCAGCTCCTCGGCGACCAGCATCGGGATCGCGGTGTGCACGCCCTGGCCCATCTCCGAGAGGCCGCACACGACGGTGATATCGCTGTTCGGCGCGATGCGCAGATAGGCGCTCATCCACGCCTCCTTGCCGGCGCCCTGAGCAAGCCGGGTCGCGCCCGGCAGGGTGAAGCTGATGATGAGGCCTCCGCCGGCCATCGCGGAGCTCTTGAGAAACTCGCGGCGCGACGTATTCATTTGCTTGGCGCGCATGATCATGCTCCCTTCACGTTCGCGGCCGCGTCCTTGATAGCGGCGCGAATCTGGTTGTAGGTACCGCAGCGGCAGACGTTGCCGCTCATCGCTGCGTCGATGTCGGCGTCGCTCGGCGCGCGGGTCTTGGCGAGAAGCGCGCTCGCGCTCATGATCTGGCCCGACTGGCAGTAGCCGCACTGCGGCACGTCGTGCCGGATCCAGGCCGCCTGCACCGCCTTGCCGGCTCGCGTGGCGCCGATCCCCTCGACGGTGGTTACTTTCTTGCCCGCTGCCGCAGACACCGGCGTCGAGCATGAGCGCACGGGCTGCCCGTCAAGGTGCACCGTGCACGCACCGCACTGGGCGATGCCGCAACCGAATTTGGTGCCGGTCAGATGGAGCGAGTCGCGCAGCACCCACAAGAGGGGCGTCTCGGGCGCGGCGTCGACGTTGCGGGTCTTGCCGTTGATAATGAGGGAAACCATGAGAACTTCTCCTGAATAGGACGACGGGATCGATTTGCCGGAGAATCTTATTCCGGCGGACCTTGGAAGTCCATCGTTGCCAAGAGGCGCAACTCTGGGCGAGAATGCGCAGCCGGCGTGCGAGGCCGGCGCCCGGGGAGCGATTGCGGCATCACCATAACAACACGCTCCCGGCCGCGACGCCGTCAGCCTACAGAAAGCGGAGGAGTTCCAAATGAGATTCCTGCTCTCCGTTTCGCGCCTCATCGATTCGATGAACGAGCGCATCGGGCACATCGTGTACTGGCTGGTGCTCGTCATGGTGTTGGTGAGCGCGGGCAACGCCATTTCGCGCTACGCCCTTTCCATCGCCTCGAACGCTTGGCTCGAGCTGCAGTGGTATCTGTTTGCCGCGGTCTTCCTGCTCTGCTCCGGATACACGCTGCGGCACAACGAGCATATCCGGATCGACGTGATCGCGGGCCTCCTGTCCCGCCGCGCGCAGATGTGGATCGATATCTTCGGCACGCTCTTCTTTCTGCTGCCGATAGCAGCCTTCATCACGTGGCTCTCCTGGCCGATATTCATGAACGCCTGGAACAGCAACGAGATCTCCGGCAGCGCAGGCGGCCTGATTCGCTGGCCGGCCCGGCTCCTGGTTCCGGTTGGCTTCTTCCTGCTGTCGCTGCAGGGCCTCTCCGAGCTGATCAAGCGCATCGCCTTCTTGAAGGGCCTGATTCCGGATCCGCTGGAAAAGCACGAGGTCCCGCTGGAACTGGCCATCGCGCGTGACGAAGCAGCCAAATGACGCAGTTCCTCATCGCCAACATGGCGCCCCTGATGTTCGCGGCGCTCGTGGTGTTCCTGTTGTTCGGCTACCCGGTTTCGTTCGCGCTGGCGGCGATCGGCCTGTCGTTCGGCTTTCTCGGCATCGAGCTGGGCCTGCTCACACCGGCGCTGTTCGGAGCGCTCCCCGAGCGGATTTTCGGCATCATGTCGAACGACACGCTGCTCGCGGTGCCGTTCTTCACCTTCATGGGGCTGATCCTCGAGAGGAGCGGCATGGCCGAGGATCTGCTCAACACCATCGGACAGCTCTTCGGCCCGATCCGGGGGGGACTAGCCTACGCCGTGATTTTCGTCGGCGCGCTGCTTGCCGCGACCACCGGCGTGGTGGCGGCCTCGGTGATCTCGATGGGCCTCATTTCGCTGCCGATCATGCTTCGCTACGGCTACGACCGGCGCCTGGCGAGCGGCGTCATCGCCGCTTCCGGGACGCTGGCGCAGATCATTCCGCCATCGCTGGTCCTCATCGTGCTAGCGGACCAACTCGGGAAATCCGTCGGCGACATGTATGCCGGGGCGATCTTTCCCGGGCTCGTTCTCACCGCCCTGTACACGATCTATGTCTTCGGCGTCACGCTGATCTATCCGAAGGCCGCGCCAGCGCTGCCGCCGGAAGCGCGCACGCTTCGCGGCGCCAAATTGCTCGCGCGCGTGTTGCTGGTGCTGATTCCGCCGCTCGCCCTGATCTTCCTCGTTCTCGGCACCATCTTCCTCGGCGTGGCGACGCCGACGGAAGGCGGCGCCATGGGCGCCACCGGCGCGCTGGTGCTGGCAATGATCAACCGGCGCCTGACATGGTCGCTGCTCAGGCAGGCGATGAATTCGACGGCGAAGCTCACCTCGTTCGTGGTGTTCATCCTGGTCGGCTCGACGGTGTTCAGCCTGACCTTCCGCGGCGTGAACGGCGATCTCTGGGTCGAGCACCTGCTCACGGGGCTCCCGGGCGGCGTAATCGGCTTCCTGATCGTGGTGAACGTCCTGGTTTTCCTCCTCGCCTTTTTCCTCGATTTCTTCGAGCTGGCGTTCATCATCGTGCCCCTGCTCGGGCCGGTCGCAGACAAGCTCGGTATCGACCTGATCTGGTTTGGCGTGCTGCTCGGCGTCAACATGCAGACTTCCTTCATGCATCCGCCGTTCGGTTTCGCACTGTTCTACCTGCGCAGCGTCGCGCCCGGCAGGGACTACCTCGACAAGCTGACCGGCAAGCTGACGCCTCCGGTCACCACGGGCCAGATCTATTGGGGCGCGGTACCCTTCGTGGTGATCCAGGTGATCATGGTCGCCATCGTCATCGGCTTCCCCGGGTTGGTCACGGGAAACCTGGTGAAGAGCAGCGGCGATCCCTCCAAGATTCAGACCTTTGTCCCCGCGGACAGCGAGGGTACTCAGGACCAGACGCCGCCCGAGTTCGGTTCACCGGGCGGTGCGAAATCCGACGCGGAGCGGAAATCAGGCGAAAGCGCAAGGGAGAAGCGCGAAGCCGACGACCTCGAGAACCTCTTCAAGAAATAACCGGCAGCGCGCGCCAAAAAACAAACCCCGCCGAAGCGGGGTTTGCATTGGTCAGTACTCGCCGGAACTACGACTTCCCTGCACCGAGCTTCGACGCGAACGAATAGTTGTCGTAGGTCGATTCCGCGACGCGGAACCACAGGAACTGTTCGTCGCGGAATTTCTTCCACTGCGGATAGACCGTCGCCCAGTGCTTGCTCTTCGCCTTGAGCTCGTCGTAGAGCTCGTAGGACGCCTTTTCGGCCGCTTCCATCACCGCTCTGGGGAACGGCCGCAGGTTGGTGCCGCTCGCGATCAGCCGGCGCAGCGCCTGCGGGTTCTGCTCGTCGTATTTGGCCGGCATCCATGAGTTCGTCTCGCCGCAAGCCGCGGTGAGCGCAGCCTGGTAGGGCTTGGGCAGCTCGATCCATTTCTTCTCGTTGACGAGCGTCATCAGCATCGGACCGCCTTCCCAGAAGCCGGGATAGTAGTAGTTTTTGGCGACCTTGTTGAAGCCGAGCTTCTCGTCGTCGTAAGGTCCTACCCATTCCGCGGCGTCGATCGTTCCCTTCTCGAGCGCCGGGTAGATGTCAGGGGCGCCGATCAGCTGCGGCACGACGCCCAGCTTCGCGAGCACCAGGCCCGCCATGCCGCCGATCCGCATCTTCAGGCCCTTCAGGTCGGCGACCGATTTGATCTCCTTGCGGAACCAACCGCCCATCTGGCAGCCTGTGTTTCCGGAGAGCAGCGCGATGCAGCCGTATTCCTTGAACAGCGGCGCCATCGCCTCGGAGCCTCCTCCGAAATACCACCAGGCGTTCTGCTGCCGGGTGTTCATGCCGAAACACACGGCAGTGCCCAGAGCGAACGTCGGATCCTTGCCAAAATAGTAATAGGTCGCGGTGTGTCCGAGCTCGACCGTGCCGGCCTGCACCGCGTCGAGCACTTGGAGCGCAGGCACGATCTCGCCGGCCGCAAAAGCGCGGATCTGGAACTTGCCGTCTGTAATCTCGCCGACGCGTTTCGCAACGAGATCGGCGCCGCCGAACAGCGTATCCAGGCTCTTCGGCCAGCTTGCCGCGAGGCGCCACTGCAGGCTGGGCAGTCCCGAGGTCTGCTGCGCGCGCGCCTGCGCCGCCGTGACGAGGCCCGCGCCTGCCGCCGCTCCCAGCCCGGCGTTCTTCAGGAATTCGCGTCTTTTCATTGGTGATCCCCTCCTAGAATGGAAAGCGGGCCGATTATACCTCCGGCGCCGAGAGGCAGAGGTCAGTTTCCCGCAATGGTCATCTGCTCGATGAGGATCGAGCCGCAGGTGCGCGAGCCGCGCGTGAGCTTGTCGGCTCCGACCGCCGCGACCGAGCGAAACATGTCGCGCAGGTTGCCCGCGATGGTGATTTCCTCCACGGGGTACCGGATCTCGCCCCCCTCCACCCAGTAGCCCGCCGCGCCGCGCGAGTAGTCGCCGGTGACCAGATTCACCCCGAACCCGATCAGCTCGGTCACGAGCAGTCCGCGGCCCATCTTCCGGATGAGCCCGGCAAGATCGAGCTCGCCGCCCTCCAGGATCAGGTTGTGATTGCCGCCCGCGCTGCCGGTGGTCTTCATTCCGAGCTTGCGCGCGGAATAGCTGCCGAGAAAATAGCCGCGCAGGACACCGTCCTTCACCACGTCGCGGTCGCGCGTGGCGACGCCTTCGTCGTCGAACCAGGAGCTCGCCGGCGCGCGCTTGAGATGCGGCCGCTCGAGGAGGGTGACGAGCGGCGAGAAGACTTCCTTGCCGAGGCTGTCGAGCAGAAACGAGGCTTTGCGGTAGAGGTTTCCCCCGCTCACCGCCGAGACGAAAGTCGCAAGCAAGTCGTTCGCCACGGGCGCCTCGAACAGCACCGGCGCCTGGACCGTTCCGATCTTTCGGCTCCTCAAGCGTGCGAGCGCGCGCCTGCCGGCGTAGTCGCCGACAGCTTCGGGTTCGGCCAAGTCCTGCGGCGAGCGCTGCGACACGTACCAGTCGTCGCGCTGCATGCGGCCGTCCTCGGCGGCGATCACCGCGCAGGATATCGTGTGCCGCGACGTGGGGAAACCTTCCAGGAAGCCGTGGCTGTTGGCGAGGGCGAAATGCCATTGCTGGCAGGAGACGCTGGCGCCCTCGGAGTTCACCACGCGCTTGTCCAGGCGGAACGCGGCGGCCTCGCAGGCCTTCGCGATCTCGATCGCCCGCTCGACGGCCAGATCCCAAGGATGGAACAGATCGAGGTCTTGCGGGTCGCGCGCCAGCTCCTCCGGGTCGGCGAGCCCCGCGCACTCGTCCTCGGCGGTGAAGCGCGCGATCGTCAGGGCCGCCTCAACCGTATCGCGCATCGCGCGCGGGGCAAAATCGGCGGTGCTCGCGTGGCCTTTGCGTTTACCCGCGTAAACAGTTACGGCGAGGCTCTTGTCGCGGTTGTATTCGATGGTCTCGACTTCGCCCTTGCGCACCGTCACGGTCTGGCCGTAACCGTCGGAGCTTTCGGTTTCACAGGCGCTCGCGCCTTTTTCCAGGGCATGCGCCAGGGCGTCCGAGGCGATCGTCTTCAACGCGTCGAGATCGTGGGCGAAGCGGCTGGGAGCCATGCAGGGACGCAGCGGGAAAGACGCTATGATATCAGCTCACCACTCCCTTCCCTGGAACGTGCAGGCCGAGGAAAAACCCAGCAAGACCGAGCGCAAGCGCGCCATGCACGAGCTGCAGGCCCTCGGCGAGCGCCTGGTCGGGCTCAACCCGGAGCAGCTCGCGGCGATAGCGTTGCCCGAAGACTTGCACGACGCGGTCGTACAGGCGCGCCGCATCACCAAGCACGAGGCGCGGCGGCGACAGCTGCAATACATCGGCAGGCTCATGCGCGCGGTCGACCCGGAGCCGATCCGCGAGAAGCTCAGGGCGTGGGACGGGGTCTCGACCGAAGAGACCGCGCGCGTTCACCGCATCGAGCGCTGGCGCGAGGAATTGCTCGAGGACGACGGCGCGATCGGCGCGCTGGTCCGCGCCCATCCGGGCATCGACACCCAGCGACTGCGCGCGCTCACACGCAACGCGCGCGAGGAGCGCAGCGCGGGCCGGCCGCCGCGGGCGTATCGCGAGCTGTTCCGGGCGCTGCGCGATATCATCGCGGATTCGCAACCGGTTCCCGAAAATGACGGCGAATGAAGAGCTGCTGGTCGGACTGGTTTCGATCAGCGACCGCGCCTCGAGCGGCGTCTACAAGGACGAGGGCATCCCGGCGCTCGAGGAATGGCTCGCGCGCGCGGTCGCGACTCCATGGCGAACTGAAACGCGGCTCATTCCCGACGAGCGACCCGTGATCGAAGCGACGCTCCTCGACCTCGTCGACCGGCGCGGCTGCCACCTGGTGCTGACCACCGGCGGCACCGGCCCCGCTCCCCGTGACGTCACGCCCGAGGCCACGCTCGCGATCGCCGACAGGCCGATGCCGGGATTCGGCGAGCAGATGCGCAGGATCAGCCTCGAGTTCGTTCCGACCGCGATTCTCTCGCGGCAGGTCGCGGTCGTGCGCAAGCGCTCGCTCATCATCAACCTGCCCGGCCAGCCCAAATCGATCCGCGAAACGCTCGAGGGCCTGAAAGACAAGGACGGCAAGCAGGTCGTCGCGGGCATTTTCGCCGCCGTCCCCTATTGCATCGACCTCATCGGCGGGCCTTACGTCGAGACGCGCGAGGCAGTGGTGAAAGCCTTCCGGCCCAAGTCGGCGATCCGCCCGAAAGCGAATTGAGCGATGCCCGAGCTACTCGACTCAATCGAAATCGAAACCGCAAAAAACCCGGCTGCGAGCATCATCTGGCTGCACGGGCTGGGCGCGGACGGCAACGACTTCGCGCCGATCGTGCCCGAAATTCGGCTGCCCCGGTTGGCGATCCGCTTCGTTTTTCCGCACGCGCCGGTGCAGCCGGTGACGATCAACGGCGGAATGCGCATGCGCGCCTGGTACGACATCGCGGACGGCGCGAACCGGCGCGAGGACGAGCGCGGCGTGCGCGCCTCGCAGGTCTTGATCGAAACCTTGATCGGTCGGGAAAAGGAGCGCGGCACGGCTGCAGGGCGGCTGGTGCTCGCGGGGTTCTCGCAAGGCGGCGCGATCGCGCTGCAGACCGGCTTGCGCCATCCCGAGCGCATCGCCGGAATCATGGTCTTGTCGGCCTACGTGCCGGTCGCGGAAGAGCTTTCCGCCGAGGCGAGCCCGGCCAACCGCGATGTCCCGATCTTCATGGCGCACGGCAGCTACGACCCGGTCATCCCGCTCGCGCAGGCGGAGCGATCGCGAAAACTGCTGGAATCGCTCGGCTACCCGGTCGAGTGGCGCGAGTACGGCATGCCGCACTCGGTGTGTCCCGAGGAACTCGCCGATATCGGCGCCTGGCTGGTGAAGGTGCTCGGCACGGGAGCCTGAGGAGAGGCTCCGCTACTCGCCCGTATCGCGGGTCATCCGCCGGCAGCGAATCAGATCATAGTCCTCGCCGCGCTCCATATCACCCGTAGGCAGCAGCAGGTAGGCCTTTCCGTTTCGCTCGAGCTCCAGATTCTGGCCGGCCACGAGGACATTGGCGCGCAGCAACAGCTGCGCCTCGGGAGCGGAATCGATCGGGTTGAGCAGGATCGCCGTTTCCGAGTCCAGGCTGGTTCCCATCTGCCCGCTCTGGAGCTTCACCCGCACGGGCAGCGCGGCCCGCCCCAGGGTCTGGATTCCGACCGTCCCCTGCTGCTCGGCTTTGCGCTGGAAACGGCGGATCACGCCGACCACCCAGTTCGAGCCACCTTCGGGCTGCAGCCCGAGCAGGCAGCCGATTTTCAGCCACTCCCCCTTGATTTGCGCCACGCTCGCTCCGAATCCTCCGGCACTGACGTTCTCCACGATCCAGCTCTCGACCTTGCTCGCGTCGAACTGCACCTCACCGGCGGGATCGAGCGCGGCACGCACCCCTTCGAAACCATAGGTGACGGTCAGCCGCGACTTGACCCTGTGACGCTGCGCTTTCCTCTGCGGCGGCTTGGGCGCCCAGTGAAGAGCAAGGTGATCGAGTACCTCGAGCACGACTTCGGGCTCATAGTTACCGCCCAGCGCGACGCCCGAAGGCACCGCACCGGTGGATTTCACCGTCTGAGCGAGCTTGTCGATCTCCTTCACGGCGCCGCCTGCGGCAAAGAACCTGAGCGTCGGTGCGCGGTGCGGCAGATGTGCCGCACGCACCGGAGGCTCGTGATTTGCCAAATCGAAGCAGTAGACGATATCGGGCTGGAGGCTGGGTGTGAGCTTGAACGAGCCGGCAAGATGCGCGATCAGCCGCTCGACCAGCTCGATCTCGACCGGCAGCAGACTGTCGGGCGACGATGCCGACAACATCATCGCTTTGAGAAATTCCTGCTCGGGCGAAGTCTCCCCAGGCAAGCCTGTGTAGGCGATCACCCTGGACTGCGAGTACTTGCGGTTTTCCGCGAGCGCGTAGATCTTTGCGACCGATCCCCACAGGGAATTGTCCGCAGGACCGTAGCGTATGTGCTGCCACTTCATCTGCGCGGCGAGCGCGCCCAGCGCCCGCACGGTGAGCAGCGGCATGCTCTGTTTCAGGTCCTCCCAGCCCTTCTGGCCGGCCGCGTAGGCGTCGATGCAGACCGCGAACGCGAGCGCACAGTGCCGATACCACTCGCGAATCGCCGCCCACAGCCGGTTCTCCTGGAACTTGGACAGGCGCGGCGAGGAGAGGTAGTCCCGCTGCAGCTTGCGGAGGTGAACCTGCGCAGCCTCGTCCACCATCTGCACGATCTGCGCGCGGTGCTCGGGTCCGAAGCCCTCCCAGGCGCGCACCGATTCCATCCAGTGATTCAGGTCTTCGAGCGCCTTGAACGGATCGCCTGCGGGAATGGCGTCGAGGATCGCCCGGGCCTCCCTCGCTCCGGCCATGGGATGATCGGACCTGCCTCCTCCAAACAGCTTCATCATGCCCTCTCCGTCTCGTGCGCTGCCGGACGAAGAATCGGCGCAGGCCTGCTCGCAGCCCTCGGGTGGTGCTGGCGAGTGGACTCGAACCACCGACCTACTGATTACGAATCAGTTGCTCTACCAGCTGAGCTACGCCAGCCTGCGTCCCGGGCACGAAGGGTGAGCGCGCATTATATCAGCGGCAAAACCGGGGACAGACCACCATTTTCCTTCGCGACAAAGCCGCAGGACTCCAGCTGCCGAAAATGGTGGTCTGTCCCCGGTTTTGCTAGGACTGCGGGCGCGTGCGGATGATGATGTCCACGCCGTCGGCGACCGTTCCCTGCGGCAAAGGCGGCAGGCCGACGACGCGGATATTGTCAGCGGGAATGTCGGTGAGACGTCCCGTCACCACGTCGTAGAGGTGATGATGCGGTTCGGTGTTCGGGTCGTAGACGATTTTGGCCGGGTCCACGACCAGTTCCCGGATCAGCTTCTTTTCCACAAAGAGCTTGAGCGTGTTGTAGACCGTCGCCTTGGACGCTTCGGCGTGACGCGAGTTGACGAGGGCGAGAATCCGGTCGGCGGAAAGATGCTCGCGCCGCGCGAACAGCGCGTGCGCGATCTCGATGCGCTGGTGCGTCGGCATGATGCCGTGCCGGCGCAGCTTCTCGGCCACATCCTCGCGGCTCGGTCTTTTCTCCATGCGGCGATTCTAGCCGAGCAGACCGGGCCTTGGCCAATCGGCCAAGGGCGGCCCGCCGCCGAGCGGCGATGCGAGCCGCCTACTCGTGCAGATACCAGTACAGCCGCGAGCGCTTCGAGGACAGCGTCGGCTTCACGTTCTGGGGGGCGAGCGGGGGGCTCTTGGCGCCGCCGGTCCGGTCTATGCCGCCGATCATGATGGTCGTCGGCACGCCGTTGACCGGTACAGTCCCCGTCACCGGGGACGGCGGCAAGCCGCCTCCCGCGAAGATGCCGGAGCGGTACGCCCCGCACAGGCCCGAGGTTCCCACCGCCCCCGAGGCATTGAGCAGGTTCAGCGCGTACCCGTTTGCCTGCCCGAGATTGGCGTCGCAGGACCCAAACAGCGTGGCCGTCGGCATGTTGGTGCTGAAGAAGATCAGCCCGCCGAAGATCACCGACGAAGTCACCACCTGCTCGCCGCGGCCGTTGTTGAGATCGATGCGCCAGCCCCTGGAGGTGGTGCCCAGCGCCGTGGTGCAGGAATTGTTGCTCGTGAAGTCATCCAGCGATGTGCCGTCCAGATCGACCGCGCTTCCCCCTCCGAACTTATCGATGTACATGTAGAAGCGGTTGGTGACCGGAGTCTGGTACGGATAATTCGACTGCAACGGGTGTTCGCGATCGCCCGAGCCGATGGCCAGGTACACCCGGTCGCTGGCGGCCAGCGCCGCGGGGGCGAAGAGAAATTTGCGGCCGCCGCCGTCGGTGAACGCGATTTTCGTTATCGTCCAATTGCTGGGGGCGAGCGGCGCCAGGCTGAACGGGTCCACGAAGTCGACCCGGTAGAGGTTGCCGCCCGAGTCGGCGAGGTACCCCTGGTCCACCAGGCCGTCGAAGTCGCGATCGATGAGGGTTACGTCGCCGACGACGCTGCGAAGGGTGCTGAAGCTCTTGACCAGCGCGCCGGTGTTCGCGTCGAGGATGTAGACCTTGTTGCCTTTGGGCGCGCCGCACGAAGGCGTCGCCGTGTCGGCGTCCTCGCAGGCGTCGTATCCGCCTCCGACGACGACTGCCGGAACGCTGGTGCTGTAGCCCTTGATGAAACCCACGTTCGGGAAGGACCAGGTCTGCCCGATCTCCGAAAGACCCGAAGTGCAGCCGGTATCGTCCGTCAGGTCCGGGCAGCCGACGCGCCACTTCAACACGGGCGAATCGGGACTGTCGCCCGCGCCCACGGTGGTGACGTCGAAGGCGTAGATCATGCGGCCGCCGCGGCGCATCGTCGGGAATATCCAGATACTGGAGTTGTCCGCGTTCTGGTACACGCCCGCGGAGCCGTCGAAGAAGTAGTCCTTCTTCTGGGAGGGGATCAATATGGGGGTCGTTGGATACGTGATGATCGGAGCGTTGTCGAGCAGCCGCTTGAGCTTCAGATGGTGCTCCGGCGCGATGAAAGACCAGCGCTCCTTGCCCGTGCTGCCGCTCACCGCCCGCCACGTGCCGTCGTTGGCCCCGTAGTAGATGACGACGCCCGTCGAGCCGCCGTAATTCACGGGCAGCGGGCGCGAGTGCGCCACGTCGCCGTGCACCGACGGGCGCACTTCGGCAACATCGGTGTTGCCGTTCTCGTCGTTGACGTCCTTGCCGAGCGTGTGGTCGATGATGGCTTGCTGGTCCGCTGCGGTGGACACGCCCAGCTCCGCCGCGCTGACGTTCGCCAAGTTGAACGCGACCAGGCTCGAGCAGCTCGAGGTGCTCGCGCAGGTATACATCGTCCGGTTGACGGCAAAAGTGGGGGTGGCGGCCGACGGGTCGTTGCCTTTGCGCAGCACCTCGCCCACCGCGCCTTTCTCCACCTGCGGGCCGTCGGGAAGGTCCGAGAACGGGCTCGTGCCCGAGATCTTGCATATCCCGGCGCTGATGGCGGAGAACCGCCAGTAAGAACTGTCTGTGGTGGCGTTGTACGGAATCGGACTCGTCGTATCGGTGGTCCAGAAGCTGGTGGCGCAGGCGTCGATGAAGCCCGTCCCGATCGAGGTGGCCAAGTTACCGTCCTTGTCGGCCAGACCGACCTGGTTGCCGAAGGTCGCGACCTGATAGCGCTTCAGGTTTCCGTACCATCTCGGCTTGCCGCCCGCATCGGGACGGAACATGCCGATGAAGACCTGGTTCTCGTTTTGCGAGCGGTTGGTCGCGTTGATCGGAAGGCTCGCCGACGCGAACACGCTGTTCGTCGCCAGGACCTCGATCATCGCCTTCTGGACCGCCTTCTTGATGTCGTCCTCGGAGCTCGCCTGGTAATACGTGCCGCCGCCGACTTTCGCCATGCTGTTCAGCAGCGCGGTCTGGTTCGCGTCCGGAGCGTCCTTGAACACGTCGATCGTGCTGATGGTGATGTTCTGCTGGCCCAGGGCCGAGTTGACGTCGGTGGTGAACAAGTATTTGGCCCACTCGTCGGCGTACCGCGCCACGTTGTTGGCGGGCGGCGCCGGCTTCAGGGATGTCGGCGTAACCGCGATGACGGTCTTCGTGCCGGTTACGTTCTGGTTTTTGGCGCTGCTTCCCGTGCAGCCAGTCGTGGTTCCGCCCGTGCATGCATAGTTGCTGAATCCGGGGAACGTTGTCGCCGCCGCGGTCGCACAAGCGCTCGAGCCGCGGCAGACGCTGTCCCCGAAGGTTCCGACCGCGAAGTTGGGCGTGGTCGTCGTCGTCGTCGAGTACTGCTGCATCGACAGCCACCTGGTATCGCCGCCGACGCCGCTCAACAAGTTGGCCTGCGTGTCGTCGGACGGAAAGCCGTTGCCGATCAGGATGATGTAGTTCTTGGAGCAGCTGGTCAGCGGAGACACATAATTGGTCTTGTTGACGCCGGTATACGCGGCGGGATCGGAGTTCGGGTCCGGGTTCCCGGAATAGCGTATGGGCCCGAAGTGCGTCGAGTCGACCGGCGTTCCCGCGATCCCGTCCTGGGCGTGCGCCGGGCTGGTATAGCCGCCGAAGTATTTGAACGCGTCGAACAGCGCCGCACTGTAGTTGGAGGCCGCCGAGCCGATCTTCTCGCCGGGGTTGTCGAAGTTCTGGAACATGCAGTTGGGCGACAGGGTCAGGATGTTGTTCCCGCACGCGGTAATGAGCGTCCCGTCCGGCTTGAAGCCGAGCTGCGCCAGGAACGCGTCCTTGTTGTCTTTGGTCATCGTTCGCATGGCATAGCGCACGTAGCCGCCGTTGGGATTGCTGCCGGTTCCCGCCGTCAGCATCATGAGGCCGAGATTGATGTTCTCGTCCAGGGTCAGCACCACGCTGGCGAGCGCCCTCAGCTCCGACTGGCCTTGCTTCACGCCACCTGACCAGTGCTGGCTCGCCGCCGACCAGTTGGAACTGTTGTCGATGATGACCAGGACGTTCGGGTTGCCCGTGGCCCCGACAGGCTGCGAGCCCACGAACAGGTCGATGTCCTCGGCGGCGGCGCGCATCGGCTGAACCATGCCGAGCGCGAGCGCCAGGCCGGCATGCAGTAGGTGGCGGCGAATGGGTCTCATGTCAATCTCCCTTTATGATTCTCTCTAAGAGCACCGGGCGGCCAGATCGTCGGCCGTTACGCGGGTCGAAATTCCCTGCGACAGCGTCACCGTCGTCGCAGTCGATACCGAGCTCGCCTGCGCGGTGATGTCCCACATCGTGATCGCGCACAGCGAGTCGCCGCTGCCCGAGTTCGCCACGCCGAATTGCTGCTGCTGGCCGGCCGCGCAGCTCAGGTCCTCGGTATTCAACAGGTTGAGCTCGCTCACCTTCAGCGCCCGGCCCTCGATGCAGGACGGTTTCGGATTGAGCACGGTCGTGTACTCCGGGTTGAGGTCGCCGGTGACGTCCGTGCACAGCGTGTTGGCGGCCCCGCACGGGTTGATGATGGCATTGTTCGGATCGGCGACGAACTGCGTCGTGCTGAGCACCGTCTCGATTGTCTGCTGGGCGGCGGCGAGCGCTTCGCTGCGCGTCTGCATGTTGCCCACGACTTTGAGGTTGACCATGGAGGTGTTCATCGCGCTCACCGCAAAAAGGGTCAGCAACACCAGCATGATGAGCGCGACCACGAGCGTCGCCCCGCGCTGCAAGCGGATCGTCCTGCTCATGGCGTCTCTCTCCTGCCGGAAGGGTTGGCGATGCGCACCAGACTGTTATAGGCGTGGCGCCGGTATCCGTCGTTCGCCGCCGCGACGGCCTGAGCGCCCAGGTTGTAGGTTTTTATGTTCGAATAGCCGGGCGACGTGTCGATATTGCGCGCCAGAATATAGATCCTTGCGGTGACGGCGTTGCTCCAGTTGTTCACCGGCGTGCAGGTGGGACACGCGTACGTCGTAGGATCGGACACGGTGACGTCCGGTTGGCCGTCGCCGTCCGTGTCCAGGCCGTACTCGATGTTCAACCACTCGATGCCTTCGACGAGCGCGGTCTCCGTGAAAACCACCCCGCCCCCCGAGGCCTTGAGTTCGAGCCGTTTGAGCGTCGGAATGTTGCCTCCCGCGCCGTTGTCGGTGCTGATGAAGTAAATGTTGACGAGGTATTCCCGCATGCCGGCAACCGTGGCGCAGTTCCGCTGATGCAGCGAAAAGGCGGCCGTGCCCTGCAAACCGAGCGTGTACGGCGTCGCGGCGAGCTCGGTGCCGCAGAGCGCCACCTGCAGATACGGTTTTCCGGCTACCGCCGCGTCGCAGCTTCCGACCCCGGCCAGGCATCCCCGGGCCCTGCGCACCACGACGATGTCGGTGCCCGCCTTGAGGCTGGCCGGAATGCAGCCCGGAGCGCCGGCGCCGTTGTCGTACGCCTGCAAATGAATGGGGATCGCCGTCTGCCAGTCGGCAATCGCGGTGGAGCACGGATCGGGCATGACGCCCGGCGCGGCGAGCGCGCCCACGCCCAGCTCCCCGTAGAAGCCCGCCATCCGCAGCTCGCCCGACAGCAGTTCCAGCGCGTAGCGGCCGTTCTCGATCTGGCGGCTGGCGCGCTCCAGCTCGTTGCGCGCGGCGCTCGAGTTCGCGAAAACGGTGATTACGCCGGCCAAAACCATCAGCCCGAGCGCGATCGAGACGAGCAGCTCTACCAGGGAAAGCCCGGTCATGCGCGGGTGCGCCCGGCGAAGGCAGCGAGGGTGCGGAGCGCGATTCATGGCGTCACACACAGTCCGGTCGCCGGGTCGTTCTGCAGGCAACCGATTATCACGCGCGCGACTATTGCCCGCCGCGTGCTGATGGGGTACAGGCCCTGCCCGCAGGTCGTTGCAGCAGGTTCCACCGTCGCATTCATCCCTTGCCATGCCACGGCAACCAGGAACTCGCGCGGCATGGCGGCGATCGTATTGGCGACGCAGCCGCGCGCTCCGACCATCGCGCCCACCGTCTGACCGCCGAGCGTCTCGGAAGCGCCGAGCAACGCGTTATTCCACTCGCACGTGTCGAGAGCCGCACCGGTCATGCCCGCGCAGTTCTGCACCGGGTTGCCCGTGCCGAGGGGCGCCGCGGTGACGTAGCTCATCGAGTTCTTTCGGTTGGCATTGATTCTATCCACCATATCCTGGAGCAGGACGATCGCCTGCGCCCTCGAATAGGCCTCGGTATCGGCGAGCTGCGCCCGACCCTGCAGGCCGGCGAGTCCGAGCAGTCCGAATGTAAGAACCAGGATGGCGACGAGCACCTCGAGCATCGTCACACCGCGCTCTCTCCCGCGCGGGGTCCCCCGGAACAGGGCTCGGTCGGCTAGCATGTTCCGTTCTTTGTCGTGGGGCGCCCGCTGAGATCGATGCTGACGCACCGAAACGCCGGTATGTCCGTCCCGGTTGCGGCGAGGCTGATCTGCTGCGCGGCGGCGCCGGTCATTCGTCCCATCGCGTTGAAACCGATGCTCACGGGGCCGTTGATCGTGATGTTCGGATACGTATCCTGCCTGCGGATAACGCTTGCTCCGGAAGCGACCGTCCAGCCGTTCGTCCAGTTGCCGCCGGCGGGCGTGATCGTCACCGTCGCGTTGCGGTTGATCGCCTCGCTGCGCGCGAGAACCAAGGCGGCGTACACCTCGAAGCTGGCATTTTTTATGCGCTGCCCGGCGATGATGCTCCGGAAACTCGGAACTCCGATGCCAAGGAGAACGGCAAGCACGCTCACCACTATCAAGAGTTCGATCAAGGTGAATCCGCGCGCACTTTCCGTGCGCGGGATCCCGCGGCGCAAAAAGAAGCGAGGTCTCATCGTCCCTACCATCCGGGTTGCCCGTTTCGCGTCTTGACTCCCTGATGATCGAGCGTCAAAGGCCCATCGGGCTCCTGAACGCCCCCCGCGACTGGAGTTGCGTTGATCGTGTAGGTGGGCGGGCTCGTCGGTGCGGCCGGATCTATCGTGATCGTGTAGAAGCCCACCACGTCGAGCGGTACTGCCAGGTTCAGCGTCGCCACCGCCGCCGGTCCCACCGCATAGGTCCGCGCGTCGAGCAAATACTGCTGCTCGCGGTTCGCGACGTCGAGCATGAATGTCTGCGCCGCGCCCCTGCGGCCCTTGCGCAAATGGTCCTGGTACGACGGATAGGCGATCGCCGCGAGTATGCCGATGATCGCCATCACGATCAGCGCCTCGACGAGAGTAAATCCGCCTTGGCGGCGTGCAGCGCTTGCCTGTCTTGTTCCTGTACGCATGAGCTCCCCGCGCGTCGAATGGGAAAGCATGATAACGCCCGCCTCCCGGTGTCCGATAGGACTGGGCGACCAACGGCGTCCCGCGGCAGACGAGCGGTGACCGCCTTACATCCGCGCGTGAATTATTCCCGTGCTTTGGAAGGGCGGATCGTTCCTCCGTACCTCGATCCGCACGGCTCAGGCGACGATCGCAAGACCTTTCGGGAGAGGAAAAGTCACGTTTTCGGTGATTCCTTCGAGCTGGACGACGCGCGCGGCTCCCAGCTCGCGCAGCCTTTCTATGACTGCCTGCACCAGCACCTCGGGAGCTGAGGCGCCTGCGGTCACCCCGACGCGTGTCTTACCCTCGAGCCACTCGGATCTCAGCTGCGAAGCGTCGTCCACCATGTAGGCCTCGATGCCGCGGCTTTGAGCGACCTCGCGCAGCCGGTTGGAATTCGAGCTGTTGGGCGAGCCGACCACGATCACGACGTCGCATTGCGGCGCCATGAGCTTGACCGCGTCCTGCCGGTTCTGCGTCGCGTAGCAGATGTCGTCCCTCTTCGGACCCGTGATCGCGGGAAAGCGCGCTTTCAGCGCCTCCACGATGGCCGCGGCGTCGTCCACCGAGAGCGTCGTCTGCGTCACGTAGGAAAGCTTCCCCGGATCGCGCACTTCCAGGCGCGCGACGTCCCCGATGGTCTCCACGAGATACATGCCTTTCGCGGACTGGCCCATCGTGCCTTCCACCTCCGGATGGCCGCGGTGGCCGATCATGACGATTTCGCGGCCCGCCGCGCGCATCTTCGCGACTTCGACGTGCACCTTGGTGACGAGCGGACAGGTCGCGTCGAACACGCGCAGACCCCGCGCCTCGGCTTCGCCGCGCACGGCCTTCGAGACGCCGTGGGCGCTGAAGATCACCGTGCTGCCCGAGGGGACCTCGGCTAGCGCCTCGACGAACACCGCGCCCTTGCTCTTCAGGTCCTCGACGACGTATTTGTTGTGCACGACCTCGTGGCGGACGTAGATCGGCGCGCCGTGGATGGCAAGCGCGTGCTCGACGATGCCGATCGCGCGCTCGACACCGGCGCAAAAACCGCGTGGATTGGCGAGCAGGACTTCCATAGCTGCCTATTCTAGGGCTTTTGCGCGGCGCCGGCCGAACGCAGAGCGTCGAGGATCAGCAGTCCCGCCCCTACGGTGATCGCCGAATCGGCGAGATTGAAGGCCCAGAAATGCCAGCCGAAGGCGTGAAAGTCGAGAAAGTCCACCACGTGGCCGAGGACGACCCGGTCCCAGAGATTGCCGAGCGCTCCGCCGAGTATCGAGGCGAGTCCCGCGGAGAAAAGGCGCTCGCTCGAATGGCGGGCGAGAAGGAACACGATGGCGGCGGTCGCAGCGACGGCGATCCCGATGAACAGCGCCCTTTGCCACCCGCCCGCGTCGGCGAGAAAGCTGAACGCCGCGCCGCGGTTGTGCGCGAGCACCAGATTGAAGAACGGCGCGATCTCGCGCACCTCGCCCAGGCGCAGGCTAGCACTGATCGCGACCTTGCTCGCCTGGTCCGCCAGCGCGAGGAGCAACGCGAGCGCGAGCCACGGGGCGATGCGTTTCAGGCCCGCCGGGATCATGCGAATTGCCGGGGCTCGCCCGGGCCGTAGAGGTTTTGCACGCAGCGCCCGCAGATCCCCGGGTGCTTCGGGTCGGCGCCCACGTCCGCGCGCCAGTGCCAGCAGCGCTCGCATTTCGGGTGCGGGCTCGGCAGCGTACGGATCGCCCACTCGGCTTCGCCGCCGACCGCAGTCACCTCGGCGCGCGAGGTGATGAGCACGAAGCGCAGGTCGTCGCCCAGGCTTCGCAGGATTTTCAGTTTCTCGCCGCTCGCGGCGATCTCGACTTCGGCTTGCAGCGACGACCCGAGTCTGCCCGCGGCGCGGTGATTCTCGAGGAGTTTCTGCACCTCCGAGCGGACCTGGCGCAGGGCCTGCCATTTCGCGAGCAGCGCCTGCGCTCCGGGGACATCGGGAAGGCGGTAGTAGGTGTGCGCGAAGATGGTGTCGTCGCCGGGTTGAAATACCTTCCAGGCTTCCTCGGCCGTGAAGCTGAGGATCGGCGCCATCAAGCGCAGCAGGCTTTGCGTGAGGTGGTAGAGCGCGTTCTGCGCGGCGCGGCGCGCGGGCGAATTCGCGCCGCAGGTGTAGAGGCGGTCCTTGAGAACATCGAAGTAGAACGCCGAGAGATCCTCCGAGCAAAACGTCTGAAGCCTGGCGACCGCGGGATGAAACTCGTATTTTTCGTAGTGGGCGAGGATCCCGGTCTGCAGCTCCGCCGTGAGGGCGAGCGCGTAGCGGTCGATCTCAAGCCACTTTTCCACCGGGACCGCGTCCCGTCCGGGATCGAAATCGGAGATGTTCGCGAGCAGGAACCTCAGCGTGTTGCGGATTCGCCGGTAGGACTCGACCACTCCTTTCAGGATCTCGTCGGAGATGAAAAGCTCGCCCGAGTAGTCGGTCGCCGCCACCCACAGGCGCAGGATCTCCGCGCCCAGCGTTTCCGAGATTTTCTGCGGAGCGATGACGTTGCCGAGCGACTTCGACATCTTGCGGCCTTCGCCGTCGACCACGAAGCCGTGCGTGAGCAGAGCGTCGTAAGGCGCCCGGCCGTTCAGCATGCACGACACGAGGAGCGAGGAGTGGAACCAGCCGCGATGCTGATCCGAGCCCTCCAGATAGAGGTCCGCGGGAAATTTCAGCTCCTTCGCATGCGATCCTTTCAGGACGGTCTGGTGCGTCGAGCCCGAATCGAACCAGACGTCGAGCGTGTCCTTCACCTTTTCGTACTGCGCGGCTTCGGCGCCGAGGAGCTCGCGCGCCTCGATGCGCTGCCAGGCTTCGATGCCGCCCTGCTCCACTTTCTTCGCAACTGCCTCGAGCAGCTCCAGGGTCCGCGGGTGCAGGGCGCCGGTCTCCCTATGGATGAAGAACGGCATCGGCACGCCCCACTGGCGCTGGCGCGACAGCGTCCAGTCGGGACGGTTGGCGATCATGCCGTGCAGGCGCGCCTGCCCCCAGGAGGGATAGAAGCGCGTCGCCTCCACGCCGCGCAGCGCGGTGGCGCGCAGGGTTTCCGCGGGTTTCGTGCCGTTGTAGCCGGGCACCGCGTCCATGCCGGCGAACCACTGGGTCGTGGCGCGGTAGATGATCGGGGTCTTGTGGCGCCAGCAGTGCATATAGCTGTGCTGGTGCTTTTCCGAATGAAACAGCGCGCCCGCCTTTCGGATTTTCTCGACGATCTTGGAATTCGCCGTCCAGATGTCCAGTCCGCCGAAAAACGGCAGCGAAGCAGCGTATTTCCCGTCGCCCATCACCGGGGCGAGAATCTGATCGTCCTTCATGCCGTGGCGGCGGCAGGAAATGAAGTCGTCGACGCCGTAGGCCGGAGCGCTGTGGACGATGCCCGTACCCTGCTCCAGCGTCACGTACTCGCCGAGGTAAACGGGCGCCAGGCGGTCGTAGAAGGGATGGCGGAAGGCGATCAGCTCGAGCTTCGCGCCCTTGCAGGAGGCGAGCGTCCTGCCTTTCAGCCGGTAGCGCGCGAGGCAGACCTCCTCCAGCTCGGCGGCGAGGATCAACAGGCCGCGCTCGGTCTCGACGAGGTTGTAGGTGAAATCGGCATGGACGTTGAGCGCCTGGTTCGCGGGAATCGTCCACGGAGTCGTCGTCCAGATGACGATCCAGCCTTTCTCCGTCGGGAGTTTTTTCAGCCCGAAGGCACTCGCTATTTTCCCCGGCTCGGCAAAAGGAAACCCGACGTCGACTGCAGGATCGATGCGGTCCATGTACTCGACTTCGGCCTCGGCGAGCGCGGAGCCGCAGTCGAAGCACCAGTTCACCGGTTTCAGTCCCCGGTAGATGTAGCCTTTCGCGAGCAGCTTGCCGAGGGTGCGGATCTCGTCCGCTTCGCTCTGGTACGCCATCGTCGTGTAGGCGTGCTCCCAGTCGCCCAGGACGCCCAGGCGCTTGAAGTCCTTTTTCTGCCGCTCGATCTGCTCGGCCGCATACGCCCGCGCAAGGCTCTGGGTCTTCTCCACCGGGATGTTCTTGCCGTAAGTCTTCTCGATCTGCACCTCGATCGGCATGCCGTGGCAGTCCCACCCGGGGACGTATGCCGCGTCGAAGCCCGCCATGTTGCGCGCCTTCACGATGACGTCCTTGAGGATCTTGTTGACCGCGGTGCCGATGTGGATGTCGCCGTTCGCGTACGGCGGCCCGTCGTGCAGCACGAATTTCGGCCTTCCGCGGCTCGCCTCGCGGATCTTTTCGTAAATTTTCTTCTCCTGCCATTCCCTGACCCAGTGCGCCTCCCGCCTGGCAAGGTCGCCGCGCATGGGAAAGGGCGTATCCGGAAGGTTCAGCGTTTTCTTGTAGTCGGTCTTGTTTTCAGGCATTGCGGTGATCCATGAGGAAGCTCTTGGCGGCTTCGCAGTCGCGCGCGATCTGGGTCTTCAAGGCCTCGAGATCGGGATATTTTTCCTCGTCGCGGATCTTGTGCAGGAACTCGACGCGCAGGTGCGCAGCGTAGAGATCCCCAGAGAAATCGAACAAGTGCACCTCGAGCACCGCGCGTCCGCTCGCCGTGATGGTGGGCCGGACGCCGAGGCTCGCCACGGCAGGGCGGGCGGCGGCCCCGATGCCGTGCACCTTCACCGCGTAGATGCCGGTGAGCGGAGGGCGGTTGTGCTTGAGCTGCACGTTGGCCGTGGCGAAGCCGAGCTCGCGCCCGAGCTTTCTCCCATGGACGACGCGCCCGCTGATGCTGTAGGTCCGCGCGAGCAGCGTCTCGGCCGCGACGAGGTCGCCCGCGGCGAGGGCGGCGCGCACGGCGGAGCTCGATACCCGCACGCCGGCGTGCAACACCGTCGGCATGGTTTCGACCGCGTATCGGTGAAGGGCGCCCAGCTTATTCAGCAAGGCGAGATCGCCGGTGCGCTTCGCTCCGAAACGAAAGTCCTCGCCGATCAGGAGCCAGCGCGCCCTGAGCTGTCTCGCCAGCACCTGCTCGACGAAAGCTTCCGGCGCAAGCGCCGCGAACGAGCGGCTGAAACGCAGAACGTGCACGCGCTCCACCCCGTGCGCCGCGAGCAGCTCTAGCTTTTCGCGCAGCGAGGTCAGGCGCGTGGGCGCCGCCAGCGGCGCGAAGAACTCGCGCGGATGGGGCTCGAACGTGAGCACGCAGCTCGTCAGGCCGCGCTTGCGCGCCCCGGCGAGGAGGCGCTGCAGCATCGCTTGGTGTCCGCGATGGATGCCGTCGAAATTGCCGACGGTCAGCGCAACCGCAGGCAGCACCGCATCGGAACTGCCGTGGGT
>WNFY01001316.1_pt1 | contig 23411 bp, 16 predicted proteins | sample 5400091 | NCBI WGS metagenome assembly WNFY01 (sample SAMN13153364, study PRJNA577476) | soil metagenome | isolation source: 60 cm soil or saprolite under grassland replicate 1 | place: USA:California | collected 2016-06-15 | reverse complement strand
ATGTCGCGCCCGGGATTTGTGACCTCCTCGGAGAAATAGATCACTCCGGTCCAACCGTCATATGTGTAGATCACAGACTGCAACGAAAGGACCAGGCCAGCAATCAGTGCGAAACCTGGAGGCACGCTTTGAGCCCCAGGAGTGGCTAGAGATCCCTGGCCGCCAAGAATGCAAGCGGCGGCAATCAACGTTAGGAAAGCCGCGGCCTTGAGTAAGCTGGTGACATTCTGTATCGCGCTGCCCCAAACGATTCCACGCCACTGCAATAAGGCAAAAAGGATTGCTGCCACGGCCGCGATTGCTTTTCCATTCAATGTGGGAAAGAGCACGTTAGCGAAACCGCCGATTACGAGTGAGACTGCCGCTGTGGCGCCGCAGCTTGAAATCCAATCACTCCAGCCAACAATGAAGCCCGCATATTCACCAAGCGCATAACGAGCGAACACATACTGTCCGCCCGACTTGGGAATCATGGCCCCAAGTTCCGAGATTGAGATTGCTCCCAGCAAAGCGTAAAGACCGCCTAGGACCCATACCCCAAGAAACAGCCAAACATTCGGCAACTGTTGAGCTATCGCGCCTGGAGCGCGAAAGATTCCCGCTCCAATCGTGTTGCCAATAATGACCGCCAGACCAAAGCCAACGCCGAGTAGACGCAAGAGATGGCCACGCTGCTTATGAGTCTTGCTGATGGCAACTTCAGGTGTGTCTTCCAGAATGGTTACCTCAAGCGAAACAACAACTGGACGCTAGCAGGGGTCTACTTCTCATTCACACCGTCTCTGAAAGCCGGGTGAGAATGAGAAAGATTTGAGACTCAAACATCCAGGCCAGCCGCGAATGCAGTTTTCAGATCCGCATGAAGTAAACGATGAAACAGATGCTCCCCCGCTTCGCGCCGCACCGACAGTCGTCCCGCATTGTAGGCGCGGGAGTTGAGCCCGCGTTGTACCGATTTGCAGATTTCCAGGTCTTCGTCCTGGATACGTTGGCCCACGGCGATGCTCGCAAAGTTACGCGCGCGCGCAGCGTCGGATACGTCGGGAAAGTAGAAATCGAAGATGACTTCTGTCTTATCCACGCCGCGTGGGATCACGAGATTCGTATCCATCACGCCGTCGTACCAGTTGATCATAAAGTTTGGATAGATCCAATAGTAGAGCGCGCGATCGCCTTTTCTGACGGCGGCGGTTTGTACTTCTGCTCCCTGGCTGACAAGCGGGCTCCACTGCAAACAAAAGCGCTCCCCGTTTTCGATCATGTAGTTGCTGTAATCGAGCACGCTGTCGAGGCCCTTATGTAAGTGAGGCACATGGTAACCGCCGTCCAGATAGTTATCGACGAAGACTTTCCAGTTGCAGTCGAAGATGTAATGACGGCGTTCAAGCCAGTGAAGGTTCTCAAGCTTGAGAAGCCCGATCTGATCTACAAGATCGCCGCCGAGAAAGTCTTGCAGTGTAGTTTTGGGCTCAGAGTTTTCCAGTCCAACGAAAACCCAGTTCTCCCACTTGTCGATGTCAACTGGAATTAGACCATTCCTCGAGCGATCGAAATTACACACGCCGGCAAAGTCCGGTGTTCCTTTCAGCTCGCCTGATAGCGAATAGGTCCAGCCATGATAAGGACAACGAAGTTGAGCCGCCTTTCCCTCGGGCTCGGTCATTACCGCCGCTGCATGATGACGGCAGACGTTATAGAATCCACGCAAAACGTTATCGTTACCGCGCACGGCAACAATGGGTTCTCCGGAGATTTCGCAGGTGACGTACTGACCTGGCTCAGAAAGCCGCTCCGCAAGTCCAATCATCTGCCAGGATCGCGTAAAGACGGTTTGGAGCTCGAGGCTGTAAAGGCGCTGATCGATGTACCACGAAGCAGGAATCGTTGCCGCCTGGTCGAGCGGCGCGTTTGGATCGTAGTCATCGATGAGTTCGCTGAGGGACCTGGTCATAGAGTTGGGCGTGTCAGTCATAGATTGCACAGCGCGGCTTAGCCGCCAATCAAATGCATCATCGTGCGCCGGAGGCGCAAAGAAGAAAGTTGAGCATTTGTATTATAGATTTAGACTTACACTAAACCACGGGCGTAGCGGTCTTCCGTTTCGGATTGAAAAAGGGAGTCTTTACCACTGTCGCTCTGACTCGATGCCGCACTGCTTCAACCGTGATCTCGAACTGTAGTTTCGTGCCGGGTTTTGTGAATTCTCGCTTAACCGTTGCCAACGCAATCATCTTCTTCAAGGTGGGTGACCAGGTACTGGTTGTGGCCTTACCAACTTGCGCCCCATCCTTAAACACCGGCACCGCAACTCGCGAGGCAATAGGCGAAACAGCTGGGGGCAGGCCAACCGCCTCATAGAACCCTTCCACTTCCGGCCAATCGATCTCCAGGCCCACGATATCGCGCGCGGGCCCGTGCTTTTGCTCGACAATTAGCGCGGCCTGGCCGACGAAACGGTTCTTATCAAGGTTAACCAGACGGGTCAGACCCATTTCAAATGGAGAGTACTTCTGCTCCTCAACCAGGGCCTTCTTGCTGCTGTTGAAGTCGACATCGATAAGCAACAGTCCTGCTTCAACCCGAGCTACATCAAGGGCGAGCATTCCCGCCGGATGAATATCAAATGCTCGACCTCTTTCCATCAAAGTGTCCCAGATCCTAATCGCGTGTTCGGACGACATCCAGATCTCGTAACCCAAATCTCCCGTGTAGCCGGTCCGAGAGATCTCGACCCGAACCCCGGCAATCGTGCCCGTGGTTACGCGGAAGTACTTGAGGTTTTCAATGTCTGCATTTTCCACAACACGCTTCAGTAATTTTCCCGAAGTTGGCCCCTGTAGCGCGAGCGCGGCCACATGTTCAGAGATGTCGTCTATCTCGACTGCCATCCCTGCGGCATTTTGTGTGAACCAGCGCAAACTGGGATCGGCGGCAGTCCAACGATAAGTATTCTCTTCCAGCCGCGAGACAGTGCCATCGTCGATCACTTTTCCACGCTCGTCGCACCACGGTGTGTAGATTACCTGGCCCACCGACACTTTGCGCATGTCTCGCGTGATGATGCGATCGACGAGTCGGGTAGCATCTCTTCCGGTAATTCGGTATTTGAACAGCGGAGAAATGTCGATCAACGCTGCTGCATTGCGAATCGCATTGTATTCATGTTCGTGATGCGGCTCATATGAACTGACCGCATAGTAGCCGGACCACTCACGATAGTTTAGGCTCTCGCAGAGTTGAAATGTTCTTTCGTGAAATGCAGTTCCAATGGGCATCCGTCGGACCTCAGGCGCGATTGTCAGGGCGAGCGATTATAAGTATGCTAACGAATCTTCAGCAAGCTGCATTACCGAATCAAGCATGAATAGCAAATACGACGTCGTCGTCATCGGCGGCGGACACAATGGTCTTGTTAATGCTGCTTACCTGGCGCGTGCGGGCAAGAAGGTTTTGGTGCTCGAGCGCAGACACGTGCTTGGTGGTGCTGCAGTCACCGAAGAGGTGTTTCCGGAATTCAAGTTTTCCGTCTGTTCCTACGTCGTATCGCTACTGCGTCCTGAGATCATTCGCGAGCTTGATCTGCCGCGACATGGTCTGGAAATCCTGCCTCTGGACGGAACATTCACACCGATGCCAAATGGCGACTACCTGTGGCGCGTCAATGATCACGCGCGTACCCGTCGCGAGATAGCACGTCATTCACGGCTGGACGCCGAAGCTTACGACGAATACGGCAAAGCCATGATTGAAATGGCCCATTTCGTGAAACCGATAATGAGCATGACGCCGCCTGATCCAACATCATTAAGCCCCAGGGGTTTGAAGAATCTTGCGTTTCTCGGTCGTCGCTTCCAGCGCCTGCCGGCTGAAGACAAATACAATCAGGTGCAATTGATGACAATGAGTGCGGTCGATTTTCTCGATCAATGGTTCGAGACCGACGTGCTCAAGGCCACGATGTCGGCTTCCGGGATCATCGGCACGTTTCTGGGTGTGCGCTCGCCCGGCACTGCTTATGTTCTTCTGCATCATTACATGGGCGAGATCGACGGCGCTTTTCGTTCCTGGGGTTTCTCGCGCGGCGGTACCGGCGCGATTTCGAATGCGATTGCGGACGCCGCACGCGAAGCGGGTGTGGAGATTCGTACCGAAGCTCCGATCGCAAAGATTCTAATCAAGAACGGCCAGGCCAGCGGTGTCGTGCTCACGAACGGCGATGAGATAGAAGCCGAGGTTGTGTCGTCAAGCGTCGACCCGCGTCTCACGTTTATGAAGATGGTTGGGGAAGAGCACTTGCCGGATGATTTTGGCGCCGACCTCAAGCGTTATAAGTATCGCGGCTCGTCTGGGAAGGTGAACCTTGCGCTCGATGGCTTACCAGACTTCAAATCGCTACCCGGTCCGGGCGCACATTTGCGCGGCGCGATTTCGATTTCACCAGGCGTTGAATACATGGAGCGCGCTTATGACGAAGCCAAATATGGTCGCTTCTCTCGTCGCCCGTACATCGACATTGTGATTCCGAGTTTGACTGATCCTTCGGTGGCGCCACCCGGCAAACACGTCATGTCGTGCTTTGTGCAATACGCTCCTTATAACTTGAAGGAAGGGAATTGGGACGAGAAGCGAGAAGAGTTTGGCAACACAGTGATCGATACGATTGCCGAGCATGCGCCAAACATCAAGCAATTGATCACGCACCGGCAGGTGCTGACGCCGCTGGATCTCGAGCGCGATTTTGGTTTGTCAGAGGGAAACATTTTCCAAGGTGAGCTGACACTCGAGCAGCTTTTCTTTCTAAGACCAGCGCCAGGTTGGGCCCAGTATCGCACGCCTATTAGAAATCTTTACATGTGCGGATCAGCAACGCATCCAGGCGGCGGCATTATGGGGGCGCCGGGGCGGAATGCGGCGAAACAGCTCTTGAACGACTGGAAACGAGGAAGGGTTTAACTTTGGAGGCGCTGCCTTGTCAGCGCTGTGGCAATGAGCAGCTTGGAATGTGCGCAACCGCACCTTGCACGATCACAAAGCGGCAATGAGGCGCCGCACCCCAAAGAGTTGAATGCCAGCACACGACATCATCATTATTGGCGGTGGACACAATGGCCTTGTCACCGCTTGTTATCTGGCGAAGAGCGGCCTAAAAACTCTGGTACTCGAACGCCGTGAGATTGTCGGGGGCGCAGCGGTTACTGAGGAAATTCATCCAGGCTTTCGTTGCTCGACGTTGGCCCACGCAGCTGGTCCAATATCTCCCCAAGTTGCCGAGGATCTCAAACTCTCTCGCTTTGGTCTGGAAATAATCAAACCGGAAGCGCGTGTACTGGCTCTCTCGACCGACAACCGGCCTCTTTGTATCTACAACGACATAGGGCGAACTGTCAGTGAGATTGAAAAGTTTTCCAGTAAGGACGCGAAAAGCTACTCAGAATTCGTCACCAGCTTCGCCCGTATCGGTCGCGTACTTGCGCCACTCGTCTCCCTGACTCCGCCGTCAATCGATCAGCCTTCAGCAGCTGACATCTGGAACCTCGGCAAGGTGGGTCTTGCGTTTCGCGGTCTTGGGAAGAAAGACGAGTACCGGTTGTTGCGTTGGGGACCGATGGCAGTCGCTGATCTCGTGGCAGAATGGTTTGAGGTGGAATTGCTGCGCGCAGCGGTGGCGGCCCGAGGAATCTTTGGCTCATTCGCCGGACCGTGGTCTGCCGGCACCAGTATAGGCCTGTTGTGGCAAGCTGCTTTGGATGGGAATCCGATTAGCCCCGCGTCATTTGTAAGGGGAGGCATGGGGGCGTTGACACAGTCGCTTGCGAATGCGGCAGCAAGTGCGGGCGTTGAAATAAGAACGAATGCCGAGGTTCAAAGAATTGATACCGCCGAAGACAGTGTGACAAAGGTTGTCCTAAGCAGTGGCGAAGAAATCAGTGCACCTGCCGTCGTATCAAATGCTGATCCGCGCACCACTTTTCTGCGTATGATGGATCCGGTAAATTTTGATCCAACCTTCCTGACGAAGATTCGCAACTATCGATGTCAGGGAACAGCAGCGAAGATCAATCTCGCCCTGACGGGTTTGCCGTCTTTCGCAGGTGTGGCTGGGGTTGACGCTGGAATCAGACTTTCGGGGCGTATTCATGTTGGACCAGACATCGACTACCTCGAGCGAGCTTTTGACGCAGCGAAATACGGCGACTACTCACCCGAACCTTATCTCGACATAACTATTCCGTCGCTTAGCGACCCGTCGCTGGCTCCTGAGAGCGCACACGTCATGTCAGTCTATGTTCAGTTTGCGCCTTACAAATTGAAACATGGAGACTGGCATTCGCGCCGCGAGGAATTTGCCGACGCGGTTGTGAATCAATTGGCCAGATACGCGCCGGGGCTGAAGGGCTTAATCATCGCCAGGCAAATTGTCACGCCGCTCGATCTTGAGCAAACCTACGGTCTCGATGGCGGACACATTCACCACGGTGAGCAATCGCTCGATCAGTTTTTTACCTTTCGTCCAGTGATAGGTTGGGCGCAATATCGGACGCCGATTGGAGGTCTTTACCTTTGCGGCGCCGGCACACATCCCGGTGGCGGTGTCACTGGGCAGCCGGGCGCAAACGCGGCCCGGGAAATAATTAAGGACGTGAAAGCGGGGAAGAGGTGAGTTGTTTGAGATTGGTGCTTTGTACTTCGTGCTTTGTACTTGGTATTTGGTGCTTTGTACTCTGTACACCGATCCTTTGAAGCGATGTTTGTGAGCCGAGCGTTACACGCAAATGAAAGCATAAAGCACAAGCACCAAGTACAAAGCACTAAGTACAAAGCACAAAGCACAAAACTCAACGCCCGAACCAACTGTAATGACCAGACTCCCAACTCCACAACGAAGCTTCGCCAGCGACAATAACGCCGGTGTTCACCCCGAGGTTATAGAAGCCATCGCGGCCGCGAATGCCGGTCACGTCGTTGCCTACGGCGACGACCCTTACACCGCGCGGGCCGTACGACAATTCCAAAAACACTTTGGCAAAGATGTCGCGGTTTATTTTGTGTTCGGTGGTACCGGGGCCAATGTTCTGGGACTGCAGTCGGTTACAAAGTCCTATCAGGCTGTTGTCTGCGCAGAGACCGCGCATATAAATGTTGACGAGTGTGGCGCGCCCGAAAAATTCACGGGCAGTAAGTTACTTTCTGTGTCGACGGCGGACGGAAAACTAAGACCCGAGCAAATAAGGCCTCTTCTTCATGGAGTTGGGTTCGAACATCACGTGCAACCCGGAATTATTTCGATCTCCCAGGCCACCGAGATGGGGACTGTGTACACTCAACGAGAAGTGAAGGCGCTTGCCGGATTTGCGCACAAGCACAACATGCTATTGCATATGGATGGCGCCCGCATCGCGAATGCCGCAGTTAGTCTAAATGCGAATTTTCGGGAGATAACGAAAGATGCCGGCGTCGATGTGCTTTCCTTTGGCGGCGCAAAAAACGGAATGATGTATGGCGAGGCTGTAGTTTTCTTTGATAGGCAACGAGCTGCTGATTTCAAGTATATCCGCAAACAGGGAATGCACCTGCCCTCGAAGATGCGTTTTATCGCAGCGCAGTTTGAGGCACTTCTGTCGGGCAATCTCTGGCAACGTAGCGCCGCTCATGCAAACCGGATGGCCCAGATTCTGTCGAATGAGCTCGCGAACATCCCTCGGATAACGCTCACACAGAAAGTTGAAGCAAACGGCGTCTTCGCGTTGGTTCCAAAGAAATATGTTCCGCTGTTGCAAAAGAAATATTTCTTCTATGTATGGAATGAAGAGACGTCTGAAATCAGGCTTATGACGTCCTTCGATACCACTGAACAAGACATAGCGGAGTTTATTGCGCTCGTAAGGAAAACGGTTAAGTGAAGTTTTTAACGACAGCGATGAGCACACCTTGGAATTGGACGATGAACAGCGCTGGAGGCGCGTCAGCCCCTGGAGCCAAGATCCGCCAGGCCCGAGCCCTGTAGAGAGCGATAGAAACTATACCTACCATGCTCCGTAGGAAGGCAAGATCAAGATCAAGTACCTACTCGACTCGACTCTTCCCACGATCCCTTATCCTCGTCACAACGAGCAATATACCCTCCGCCGCGATAACGATAAGCATGATCCAGAAAGCATAACGCAAACGATAGAGTGCCCCAGCATTCACCACCACTAAACCCAGCGCAATCAAACTCGTAATAGCAACCAGGAACGTCAGCCACATCCTGAGTCGCCGCCGTTCGTGATACAAACAATACGCCGCCGGAATGTAGAGCAGGTACATTAGAGACATTTCCAGCGCACTCAGAACTCGTGCTGCCGCTCCCGCTTGTCCCGACTGGTGCAGCCACATCCTTGGGAACGGCGCAAACAAACCTATTACCGTGGCACGAGGCAAATACTTGAGAATGTCAGTCGAATTGTTTAGTCGAACCCGAGCGTCGATATTCGACCCGGCCACGTAAGACCGTTGAAAGCCAGTTCTGCGTCTGGTGATCTCTTTGAGCAGGCGGGTCCATGGTTTGGTCGTCGAGTCGGGTTGCGCAGCTGAAGGGAAGGAGAACGCATTTGTGGGTGGAGGTATGCCGGGTAAGTTAGTGCTCTGAATATGCGCAGGAATAACGACTGCGGCGACGAATAGAAAGATGAGCGTCGATAGATCTCCGCCGAGGAAAATTTTTTCGCGGACCATTCTGATTGTCAGAAGCAGCAACGTAATAGCAAGCATAGTGATAACAACATTCCACATGTTTGCCCGTGCCAGCCAGAATGCGCCAATCAGTGAAGCGCCGCAGACTCCGCAAATGACGCTCTGTTTTCCGGAAAGCTCGCGACTTATCAAGAGCGTCGCGACAAACAACAAACCCAGCAGGCAGAAAATGGAAAGTGGATCTCGGATTAGTTGGACTGAATGAAGTAAAAACGAAGGCCAGAGCGCAACGATCGAAGTGGCAATCAACGCCGCTCGCTGGTCGAATATTTCTTTTCCGAGGAGATAAACAAAACGGAGAATTCCGAGATAGTAGAGCAGATTCAAAGGCTCCGCTGCCAGAATGTTGTAGCCAACAAGACTGCCTACGAGGGCGAATGGCAGCGAGTAGAGTCGACAATGGAAGGGCGAGGGCACGGCGGCCCAGGCCGAGATACCGCTGTTGCGCAACGTTTCAGCCAGATCAATCGCCAGTCCGCGATAAGTAAGACTGTCGATCGAAAAAGTAATGCCAATTCCATGAGTATCAATAGTATTTGGCAGTAGCTCCCAGTGGCCGATTAGGAAAACTGCGAGCGCTATGAAAACATGAAACGCACCAGCTAGCAGCAACGAAGTAAGAGGAGATGATCGCAAACGACAATAAGCCATGCGGAGTGTCAAGCGGGGTCTAACGGAGGTAATGGATCAGTTTGAAAGATCTTCTATGCGATCTCGAGCCGGTGACGCGCCAGCAAGACGTGAACTCTAATTCAAGCCGCACTATGAATGAGACTGGGACGCAAACTGACCCACCAACCTAACCGAAGTCCAACGAACACATGACGCCAGGTTTCGAATTCAGTCGAGCAGGAATTTCAGGAGTCCTCGTGCGGATGCAATTCCCGAAATACGGTTAGCTTCAGAATCGGCAATACCCGAACCCAAGGTATGGTGAATATCGGCAGCCATTTGCTCCTGGCGGAGGCCGCGACGTTCTTCTTCCAGCTCCGCTTTCTCTTTTGAGCGGGACACTTCGAGTCCGCCACCGCGAATAAACTCGACTATGCGGCTTAGCTCGTCGCGGTCGAACCAGACCCCGTGTTTCTTGCAAAGATCTATGATGACTCCTGAGCAGTGGGCAAAATTCACTCGGTTCATCAACTGCGCACAGTCGGGGCAAGGAACGTATTTGACCGTGTCCCCGGTCTTTGCAGATCCCGAAGGAACATGCACAGGAGTACCCAGAACAACAGCCTGTTGTTCGCGATCAGCGCAAATCTTTTCGAATGAGTCTGTGTCAAGCCAGAGACCAAAACACGCGGCACACTCAAGCACAGCGGCTTGTCCGATGTCTACCGATCCCATTTCAACCAGACAACGCGGACACTTGCGCCCCGCCTTAGTTAGACTCTCCTGTCTGGCAGCAGCAGCCCCGCAACGCGGGCAGTGTTTGCTGCCAATGACCATCATTGCGAAGCACGAAGGACAAGCAACGGTCGCGAGTTGCGACCCGCAATACTGGCACAAGGGCGCATCGGTTGCAGTTGCGGCGCCGCACATCGGACAATTCAGTGTTTCTGCTTGCATCCGTTGCGCATTCTAGCAGGAGAGGTCAAGCTGGACTACATGTACGTGCCTGTGCGATCCTTCGGACGAATCAATCGCACGAAATAAATCAACCAAAAACTTCGGTCCTTCCTTCTTCTTTTAACAGGCGTGTTTGCACTTCGAGACGAGATCATACAGATGAGCAGCTTGCTCGATGAGGTTGTGGATGGAGTTGAGGCCTCACTTGACGTGGTCTCGGTAATGGCAGGAATGAAGCCCGCTGCTTTGCTCAGTCTGGATGTCGGCACGTCGGGTGTCCGAGCTGCTTTGTTTGACGAGCGGGGAAGCGAAATCAGCGGGGCGCAGGTTAGCAACCGGCGAAATCTGGCGGCAGCTGTTGGTTTTGCCGAGCTCGATGCTGATGCCATCGTTGCACAGGTGGTCGATACGATTGATGACTTGTTTGCGAAATCCGTCCATTCCGCTGCGCGGATCGACCTCATTGCGATCTCTTGCTTCTGGCATAGCTTGATTGGAATTGACTCCGCGGCCCGCGCTACCACTCCTTTGCTTACCTGGGCCGACACGCGCGCCGCTCAGATGTCAAAGAATCTACGTGCAAAGTTTGCTGAACACGAAATCCACTCTCGCACGGGCTGTCGTTTTCATCCCAGTTATTGGCCTGCAAAGTTGCGGTGGTTACAGACGGAGCGGCCAGACACTTTCAAGTCTACGCACCGCTGGTTGGGATTCTCGGAGTATCTCTCGCTGAAACTTTTTGGCGAGACGGCGACTAGCGTTTCGATGGCCTCGGCAACCGGATTGTTCAATCAGCGAGCGTGCGATTGGGACTGGAAGTTCATTCGGGAATTGGACATTCCCGCTGAAACATTGCCGGAGATTAGGACCGCAAACCTTCAGCCCCGGCTGGTGAAAGATTTTGCTCTTCGATGGCCTTCACTCGCTGAGTCGCGCCGCTGCGGCATGATTGGAGACGGAGCGGCTAATAATATAGGAGGCGGTTGTAGTACCCGAGACAGGATTGCATTGATGGTAGGCACTTCGGGAGCCATGCGAGTCGTTTACGAAGGTACGCCACCATCTCAGCTCCCGCCCGAGCTTTGGTGCTATCGTGCTGACAGGTCGCGCGTTGTCGTTGGAGGTGCGCTCTCGGACGGCGGTGGACTATATCGTTGGCTGACTGACTGGCTGTTTCTTGACGATGATACGGAGGCGGTTGAAGAACAGTTGGCGGAGATGGAGCCAGACGCGCACGGTCTCACGATATTGCCTTTCTGGTCTGGTGAACGAAGCACAGGTTGGTCGGCAGAGGCGCGTGGCGCAATTCTTGGCTTAACTCAACAGACAAGACCCATTCATATAGTGAGAGCAGCCCTCGAAGCGGTTGCCTATCGGTTTGCCTTGATCGCTCGGTCACTTGGAACTGTGACGCCGCAGGCAGAAGTGATTGCCACTGGTAATGCACTGAGTTCGTCTCCAGTATGGTTGCAAATCATTGCCGACGTGTTGGGTCAACCAGTAGCGCTCTGCGGCTTGCCCGAAGCCTCAACCCGCGGCGCTGCCTTGCTTGCACTTGAAGCGGTGGGCAAAATAGGAAGTATCGAAGAAGTTTCAGTACCCATCGACGCTCTGTTTGAACCGGATATGACGCGACATGCGCTTTATCAAAAGGGCCTCCAGCGTCAACAAGAGATTTACGAGCGTTTGGTGAAGACAAGTTGACAGGGTCTTGTCCCGAGTTTGAGATAGAGAAAAATTTAGACCGAGAGATAGCCAAATAACCAGGAAACGAAAACCAATGAGTGCGCCAGTGCCGAAAGAAAACAATTACATCACCACCACACCAGATCTCGATCAACTGTGCATCAACACAATCCGCACTCTCGCGCTCGATGCAGTGCAGAAGGCAAAGTCGGGCCATCCCGGATTACCACTGGGCGCGGCGTCGATGGCTTATGTGCTTTGGACCCGTTTCCTGCGACACAATCCGAAGAACCCAAAGTGGGAGAACCGCGATCGTTTTCTTCTGTCCGCCGGACACGGCTCTATGCTGCTCTACTCGCTGTTCTATTTGACTGGCTACGATCTGGCATTCGAAGAACTGAAGAATTTTCGCCAGTGGAACTCGAAGACGCCCGGGCATCCCGAATACGGGCTAACACCTGGTGTCGAGATAACTACCGGCCCACTGGGCCAGGGATTTGCCAACGGCGTGGGTATGGCAATCGGCGCCGCCCATCTGGCGGCGATGTTTAATAAGGAGGAGTTTCCTCTCATTGATCATAATGTCTACGCGATTGTTTCTGACGGCGACCTGATGGAAGGCGTGTCCTCGGAGGCGGCATCGCTCGCTGGCCATCTGAAGCTTGGCAAGCTGATCTATCTCTATGATGACAACCAGGTCACTATCGAAGGTTTCACGAGTCTTGCATTCAGCGAAGATGTCCCCAAACGTTTCGCAGCCTATGGTTGGCACACGCTCACTGTCGCTGACGGAAACGACCTCGACGCGATCGAGTCTGCAATTCGTGAGGCGCAATCAGTGGGAAACAAACTCAGTCTGATTTCCGTGAAAACGATCATTGGTTACGGCATGCCTACGGCAGGCACACGCAAAGCTCACAGCGATGCTCCGGGAGAAGAGGCCGTACGCGAGACCAAGCGTCACCTCGGCTGGCCGGAAGACAAGGAGTTTTACGTGCCCGACGAAGCGCTGGCCCACTTTCGTGAGGCTGTCGAGCGTGGCGCGCAATATGAAGCGGAGTGGCATGCGTTAGTAGCGCAATACGAGCAGAAGCATGACGAGAGCGGTCGACTCTGGGACTCAATGATGAAAGGAGAATTGCCTGTTGGTTGGGAAGAGCATTTGCCGAAGTTTGAAAACGCGCAGGCAGTCGCCACCCGTGCCGCCAGCGGCGAGGTGATTAACGCGCTGGCACCGCACATGCCGATGCTATTTGGTGGCTCTGCGGACCTGGCTCCATCCAACAATACGGACATCAAGGAGAGCAGTAGTTTTGAGGCCGGCGAATATGCCGGACGCATCCTGCATTTCGGTGTGCGCGAACACGCGATGGGTGCGACGCTCACGGGAGTCTCTTTGAACGGTGGCTTGATTCCGTTCGGTGGGACGTTCCTTACGTTTTCTGACTACATGCGACCGGCAATTCGTTTAGCCGCACTTTCTGGAGTCCAGGTCATTTATGTTTTCACGCACGACTCTGTCGGGCTTGGCGAGGACGGCCCAACACATCAGCCGGTAGAACATTTAGCAGCGTTGCGAGCGATCCCGCATCTTTTTGTCATTCGTCCCGCGGATTCGGCCGAAGTGAGTGAAGCCTGGCGTAGCGCGATTTTGCGGCGCCATGCGCCTACGGCAATCGCGTTGACGCGTCAAAAAGTCCCACTGATCGATAGAACACGGTTCTCAGCGGCGACGGGGCTGCGACGGGGTGCCTATATTCTGGCTGAAGCTGAAAACGCCCGCACCACGAGCAGTAGCGACCGGGTCGAACCTCGATTGATCTTAATCGCGACCGGCTCAGAGGTCTCTCTCGCGCTTCACGCGCGCGAGACTCTACAGCAGGAAGGCATTCCAACGCGCGTAGTCTCCATGCCGTGTTGGGAGTTATTTGAAGAGCAACCGGAAGACTATCGTGGCGAGGTTCTGCCATCTTCGGTAGGTGCTCGGCTTGCAATAGAAGCAGGCATCCGCCAGGGTTGGGATCGATACGTTGGACTGCGGGGAGATGTCATCTGTCTGGATCGATTCGGGGCTTCGGCACCCGGAGATGTGGCGCTGCGTGAGCTGGGATTCAATGTGGATAATGTATTGCGGCACGCTCGCGCTTTACTATGAACTGGCTCAGACGTGCGGTCTGTAAAAAGGCACTATGCGAATCGCAATCGGCGCAGATCACGGCGGTTATCCCCTCAACGAGCGGGTCATCGAAGAGCTGCGCAATGCGGGCCACGAAATAGTTGACTTCGGCACGCACAACGGGTCCCAGGCAGACGACTATCCGGATTACGCGAAAAAGGTGGGGGAGGCAGTCCAGAACGCAACTGCAGACATCGGGATTCTGATCTGCGGTAGCGGTGTGGGCGCCTCGGTGGCAGCAAACAAACTTCATGGCATTCGTGCGGCACTTTGCGGCGACACCTATTCCGGCCATCAATCACGCGAACATGACGATTGCAATGTCCTCTGTTTGGGCGCGCGAGTAATAGGAGTGGAGCTCGCGCTCGAGATCGTTCGCGCGTTTGTCGCGGCCAGTTTCAGCGGCGAAGAAAGACATCGCCGGAGACTGGCAAAGATTTCTGAAATGGAAAAACTGTTTAGCAGTAGTCAGGACCGCTAGACAAACCTTCTACACCACGAAGCGCAGCGCTCCGGGCAACACTTGAAACTCGACTGGCGTAAACCCACGGACATTGCCATCAGCTTCTAGCCGCATCGCATCCTGAGCCGAAAAAGTTTCGATGCGGACCTTCCTTGCCTGTTTCACACTGACCTTCGGATTGCCGACGTGACCGCCCCTATGTATACGCGATAATTCTCTTACAACGCTCCCGCGAGAAAGACCGCACGCCGTGACGACGTCCAACAGGCCGTCGTCGATTCGGGCTCCCGGTGAAAGCATCATGCCACCTCCTGCGTACAGCGCGTTTGCCACCACCGTCAGGTTCATTGAGCCATCATAGAATTCTCGATCGTCGAGAAAAACTCTCACTCGTCTCTCGCGCCAACGCGACAAAGCTCCTACAGCCGCCAGGACAAAACGAAATTCCCCGGAGAATCCTCGAACAAATCGTCCCTGCGCGGCAACCCGGGCGGCTGTTTCACCGCCGATTCCGATCGTCGACGCGTTCAAACATATGAATGGTTTCTCGTAGCCGTCGCAACGTCCATACAGAACATCAACTAGCTGAGTATTTGTGTTGTTGTCTGTACGGCAATGACGGATGAAGACATCGATCCAATGTTGTAGTGGCCCTCTTGTCCCATAAAGACCGCGGGCAAAGTCGTCTGCCGTACCGGCGGGGAGTATTGCGAGCGAGGCAGCGGGGTTTATTGTCCCCGGCAAAGCCGCGGCGTCTCGGTTGAATTCAAAGAAGCCTTCTGCTGCCTCGCTAAGAGTGCCGTCGCCCCCGACAACCGCGATCGTCTTGATCCCTTCCCTAAGCGCGACGCGAATTTGCCCCGAGGCATCGCCCACGCGGGTTGTTTTGTAAACCTCATGATCGACCCCGGCAGACGTGAGTTGTTTTTGAATAACTGGCCAGGCGCGAAGAGCTTTTGCAGCGAAGTTGTTGATGATGACAAGAGTTTGCATGAGTGGCTGTGCGCAGATTACACACATCACGCAGATTGGAAAAGACACGTCATGGTTTAGTTTGGGCGTCGCGGCAGAAAGAATCGCGCAGGTCGAATCTCGAAAGGATGTAATTTAATAGCAGCGCCGGCGCGGCAGAGGGCAGCCAGGGGCAGCCGTTGCGCGCCGAGCCCCTGGATCCAGCACGATAAATCTTTGAGCCCTCCTCCTTAAGGCCGATGGAGCGCATCACCAAATATACCGCTCGTCAAAAACCGAATGCACGCGATCAACTGACGCGGAAGGTGCGGCAGAAGGTACTCTCCGCTGCGCTTCCTCGGTGTCGTTCTATCGCCCTTTCCGGGCTTGGTATCGTGGCGTCAGGTGATCCAGGGGCAGCGCGCGGCGCGCTCGCCCCTGGCTACCTTCTGCCGCGCCTCCGGCGCTGGTTGAGCGGTTACTCTCAACCACGCGTTCTCGGTGTCGTTCTATCGCCCTTTCGGGGCTCGGTATCGTGGCGTCAGGTGATCCAGGGACGGCGCGCGACGTCCGCCGCTGGCTACCTTATGTCGTGCCTCCGACGCTGGTTGAGCGAGGTTGAGCGCCAAAATATTCGGGCTACGCTCTTTGTCGTAAGGGCCGGTTTGTTGGAAACTATGACCAGGCAACAAACCTTAACTTCTGGAAGGCGACAGACGAAATGAAAGGCGTAGTTATTACTAAGCCTGGTGGCGCTGAAGTATTGGAGATCCGCGAAGTTGAAACTCCTGCTTTGCCGACCGCGGATCGTGTGCGGGTGCGTGTGCGCGCCGCCGGTTTGAATCGGGCGGATATTCTGCAGCGACAGGGACACTATCCGGCACCGCCTGGAGCTTCCTGGGATATCCCCGGCCTGGAATTCGCCGGCGAAGTAGATCAAGTCGGCCCTGAAGTACGTTCGTGGCAGCAGGGTCAGCGCGTTTTCGGAATTTGCGGAGGTGGTGCCCAGGCTGAATACATTCTGGTGCCCGCAAATCATCTGGCACCGATTCCGGCAAACCTCAATTGGGCGGAAGCGGCTGCGGTGCCTGAGGTCTTTATCACGGCCCATGACGCATTATTTACGCGCGCAAAGCTACAGCCAGGAGAAACCATGCTCGTGCATGCGGCCGGCTCGGGCGTGGGAACGGCGGCTATTCAGCTTGCGCGAGCGGCAAGCGCGAAGGTCTTCGGTTCCTCCCGGACAGCCTGGAAACTGGAGCGTGCAAAAGAGTTTGGCTTGAACCGATCAATCGCGATCGATGACCCCTTGTCGTTAGTAAAAGCTGTCGACGAATGGACCGAAGGGCGTGGTGTAAACGTCATACTTGATCTTGTGGGGGCCGCGTATTTCGAAGCCAATCTCAAGGTGTTGGCGCCAAAGGGTCGTTTGGTTCTCGTGGGAACAACTTCGGGTTCGCAGGCGAAGATTGATTTTGGGTTGGTGATGGGCAAGAGACTGACGTTGCAAGGCACGATGTTACGCGGGCGGTCTGACGAAGAAAAGGCCACAGCGACGCGGCTATTTGTCGATCACGTGGTCCCGTTACTCGCCGAAGGGTCAATCCGGCCGGTGCTGGATCGCGCCTATAAGTTTGAGGAGGTCCGCGCGGCCCATGCGAGGATGGAATCGAATGAAAGCTTTGGGAAGATTGTCTTATTACTGGATTAGACGCTCATCGGAATTCCGGCACTGTGAGAGAAATGCGCCACAGATTGTCGCTGATAACAAGGATCAGAATGGACAAGTAATTAAGAAGCTGCTGTTTACTATTCTTTCTTGATCTGTGTCATCCGCGTTAATCTGAGGCTCTGTTGCTGATTTTAGGAAGCCGTGAAGCCGGCGCGTCAATAATGTTTGGACGAAAAAGACCTGGCAGGGGCCAGGTCTTTTGCTTGGTAGACTAAACTGGAAAAAGCTATTCGCCACGTGCTCGTGCCCTGGTCGCAGCCAGTGCCAGTTCACGTGCGCGAGGCATCGCGTCGACCGCGCGGGCAATCTGCGGGTCCCCATCGTTGAATACCTGAGTCGCCAGTCTGAATCCATAAGCGGCTGACAAGACGTTGTAGCGCAATTGCCTTTCGGCGAATGGACGCGAACGATCGAGTTGTTCGGGCGTGACTTTGAATATTGGCTTGTCCACCACAAATCGCTTCAGTTCCTTAAAGAGCGCATCGGTAACCGGAAAGTCGGCAGCCTGTAGATCGTGTTCAAATTCGATCGGTCGTTGCACCTTGTAGGATTCAAACCCGGCCACTCGTCCCGTAGTAAGCTCCAGCGAAAAAGCAAATATTGAATCGCGGAGATGTCGTTCGTTGGCGGAGATAGTTCCCGGCTTCGCCACTTCGTCCGGCGAGATTCCGCCTCCGCCATAAACAGCTCGCCCTATATCCGTGTGGCTCTCAGGGCCATTCTGAGGATTTGCCTGAGCGTTCTTTTCACCCGCAATGCCGCCCGGGAAATAATAGTTGTAGAAGCCGCCATTGGAATAATCGCGCTGAATCAGACGCCCTGATGGCGTGAAATACTTAGCGATGGTAAGCAAAAGCGCGGAGTCGTAATCCAACTGGAATGGATATTGGACCAGTCCTTTTCCAAACGTGGTTTCGCCGACGATAAGCGCGCGATCGTGATCCTGCAATGCGCCCGCGACTATCTCCGCCGCGGAAGCAGTGTTGCCATTAACCAGCACAACCAGCGGCACGCTGTCAGGAGACTCATTCACCGCCGCATAAGCCTGCGAGCTGTCTTTTGTTCTACCCTTTTGTGAGACGATCATCTGGCCGCGTCGTAGAAATGTGTTCGCAACGCGTACGGCCTGAATGAGTAGACCCCCGCGATTTTCGCGGAGATCCAAAATCAGCATATTCATCCCTTTGGAATGTAGTTCTTTCAGTGCTACCTCAAATTCATCGGCGGTGGTCAGATTGAAGCCACCAGTCATGGCAACATAACCAACGCCCGGTCGAAGCATGTAGGTTTGCGCGATTGAAGGCAATGACACTGCATCGCGAGTGATGCTCACGGTTTCCGACTTATGGTTGCCGGGATGTTCGACGGTGACCTTAACGACTGTACCGCGCGGTCCGAGCAAGAACTTGCGGACCTCGGGAAACGTCTTGCCGTGCATCGATTGTCCGTCTACCGCAGTGATGCGGTCACCAAACCGCAAACCAGCGCGACCGGCCGGTGAGTCATCAAACGTTGCACGAATAAACGTATTTACGTCGTCGCCTTCACGCAGGTCCTCAATAGTGGCCCCTATTCCGAAATACTCCGAGCGCTGCTCGGTCTTGAATGACGCATTCTCTATAGGGTCGAAATAAGTAGAATGGGGATCCAGCACGCTCAACATGCCGCTGATTGAAGATTTGAAAATCGAGTTGTAATCCAGCTGTTTGCCATCGATGTGATTGGCCTGGATAACGGACAGTGCCTCGGCCAGATCGCTTTTGATCAAAGGAGCCGTAGCCGTCGACTTAGAACCCGGCGCATTGGCACTTGCCGAGCGTTCCGGAGTTGCTCCCGTAATCCGTCTCGCCGACCGATTTTGCTGGGAGAAAATAATTGCGGGGATTGAAAGGGTAATAATAAGGAATAGTATGCCCGGGGCAAAAAATCTGTTTCTCACGCAACCCTCCTAAAGCTGTCTTGTAGCTGAATCCCGCTTGCTTGGGCGCCAAATCCGATGTCCGGGTTTCGGGCGGAAACGGGGAGTGCCAGAATAACACGAACCGGCGGCGCTTTTGAATGTACGCAGGGCCTCTGCCTAAGGTTCTAAGCAGCTGACGAGTTCTGCAAAAGGATAAGCGCCTTTCTTGCTCCCTCTTATTGCGGTCGACCCAGTATTTTTACTAAGCCCCAAACTACTTAGCTCCGAACTAATTCCTCGTTTGCCGCCTTTGTAGATGCGTCGGGCCCGCCTTTAGTCGCCCGCGTCACACGAAATTGCTTTACCCTTGTCTCTCATGATTAGTTAATCTCAGCGGTGTTCGGTTCTTGCGGTCAGTAATACTTCGTATATTATTGCCCGAAGATTTCGGCCGACATTTCGCTGGAGGACCCCTGAATGCCAACACCGCTCAATCGAAATCAACTGTATTCTTATGCTAAGGAGCATCGACAGGAATTTGAAGCGCTGCTGCGTAGTTTCGTCGAAACGCCAACGGTGTCGTGTGATCCTGCTCATGCGGAAGACATCAGGAAAGGCCTTGACCTGACTGTGGAGACGCTGCAAAAGTTTGGCTGCAAGGCCACTGTTTACCGCGCCGAAAAAGGCAACCCGCTCGTTCATGGAGTTTTCAGTTCAGACAAGAACTTGCCCACAGTGACGGTTTATAACCACATCGATGTTCAGCCTGCTTCGAAAGAAACCGAGCCTTGGGATACTGAACCCTTCGTCATGACGCAAAAGGGCGATAGTTATTTTGGCCGAGGTACTACAGACGATAAGGGGCCCGCTCTTTCAGCTCTCTTCGGCGCCCGAGCCGCGCTCGAAGCTAATGTTCCGGTCAACATACGTTTCCTTTGGGAGTTTGAAGAAGAGATTGGGTCGCCGAACTTTGAAAAAATTATCTCAAGAGCCGCGCCGGATCTTCGTACTGACTCCGTCGTTGTCTCCGACACTGTTTGGGTGTCGCGCAACAGGCCGGCAAGTTCTGCGGGCCTGCGTGGGCTGATGGGATTCTTGCTCACGCTGGAAACCGGAACTACCGATACGCATTCGGGGGAAACCGGCGGAGCATCCCGCAACCCGATCACCGAGCTGATGCAACTCGTCTGCGATCTGTATGACGTGAAGACAGGCAAGATCAAGGTAAAGGGTTTCTACGACGATGTGATACCCCCGGCCAAAAGTGAGTTGAATGACTGGGCAAATTCCGGATTCACCGTTAGCGGCTTTAAGAAAGCACATCGCTTGAAAAAACTACGCTCTGAAGATCCCCTCGAAGTAATGAAACGTATCTGGGGAATGCCGACGCTGGAGATTCACGGTGTTGTTGGCGGCTATCAAGGCCCGGGTTTGAAATCAATCATTCCTCCGCGGGCCGAAGTGAAGGCCTCCTGCCGGCTGGTGCCGACTCAGGATCCCGCGAAGATCAAAAAGCTAATAACGGCAGCCGTTAAGGAGAGAAATCCGGATGTGAAAATCCAGTTTGAGTCAGCAGCACCAGCCTTTCGCACCGTATTGGAAGGACCTTTACCGTTGGCTCTGAAGCGCGCCATCAAGTTTGCTTTTAATCGGGAGGCTGTATTTGTGCGCGATGGAGGGACGATTGGGGCGATGACCAGTATAGAAAAAGTGTTGAAGTGTCCGGTGTTGTTTCTTGGTCTGTCCTTACCGGAGCATGGCTACCACGCGCCAAATGAGAATTTCGACTGGCAACAGGCTTCGGGGGGCATGGTGGCGTTCGCGAAATACTTTGAGGAGATTGCCAACCTGCCGCGCTAACCGGACCAAGCTCTGAACAAGTAAGTTGTCCGATATTCTTTTAGCTTGGCGTTCTGTGCGGAGACGATTTCTGCGAGAGTCAGCGACAGGCTAAAGCATATCGGACACTTCTGTAGATGCTCAAATCACACATGCCAACCGCTCTTCATTTAGCGCGACAAATCCAAGCCCCTCGTAAAAGCGTCGAGCCTCCGGATTTTCGAGGTGCACCGCCACGTCTATTCTGGTAACGAACTCTTTTCGTAGTTGCTGCTTTAATTCTTCCAAAAGTCTCGAACCAATACCCTTGCCGCGCCTGTCCTTCTTTACTGATACATCATCCAGCTTGGCTACAACAGAACCCATCGAAGTCGATACCGCATAGCAAACTATGCAGATGGCTGCCACCCCCTGGTCGTCATAAGCCAGCCAGACAAATCCCAGTTCGGGCCGCTCAAGAAAAAGATCCAGGGCGTTGTTGAGTCCCTGCAGACCTCGGTCGCCATAAGCCTCGCGACTGGCGAGGTAGTGTTCGTCTTCACGGAGAAACGTGCTCAGCATGCGGAATGCGTCGGGGACGTCGGGAGCTGTCATTTTGCGGCAGGTGATCATGCCTGGACCTCCTCCTTATAGTGCTAATCATGCCACAGAGTATTTCGAATTTCGAATTCCGGAATCCGATAATTGGTATATAATCCACCGTTCCGCATTCCAGCTAATTCCATCCTAATAAGCGCAGGTTCTGAAAGCTATGAAAAACACAATTCTGTTTGCCGCCGCTCTGATTCTCGTCACAACATTTTCCTCGTTTGGCCGCGAGGCTCGGCTGGTACGCTATCCCGATTACCACAACGGGCGCATTGTGTTCAGCTATCTGGGAGACATCTGGACTGCTGACGAAAGCGGACAAAACGTCCAACGATTGACTGTCAATCGCGCCCGAGATGTTTACGCGCGCTTCTCGCCAGACGGAAGGTGGATTGCCTTTTCAAGCGACCGTAATGGGAACCTCGACGTCTTCATTATTCCCTCTGAAGGTGGTCCTGCGAAACAGTTGACTTCTCACTCCGCCGACGACACGGTGCTCGGCTGGTCTGCTGACGGACGCGCCGTGCTCTTCTCCAGCAATCGCGGTGAAGACTTTATGCCGCAGCTTTATCTCGTCAGCACTGAAGGAGGCATGCCGTGGAAAGCCGGAACGGACATGGGTGTCCAGGCTTCTTATTCGCCTGACGGCAAGCGACTGGCTTACAACCAGAAGGCTCAGGTCTACTGGCGCAAATACTACCGCGGAGCTTATCAGAGCGACATTATGGTGATGGACGTGGCCGCGAAACGCTTTACCCAGCTCACTGATTTCGATGGCCTCGACTCCTGGCCGATGTGGGGTCATGACGGTTTCATCTATTTTGTCAGCGACCGCGATGGCAACGGCCTCACAAACATCTGGCGTGTTTCTGAAAACGGAGGAAAGGCTGAACGAATCACCGCATTTAAGACGGGCGACGTGCGCTGGCCATCTATCAGCGGCGATGGTCGCGCGATTGTTTTTGAGCATGACTTCGGCATCTGGAAACTGGACGTGAACAGCAGGAAAGCCAGTCCTATCACGTTGAATATCGCTGCTGAAACCGAAGACAACCTGGTAGAGATGCAGTCGTTCAGTTCGCAAGCTGATGATTATGACCTTGCCCCGTCTGCACGGCGCATCGCATTTTCAATTCACGGCGAAATTTTTACCGCACCGGTTGAAGAAGGAGATATCAAAGAGATTACCGAAGGCGCCGCTCGCGATCGTTCGGTCAGCTATTCGCCGGACGGCAAATGGCTTGCCTACATTTCCGATCAAAGCGGACGGGAAGAGATTTACTTAGCGGCCACTGATGGTTCGGGTGCAGCGCAGCAACTCACGAATATCGACGCACTGAAACTTTCCTACAACTGGTCGCCCGACTCAAAAGAGATTGCGTTTACTTCTTCAGACGACAAACTCCGCAAGCTTGCTGTCGCTACGAAGGAGGTAACAGTGATTGATTTCTCGCGCTACGGCAACGTTGGCGCGCCCATTTGGTCACCTGACGGGAAATGGATCGCTTATTCAAAGTTGGATGCTTCACGCACTTCGGATGTTTACCTGATTGCGTCGTCTGGACAGGAAAAGGATCCGCACAAAGTTACATTCGACTCCAACAACGACAACAATCCCAGGTTTGCTCCTGATGGACGTAAGCTTTTCTTCCAGCGTGTGGAGGCTTCGGGTGGAAACACTCCAAACTCGGTCCAGATATATTCCGTCGGACTCGAACACCTAGACCGCGATCCGGACGATGCGGAGGAACGTGACGCCGAAGCCCAGGCCGTG
>WNFY01001402.1_pt1 | contig 23421 bp, 15 predicted proteins | sample 5400091 | NCBI WGS metagenome assembly WNFY01 (sample SAMN13153364, study PRJNA577476) | soil metagenome | isolation source: 60 cm soil or saprolite under grassland replicate 1 | place: USA:California | collected 2016-06-15 | reverse complement strand
CAGGCAACCTACGGCGCGGTTCGGAGGGGCGGAATCCAACTTGGCAAGTACCTATCTAGTTTCATTCCGCCCCTCCGAACCGCGCATGGTAGTTGTTAGGTTCCGGTCTATAAACATCTCACTCCTCCGGAGTGAAGAATCCTACCTCGCTGGTTATGAAGGTCCTGATTAACCCGCTGGTCTCACCGTCTTCGCAAACGCTTTCGTACCCAGGGTATTTAGCACCTCACTCTTTCGGAGCCAGCCCCGACGCGCAATACCCACGCCGTATTTCACGTTATTCAACGCCCCGGTCGAGTGCGCATCAACTGAAATCACAAACTTTATCTTGCGCTTCCGGGCCTCGCGAACCAGTCGTGGTTCCATGTCCAATCGAAAGGGATCACCGTTTATCTCGATCGCCGCGCGGGATTCGGCAATCACATCCAGCACTCGTTCTATATCGCATTCGAACGGCGGTCGCCTTTGGATCAATCTTCCCAACGCATGGCCCCAGATCTTAAAGACGGGCTGACGCATCGCAGTGATAATTCGCTTTGTCATTTTTTCCGAATCCATCTTATAACGCGAATGAATGCTGGCAACGATCACGTCAAGCTTTTCGAGGATAAGGTCGGGATAGTCGAGTGAGCCGTCCGCCACGATGTCAGATTCCGTGCCCTTGAGAATCTTCACTTTCACTCTTTGCTGTACTTCGTCAATCTCTTCCCATTGCCGTTTGAGACGATCGACGGTAACCCCACCGGCGTAGAAGGCCGTGGGTGAATGATCGGTAATAGTCAGGTAGTTCATCCCCATCGCATCCGCGGCTAAGGCCATCTCTTCTATGGTGTGCTTACCGTCTGAGTAGGTTGTGTGGCAATGAACCATTCCCTGGATGTCCTCGATGGTGACAAGATCTTTGGGCAACTTACCTTTGAGAGCGGCTTCAATTTCCCCGGTATCTTCGCGCAACTCCGGCGGGATGTATTGCATGCCCAACCGCCGATAGATATCTTCTTCCGAAAAGTCTCCTTTGCCCGTTTCTCGGAACGCAGTCGGATTCTTGAAATCCAGTCTTGGTTTCTTTCCGGCCGCAACCTCATGGAGTTTGTGCAGATGCGCGTCAGCTCCTGTTTCACGCCAGAGCGTGTATGCATATTGGGGCGGCTTAACTACAGTGAGAGTGATCATGGCACCTTCGCTAAGAACCACAGTGCATCCTTCCGTACTGGTTTCTTCAACTTGAACGATTAAGGGAAAGCGAAGAAAGTGTTCGAGTAGGGCCGAGGGCTCCTTCGCGCCGGCGACGATCCGGATCGTGCCGACGGTTTCCTGCCAGCGCCGGATCGATCCGGCGAGGCCCACCTCGGCCAAGCCGCGTGTAGTCTGCAAATAATTTATTACCTGCGTGCCAATTCGCCGAGCGTGATGAATGTGTAGCCGCTCATTCCCACGCTTGCGCGTCTCGGCCAACGACTCAAGAAGTTTCTCTTCGCTCTTTGGACCAAACCCTTTTACCTTTCGAACGCGCCCCGCCTCGGCGGCCGTTTTGAGTTCGGAGGTCGAGGTTACTCCCAGGGCCTGGTGCAGCGCCTTAATCTTGCCAATGCTGAGGCCGGGTACTCGCGAGAGTTCGATGACGCCAGGCGGGAATTCTTCCTTCAACTTATTCAAAACTGAAGAGGACCCAGTGAAGTAGAGTTGCTTGATTTGGGATGCGAGGGCCTCACCAATCCCGCGTCGTGACGTCAGCCGATCCTGCTCGACAAGTTCACTGAGATCTTCCGTCAGGCCGGCGATGACTCTCGCGCCGGTCTGATAGGCCCGTGCCTTGAATCGATCTGTTCCGCCCTTGAGCTCAAGTAGGGCGGCGATCTCCTGCAGGGCTGCGGCGATAGCGAATTGATCAAGAGTTCTCTTCATTGAATGATGGAGATAACAAAATAGTTTTGCATTTTGGTTTCATGCCTGTTAAGTCGTTCGAGAATGCCTCCTCGGGAATGGATCGGCCGCCGCCGTCCTTCTATAATTCAGCCTCTTCAAAAAATTATCTTGGGGTATCAATTTTTATGGCAATCGCTTCTGTAAATCCGGCAACGGGCGAAACAATAAAAACATTTGAGCCGCTGAGCTCACAACAGCTCGATGTGAAATTACAGCTGGCGGCAGATACTTTTCGTGATTATCGCCGCACGTCGTTTACCGAGCGCGAGAAGAAGATAGTTCGTGCAGCCGACATCCTCGAGACGGATAAGCAGCAATTTGCGCGCGTTATGACGACGGAAATGGGCAAGCCAATTAAATCAGCCGTTCAGGAAGTCGAAAAGTGCGCCTCGGCTTGCCGTTACTATGCGGAACACGCAAAGGACCACCTTGCTGACCAGATCATCCAAACAAATGCTGCTAAGAGCTACGTCCATTTCCAGCCACTTGGTCCAGTGCTGGCGGTGATGCCCTGGAACTTTCCCTTCTGGCAAGTCTTCCGTTTTGCCGCGCCCGCGTTGATGGCGGGCAACGTCGGCTTGCTCAAACACGCGTCAAATGTGCCGCAGTGTTCATTGGCTATTGAGGATATCTTTCGCCGTGCGGGTTTTCCGAATGGCGCATTTCAGGCATTGCTTATCGGCTCAGATGCCGTTCAGCAGATACTCGAAGACAGACGGGTCGTGGCAGCTACACTAACGGGTAGCGAGTCGGCCGGACGCAGTGTCGCGAGTATCGCCGGCAAACATATCAAGAAGACGGTGCTCGAACTTGGTGGGAGCGATCCATTCATTGTCATGCCTTCGGCAAATCTCGATGACGCTGCAACTACAGCAGTCAAAGCGCGCACGATAAACAACGGTCAATCGTGTATTGCGGCCAAGCGCTTCATTGTGGCCACTGAAGTGTACGACGAGTTTGCGGAACGTTTTGTTGCCGGAATGAGAGCTTTGCGAGTAGGCGACCCGATGCAGGAGGATACTGAGATCGGCCCACTGGCAACGCCACAAATTCTGAAGGACCTGGAAGAGCAAGTGAACAAGTCTGTTGCAGCGGGAGCAGTGATCTTGACTGGGGGGAAACGCCTAAGTCAACGCGGCAACTTCTACGAACCAACTGTCCTGGCTAATATTTCTCACCAAGCCCCCGCGTATTGCGAGGAACTGTTTGGGCCAGTAGGGTTGTTATTCCGCGTAGATACGATTCACGAGGCAATCCAAATCGCAAATGACACTGACTTCGGGTTAGGAGCTGCGGCTTGGTCTAATAGCGAAAGCGAAATTGGGCGCTGTGTTGATGAAATTGAATCCGGTCTTGTATTCATTAACGGAATTGTCGCTTCCGATCCGCGTTTGCCTTTCGGTGGCGTCAAACATTCAGGTTATGGTCGAGAGTTGGGTGAGTTTGGTATACGTGAATTCGTAAATATCAAGACAGTGTGGATTGCATAATTGGTGAAGTGCTCCCAGGCTGCCAAGTCAGTTCGCCCTCACGATCTCACATGCCGAGTCCGGTGCACAATACTCCTTTAGTGACGATTTTGACACATATCCACAACGGGGTTTACATCATTCCGCACGGCAGGTATAAAATAACGACGGCAAAACACATCAGACTTCAGGGGTTTGCCCTCCCCCAAAATTCTATCAATTCTCCCCCGGTTTGCTTATTGCGGTTATGACCGTAATTCGCAGTACCCTACTCTCCCTGCCCCTTTTTCGATCAGATAAATGGCGAGTCAATCGCTAAGTTTGTTGCTCATAAATCTTCAAGAAAGTCGGAAGGATCTTAATGGCAACTCAAACCCACTCAACTGATTCCTTGAATACGAGGCTACTGCTGAAAACCCTCGTCGCCTTTAAGAAGGGCGACTTTTCGGTCCGATTGCCGGGGGAATGGACCGGCGAAGCCGGCAAGATCGCCGATATCTTAAACGATATCATCGCCCTCAATGAAAACACGGCTAAAGAACTCGAGCGCGTTAGCCGGGTAGTTGGAAAAGAGGGAAAGATAATGCATCGCGCCTCCGTGCCGAGCGCTGAGGGTTCGTGGCTCAAACTCGTCGAGTCGACCAATCTGCTTATAGATGATCTGGCGCGACCAACCAGCGAAATGGCGCGCGTGATCGGGGCAGTAGCCAACGGTGATTTATCCGAGCGCATGACGCTCGAGGTCGATGGCCGACCGCTGAAGGGTGAATTTCTGCGAACGGTAAAGACAGTCAACTCGATGGTCGACCAACTCGGTTCTTTCGCTTCGGAAGTGACGCGGGTGGTCCGCGAAGTAGGTACCGAAGGAAAGCTCGGTGGTGAAGCCAAAGTTAAAGGTGTGGCCGGCACCTGGAAGGACCTGACTGATAGCGTAAATTCAATGGCCAGTAACCTGACGAGTCAAGTGCGTAACATCGCCGAAGTCACTACCGCCGTCGCTAACGGCGACCTCTCGAAGAAGATCACCGTGGACGTGAAGGGTGAGATTCTCGAATTGAAGAACACCATCAACACGATGGTGGACCAGTTGAACTCGTTCGCCTCGGAAGTGACGCGGGTGGCGCGGGAAGTGGGTACTGAAGGAAAGCTCGGTGGCCAGGCAGATGTGCGGGGCGTGGCTGGAACCTGGAAAGACCTGACTGATAACGTGAATTTCATGGCCGGTAATCTTACCGGCCAGGTGCGCAACATCGCGGAAGTTACTACCGCGGTGGCCAACGGCGACCTCTCAAAGAAAATCACGGTAGACGTGAAGGGTGAGATTCTCGAATTGAAGAACACCATCAACACGATGGTGGACCAGTTGAACTCGTTCGCTTCGGAAGTGACCCGCGTGGCCCGCGAAGTGGGTGCCGAAGGAAAACTCGGCGGGCAAGCGGATGTACGTGGTGTAGCCGGAACCTGGAAAGACCTTACCGATAACGTAAACTCGATGGCCAGCAACCTTACTGATCAGGTCCGAGGCATTGCTCGCGTGGTTACCGCGGTCGCAAATGGCGACCTGGAACGCAAACTGACAGTCGAGGCGAAAGGCGAAATTGCCAAACTGGCGGACACTATTAACAACATGACCGACACGCTGGCTACCTTCGCCGCTCAGGTGACGTCAGTGGCCCGTGAGGTAGGTGTTGAAGGGAAGCTCGGTGGCCAGGCAAACGTTCCTGGGGCAGCCGGCACATGGCGCGATTTGACAGAAAACGTAAACGGGCTTGCCGCAAACCTCACCACGCAGGTACGCGCTATCGCCGAAGTTTCAACGGCGGTGACAAAGGGTGACCTGACACGCTCGATTACGGTCGAAGCGCAAGGTGAAGTCGCGGCGCTGAAAGACAACATCAACGAGATGATTCTCAATCTCAAAGATACGACACAGAAGAATATGGAACAGGATTGGCTCAAAACCAATCTCGCTCGCTTCACGCGAATGCTCCAGGGCCAGCGCGATATGACTACGGTGGCGCAGATGGTTCTTTCCGAACTGGCGCCTCTGGTTGATGCCCAACAAGGGGTCTTTTATGTAAACAACAGCAGCAATGGCGATAGTGTCATGCGGCTTCTGGGTGGGTACGCTTACAAGAAACGTAAAAATCTTGCCAATGAGTTCAGGCCAGGGGAAGGGCTTGTCGGGCAATGCACGCTGGAACGCCAAAGAATCCTCGTTACAAACGTTCCTGACAATTACGTCCACATCGGCTCAGGACTTGGCGAGGCGCCACCGCGCAACATCGTGGTTCTTCCCGTGTTGTTCGAAGGAGATGTAAAAGCAGTAATTGAACTCTCGACATTTAATACTTTCAGCCACACCCACCTCGCCTTCCTCGATCAGCTGACGGAGAGTATCGGAATCGTGCTGAATACGATCGCGGCGAACACTCGTACAGAGGACTTGCTGCAACAATCGCAGTCGCTCGCTGCTGAACTGCAGAGTCAGCAGGACGAATTGAAGAAGACCAATGAACAACTGGAGCAGCAGGCGGAGTCGCTGCGTGAGTCGGAAGAACTGCTAAAGAGCCAACAGGAAGAGCTGCAACAAACCAACGAAGAGTTGCAGGAGAAAGCGTCACTGTTGGCGCGACAGAAGGCTGAAGTCGAGGCTAAGAACCGCGAAGTTGAAGAAGCCCGCTACGAGATGGAAGAAAAGGCAGAGCAGCTGGCACTGACTTCGAGATATAAGTCAGAGTTTCTCGCAAACATGTCGCACGAACTGCGCACACCACTCAACAGTATGCTCATCCTGTCGCGGCAGTTGGCAGAGAACCGCGAGGACAATCTCACCGACAAACAGATCCAGTTTGCTGAAACAATTCATTCCTCAGGTTCCGACCTGCTTTCGCTAATCAACGACATTCTTGACCTGTCGAAGATCGAATCTGGAATGATGGGAATCGATGTTTCCGAAATTTCGATTGCTGACATCACGAACCAGGTAGAACGGAACTTCCATCAAGTGGCCCAGGACAAAAATCTCGAGTTCTCGATCGAACTTGCAGAGCAACTCGAGAGCACTATACAGACTGACGACAAACGTTTGCAGCAGATACTTGTGAATCTGCTGTCGAATGCGTTTAAGTTTACCGAAGAAGGAACGATCGTGTTTCGCATCGAGCCAACACGACCGGGAGAACTCTACCATCTCGAATCGCTTAACCGTGCCAGCGAAGTGATAGCTTTCTCAGTCATCGACACGGGCATTGGTATCCCCTCAGATAAGCAGCGGATTATATTTGAAGCGTTTCAACAGGCCGACGGAACTACCAATCGCAAATACGGGGGCACCGGTTTGGGCCTATCGATAAGCCGCGAAATTGCCAGGCTGCTCGGCGGGGAGATTAGAGTGGTCAGTACCCCCGGCGAGGGCAGTACCTTTACCCTCTATTTGCCACGCGTGTACATGCCCATCACATCGTCCCAGGGTCAGACCAAACAAAAGGAACTGCAGCAACCAGGCGGCGACTGGGCACTGATCGATTCTTTGGACAACGAACCATTACTTTCGAGTGAATCCGCTGTGATTCAGGATGACCGAGACGACATTCAGGAGGGCGATCGAGTCGTTCTAATAGTTGAAGACGACGTCAGCTTTGCCGGCATCCTTCTCGACCTGGCGCGCGAGAAAGGCTTTAAAGCTTTGGTAGCGACGACAGGCTCGATGGCACTTGCTCTGGCTCGGAAGTATAAGCCGTCTGCAATTACGCTCGACATTCGTCTGCCGGATCGCGATGGTTGGACTGTACTTGATCGTTTAAAGCACGATGCCCAAACAAGCTATATTCCGGTGCACATCATTACCGTCGAAGAACAACGTCAGCGCGCACTGCAACAGGGTGCCTTTACGCACCTGCAAAAGCCTGTGAGTCATGAAGACCTGACGACAGCGTTCGAAAACATCGCTGATTTCGCTGAGCGCCGCGTGAGGAAACTGCTGGTAGTCGAGGACGACGATGTCCAGCGGATGAGCGTCGTTGAGCTGATTGGCAACGGGGATGTGCATACGACCGCGGTAGCCACCGGTAGCGAAGCACTAAACGCCCTCAAAGACGAAAGATTTGATTGTATGGTGCTTGACCTCAGACTTCCGGACATGACCGGATTCGAGCTAATCGAGAAACTGCAATCCGAGTTGGGCAGATATGACCTCCCGATCATTATCTACACCGGCAAGGAATTGACTCACAAAGAAGAAATCCATCTCAAGAAAGTAGCGGATGCGATTATCGTTAAGGAAGCTAGTTCACCGGAAAGGCTGCTGGCGGAAACGGCGTTGTTCCTGCATCGCGTCGAGGCCAATTTGCCCGAGCCGAAGCGGCGCATGCTCGAGGAGATTCACCGAACGGATCCGGTGTTGGCCGGACGAAAAGTGCTGATCGTGGACGACGACGTACGGAACATCTTCGCGTTAACTAGTGTGCTTGAATCTCACCACATGGAGGTTGTGCATGCGGAAAACGGACACGAAGGAATTGAACTGCTGAAATCCACGCCGGGAATCGATGCAGTGCTCATGGACATCATGATGCCCGAAATGGACGGCTATGAAGCAATCGCCGCAATTCGCGAAATGGGGCAGTTCAAACAGCTTCCGATAATCGCTCTCACGGCGAAAGCCATGAAAGCCGATCGCGATCGTTGCCTGGACGTTGGCGCATCCGACTACATTTCCAAACCGTTGGATGTAGACCAACTGCTATCGCTACTGCGAGTTTGGCTCTATCGGCAGGACGAGAATGAATAAATTGTCAACGGAAAAGAGCCTGCTGGAGGAAATCGAAATCGGCTTATTGCTCGAGGGCGTCTATCGCGCCTACGGATTTGATTTTCGAGAATATTCGCGCGCGTCAATAAGGCGGCGGATCCTGGAATTGATGCAGGCGGAAAAACTCGAGACCATTTCATCCTTTCAGGACAGACTCTTGCATGACTCGGAATGTGTGAAAAGATTCTTGTTGGGTCTTTCAGTACACGCGACGGCCATGTTTCGAGATCCGAGCTTTTATAGAACCTTCCGTACCAGCGTGGTGCCGCTGCTAAAGACTTATCCGACGGTACAGATTTGGGTTGCCGGTTGCTCCACGGGCGAAGAAGTATACTCGCTGGCAATCCTGCTTCGAGAGGAGGGTCTCTTTGAGCGATGCCGGATCTACGCAACCGACATTAGCTCGGCGGTACTAAAAAAGGCGAAAGATGGAATCTTTCCGCTTTCTTCCATGCGGGAATACACAAACAATTATCATCTTGGGGGCGGCGTACACGAATTTTCCGATTACTATACCGCCCGCTACGACAGCGTCCTCTTTAGTTCCGTTCTGAATAAAAACGTCGTCTTCTCTGAACACAATCTGGCGACGGACGGGTCTTTCAACGAGTTTCAGGTGATTCTCTGCCGCAATGTCATGATCTATTTCAATAAGCATCTTCAAGAGCGCGTTCACAATTTGCTCTACAACAGTCTGACTATGTTTGGTGTTTTTGGTCTGGGTAACAAGGAATCATTGAAGTTCACGCCCCGAGAGGCGTCGTATGAACACCTGAACAATACAGACAAGCTTTACCGAAAGGTGAGGTAGTGGCATTTGAGATCGTAGTTGTCGGGGCCTCAACCGGAGGGCTAAAGGCCCTGCAACTGTTGCTTTCTGAACTATCACCGGAGTTTTCCTTGCCAATAGTTATCGTCCAACATCGGGGAAAGGATTCAGACTCGGGTCTCTGCGAATTTCTGGCGCGATACAGCAGACTACCTCTCACAGAACCGAACGATAAAGAGTCAATTGTTGATGGTCATGTTTATCTCGCTCCCTACGACTATCATTTGCTTATAGAAGAAAAGAGTTTCGCCCTATCTACTGATCCCCCCGTAGCCTTCGCTCGGCCGTCAATCGATCTCCTTTTCGAGTCGGCCGCAGATGAATATGGCGACCGTGCCATTGGGATGATCTTGACCGGCGCGAACAGCGATGGCGCCCGAGGCCTGGCAAAAATTAAGTCGCGCGGTGGAATGGCCCTTGTGGAGGATCCAGAGGAAGCCACCTTCCCAGAGATGCCACGGTCGGCGATCAACAGCAGCAACGTGGATTGGATTTTGCCCTTGCGTCGAATGCCTCCATTATTGGAACAACTGCGCAACCCAACGGCCAAACAACATGCCAACTGAAGAACCAATCAATATCTTGATGGTCGACGACAGTCCGCCAAACTTATTGGCGCTGGAATCGATTCTTCGTGCTCCGGATCGCAATCTGATACGCGCCAGTTCCGGCGACGAGGCCCTCCGGTTCCTGCTTCATAATGATGTCGCTGTAATCCTGATGGACGTCTTCATGCCGGGCATGGACGGATTGGAAACGGCAGAGTTAGTCAGAGGTCGTGATAAATCTCGTGACATCCCAATCATCTTTCTGACAGCCGATAGCAGCGGGGGACGCCTTCTAAACAGAGGTTATTCGCTTGGAGCAGTTGACTACATAGTGAAACCGGTCGACCCGGACATTTTGCGATCAAAGGTGGCTGTTTTTGTTGAGTTATTCAAGAAAACGCAGGAGGTTAAGCGACAGGCACAATTACTTCGGGAAAAGAATCTGGAGTTGGAGAATACCAATCTCGCGCGGCTAAAGATGCTTATTGATCTCGGTCAGGAATTATCAACTGAACACGATCCGACGCGAGTGCTGCAAAAGTTTTGCGTGTCCGGTAGAAAAATTGTAATGGCGGAAACGGCGGCGGCGGGTCTTATCGACGGTCGAGGGAAAATACTCACCTACTATTGCGCTTCAGGTGAGAACGGCAAGCCGGACAATGCGATTCCACTCACTGCACAAAAAGCCTTGAAGCGATTGATCTCTGAACGTCGCCCCCTTCGATTAACTGAAACTGATGCGCCCCTTTGCGACACAACAGCCCCAGACGAAGTGCATTCCTTTTTAGGAGCACCTATTTTTTCAGGCGCGAGCGTCTCAGGGTGGGTGTGTCTGCTCAACAAGCTCAATGCCAATGATTTCAGCGAAGCTGACGAACGGCTGGCCTCAACACTGGCGACTCAACTGGCAATTTCCTACGAAAACGCTCGGCTTTACACGGAGGCGCAAAATCATGCCACTGAATTGCGTGCGGAAGTTGCGGAACGTAAACAGGCCGAGGAAGAACGAGCTCAACTCTTAATTCGCGAGCAAGTCGCACGCGCTGAGGCCGAGCGCGCTAATCGCGCTAAGGACCAGTTTCTGGCAACACTCTCACATGAGTTACGAACACCGCTGTCAGCAATTCTTGGCTGGAGTCAGCTGGTGCGCACAGGAAAGCTTGAAGAGACCCAGATGGCCCGCGCGTTTGAAACGATCGAACGAAACGCTCGCTCACAATCACAATTAATCGACGACTTGCTCGACGTCTCGCGCATTATCACCGGCAAACTTCAGATCGAACTGCGAGCGGTTGACCTGTCGAAGGTCATCGAAGCCGCAATGGATTCCGTTCGCCCGGCCTACGAGACAAAAGGTATCGGCTTCGAGGTGATTGGAGATTTAGGCACGTGTCCGGTGCGCGGCGATGCTAATCGCTTGCAACAGATCTTTTGGAATCTTTTCAACAACGCCGTAAAGTTCACCCCGGCCGACGGCAAAGTGAGCGTCAAAGTAAAACGGCGCGACTCGCGGATACAAGTTTCCATAACTGATACCGGCATCGGTATCGACTCGAAGTTTGTACCATTCATCTTCGAACGATTTCGTCAGGCTGACGGCTCGACCACCAGGGCCCACGGAGGACTGGGACTGGGCCTGGCGATTGTCCGACATTTAGTAGAGTTGCACAACGGAGATATTAAGGCCGAAAGCGGGGGTCAAGGCGAAGGCTCAACTTTCACAGTGAATCTCCCGCTCGCTATTGCTGCCGCAAGTGGTCCGGGAGACTCGATGCTTTCGGACACCGACGGGCAGTATTTCACCGCCGACTATTCGAAGATGCTTGAGGGGATGAGAATTCTAGTCGTAGATGACGAAGCTGATTCGCGAGACTTGTTAACCGCTGTTTTGACCCGTTGCGGCAGTGAGGTGAAATGTACCGAATCGGCAGCTGAGGCGATTGAGACATTCAAGGTCTGGAATCCTGATGTGATATTGAGCGATATCGGCATGCCGGTCGAAGACGGATACAATCTGATAAAGAGATTGAGAAAGCTCCGAACAAAGCGAGCGAAGAAGATTCCGGTCGTAGCGCTTACCGCTTACGCCACGAGTGAAGATCGAGCTCGCGCGCTTTCGTCAGGATTCCGGATCCACCTCGCGAAGCCGATCGAGCCCAGGTCACTGGTGAAGTCGATCGCTGAGGCTGCCGGACGCGACACTTGATCACCAGGTGCTTCCAACAAAATCACATCAAGTAAAATAACAAGTCACAAGAGATAAAGTCCGCGGCGAAGTAGCGGGTACGTCGTAAGTAACAAGACGGCCCAAATATTTTTTTGAGAGGTAAGAGACTTCGCCTGGCATTCTCTCATTTACACCGCGGCTAAAACGTATGTGTGAAAGACTCCGATTGCAGCGTCATGAGGTCATCAGTACCGTCACGCGGTAGCGTCGGGTCAATGATCCACTACGAGTCGTGATGCGCATCTTTGACCCGACGCTACCGCGTGACGGTACTGATGACCTCATGACACTGTGGCTCCGGGTGGCGTAAGAGCACAACCAGTGCGGTAGAGTATGAGTATGGAAAATTTTGAAAAGTTAGGTGCTTTCTATCTGGGAAAGCCTTACGACCTGAAAACAAGGGCAGCAAAGCCTGGAATATTGCTTTACGACTCGGCCGATTTGGTTACTCATGCCGTCTGCGTAGGTATGACGGGAAGTGGCAAAACCGGACTGTGTATTGCTCTACTCGAAGAAGCCGCAATAGATGGGATTCCCGCTATTGTGATCGATCCCAAAGGCGATCTTGCGAATCTGCTGCTAACATTCCCCGACTTGCGTCCTGGGGATTTCGCGCCCTGGGTCAACGAAGAGGATGCCCAAACGAAAGGATTGACGGTCGACCAATATGCCGCACAGCAAGCTGAGCTCTGGCGCAAGGGTTTGGCCGATTGGGGGCAGGACGGCGCCCGAATTGCAAACCTCAAAGCTGCTGCAGATTTTTCCATTTACACTCCAGGCAGCAATGCCGGCATTCCGGTGTCGATCTTGAAGTCGTTTGCCGCGCCTGCTCCGGCGATCCGTGACGACAGTGAGTTGATGACTGATCTTGTCAATACCACGGCCACTAGTCTTCTCGGTCTCCTCGGGATTGATGCGGATCCCATCAAGAGCCGCGAGCACATTCTGATTTCAACAATCCTGAATCGTGAATGGTCCGAAGGAAAGCATCTTGATATCGCGGCACTAATTCAACAGATTCAGAATCCTGCGATAAGCAGGATCGGGGTGATGGATCTCGAAACTTTCTTCCCATCGAAGGAACGTTTCGAACTGGCCATGGGTCTAAATAATCTTCTGGCAGCGCCCGCGTTTAGTAGTTGGATGGAGGGCGAGGCGCTGGACGTGCAGAACCTGTTACATACGACCGCGGGCAAACCACGCGTCGCAATCTTTTCGATTGCCCACCTCAATGACAGTCAACGAATGTTCTTCGTTTCTCTGCTGTTAAACCAAACGCTCGGTTGGATGAGAACGCAATCAGGTACGACCAGTCTTCGAGCCATTCTCTACATGGATGAAATCTTCGGTTACTTCCCGCCGGTAGCCAACCCGCCATCGAAGTTGCCGTTGTTGACTCTTTTGAAACAAGGCCGGGCTTTTGGCCTGGGCGTAGTTCTGTCGACACAGAACCCCGTCGACCTCGATTACAAAGGTCTCGCGAATATGGGCACGTGGTTCATCGGTCGCTTACAAACGGAACGTGATAAGGCGCGAGTACTGGAGGGATTGGAGGGAATCGCCGCTGGTAGCGGACGGAAGTTTGATCGGCAGGAGATGCAACAAGTGCTTGCTGGACTCAGTAACCGCGTGTTCCTCTTGAATAACGTTCACGAGGACGGCACGGAAGTCTTTCAAACTCGCTGGGCGATGTCGTACCTTCGCGGACCGCTGACGCGAACTCAGATCAAAACACTGATGGAGGGCCGAAAGAGCTCTGCAGCAGAAGCCCCGACACCATCTACGAGCACGGCAGCGACGACACGCGTTGCAGCTGTCACTCAAACGGCGAATGCCACAAAGAATAAGGCTCCCGATGCTCAGCCAGCGGTATTGCCGCCAGAGATAAGGCAATATTTTGTCCCGCTTCGTGGTGATGCGCCGAAGGATGCCGCTTTGACATATCACCCAATGGTTTTAGGAGTGGCAGAAGTGCGCTACAGCAATAAGAAGTCTCTCGATATGACGCAGCACCTAACAGTGGTTACTCCAATTAGTGATGGTCCAGTAGCGGTCGATTGGAACCAGGCGGGACAAGCCGATCTGGCTATTGAAGATTTGGAGCAGTCACCGGAAGAGAGTGCGCAGTTTGCCGAACTCGCAACCGTTGCTGCGAAAACGAAGAGCTACGACACCTGGCGCAAAGACTTTGCCGGTTGGATCTACCGCAATCAGCGGGTCGAACTGCTTCAAAGCCCCACCCTCGAGATCGCCTCGAACCCGGGTGAGTCGGAAAGAGATTTTCGCGTCCGTTTGCAGCAACTCGCGCGTGAACAGCGCGATCAGGCAGTCGAAAAGCTTCGTCAGCGCTACGCCCCAAAGTTTGCCGCGCTGGAAGAGAAACGTCGACGTGCTGAACAAACCGTGGCTCGCGAAGCTGAGCAGTCAAAAACCCAAAAGGTCCAGACTGCAATCTCGTTCGGGGCCACTTTGCTGTCTTCATTCATAGGACGCAAGACGGTAAGTCTGGGAACTCTCGGCCGCGCCACAACTACCGCCCGCGGGGTGAGCCGATCAATGAAGGAAGCGCAGGACGTGACTCGCGCTCAGGAAACGCTGGAAGCAGTTTCGCAGCAGGTCGCAGACCTCGACGCGCAGTTCAAGGACGAAACTGCATCGTTAGAAAAGGCAGCGGATCCCCAAACCGAGCAGTTTGATAAAGTAAGCCTGAAACCCGTCAAGGCGAACATTGCAGTCACGCTGGTGACACTTGCATGGGTTCCTTACTGGAGCGATGAGCAGGGACACGTAAGCCCTGCGTGGCAGTAAGCTCGCAATGAAACGCATTTAGAATCGCGCACGTATAAAGTTGGACGCGGAAGCGGGTAATAATTAAGTGTGGGATTACTATTGCCGCGGGAACAACCTTGAACCGCTACGAAATCCGGTCGCTGATTGGCGCGGGAGGAATGGGCGAAGTGTATCTCGCCCAAGACACCCAATTGCGCCGACCGGTGGCCCTGAAGTTGGGTCCTGATCGTCGAGACGAGGTATATCCACCCGATGAAAATAGCTCTCAAGTACGGCCTACTGATCACGTTAGTGGTTGTGGCCTGGGTCGTCGTTGTGCGCCTTGTCTTGAACGTAGGTTCGGACTCGAAACTCACTCTTGCGGCTCCCCTGCTATTCAATCTAACAGCTTTTTTCTCAATCTACTTCGGCATTCGCGAGCGGAAACGTGAGATAGGCGATCGGTTTACTTTTAAAGATGGGCTGAAGATCGGAGCTGCGATTTCCTTCGTGTACGCTACGTCTGCCTGCCTCTTCTTCCTTGTTCAGTATCTTATCGCGGGACCTAAGCTCCTGATGAGCGAAGCTGGTCCGCTGCCTCGTCCGATGTGGCAAGTGGCGCTGATGGCATATGCTGGGTTGTTCCTGGGGTCCATGATCTTCGGCCTGATCTACTCGGCTCTTTGTGCCTTTGTCCTCGCCAAACAGCAGCGCGCAAGTTAGCAAATTAGCGGTATAGAAGGCAGAAGGCAGAAGGCAGAAGAAATACGAAAGGCAGTGTAATCGTGTTTCGCTGCCTTACTGTTTTTGGAGTAATAAAGTCTAACTGCACTACTCCTGCCTACTGCTCCTGCCTTCTGCTTTCTGCTTTCTGCCTTCCGCCGCTCCGGGATCTAGGCACTAACACTACCTTGCCGATATTCCGGCGGGCTTCCAGGTACGCGTGAGCATCGCCGGCTTCGTCAAATGTAAAACTCCGATCGACATGAGGACGGATCCACCCTTCTTCCACGCCGCGAATGATATCTCGCATCCAGACTGCTACCTTCTCCGGCTCATGCCACAGATGGCCCAGGTTCAAACCAAATACGCCGCGGTTCTTACTCAGCAATCCGAGCGGATGAAACCTCGGCATCTGGACCGCCGCCTTCAGCAGCTTAAGCTTGCCTGTTGCGCCAGTAGCGGACGCGCTCGATACTCCAAACATTCCCAACCGCCCGGTATGTCTGAGGGCAGCGTAACTCTTTTTCCAATGGGCGCCCCCGATTGGATCGATTACCAACTCTACTCCTCGCCCGTTGGTCAGATTCATAAGAACTGGAAGCCAATCCTGACTGCGATAATCAATCGGATAATCAAGACCACGCTGTTTCAAGAATTCATGCTTGGAAGGGCTAGCGGTGCCATAAGTCACGGCCCCGATCTTCCTGGCGATATCCAGAGCGGCGAGACCGACGCCACCTCCTGCGTTATGAATCAGGACCGCCTCTCCTTCATGTAGGGACCCCATCACGACCAGCAATGTGTAAGCCGTCAGGTAATTAACCGGAATTGCGGCCGCTTGTTCAAAAGTCAAAGAACCCGGCTTCTCAAACATCTGGGTTGCTTTAACTGCGACCAGTTCCGACTGGCCGCCAAAACGCGTCATTGCCACAACCGACTTGCCGGCCAGATCTCGATTCACGTCTTCGCCGATAGCGCCAACTACACCGGCAACTTCGTAACCCATGACGCAGGGCTTTGGTGGTCCATCGGGGTAAAGTCCCTGCCGTGCGAGAATGTCTGCGAAGTTAAGTCCAGCGGCGCGCACGCGAATGATGACTTCGCCTTTGCCCGGCACAGGATCAGGCCTTTCCTGCACCTTCAGAACATCAATGCCGCCATTCTTTGTGGTGACGACTTGTCGCACACTGACCCTTTCAATCGTCTGTCTCAACTCCACCGGTCGTTGCTTTTCGAATCCCTGGGTAGGGACTCAACCAGGTGATCAAATCCCAGCCAAAAGCTCCAACTATGGTGGTAGAACGCAACAGGGAAGACAATCGCCACAACAAACAGGATCGCAAGGATCAGCTGATCGTAGGTATTGAAAATTGGAAGGCTAACGAGATAAATCAACAGGATAACCAACTCAGTGGTCACGACGTTCGCCAGAATCGCACCGACAAAAAAACCTTCCTCGCGCTTGAACACCGCGCGACATGAACTGCATCTGTCCTTTATTTTGAAGGGACGCTGAACTATGGACGATTGCCCACAAGCCGGACAAAGAAGCTTGAGACTTCGCAGCAGAATTGGACGTATCGCTCGTTTTTCCTTGCTCGATCCCACTGGCAAGTGCACCCCCAGTGCTCCATAGCATACCATTGAGTGGCACAGATTTTAGTCTGTGTGCGGTCCGGAAGCTTCAAGTTTCACGGTTTCAGGTTTCCCGGTTTCAGGTTTCAGGTTTCTGCTCTCAGGTGTCAGGCTTGGGTCGCGAATCTTGAAACCGGAACCTGAAACTAGAACTTGAAACTTGAAACCCTCATTTACTTTTCTTTCAGGATCTAAGAGTTCTTTAGAATAGTTGATTACATAGAGAACAATCCTGTGAAAGCTGGACTTGTGGCAAGACCAGACGAGTGGGTTTGGTGCTCGGCCGCGGAGAGAAAGCGTCGGGGGTGGGAGGCTTTTAGAGCGTTGACCTGAAGATTGCCGGAGTGGTACAGACTTCAGTCTCTGAGTTACTTGGAAACCACACAATTTAAGCTGCCGCTGAAAGTGACGGCAGCCTTTGAGAAAACAATCTCGAAACTCAAACAGTTGGCCAGCGGCTTTCTTTGAACTGACATTGTGCGCTTGCCACGCACTCACAGACTGAAGTCTGTGCCACTTTGTGCTCGCTGAAGAGGTTGAAACGACTGGGCGCCGGGGGTTCGAAATCCCGCGCCCGGATTGAACTGATCGTTCACAGACTAAAGTCTGTGCCACTTAGCTTGCGGTCTTCGCGGCAGTGTCCGTCGTCACCTTATTTGGCTGCGGCGTGATCCGCAGGTACGGTTTCACGGCTCTCCAGCCAGCAGGAAACCTGGCTTTAGCATCTTCGTCGGACAGCGATGGCACGATGATCACATCTTCTCCGTCTTTCCAGTTGACCGGTGTAGCCACGCTGTATTTGGCGGTGAGTTGCAGTGAATCGATCACGCGCAAGATCTCGTCGAAGTTGCGTCCAGTGCTCGCCGGATAAGTAATCATCAGCTTTACCTTCTTATCCGGTCCGATGACAAAGACCGAACGGACCGTAAAAATGTCGCTGATTTCCGGGTGGATCATGTCATACAATTCAGCGACTTTGTGGTCCGGGTCAGCAATCACCGGAAAGTTCAGCGCCGAACCCTGCGTTTCCTCTATGTCCTGCGCCCAGCGTTTGTGCGAATCCGCCTGATCCACACTCAAACCAATAATTTTGGTACCACGCTTCTCAAAGTCCGGTTTAATGCGGGCCATGTAACCCAGTTCGGTGGTGCAAACGGGCGTGAAATCCTTCGGATGTGAAAACAGAACGGCCCAACTGTCGCCAAGCCAATCATGAAAACTAATCCCGCCTTCGGTTGTGTCTGCAGTGAAGTCGGGGGCGATGTCACCTAAACGTAAAGCCATTTCGGTCTCCTTTCGAAAAAGCAGCTACCCAGCCCTTTTCAGGCATGGTAAGCGAGGGATTCTTCAATCTTATTTTTGGAAGCCAGAACGCTTTTACAACTAATGCGAGTGGCAAGTCAAACGGCCAGAACAGCAGTGAGCAATGGGGCTTGTTGGGTTAGATGATATCCTGGGTTCTCCATTCGAATACTCGCAGCACTTGGATCAGGTTAGCCGGTTCAATTCGACTGAAATTCAGGGTTCAGCCCTAGTTCGTAGACAAGCTCAGCCAGGGGTCAAAGCTTGTATTTACCCTCAAACAGGATTTTAGGGTATTATCGCCCTATCCCCGGCCCCCTTCCTGAATTTCGTACCCTGCCGAGTTAGTTGATGTCGCGAAGCGCAAGGCGTCAGCGATTAGCTACTGATCCCGTGGCTGCGCAATTGCCGCAGGTCACTGCCGAACTGTATCGAGAGATCTTCGTCCACTCGCTCGAAGCCATTGCCATCACCAGCCCACAGGGACACTACATCGAACAAAACGGCGCACATTACAAACTCCTGGGTTATTCCGACGATGAACTTCAAGGTCAGACTCCGGCCATACACCTCGGCGCGGAAACGTTTGACCGGATCCAAAGCGAGCTTGCCAGCAATGGAACTTATCGGGGCGAGGTAATCAGCCGCACTAAGGATGGCACAGAGCGGCATCTCGATCTTTCTACCTTTGCAGTGCGCAACAGCGTGGGCGAACCGGTTTGCTACGTCGGCATTAAACGCGACATTACCGCGCGTAAGTATGCCGAGCAAGCCCTGCGCCGAAGTGAAACGGAGCTGTCGGACTTTTTCGAAACCGCCGCAGTTGGTATGTGCTGGGTGGGAGCCGACGGACAAGTGCTGCGCGTAAACCAGGCACAGTTGGACCTTCTTGGCTACACTCGAGACGAATATGTCGGCCATCAGCTCGGAGAGTTTCACGTCGAGACGCCAGCGATTGATGACTTTCTCCGACGACTGCAGGCCGGGGAAATATTGCGTGATTGCGAAGCTCGGATGCGCGCAAAAGATGGCTCGATAAAGCATGTTCAGATCAGTTCGAGTGGACTGTGGGAAGAAGGAAAACTTGTCTACGCTCGCTGCTTCACCCGCGACATCACTGAATATCGGCGCGCCCAGCAGCGACTGGCAATGCAATATTCCGTGACCCGGGTTCTTTCTGAGTCGTCTGACTTCACAGATAGCGCCAGCCAACTACTTCAGACGATGGGCGAGTGTTTGGAGTGGGAGGTTGGCGTCCTATGGCAGGTCGATCGCCAGGCAAACGTTTTGCACTGTGTGGATCTATGGCACGCCCCTGATGCCGGGGCGAGAAGCTTTGAGAAACTTTGCCGCGAGGTAAAGTTTAGAGAGGGTGTAGGTTTACCTGGACGAATTTGGGCGTGGGGCGCGCCCGTTTGGATCCCGGACGTGCTGGAAGACGCAAACTTTCCCAGGGCGGCTGCGGCCGAGAGCGCTGGTCTGCGTGGCGCATTTGGTTTCCCAATTCGAGTTGGCCCCGAGGTGCTCGGCATAATCGAATTCTTTAGCAGGGAAATCAGGCAGCCCGACGAAGAGCTGCTGAGAGTGGTGACTAGCCTTGGAGGCCAAATTGGTCAATTCAAGGAGAGAACCCGAGCCGAAAAGGAACTGGAACACTTACTCAGCAGCGAGAAAGCTGCGCGCGCGGAGGCGGAACAAGCCAATCGTTTGAAGGACGAATTTCTCGCCACGCTGTCTCACGAATTGAGAACGCCGTTGAATGCCGTAATCGGCTGGTCCCGTTTACTGCGATCTGGCCGTCTGGACAAGGACAGTTCGATCCATGCCCTTGAAGTAATTGAACGCAACGCCTGGTCACAGCAGCAGATAATTGAAGATATCCTCGATGTTTCGAGAGTGATAACCGGAAAACTTCAGCTTAACCTTGGCCCGGTAAAGATAGATTCAGTAGTTGAAGCCGCGCTCGATTCAGTGCGACCCGCACTGCAGGCTAAAGAGATCAAAATCGAAACCTCGATCGACGAGGACCTCAACGTTGTTTCCGGAGATGCCGATCGACTGAGACAAGTTATTTGGAATCTCTTATCCAACGCCTCACGATTTACCCCACCTGGCGGTTGCATCGAGGTGCAGGTCAATCAGAGAGATTCGCAAATGCAGATCACCGTAGCAGATTCTGGACCAGGCATTGCTACGGAGTTTCTGCCTCACGTGTTTGAACGGTTCCGCCAGGCGGATGGTTCTACCACCCGGACTCATGGCGGTCTGGGTTTGGGATTGGCCATCGTGCGTCATCTGGTGGAATTACACGGCGGCACGATTTCCGCTGAGAATCTTCACGACGGACGTTCGGGAGCCAAGTTTGTGGTGAACTTGCCTTTGCCCAGCGGCGATCTGCATGTGGAAGGTGAGCCTGCCAGCACAGCCTCCTGGGAGTCCGATGAGGTCCAGGTGAACCTCGAGGGCTTGCATATTCTGGCGGTTGATGACGATGTCGATGCGCTGGATCTGATAACAATAGAACTAACTCAGCATGGGGCCATGGTGAAGGCCGTTCCCGATGCAGTGGAAGCTCTCGAAGCTCTCAGCCAGGCAAAGTTCGATCTGCTTATCGCCGACATAGGGATGCCCGGAATCGATGGATATGAGTTCATCAAGCGCGTGCGGCAGCAAGAAGCCGGCAAAGGCGGACTCATCCCTGCCATAGCTTTGACGGCTTATGCGAGAGTCCAGGACCGAATCCGTGCAGTGATTGCCGGGTACAACACTCATGCCGCCAAACCGATTGAAACCCATGAGCTCCTCACAGTCGTAGCCAGTCTCGCCGGCAGATTCGACAAGAACTAATTTGGAGCCCCAGGACCATCGGCCAAACGTAGGCCAAAGCGGCGCCAGGCCGCCGCACTCCAAAAAAAGTAGGTTAGAATGGCGACGATGAAACAGCGTTGCGATTGGGCCAAGACCGATCTCTCGATCGCCTACCACGATCTTGAGTGGGGCGTACCACAACACGACGACCGCGTGTTATTTGAATTCCTGATTCTCGAGGGCGCACAGGCCGGGCTAAGTTGGGAGACAATTCTCAGGAAAAGAGACAACTATCGCGTCCTATTCGACAATTTCGATGTAACCAAAGTCGCGCGTTACAGACAGCCAAAGATCGAACGGCTGCTTGCAGATTCTGGAATCATTCGCAATCGTTTGAAGATCGAATCGGCAATCAGCAATGCAAAGGCATTTAAGGCAGTCCAAAAGGAGTTTGGCAGTTTCTATTCCTATCTGTGGCAATTCGTGGGCGGTCACTCACTCAAACGCAAACGCGGCTCACAGGTTCTTCCCAAGACGCCGGTTTCCGATGCTCTTAGCAAGGATCTCTACAAACGTGGCTTTAGGTTTGTCGGTTCTACGATCTGCTATGCGTTCATGCAGGCCGTGGGATTGGTAAACGACCATGATCCTCGCTGTTTTCGCTATGATGAGATCAAGTAATATTGTCCGGCGAGAGTCGAGGAGTTTGAGTATGGTTCGATATTTAGTCGTCATTCTTGCTGTAAATGCTCTGTTGGCCTTCTGCGGATGTCAGGCCTATACGACCGGCTTGAAACAAAGTACAGACCGGGCCGATGAAACCACTGCCATCGCTGCGCTACATGCCATTGCCCTGGCTGAGAGAACGTACAGCGTGAGTAATGAAGGCAATTACGGCACGTTGGCCCAACTGTCAGCGGCTGGCTATCTTGATTCTCGTTTCGCTTCTGACAAACCGCTTAAGGACTATGCGTTGACTCTGACGGTGAATTCCGGCTCGGATGCGGGCTACAGCTGCCTTGCGGACCCGTCGGATGGACGTGCGGGCCGCCATTTTTTTCTTGAGTCGACGTCAGGTCTAATTCACGTCAACGATACACAACCTGCAAGCGCCAGCGATCCGGCGACTCAGTAACTCTCAGGTTCCAAGTTTCAGGTTTCAAGTTTGAGGTTTCAGGTTAAGCCGGATACCTAACCTGGAACTTGAAACTTCAAACTTCAAACTTGAAACCGGGAACTTGAAACCTGGAACTTCAAACTTGAAACTATGCGTTCTGTCGTTCTTACACTCCTGATGCTGGCGACGACGAACGCCTACCTATCCATCGACCAAGATAAGGTTCGAACGTTCAGAAGGGCGAACGAACAACGCATCCTCGAGGAGTACATATCCTTCCTCAGCATTCCTAACGTCGCCTCAGACACTCAGAATATCCGTCGAAACGCGACATTCATAACAGAGATGATGAAGCGACGGGGTTTGGAGGCGCGATTACTTGAAACCAACGACCCGAAAGTCCCGCCGGCGATTTATGCCGAATGGACGGTGCCGGGTGCCAAACGCACCGTGCTCTTCTATGGAGGGCGCTGGAGGCCGGCGGCTCAATCGTGCCAATGCCCAAGGTGGGCCAGTCGATCAACCCCGAATGGCGTTTGTATGCACGCTCCGCTTCGGATGACAAAGCGGGTGTAATGGCAATACTGACTGCCGTTGACGCCCTGAAGGCAAACGGAGTTGCTCCCAGTTCCAACATCAAGTTTCTGTTTGAGGGTGAAGAAGAAGCCGGATCGCCCCATCTTGGCGAAATCATCGAACGGTACCACAACCTGGTCGAAGCCGACCTCTGGCTAATGTGTGATGGACCAGTGCATCAGTCGGGACGAAAGCAGGTAGTGTTCGGAGTGCGCGGCGACGCTAACGTAGACCTGACGATCTACGGCGCTCTGCGCCCGCTGCATAGCGGCCACTACGGCAATTGGGCACCGAATCCGGCAATGACGCTCGCAAAACTGCTGGCTTCGATGAAAGATCCGTCGGGACGAGTCACGATATCCGGTTGGTACGACGATGTAGAACCTCTCGGACCAGCCGAGCGAAGAGCAATCGCCGTAGCCCCACAATACGACGATGAGATCCGGGCCCAGCTTGGCCTGGCGAAAACCGAAGGTGACGGCAGAAGTCTGTTAGAGCTGCTTAGTGAGCCTTCTTTGAATATCAATGGGCTGAGCAGCGGAGACGTTGGCGCCCTTGCACGGAATATTATTCCCGCCACAGCGACGGCCGTTTTGGATCTACGACTGGTGAAGGGCAATGATCATCAACGCCAGATTGCGCGTCTCGTAAGTCACATTCGAAAGCAGGGCTTTTTTGT
>WNFY01001314.1_pt1 | contig 23448 bp, 20 predicted proteins | sample 5400091 | NCBI WGS metagenome assembly WNFY01 (sample SAMN13153364, study PRJNA577476) | soil metagenome | isolation source: 60 cm soil or saprolite under grassland replicate 1 | place: USA:California | collected 2016-06-15 | reverse complement strand
GGTGCTTACAGACCGCTCGGCCGCGTGTCGAAGTGGTTGAGGTTGGACCGGGAGGGGTGCAGGTGGCCCGCTGGGCCCGCGGCGAACGCGCGCAGCAGGTTCATGGTGATGCGGCGCACGGCGGCGGAGGTCGTGGCGTTGTTGCGGCCGGCGGCGCAGACCGCGTCGATCTGGCAGATCCAGCTCGAGGTGCCGGTGTCGACCACGCCGGCGCCACTTGCCGTGGTGTAGTAGGTCACGTCTGAGAAGCTGGCGTGGAAGCGGCAGCGCAGCGGGGAGTGGAGCACCAGCTCGACCCCGCGCGGGGTCGGGAAGCTCGGCATCACCCGGTCGTACTCCGGCCCGACCAGGTTCGGCAGCCTTGACCCGGTGCCGAGTTCGGTGCCGGCCAGCAGCCACGACCCGGGCTGGACGACCACGCCATCGGCGCGCACCGGATTGCACTCGTACAGCTCGCCGAGCAGCGAGCTCTCCGGCTGGTGGAGGGGTGGCTCGCGCCAGTCGGTGGTGACTTCCCGGCGGTTGGTCCGCCAGTCCGGGTCGGCTCTGGCCGAGGCCGGCTTGTAGTTGACCTCCTGCCGGTCGGGCCCCAGCGGCGACGCTTGCAGGCGGATGTGGCGGAAGACCGCGTTGGCGCCGAGGAAGGCGAGGTTCACGCCGTGGTCGCGTGCGACCGTGGCGCCGTGCCGCATCGCGGTCGACCAGTACTCGTCGTGGCCGAGCGAGAGCAGCGCGCGGTGGCGCAGCAGCAGCTCAGGATGCTGGTGCAGGTCGATGTCGGTCCAGTAGGTCGCGTCCAGGCCGCCCTGTTCCAGCAGGCTGATGAGCGGCAGTTCGCCGTGGAGGAAGTCGCTTGCGCCATCTCCCCTGGCGTAGGGCCGGTCGAAGGAAACCACCCGCGAGCGTGTGCCGACCTCCATGAAGGGCCCCCAGTAAAGGTTGCGCCCGGCCCAGTCGTTGTAGGCCTGCCAGGTGGTGACCGCGTCCATCACCACCAGCGGGTCGTGGCTCGACGGGTCGGTGACGGTCAGCGGGACGTAGCGTTGCGCGCCGGGCGCGACCAGCTTGAGCAGGTAGGCCCCTGGCGGCCAGCGGTCACCCACGCGGAAGGTGAGCGACGGCACCCAGCGCGCCTGGACCATGTTGGTCCCCGGCCACAGCGACGGGTCCGCCTGGCGCCGCCCGCGCACCCGCCCCGAGCGCCACAGCAGCCGCCCGCGCGCCCCGCCGTACCAGCCCATCCGGTAGGCCTCGACGTGCAACCATCGCGCCGTGGTGGACACGTACACGGTCACGGCATCCCCGGCCGAGGCGCTGACACGGTCGGCATACCCCTCGATCGCGTGGGACGGCCCCCTCCTGGTGATGTGCCAAGCGGCCGTACCGGGCCGGCGGTTCTCCGCCGCGACCCAGCCGGGCTCACCGACCCCCGGCGCCGCGGCGCCGCTCGGCCGCGCGCCCTCGGCCAGGCCCGCGGCTCTGGCTATCGCCTCTGGAAGCCGCTCGCGAAGGCGGCCGGCCGGCCCATGAGGCTCGACGGTCAGCCAGGCGGCCGCCACCAGCAGGGCGACGACCCCGATCCCGGTCAGGAACCGTCGCACCCGCCGGCCTGGCATCTGCCGCTCCTGTCCTCATGCCCCGCTCCAGGCAGCGAATTCTGGCACGATCAGCCGATCACGGCAGACCCAGGCCGAGGTGATGGTCCGGGCCCAGTTGGCCGTACTGGCAGCCCAGACCAGCCGGCTCGGGACGGCGAGCACCCGGCCTGCCCCAGGAGTCTTCTTCGGCGGTGGTGGTGCCAAGCTCGCTGACCACCCGAGTGAGGCTGACCTGCTGCTGCACGCGCGCCTGCAGGTAGCTGTCAAGGCCGCTGTACCCCTGCGCTTGAGCGTGGTGGTGGAGGCCGCGCTGCTGCTGCTGGGCGCCATGGTGGCTTGCGGGTCGCCGTTCGGCCGGGTGGGGCTGCTGTTTGTGGATGGTCACCAGGATGCCTGGGATCCATGGGCCTGGCCGACCGGGGAGGCGGCAGACAGCGAGCTTGGGCTGGCGCTGGGGCGCCACCGTGACGCGCTGCCCGAGCCGCTGGCCAGCCAGCTGCCCGTGCTCGACCGGGCCGATGTGGCGGTGCTCGGCGCGCGGGACGCGGATGAGCTGGCCGCCTACGGCCAGTCCTCACTGGCCGGCGAGGTACTCCTGCTAAGTCACGCGGACCGGGTACCAGAGAAATCCTGGCGGTACAGCAGCCCGGACGGATCAGGCTTGGGTGGTCGTCGGCTGCTCGTCGACACGCAGCTGATGGACGTGCAAGCGGGTTACCTCGAGCTCCTCGATCTTCAGACGGCGGACGACTGCCCGACCGACCGCCAGACGGCCAATCGCCAAGGCGCCGATAGCGCCCGCCCCGACTGCCGCCGCCCCGACCGCGGCCGCGCCGACGCGAGCCGCTTGGAGTTGAACCAGTCCACGCTCCCGCGAGCCCAAGCGGAGCTTTGGGAGGAGACGCGAAGGCTGTCGCCGATTGTGCATGACTTGGTCCTCCTTCGACCGGCTGACAGATAGGAGGCGGCATCGTTCCTGCCCGAACAAGTCGTCGACGCTCGGTGCAGTGGCCATCTGCGTTGCGACCGGCTCGTTGACATCGTGCAGCTGCACACCGCCCGACTCACAGATACCCGCGAGACGCCAGGCACAGGCCAGGACGCGCTCGAACTCGGCGAAATTCCCTAGACCGTGATGCTCGACGGTGACATCCCTCGGCATCGTGTAGGAGGGCCGCCGCCCCCGGGTCAGGGGATTTCGAGCTGGCTCATCTGGCCCTTCGGCCATGCGGAACCCACCTGCAGCTCGCGGTGTGAACGATCAGGGAATTAGCTGATCGCCGAGGCCCTCAACCTGCGGCTTTCCGTGATCGTCCACAGCAGGATGAGGGCAGGCGAGTAGCGATCAACGGCATGCCCGGCCGGCAGCCTGGCCTCCGGGCCTCCTGGCTGGCTCGCCAGGTGCGCGGCGATCTGCTGGAGGACCTGGAAAGCAGCCACGGCTACGTGGGCATCCGGGCCCATGGGCGGGCGAAGCTCCTGCTTCTGGCGTGGACGATCGCCCTTGCCCGCGAGCTGCACGGCAACGGGATCGGAGTGGCCGCGGTCAACCCCGGCATGGCTTGGACCTCCATGACACAGGCGCTCACCCCGCAGGTGGTGCCGTCCTGGCGCTACATGTACCCGGTGGTGCGCTTCTTCCAGCGGCGCGCCGACCCCGCCAAGGCCGCGCAGGTGTGCGTCCGCACCGCGTGCGCCGCCAGCGCAGCCGACATCACCGGCCGGTACTTCACCGAACGAGGAAAGCAGGGCAAGCTGCCCGCATCCGTGCTCGATCCCCACTTCCAGCGCCGAGTGCTGACGAAGGCGCAGGAACTCGAGCTGCGCGCCCCGACGTCCATCGTCAAGTAGCGCTCTGACGCTATGTAGGTGGGGCCCCCATCCCCTGCTCAGCCCGACAGCCATAGGCTCCGGGGATCAACGAGCGCAGGGAAGGAGGCCCCACATGAGTGTGTACGCGAGGGTTGACGAACCGCGCCTCCCAGGCTCCAGTGCCGAGGTCCTCCAGGCGCACGGTGCGGAAGCCCAGGGAGTTGCGCACCAGCGCGGGCACCGGGAAGTAGACGACCCTAAGGCCACCGGGAACGCCGGCGGCATACGGCTGGAGCCGATCCCTCGCTGTGGTGGGGCTTCACCCACTCGGGGTGAGGATCGAACTGCTCCCAGGGGAGCCCCATCAGGATCTGGCGGCCGATGCCGAGGTGGGTGGCACCCGGGAGCGCGGCAGCCTCCTGCCAGGTCAGCTCGTTCCACCGCCCCCGGATCCCACCCGGGTACTCGGGCGTGTTGAAGCCCCAGACGCCCTGGGTTCCGTAGCTGTGGCCGGCACCTCGGCCACGACAGCTTCCTTCGCCGCTCGGCCACCCGGTGGCAGGCCCTGGCGACAGCCGCGCCATGAAGGAACATGGTTGCCGGCACGTCCTTCCTACGGGCAATCGCAAAGGAGGCAGCCCCGGTGAAGGCACTGGAGATCATCAACCTCTGCCAACCAAGCCAGGTGCGCGAGTTCCCCTACGGGCAGCTCGAGCTGTTCCACATCGCCGGCCAGGTCATCGGGCGGGCGACCTACCAGCCGGGCTGGCGCTGGACCCAGCACGTTGGCCCGACGGCAGGCACCAAGCTCTGCGAGGTCGAGCACCTCGGCCTGGTCGTCAGCGGCCGAGCGGCCGTGCGGATGGCCGACGGGACCGAGCGGGTGCTGGAGCCCGGCGACCTGTTCGCGATCCCGCCTGGCCACGACAGCTGGGTGGTCGGCGACGAGCCATACACCTCCCTCCACCTGCTCGGCGCCGACTCCTACACCCTCCCCGCCACGAGCTGAGAGCTCGATGCGGCCAAGGGAGCCCGAGCCAGCCTCCCCAACCCATTGGGTCCTGCACCAGGGCAGCCAGTCGAGGTTGAACGCCGCGATCAGACCGGCTCGCCGGGTCGCACGCGAGATCAGAACAGTCACTATTTATAAGTGGACTGTTCAGGCGGTGATGTAACAAAGGCTTGGGTCGCGGAAGAAGCTTTGCACCAGATGCGAGAGCCGTTCGGCGAGCTGGCCTGGTCGATCTGATCTTGAGGGAGCGGAGCTCAGCGTGCCGCGAGCCGGCGGAAACCAACAGCGCGCTCGCCACGGTGCGGCGGGCGCGGCGCGGTCGAGGACCCGCGGACGCGGGTAGCATCGCGGCGGCCAGTCATGCCCGCGAGGAGGACCCGATGCTGTTTGGGGACGAGCACGTGCGCCGCTACCGCGAGACCGGTGGCGAGGAGGGCTATCACTGGAACGGCGTCACCACGCTGATCCTCACGACTACTGGCCGTCGCAGCGGCCAGCAGCGCTCCAAGGCGCTCATCTTCGGCGAGGATGGCGACCGCTACCTGGTGGTGGCCTCCAAGGGAGGCTCGCGGCGCCATCCCGACTGGTACCTCAACCTGCGCGACGATCCTGAGGTCGAGGTGCAGGTCAAGGACGTCCGGTTCCGGGCCAGGGCCCGCACGGCCGAGGGGGCGGAGCGGGAACGGCTGTGGGAGCTGATGGCCAAGATCTGGCCCGCCTATAACGACTACCAGCGCAAGACGGACAGGCGGATCCCTGTGGTGGTGCTCGAGGGCGTCGGGGAATGAGCCGCGGTGCTCACAGCTCCACGCCGTCCAGGCGCCCGCTGGTGTCCAGGACCGGCCGCACCTCGACCAGGCCCGAAGGCGGCCTCTGGTATCACGCGGCATAGGCCAGTAACGCCTCGGCGCGCTGGGCGTCGGAGAGCCTGTAGGGCGCGGAAACCCTGGTTCATCATGCTGCGACCGCCGCAGCTGCCGCCGGCCAAGCACCGGCGTCCAGTCCCGACACTCCGCCCGCACGGTCTGGGCCCAGAGATGGCATCAGCTGGTCCGGATGCGCAGCACCTGCCCGCCGCCCGGCGAGCCCGCGTTGTTGGTGACATAGAGCCCATCCCTGCCGACGGCGATGCCGCCGGGCATGGTGAGCGTCCCGGGGGCCAGGGCGATCTGCCGCTTCGTCCCGTCCGGGGACACGGCAAAGAGCCCACCATCGGCGGACCCTCCCAGAAGCCCATCGTGGTCGATCTCGAGCACGTACAGCGTGCCATTCCTCCCGAACGCGAGGTCCATAATGTTCGTGAATCCGCTCGCGAAGACGGTCACTGCTCCGGTGCGCGGATCCACGCGGTAGACGTTGGCGCCGCCGGGCGGGAACGGGAAGCCGGTGAGCTGGCTGACGTAGTACTGGCGATCCGGTCCCACGACGACCGAAGTGGGCACGGCCTGCATCGGGATCTCCGGCCCGCCGAACGGGTTGGGAACCAGGCGGTTGGCGAACACCGCCAGGTTCGAGACGCCGCCCCCGGGATTCACGACGTCGATCGCGTTGCCGCCCGCGTCGGCGACCACGAAGCGACCGCGGTCGAAGAGGACGTCGACGGGGTTGGAGTCGACCGCTGGATTGCCGACAGCCGCATCCGGATTCACGTCGCGCTCGAACGCCCAGAGGTCGGCGACCTCCCGGATCTGCCCGTGGTGTTGGATCAGCAGCAGCCGGCCGAAGAGATCCGCGACCGGGTTCTGCCCGGCCAGGGTGTCCCGAGAAATCGGCGAGCCGGATGCGTCCTTGGGTTCCGTAGGCCCGCCATTGGTGACAAAGACGCGATCCGCACCAAGCACTGTGATGCCGTGCGGGCCGATGGCGTTTGTGTTGTCCGGCGTGTTCGCGTACGAGGCGAGGCCCTCAGCGATCCGCGACTGGCGGCCCCACCGGTCGATCTTCGTCACTGCGCCCGTGGCGCCCATGCACGCGGGACCCTCACCACCAACGAAGCACGGCCCGCTGCCACCCCGGCCGGACTCCGCCACGAACAAGTCCCCGCGCGACCCGAACGCCAAATGCCGCGGGCTGTCGAGCCCGGACGCCACGACGTCCACGCTGGTCGTTGCAGCCGCAGCGGGCGCCACCCCGAGCGCCAGAAGCAACACGATGGGCAGGATGGGCAGGACACGAAACGCGCGCATAGAACCCCCCTCCGAGCGGATGACCCAGCGGAGACGCTCTCATCCGAGGTCGAACGGGTCAACCGTGGCGATCGACCTTCGAGCCGTGGCGTGAGCTGCAACCTCGTGCCGGCCCGCCGTGGTCGATCACGGCACGCCCCTCGCCTAGCCCCTTGCTGAGCAGGGGAGGAGGTTGCAGGTCCCACTGTTGGTGGGGGGGGTGGTGGACCCTTTGGTTCCGACCAAAGAGCCTCAGGAGTCCACCCGAAGTTCCGCGGCTTGTAGGCACATGACCTTGCTTGATCTGCTATGAACTGCACGAATGCTTCGGCATAAGAGTCCGTGCGTGTGCCCACGAACCCATGTTCCCCTGGTCAGCGCCTCATATGGCCACTTGCTATGGAACACGAGCCTGGGGATGCTCGACGACGCGTGGGCCTTCCAGAGCTCGCACCCTGCTCCAGGTCGCGATCGGCCTCTGCGTCGCCCATGGGGACGGTAGCTACTCGCGGAGCGTGCGTGGCAGCCCGAAGTGAGGGAACAGGCCGCGGTCGCCGAACCAGGTGACGGCGGAGATGCGGTCGCCCTCCAGCGTGAGCACCATCAGCCCGTAGGAGCGCACGATCGCTGCCCGGGGATCCTGGCGATAGCAGCCGAACGCGGGCTGACCGTTGGCGCGCGTGGGCACGAGCCGGAGGTGAGCCCCGAGCAGCCTGCCCCGTTCGTCGAGGAACCTGGCGATCGCGGCGTGGCCCTGGTACTCGTAGGGCTCGGGCGGCATCGTGAGCCACGCGTCGTCGGCCAGCAAAGCGACGATGCCGTCGGTGTCGCCGTGCTCGACGGCGTCGGCGAACCGGCCCACGAGTTCGCGTTCGCGCGGCGAGTCGGGCAGCGGCGCGAGCTCGCGGTCTCCGGCCGGGATGCGTGCCTGGAGGGTCGCTCGGGCGCGTCGCAGAGCGCCCTTGACCGAGGCCTCGGTGCTGCCGAGCATGTCGGCGACCTCCGCGGTGTGGAAGCCGAGCACGTCGCGTAGCACGAGCGCGGCGCGCTGGCGAGGCGGGAGGTGCTGGAGCGCCGCCGCGAACGCCAGTCCGATCGACTCTCTGGTCTCGTAGCGAGCCTCCGGGCCGGGCGCGGTGTCCGCCACGCCCTCCAGGAGGATGTCGGGGTAGGGCTCCAGCCAGATGGGCTCGCTCAGGCGGGTGGGCTCGGGCGGCGCTGTCATGGGTTGCAGCTCCTTGGGGCGGCGCCCGCGATCGCGCAGCGAGTTCAGGCACCGGTTGGTCGCGATGCGGTACAGCCAGGCGCGTAGCGAGGCTCGGCCCTCGAAGCGCTCGAGCCCGCGCCAGGCCGCCAACAGCGTCTCCTGCAGCAGGTCCTCGGCGTCCTGCAGCGAGCCGAGGATCCGGTAGCAGTGGAACTGAAGCTCGCCCCGGTAGGGGTCGACCAGCTCTCGGAACGCGTCCGCGTCCCCCGAACGAGCTCGAACAAGGATGTGCTCGCTCACCATGGCCTCCAGCAGCATGACTTCGCCGTTCCGCTCGCACCACCCGTAATGACCCCACCGCAGGCCAAGAAGAACCGCTGGGGTCCGTTTCCCTCGCCGGCGGTGTCTCAACCAACGGTGCATCGACGAGACAGGAGGCGCGATGACAGGCGACACGATCGAGGAGTACCGCCGCACGAGCTACGGGGTCTCGCGGGCGATTGCGCCTGGCTGGGAGCGCTGGCGCGCGCGCCTCGAGGAGGCCGTGGCCCCGGTGCGGGAGTGGATGATCCACCAGCTTGAGGCGCAACCCGGCGATACGCTGCTGGAGCTGGCAGCGGGGGCGGGCGACACCGGCTTCGAAGCGGCCGCGATCGTAGGCGAGGCCGGCCGCCTGATCTCGACCGACTTCTCCCCGGCCATGGTGGAAGTGGCCCGCCGCCGTGCTGCCGAACTCGGGCTCGGCAACGCGGACCTTCGAGTCATGGATGCCGAGCGCGTCGAGCTCGAGACCGACTCGGTCGACGGCGTGCTCTGCCGGTTCGGGTACATGCTGATGGCCGACCCCGCCGTGGCACTGTCCGAGACGCGTCGTGTGCTGCGCCCCGGCGGGCGGCTGGTGCTGGCGGTGTGGGGCGCCCCCGAGCGCAACCCGTTCTTCACCGTCACCGCTGCGATCCTCGTGGAGCGCGGTCATCTGCCACCCCCGGGCTCCGGGGTTCCGGGCCCGTTCAGCATGTCGAGCGAGGGGCGCACACGGGAACTGCTCGAGGCCGCCGGCTTCAGCGTACTGGGCATGGAGGAGGTGCCGGTGCGGTTTGCCTTCCGCGACATCGAGGAGTACGTCGGCTTCATGGCCGAGACGGCCGGCCCCGTCGCGATCGCTCTGCGAGGGCTCTCGGAGAAGGAGCGCGAGGCAGTGATGGCGCGGCTCGCCGATGCCCTCGGCGGCTTCGCGACCGAGCGAGCGTACGAGTTCCCGGGCGCCGCTCTTGCTGCGGCGGCGAGCTGATGTCTGCAGCCGCAGACGAGCGCGACGTCGTTTGCGGAACGACGATTCGTGTGCGGATCAGCTGGTGGCTTCGATCCTCTTATGGGTGGCCCCTTGCACGAAGCGCTCCATGAGTTAACCCGATGCGTCAGGATCGGCACTTTCCAGAGTTCGCTCAGAGCTCGCTCGGAAAAAATAAGACCAGAAGAGGAGGAGGAAGCCTGTGGATGTCCGTAGCCCGAAAAAGGCGCTGATCCTGGCCCTGTGTTGCGCCGCGCAGTTCATGGTGGTTCTCGATGTCGCGATCGTGAATGTCGCGCTGCCGGCCATCCAGGTGGATCTCGGCATGGGGCAGAGCGCCTTGCAGTGGATCGTGATCGCCTATGGCTTGCTTCTTGGTGGCTTTCTGCTGTTGGGCGGAAGACTCGGCGATCTCTTGGGCAGGCGGCGAGTCCTTCTTGTCGGGTTGGCGATCTTTTCCGGTGCTTCGCTCGTGGCTGGCCTATCTGAGTCAGCGGGGTTGCTGATGGCAGCGCGCGCATTCCAGGGATTCGGGGCTGCTCTTGTTGCTCCATCGGCGCTGTCGATCCTGGCGGTGACGTTCGCCGAGGGCCGGGAGAGGAACTGGGCGCTTGGGATCTTCGGCGCGATCGGTGGAACGTCTGCATCCGTGGGTGTGTTGGCGAGCGGACTATTGACCGACGGACCGGGGTGGCCCTGGATCTTCTTCGGGGGAGCAGTCGCGCTGCTGGCGACATTTGCCGTGGTGGAATCCCGATCACGTTCGGCGCTCGTCCCCGTGAGCGTCTTTAGAAACCGTACGCTGGTGGCGGCTGACCTAACGTCGTTTCTCTCGTACGCTGCGCTCTTTTCGTTCATCTTTCTCGGTTCCCTCTTGATGCAGCAGGTCCTTCGTTACTCGCCGACGCGCACGGGGGTCGCGTGGCTCGCAACGTCTGCCACCGCCTTCGTTGCAGCAGGATTGGTGGGAGCGAGACTGGCCTCGTTGGCCGGCGTTAAGCGGCTTGTCATCGGCGGCATGTCGTTGCTCGCGCTGGGCGTGGCCTGGTTGACGAGGGTTCCATCTGGAGCGGATTACCTCACCGACCTGATGCCTGCGTTTCTACTCGCGGGTGTCGCCATCGGAGTGTCGGCGCCAAGTGTGCAGATCGGGGCGTTGTCCGGAGTGAGGGGAGCGGCTGCAGGTCTGGCATCGGGTCTGGTTGAGACGATGAGGGAGATCGGAGGAGCCGTAGGCATCGCGGTTGTCACCACGGTGTTGGTGACGCGAACAAGAGACGCGGTGGAACTCCCCGGTCAGAATGCGGGTGAGGCGGCGGCTCTCGAGGGCTTCCAATCGGCATTCATCGTGATCGTCGCCCTTGCGGCGCTCGGCGCCGTGGTTGCCAGCATCGCTTTCCCTCGCTCAGAGCGGCTTGCGCGGATGCGGCCCGAAGATGAGACGCAGGAACTCTTGTCCCGGGCCGAGCCAGCCCCCCGGCTGCCTCTCGACGGTTGAGGGCGATGACACGGGTTCGCCTCAAGAATCGTTGTCCCTGCAGAAAGAAGTATGTCCGTTGACGGTCTCCAGCTCACGCATATCCCCTCCGTTAGAGTCGGCATGCTCGCCCGCAAGCCACCTGATGAGGTATTCCAGGCCTTTGTCGATCCCGCCATCGCTCGTGTTCCGTAGCAAGTGGGCATATGAGGCGCTGACCAGAGGAACATGGGTTCGTGGGCACACGCACGGACCACCATCGGCGCTCAGCGCCTGGTCGACCACCTGGCCGACCGCGGGGTCCGGCTGTTGGCCTTCGGCGTCCAGAAGATCCTCAGCCGTCATCGGCTCGGCCGACGCGCCCAGCCTCGTCACACCGCGATAGGCCAAGCTCGCGAGCCGGCGAAAAGTCGAGTTGACGCCGTTCGGTCTGGACATCTCTGCCGTGATCGCGCAGTATTCCGGGTCGGAGTGAACCGAGCGAACTGTCCCGGGGCTGATCGCACAGCACCGGTTACCGATTGACGCTCGAGCGACGGAGGCGCTTATGCGCTCACGGACAGTCATCCGACTGCTGGCCCTGGCGGGTGCGTTCACGCTCGCAACGGTGGCCCCTAGCAGCGCCGGACCGTTCACCCGCAGCCCACTCAAGGTCGTGTCCGTCTCCAGCCCCTTCGCCGGCTGCGATATCTCAGGGCAGCCCGGGGTGAACTTCCTCAACAGCGAGGTCGAGCCGTGGGTCGAGGTGAACCCGACCGACCCGAACAACATCGTGGCGGCGTGGCAGCAGGACCGATGGTCGAATGGCGGGGCCAGGGGCCTGCTCACCGCGGTCAGCCATGATGGCGGCGCCACCTGGAGCACGACGTTCCCCCACTTCAGCACCTGCGCCGGTGGGACCCAGGCCAACGGGGGCAACTACGAGCGGTCCTCGGACCCCTGGGTGAGCTTCAGCCCCAACGGCACTGCCTATCAGATCAGCCTGTCGGTGAACTTCGTCAACGACCCGGCCACCGCGGTCCTGGTCAGCAAGTCCACCAACGGCGGGGACACCTGGAGCGAGCCCACCACGCTGGCCCGCGACCGCAGCGACGTGGCTCCGTTCCTGTTCAACGACAAGGAGTCCATCACCGCGGACCCCAACGACGCCAACTTCGTTTACGCGATCTGGGACCGGACCCGGTTCCCCAGCGACCGGGCCAACTTCAACGCCCAGCACGCCTTCTCGTTCCGGGGTGACGCGATCTTCTCCCGGACCACTGACGGCGGCAGAACGTGGGAGCCGGCACGGGCCATCTTCGCCCCGCTTAAGCTCCAGGCCACCATCGGCCACCAGATCGTGGTCCGGCCCAGCGGGGAGCTGATCGACCTGTTCACGCTGTTCCAGGGGTCGGGCAACAACCCGCCCAGCGCCAGCCTGGCGATGATGCGCTCGACGGACAAGGGTGCGACGTGGTCGGCGCCTCAGGTGATCCACAAGATCCGGTTCATCGGCGCGTTCGACCCGGACACCGGACGGCCGATCCGGGCCGAGGGGCTGGTACCCGAGGTGGCCGTCGATCCGCATAACGGCAACCTCTACGCTACCTGGCAGGACACCCGGTTCAGTGGGGTGGACCAGATCGCCTTCTCCAGGTCCACGGACGGTGGGGACACCTGGTCCGATCCGATCAAGGTCAGCCAGACCCCGCCCAGCGGGGATCCCGGCAATGAACAGGCCTGGGTCCCGGCCGTGCACGCGGCCGCCGACGGGACGATCGCCGTGACCTACTACGACTTCCGGTCCAACACGGCCGCTCCCGGGGTCCCGACCGACCACTGGATGGTCCACTGTCATCTCTCGGCCGCGACGACCTGCGCCAAGGCCGCTGACTGGGGTGACGAGCTCCGGCTCACCGACGCCTCGTTCGATGTCGAACAACTGCCGTTCGCCCGGGGACCGTTCGGGTTCTTCGTCGGCGAGTACGAGGGCCTGTCCAGCGCGGGTAACACCTTCCGGCCGCTGTTTGCCGTGGGGACTGGAGACCCCGAGAACCGCACTGACATTGTGACCGCGACCGCCTCGTAACGATCCGACGCTGCGGCTCTGGAGCGGCACGCCCGCCGTCGTCCGTGACCACGGCGGGCGTGCGTTGCCTATGGTGGACACGGGATGGTCGCCCACCGCGAGGCCGCCAGTCTGGCCGAGCGGCTGCTTGCGACACCATCACCGCCCAGCAGGTCCCCGCCGGCACGCTCACCCTGCATGCCGACCATCGCGCTGTTGACCCCGGCCGATGTGCACTACGGCCGCGCCGAGCAGGTCATCGGCGCTCGCGCCGTGGTGGGGGAGGGCGCATACGCCGCCCATCCCGAGCGGTTCGTCCGCAAGCCACCAACCCCGCCCCAGCTACCCCAGGGGGTGTGGATCAACCGGCCCGTCGACCCAACGGAGACGCCTCAGCAATTTCCCGCGTGACCCTGGCTCGCAAGGTCTACCCTCGTGGGTTGGGAGGAGCCATGTGTGCCAGAACATCGCCGAGCTGGGAACCCGTCGAGACATTCGGGGCGTGGGCTTCGGGGAGCGGGCCGCTGCAGCGCCTGGATGCAGCCATCGCCAGTGCCGGGCTGGACTGTCGGCGCTTCCAGTCGACCGCCGGCGAGCGCGCGATACTGTTGCCGGTCAGCTCCGTCGCCCGACGCGCGGGGGAGCTGATCTCGCTCGTCAATCTCTCCGACGACGTCACCGGCCTGCTGTTCGTCGATCCGCCTGGTGCGGCGACCAGCGCGGGGCTGGTAGGGATGCTGGGTGAGGGGGCGACGTCGACCCGAGTGGCGTTGAGCGAGGAGGCTGATTCGGCCGGCCTCGCCGCCGACGCCGGCGGCGTGATCGTCAGGGCCGGGCCGGGATCCACCATCGTCTACCGCCTGTACCACCTGGACGTGGGGGACAGCCGCCAACTCCCGCCCGGTCCCAGGCAGGGCGAGGCTGTGGACGTCATCGATCAGCGCTCGAGGTGGTTCACTGCTCGCCACGGCAAGCGCGGACCCAGGTGACGGGCGCTCAGTCCACCTGCAGCCGCCAGAAGCTGCGCCCGTAGGTGGCGGCGGTGAGGACGCGGTCGCGCTCGTGATAGACGAGGTCGACGACCATGACGTTGGGTAGATTGCGCGTCAGGTTGAGCCAGGTGGCCCCCTCGTCGTCGGAGACGAACACGCCGGCGTCTCCGCACACATAGATCCGCCCCGTATGGCTGGCTGGCAGGGCAAGCGACAGCAAGGGCGCGTCGGGAAGCTCGCCACGGTCGATGTCGACCCAGTTCAGCCCGCCGTCGCTGGAGCGGAAGACGTGGCTGGTGCCGAAGTTGGCGACCGTCGCGTAGACGATATCGGCGTCGTCGGCCTGGCTCAGCACCCGTGTGACGGTGCGGCCGGGCAGCACCGTGCTGGCGAGGTTGTCACTCCAGGAGCTGCCGCTGTCCGTGCTGCGGAAGATCCCGCCGTTCTCGGTCCCGACGTAGATGCGCGCGCTGTCGGCCCGGGCGACCTCCAGGGCGGTGATGTCGCTGTCGTCAAGCGATTCCGACACGGGCGTCCAGGTGTCGCCGTCGTTCTGGGTCCGCCACACCCGCCGGGAACCGGCGAACACGGTCTGGCGATTCGTGCTGTCCATCGATACGAAGACCATCCATATTTGGAACTGGTCCTCTGGCGGCGAGACGTTCCTCCAGCCATCGGTGGAGCGGAAGCGGAAGATGCGCATCCCTTGCGAGGTGCTGAACAGGTGCCTGGCGTCTGTCGGGTCGATGACCACCCAGCCGCCGTCGCCGCCGGTCAGTTCGAAGTAGGTGTCAGCCTGGCCGTCGAGGGTCGCCAAGGTGCCGTTGTCCTGCGCGCCGCCAGCGATCATGCGGCTATCGGTCTGCGCCACCTCCAGGTCGTAGAACATGTTGGTGGCAAGCCCGTTGCTGCGGTTCTCCCAATTGCTGCCACCGTCAGTCGAGAAATCCATCCCGCCGTCGTTCAGGTCGTAGACGAAGCCCGGTTGGGAAGTCGGCATGACCAGCGCGTGGTGGTCGGCGTGGGCGTAGGTCGGCGTGCCGCGCTCGGCGTTCCAGTGGGTCACCTGCTCCCAGTGCTGGCCGGCGTCGGTCGTGCGGTGCAGATCCACGCCACCACACAGCACCCAGCCAGGGTCCTCGGGGTGGACGACGATGGCGTTGTTGTAGGACATCTGCCGTTCGTTGGCGAAGTGCGCGCCCCCGATCGACGCCCAGGTATCGCCGCCGTTGGTGCTCCGGAACACGCCGAGCACCGCATCTTTGCGGCCGATCTGAGCGTAGAGGACGTCGGGGTCCGACGGGGCGAGCGCCAGCGACGTGCGACCGATGAGATCCGGTGAGGGAAGCCCACCGCCCAACTGCTCCCAGCTTGCCCCGCTGTCGCGTGATCGCCAGATGCCGTTCTTCGAGCCGAGCGCCGAGATCGTGACGTAGATCAGTCCCTGCTGATCGGGATGGAACCGGATGTCGTGGCAAAAGTACGGGCTGCTGCCAACAAAGGGCACGCGTGCCCAGGAGACGCCGCCGTCCGTCGAGACGAACAGGCCGCTGGCCTCACCTTGAACATGGCGGACGCCACCGGCAAGCAGGTGGTCGGGGTTGAACGGGTCCACCGCCAGCGCCCCGATGCGGTGTGGCAAGCCGACGGCGTCGGCCACTGCCAGCAGCTGCCAGCTGGTGCCGGCGTTCAGCGAGCGCAGCAGGCCGACGCCGGGGTGGGAGTCGGCCGACAGATTCGCCTCGCCCGTGCCGCAGTAGAGCGTGTCCGGTTGCTGCGGATCGATGGCGAGGGCGCCGACGTTCAGCGACGGCTCGTCGTGCCACAGCGCCTCCCAGCTCTGCCCGGCGTCGACACTGCGCCAGACACCCCCGCCGGCCGCACCCGCCCAGAGCCGCTCCGCGGCGGTCGGGTGGCAGATTACGCAGGTCATCCGGCCGCCGATGTTCGCCGGGCCGACCGGCGACCACTGGTCGGTTCCGGGGGCGGGCTGCACCTCGACGGCGGCGCGCGCGCGTTCCCGCGTCAGCAGACCGACCGGAGGCTCCCGGAGGGGCCACGACTCACGGGCCTGGAACCAGGCGCTGCGGACTTTGTGGGTGTTGACGCGATACGAGGGGCCCTCCGGCGGAGCCTTTCGCGGTCGCTGGGCGTACTGCTCGGTCAGCGTGATCTCTGTGCGTGCCATTGTCGGTCCCCCAGGCAGAAAGACCATCGGCGGCTGGACAATCGCTCCGGCTCCCAGAGGCTGTCGTCACCTGCGGGTGTCGATCACCCGACGTCGCAATGCGCGGCTGGCGGCGAGCCCCACGGCGGAGGCAAGACCCACCAGAGGAATATCCACGAGCACGAACTCCCAGCTGATCCGGAGTTCGCCGCTGACAATCGTCGCCAGGACGCCGAACCCGAGCGCGGCGAGCACGCCGAGCGGGAAGCGGCCGCGCGGTGCGAGCCAACCCAGGCCCACACCGACGCCGAGCCCGGCCGCGAGGGGGAAGATCTCGTTCATCCTGTCTCTCCCTGTGGTCGTGGTCCCCGACGGGTACGCGGCCTGTGCGCGGTGGGCGCCCCCGTCATCTCCGCGACGGCGCCGATCGGGCTCGCAGTGTCTCACCAAGCAGACGATGTGTCGACAACTAAGTCAATTACGACGTTTTCCGCGCCCGGCGAGTACGGCTACAGCCGGATCAACACTCCGCGAACGAAGACCTGTAGGGCGTAGAAACCCTGGTTCATCACGCTGCGACCGGACATCTCCCGGTCACGTTGCGGCCTTGACACGCTGGCGACCTCGCCGGCCTGCACGGCCTGGGCAACAGTTCCCGCACCGACGAGATTGGGGGGAACCTCCGGGTGCCGTGCGGCGAGATAGTGGTGTGCCGCCGAAATCAGGGAGCCAGCCGGTGGGCCAGCACAACGACAGCAGCTTCGAGGAGTTCTTCGCGGCCACCTACAGCCGGCTGGTCGGGTTGCTGTTTGCCTTCCTGCACGACCAGGCGCAGGCCGAGGACGCCGTCCAGGACGCCTTTGCCAGCGCGCTGCTGCGCTGGCGGAACCTCCGCGGCTACCACGACCCCGAGGCCTGGGTACGCAAGGTCGCCTTCCGCCGGGCGATCGACCACCATCGCCGCAACGCGCGGCGGCTGCGGGCCCTGCTGCGGCTGGGGCCGCCACCACCCTTGCCGCCGGTCGGCGCTGACCACGTCGACCTGGTGCGTGCCCTGCGCAAGCTTCCCGTGGCGCAGCGGGAGGTGCTGGTCCTGCACCACGTGGCCGAGCTGGCGGTGGAGCAGGTCGCCGCCGAGCTGGGGCTGCCCGTCGGCACGGTCAAGAGCCGGCTGGTGCGTGGCCGTGCGGCGCTGGCACACCACCTGCAGGTCGGCGTCGCAGCGGAAGACGAGGAGAGCACCAATGCGTGACGAGGAGCTGCGCTCGCGCCTGCGGGCCCTCGCCGTGGCCGGTCAGGCGGCCCCCAATCCGGCGGCCATCGCGGCGGTCCGCCGCCGCGTCCGCCGCAAGGTTCAGGGCGGGGTGGTGGTGGTCCTGGTGGGCCTGCTGCTGGCGGGCGTTGGGGTGCGGCTGGGCTCCGAGGCGGTCCACCGGCGCAGCGTTGGTCCGGCTCCTGTGGTCACGCCGCCCGCCGGGCCGCCGGCCGCCGTCGCGCCGAAGACCTTTGTGGGCCAGGTCGGCAATGGCAGTGCCAGGCAGACCGTGATCATCGACGCGGGGACCGGCCGGATCGTTCGCGAGGTGCCCGGCTCAAAGCGCCAGACGGGCATGGCGGTGGACGCGGTGCTCAGCCCCGACCTGCGGAGCATGTACCTCCCAGACACCGGCTCCAGCCCGACCGCTGCGTGCGGCTCGCGGTGGACCCAGGTCGACCTGGCCACCGGGGCCAGGCGTCCCGCCTTCGGCGGACTGACCGGCGTCGGGCAGTTCAGCCTCAGCGCCGATGGCAGCTCGGTGGCGTTTGCCCACACGACACCGGCCAGGACCGGCGCCATAGTCGGGCCAAGCTGCCATGCGGAAGAATTGGTCGTGCGTGAGCTGGCAAGCGGTGAGCAGCGGGTGTGGACGATCCCGCCTGGGGTGTCCCTGGACGGGTTGCAGCTGAGCCCGGACGCGACCCAGCTCGCCTACCTCTTGCGGCGAGACTCCGCGGGGCTACAGCCATCGCTGCACCTGCTCCCGCTCAAAGGCACCACCTCGGTCACGCAGGGCCGCGACCTGCCGACGACCGGCGACTGCCCCATGTCAGACCCGCGCTTTGTGGGTGCCAGCGGCCGGCTGTTGGCCCTTGGAGGACGCGGCTGCGCGACCGGACCCCTTGAGTACCTCCTGGTCGAGTTTGATCTTGGGACCGGGCGGGTGGCGTCCAGCATGCCGCTGGGCCTGCCGGGCGAGATCTTCAGCATCGACGTGGACCGGTCGGGGCAGCACGTCATCATCGCTGGCGCCGGCAAGCCCAATGATCAGTTGCCGGCGACCGTCTGGGTGCTGCGCGACGGCCACCCGCAGCGCGTGCCGTTCTCAGGCGACTGCTGGCAGGCCGACTGGTAGCTACTCGGCCCGCCGCCGCAGCGATTGCGGCCGTATTTGTTCCCGCGACGCGGTGGCCCCTCGGTGACATAGCCACGCATCACTCAAGACCCGAAACCCCTTTAGGGGTCTCTACGGTCGGTGAGGAACCATAATCGAACACGTCGCGGATTCTGACTCTTTCGTTCCAGTCGTGCGGGGTTCTATGCTTGTCTTGCCCGCGGAGGAGGCTGTGACATGACGCTGCGGCTGGCGACGTTCAACGTGGAGAACCTCTTCGAGCGCGACAACGCCCTCAACACCACCACATGTGAACGGGGTTTGAAGGGGCGCCTCGACCGTCGAAGCGAACAATTCAGATCATCTGTGGCGTTGGTCGATACCCTTGCCGGCAGCCTGTGGGCGTACTGGAAGCTCGCTCTCCGCGTCGCCTACTACGGCAGGCAAGGGCAGCGGGGTTCGAAGGACCTGAACCTTGCGCTACGCCGCTGGGACGGCGACGACGCGTGGCAGATCGGCTGCGAGATACAGATCCAGGTCAGCAGGTCGAAGAGACTGCTCCCACCGCCCGCGCAGCAGAAGTTGGATAAAGCGCAACAGGACGTCGTCGATTACCTCGATCACGAGATCGACCGCCTTCGCGACGCGGGGACGCCCGACGACTGGAAAAAGCTCTACGCATCGCTGATGACCGAAAAGCGCATGGCGATAGACTCGCTCCTCACGAGCGTGACGGCCGACTTGAAGATAGGCGGTACGCCGAGGCAGCTCGGAACCGGCCTGGTCCGCCCGACCCGTGCTCGTGACCACCCTTGATCTTGGCCGCTTGCCGTGCCTCAGCGACGAAGCCTGGCTCCGCTCGCGCTCCCGCCGGGCGCTATCGTCTGCCCACCCACCGGTTGCACGCTTGCGCGCTCGACAAAGTGGCGGCCGAGATCGCCGCCGCAGGAGGGTGGCCGAGACGTCGTATGCCTCGGTGTCCACCTCCTCCCGACGGAGCATCATCGTCCAACCCAAGGAGGCATCCACGCAGCTCCGAGATTGCGGTCTCGCCGTCATCGTCCTGCGCCCTCATCGGTTCCGCCTTCGCTGGCTTCTTCCCGTTGGCAGGTCGACGAGACCTCATGCTTGCCCTCTGCTTGCCCTGCGCCCACTCCCCAACGGAGTGTTTCTGAACCGTGCGGTTCCGGTCGCCGATCCTTATCTGTGGAAGGCCACGAACGAGACCGCTCACGCCTGTCGGCCGGCACGTCGCCGGCACCTGGCCGGGCGGTCTGAAATGGGGGGAGTGTGGTGAACGGTCACTCGATCACCCAGGTCCCACACGCTGAAACTCGTCTGACGGTCGACGTCGGCACCTCGACGGCCAGCTTCATCGCTGCCTATGAGGATGCCGTCCCGGTCATGCCAGCCGATGCGGTTGACGCCCTCGTCCGGCGGAGGGCGACGCGGACATTGCGACCGTCGGGGTGGAGCTGGACCGGAAGATCGCCGGGCTGCTGGACCATCTCGGCGTCGACGTCCCAGAGCCACTCCGCAGCAGTTGACGACACGGCCTGAGACGATCAACTCCTCGATGTGCGCGCTGGCCTCAGGCCGGGCCGAGCTTTCCCGCGTGGCGAGCTGGCACCCTCCCGGACTCGACCAGCCAGCGGACCATGTCGGTGATGGTCTCCGCGAAGGACCTGGGCTCCACGCCGAGTTCCTTTCGCGCGGCGGAGTCGTCGAATCGCGTGCTGCGCCGCATGATCTCCACGCCCTCACGGTCGGCCGGATAGCGCCAGCGGTCGGGCAGCCGCCGTTGGACCGCGCCGATGAGCCCCGTCGCGGGGCTGAGCACCGCCCCCGGGACGACGAGGTGGGGGAATCGTCGCCCGGTAATGACCGCAAGGGTGGCGAACAGCAGGTCGCCCTCCATGTAATGGCCAGGCACGACGTACCGACGTGGCCCTCCCCCGGGGCGCAGCACGGCCTGGATCACCGCGGCGGTGTCGCGAACGTCGACGACGTGCAGCCCACCCCGCGGCCAGAGCGGGAAGCGGCCGCGCAGGACCCAGCGCAGCATTTCGCTCTGCTCACCGCGGTAGGGGTCGTTGGGACCATAGACACCGCCAGGGTAGATCGTCACGACCGGCGCGCCCGCATCCTGCAACCGGCGGGCGACCTTCTCCGAGGCGATCTTCGACTGCGCATACGGAAGCTCGACGTCACCAAGCGGCAGGTCCGGCCCGCTCCCGCCGTACCGGGTCAGCGCCACCGTCGTCGACACGTGGAGGACCGGGTCCAGCCCGCGTTCAACCGCGCGACCCAACACCAGCTCGGTGGCCCGGGCATTGGTGCGCCGCATGTCCTGGGCACGCCGCGGGTCCAGGGAGTAGACCGCCGCCGCGTGCACGACCGCCGCGCAGCCCTCGACTGCCCGCGATACCGCCCGCTCGTCGAGCACGTCGCCCACAACGATGTCGGAGACCTCCAGCCCCAGCGGGCCCAAGGACGCGGGCACCTGATCCGGCCGACGCACCAGTAGCCGCACGTCGTGCCCAGCACGCACGATCGCGGCGACGGCGTGGGAACCCACCAAGCCGGTACCACCGGTCACCAAGACCTTCACGCCCGCAATGATGCCCAAGCGGAATCCAACTCCGCCAACCACCGAGCCGCCGTCCGCCGCAATGTCCACCACCGGCCTGCCTGAGCAGTGGCCGAAGCACCCGCCGGCACGACGGCGCCCGCCGTCTGCCGCAGCTGTTGGCATACGCGGTGGCGCTCGGGCGGGCTGGAGGGCGCTGCGCAGCGTCGGCCTCATCGGTTGGCCCGGCGATGTCGGAGCAGCGGCTTGCGGCCGTTTCCGGGCGATTGGGCAGAGCGCCCGCGCGCATGGGTTTTGAGGCAACCGGGCCAGCGGCTGCGGTGTGTATCTTGCAACGGCGCGCGGACGGCGCCGAGCCTGAGGGAGCGCCTGCGTGGACCGGACACCTCGGAACGTGCACGCGGAGTTCGAGAGCTTCTACACCGCGAGCTTCAGCCGGCTGGTCGGCCAGCTCGCACTGGTGACCGGCGATCTCCACGAGGCCGAGGACCTTGGCCAGGAGGCGTTCGCGCGCGAGCGCCTTGAGGAGCTGGCCGACGGGTACGCGCGGGCCGCGGCGGCTCCAGACCCGGCCGCGCTGCGGCAGCGCCGCCGGCGCCGGCGGCGTCGCACCGCCGCTGGCTTGGTGCTGCTGGTGGTGGCGGTCGCCGCCGTGGTCTTCGCGGTCGGCCGGGCCAGGCCTCCCAGCGCACCGCCGGTCGGCAGCTCGCAGGTCCTCACCAGGCCGCAGGAGGGCTACCGGCTGCAGATCCCGCCGGGCTGGCAGGCCACCAGCCAACTAGGCCAGATCAAGCTGCAAGCCTCCGGTGGCAGCATCAGCGTGGGGCTTCGCACCGGCGTCTCGCTCGACCCGCGCCTGACCACCGCGGCCGACCGCGCCGCGGCCGTGCTGCCTGGTGTTGAAGGCTTCCTTCGCGTGGAGCGCGGATTTGGGCGCGTCAGCTACGGAACCCGGCCCGATGGCCGGCCCTTCCTGCACGCCGAGGAGACGCTTCCCGGACACGGCACCGTGCTGTCCGCGGTCGCCGCCACCTACATGATCGCGTGGCCGTACCACTGCGCGCCCGCCACGCCCTGCCCCGCGCTCACACGGCTGCGGGTCCTGGAGTTTTATGTCGCCGGGGAGGTCAGCGCGTGGCCGCGGGCACGCGCGGCGGTCGAGCAGATGGTCAGGACGGTCCAGCCGATCGGCAACGCCGTCGACGGCTCGGCGCGTGCCCACCCTGCCTGTCGCACCGGCCGCAACGGCGACCTCGCCAGCCCCTACCCACAGGTCGGCACCGGCCCGGACACAAACGCGGTTCGCTTCACCCTTGGCGCGGTGTCGTGGCGGGTCATCCCTTGCCACGTCCACACAAGGGTCAGCGTGGAGATCCAGCAGGTCTGGCACGTCCAAAACGACCCGAAGACCGAGGCGCGAACGCATGTGGCAACACATGACATCAGCCGGCCTGCGCCGGTGCGGGGCAACGGGGCCGGCGTGCTGCTGGACGGCGACCTGCCCGAGGGCGGCGCCGACAGGACCGGTGCCCTCACCGCGACCTGGGAGTGGAGCAACTGGTGCGCCACCAAGGCCCGGCGCATCGACGGCTACCAGGTGGTCGACAGCTCAATCGAGGTGTGGCTGCTGCACGACGGCCACCGCGTCGAGCTTGTCGAGCGTGGGCGGCTGCCACGCTGCGTCAACCCGGCGGCGCCGTCGGTCCTGCGGATCATGGACTGAGCAGCGAGGCCGTTACAAAGAGGTTGGCTCGTTGCAGCGAGATGATCACCACACGGACAGGCCGCAGACCAGCTCGGCCTGCGACAGTGGGTGGGTGACGCGGTGCCAGCCGTGGGCCGAGCAGGTCGTCGATGGTGACGTGCAGCGCGGTCACGAGGTCCTCGAGGTCGGTGCGCACAAGGCGCCCTAGAAGGCGTCGACGTTCAGCAGGGGCTCCTTGATGCCGTCGGGGTCGTCGACGTTGTTCCAGTTGAGATTGGCGGCGCCCCGCAGCGCCGACCGCACCTGCGACGGGGACGCGCCGGGGTGGCTGGCCTTGTAGAGGGCGGCCGCACCGGCCACGTGCGGGCTGGCCATCGAGGTCCCGCTGAGCGTCTTGTACCCATCGCCCATGTAGGTCGAGTAGATGCACACCCCAGGAGCGATCAGGTCGATGCCGCTGCCGTAGTTGGAGAAGTTGGCGAACGTGTCGTCGATGTCGGACCGGCAGGTCGCCGCCGCGCCGCCCCCGGGCTTGCCGTTGAAATCGGCCAGGGCCGACACGGTGATGACCTCGTCATAGGCGGCCGGGACGACCCGGCGGACGTTGATGGAGGAGTTCCCGGCAGCCACCGCGTAGGTCACGCCCGCGGCGACCGAGCGGCAGATCGCGTCGTGCAGCGGGTCACCCGTGAAGCAGCCGGACCGGCTCGGCTTGGAGCCGCTCCCGCCAAGGCTCATGTTGGCCACCTCGATCCTGCCCGCGTTGCGTGTCACCCAGTCCACCCCGCAGATGACGTTCGACCACGAGCCGGCGCCCGAGGCGTCCAGCACGCGGACGGCCCACAGCCGGGCCCCTGGGGCGACGCCGACCACCCCGGTGGCGTTGTCGCGGGCGGCGGCGATGCCGGCGACGTGGGTGCCGTGGCCGTTGCGGTCCTCGTAGCCGCTGCCGTTGCAGGCGACCCCACCGACCACGTTGAGGTCAGGGTGGTTGGTGTCGATGCCGGTGTCGA
>WNFY01002499.1_pt1 | contig 23456 bp, 19 predicted proteins | sample 5400091 | NCBI WGS metagenome assembly WNFY01 (sample SAMN13153364, study PRJNA577476) | soil metagenome | isolation source: 60 cm soil or saprolite under grassland replicate 1 | place: USA:California | collected 2016-06-15 | reverse complement strand
CTCTCAGTAATATGAACGCGCGGATCGCGCGAGTTGAGGGCGGAAGTGTAAATCCTAACATTCTGAAGCGGGGATTTCGGGGGTAAAAATGTCGGAACCCCTATTTCCTTGTTTCGACAGCACCGCTATCTCAACTAACCGCGCCCAGTCAGTTGGAGCGCTCGATCTCACTGAGATGAACCGGGCGGTGTTCAATAAGGGACATTTGTGCGGCCAGTGCCATGACTACCGGAGCACGTCCGTCGTATCCGGTGACAGGAACGGGTTCGTCGTGGAGCACCGCATGCACAAAAGCGGCCATCTCAGCGAGAAAGCTTTCGTTATAACGCTCAACGAAGAAGCGATGCGGCAGATCATGCCAGATACTGTGTCCATCACTGATAATGGCTGTGTTCGGATACGTGTTTCCGGTATTGATTGCTCCGGCGCTGCACAATAGTTCTACGCGCTGGTCGTATCCATAGACGGCACGACGACTGTTATCGATTGTAGCGATTACTCCATTAGTAAATTGCAACATGATCACCGCGGTATCCACATCACCCACGGCTCCAATGGCAGGATCGTCCATCACACTGGCCAGGGCAAAGATCTCTTCCACTTCACTCCCGATCAGGAAACGAGCCATATCGAAGTCATGGATTGTCATGTCAAGGAAGAGGCCGCCCGATGCTCGAATATAGTCAATTGATGGTGGAGCGGGATCGCGGCTAATGAGATGCAGTAGCCGTGGGTGACCGATCTCACCCTGTTCCACGGCCTGGCGTACGCGCCGATAATTAGCGTCGAAGCGTCGGTTAAAACCAATCTGCAGTTTGACACCTGCACGTTCTACTGCTTCTAACGCCCGGTCAATCGACGGAAGATCGAGTGCGATCGGTTTCTCACAGAAGATATGCTTGCCAGCCTGCGATGCCTCCTCAATGATCTGGGCATGTGTATCAGTAGGAGAGCAGATCACTACTGCCTCAATATCCGGATGCGCCAGAACATCGTGGTAATCCTGTGTGGCGAAGGGAATAGCATAGCGCTTTGCGCACTGCGTCGCTGCGTCTTCAAATGCATCGGCCACCATTATTACGTCGGCTGCCGGAATGTGTGAAGTGAGGTGTTCGGCATGCATGGTACCGATGCGCCCGGAACCGATCAGGCCGAGCTTCAACGAACGTACAGACATAGTCTGTTTCCTTTCCCTGTTACAGCCTGATGGTGCTGAGATAGTCCCTGTTACGCTGAGCACTCGCCTTTGGGCTGCCCATGCCGGGAAGAACATCCTGCTCCACGACGATCCAGCCGTGGTAGTTCCTCTTATGCAACTGTTCAGCAATAGCGGCAAAAGGCACATTGCCTTTGCCTAACTCGCAAAACACGCCATGGTGTACTGCTGTGAAATAGTCCCAATCCTCTGTACGAGCCTGCTCAGCAACTTCTGGTTGGCAATCCTTGAAATGTACATGCCTGATACGTGCCCCAAAACGATTGAGTCCATCCAGAACACGTTGACCATCGACCGAACCTGTACCGTAAAGATAGTGACCGGTATCGAACACCAGCCCGATAAGATCCGGGTCGGTCATGCTCAGGAAACGCGCGATTTCTTCTGGTGTCTCAACATATCCAGCGCAATGATGATGGAAAGCCGTCGCTAATCCAGTTTCTTTGCGTACAGCATGGGCAATGCGTTCAGCACCATGAGCAAAGTTTTCCCACTCAGTTGCGCTCAGACCCATCTCTGTCGTAACGCGTCCTGCATACCTGGTACGCATCGGATCTGTACCGTTAGCATCGGCGAGAATCAGTGTAGGGGCACGATGGGTAGGGGCGCGATGGGTAGGGGCGCGATGGGTAGGGGCGCGATTTATAAGCCCGCCAGCTTCGGTATCGGCCCCAGTATCCGCCACCTCAGCCAGTAATCGTGCAACCTTCAGGGCTTCTGCTTCACCGTTGGCGTGCGCACCTGGATATTTCAATGCCACCGGTACGAATGCACCAACCATCGCGAGGCGGCGCTGTGCCAGCTCTCTTTTGAGAATGGTAGGATCGGTTGGCATATACCCCCAGTCGCCAAGTTCAGTCCCTACATAGCCGCTATCACGCAACTCATCGAGCATCTGCCCGTAGGCAATGCGTTCGCCTTCCAGCCCTTCGAACTCAAGCGTTCCCCATGAACAGGGCGCGTTCGCTATAGGAATGTCTGGCATGTTTTTCCTCCTGATGTCGTAGTGGCATCCCTTGCGGGTGCCGGGTCGTCGGCGAGAATTCTCAAATGTGCAACAATACTCATTGCCGACTACCTGGCACTATACGACGACCCGGCACCCGCAAGGGATGCCACTACGGGTCAAAGTACTCGACACTCGCAGGAGATGCCACTACGGATCGACTCCACGGCTAAAACTTCCGCGACCATTCTCTGGGCCAGCGCTCGATCACAACCTTCTTCTCCGTGTAGAACTCAATGGCATCACGACCCTGGGCGTGCATGTCGCCGAAAAAGCTGTCTTTCCAACCAGAAAATGGGAAGAAAGCCAGCGGCGCGGCCACGCCGATGTTGATGCCAATGTTTCCGGCACGTGCTTCATAGCGGAATTTCCGGGCTGCAGCGCCACTACTTGTGAATAAACAGGCCATGTTGCCATAGGAGGTAGCATTCACGAACTCAATGGCCTCGTCAATCGTCTGGGCATGCATCAAGCTAAGCACGGGTCCGAAGATCTCGGTCCCGGCGATCTCGCTGCGTGGGTTAACGTTGTCCAGGACCGTTGGGCGAACGAAGTAGCCTCGTTCATAGCTAGGTATCGATGCATCACGACCATCGACGAGGACTTTTGCCCCCTCGCTCGCACCTTTTCCAACCAGTGACTCGATGCGTTGCTTGCTTTCAGCGGTAATCACCGGACCCATCTCGACGTCCGGGTCCAGTCCGTAGCCCACCTTGCGCGTCGCCGCCGCATCGCCAATCAGTTCCCTGAAGACGGGGCCAGCCTCGCCGACTGTGATCGTTACCGAAGTCGCCAGGCAGCGCTGCCCGGCGCAGCCAAAGGACGAGTCAGCGATGATTCTTGTGGCCATCTCCATATCGGCATCGGGCAAGACGACGACGGGATTTTTGGCTCCTCCCTGGCATTGTGCCCGTTTCCCGTTTGCCGCTGCCCGGCTGTAGACATATCTGGCGACCGGGGACGAACCGACGAAGGAGATGGCACGCACCGTTGGGGAATCGAGCAAGGCGTCGACGACTCCTTTTGAGCCGTTGACCAGGCTGATCACTCCCGGTGGCAAGCCCAGTTGATCGATCAGTTCAAAGACGCGGCTCATCGTCATCGGCACCTTTTCAGACGGCTTGAGGATGAAGCAGTTGCCGCAGGCGATAGCATAGGGCAGGAACCAGAGTGGGATCATACCGGGAAAGTTGAAAGGAGTGATCGCTGCGACGACACCTACCGGCTGGCGCAGCATATGCTCGTCAATGCCGCGTGCGATGTCTTCGGAGTTGTATCCCATCATCAACGACGGAATGCCCGTTGCGACCTCGACGTTCTCGATACCGCGTCGTAGTTCGCCCTGCGCCTCAGCCAATGTCTTCCCGCACTCCTGCGTTGTCAGGCGCGCGATCTCGTCGAAATGCTCATCCAGCAGTTGCTTAAACTTGAAGAGATACTGAATGCGCTCAATCGATGGTGTTCGTCGCCAGTCGTCGAAGGCCGCCTGTGCCTTTCGTATTGCCTCATCTACCTCTTCGGGAGGCGTGAGTGGCACACGTACCATCGTCTCGGCAGTCGCGGGATTGCGCACGTCGAGATAGTCGCTGGCACGTGAGCGCCTCCAGGTTCCTCCAATATAGTTGAGCAATTGTCCATCCTGAATCATCGTATTACTTCCTCACTGCGATTGTTTTGCTTCTTTCTGCTGATCGCTTACAGGTTGATGCTCGCTCCCAGGCAGTTCTTCTATATGCAGTTCTCCCGCTTCCACCTCAAGTTCTTGAGCAGCCTGGGCCAACTGTGCGCCCGCAACTGCATCAGTACGTGCGAACTCGGCCAGTTCGTGGCTCAGCTCCTCTAGCTCTTCGCCTCCCGCCATCATAGCGACGAGCTCCTCGCGGCTGATTTCAGATTTAGCGAACGTGCCGTAACTGCGTCCGCGGTTCAGCAACGTAAAGTGGTCGCCGATCGGATAGGCGTGATGAGGATTGTGTGTAATAAAGATCACGCCCAGACCACGTGCTCGCGCCTGCGCTATATAGCGCAGGACGACACCAGCCTCTTTTACACCCAATGCTGCCGTGGGCTCGTCGAGAATCAAGACTTTAGCTCCGAAGTATACAGCACGCGCAATCGCGACGGACTGACGCTCGCCACCAGATAAGGTGCCGACCGGCTGTGTCGTATCGCGGAGCCGAATTCCCATCTTCGACATCTCCTCATGCGTCACCTGGTCAGCATACTTTATGTTAAAGCGGCGCCATGGACCCCAGCCCACAGTCGGCTCGGAGCCGAGAAAGAAGTTGCGCGAGATACTCAGCAGCGGGATCATCGCCAGATCTTGAAAGACGGTAGCGATTCCTGCTGTGAGCGCGTCACGTGGCGAACTGAAATTGACTTCCTTGCCCTCGACCAGGTAGTGGCCTTCGCTCGGTTGATGAACGCCAGACAGGATTTTGATCAGGGTTGACTTGCCCGCCCCGTTATCGCCGAGCAAGCACATCACCTCTCCTGCATGTACTTTCATGGAAATGTCTTTCAGTGCAATCACGCTCCCGAAATACTTGGAAATTTCCTGCACTTCGAGTAGAGGTATCTGTGCATTCATCGTCGTGCCTCCATCGCATACTTGCGTACATAGCCGTTGAGGATTACGGCAGCCAACAGCATCACACCCAGGAACACCTGGTACCAGTTCGCATCCACTCCGGCGAAGATGACACCGACGTTCACCATGCCGTAGATGAGCGCGCCAAACACGGAGCCAATTGCCGAACCATAGCCTCCAGTCAGGAGCGTACCGCCTACGACCACCGCAACGATCGTAATGAACTCATTACCCGTTCCACGCAGAGCATCAGTGCTGGTAAGGCCCAGAGCCTGGATAATCGCTATCAGGCAGGCCGCGAGAGCTGTCATCATGAACAGGGAAATCTTGACCCGCCTGACTGGAACGCCGACGTTGCGTGCAGCCTGAACATCGCCGCCGACACCAAAGATCCAGTTTCCAAACTTCGTGCGTAGGAGTACCCATGTAGCAAGCGCGGCAAGCACCAGCCACCAGATGATCTCTATCGAAAAGTTGGCTCCTCCAATCTGAATGTTGCTCGCGAAGATCGCAAGGGCAGAACTATAGCCCGGTGCTGCGTCCAGCCCACCCACCTGTGTCCTTCCTGTGATCAGAGAGGTAAGACCTATCGTCAGACCACGGAGGATAAAGAGAGAGCTTAGCGTGACGATAAACGAAGGAAGATTGGTGCGTAGGACGAGATAGGCGTTAATGAATCCGATCAGGAGCGCAAACAGAATTGCAATCACTATCGCTGCCCAGATATTCCAGCCAAACTGAGTGGATAGGATGGCAATAATCATCCCGGAAGCTCCAGTGACTGAACCGATCGACAGATCGAACTCACCGCCAATCATCAAGAGTGCGACAGCAACCGCCACGATGCCGATATCGGCTGCTACATTCAGATAGTTAGAGGTGCCACGCAGAGACAGGAAGCCGTTGTTTCCTGCAACGATGGCAAAAAAGATCCAGACGGCGATTGCTCCAGCGATTGCTCCCATTTCGGGACGAAGCAGAAGCCTACGCAGCGGGTTCACCCGCCCTACTCGCTCGTCCTTGGTAGCCTGGGGGCCGGGTGTAGTTCTTTGAACTATACTCATGTTTTCCCTCCGAGAGTAATAGACGGTACGTAAGTGCCAATCTCTTTACACAGAACGGGCCAGAAAGCCCCTGCTTTCCAAGCGGGGGATGAATGGCCTGCTGGCCACAGCCAGCGAACTACTCTGTTTGCTTCTCAATAGGTCTCTGATAAGACGGGCGAGCCTTCTACCGTACCGTGGGGCACACGGGAACGGGTCTAGGCAACGAAACGAAACGCTTCTGGACATGCGGGCCTCTACTTGTCTTTGGAGCACTCCTCACCGGGCAAGTCTCATGGGTGAAGGAAGAATTCCCCCTGCTTTTAAGCGGGGAAGTGTCAATACTTCCTGCGCTTCATTGCCATGCAGCGTCTCTATCTGTTTGCTTGAATTTGCATCTTTACACGGCAATGAAGCGATATATACGATAAATCGAGTATTTAGCGTGTTCCCTGTTTCGATAACTGGATTACCCGTGCTGCGTTATCTTTCGTCACAAAACCAGGGCCGGTCATTAGTACGGGGTTAGCAATGGTGTTGAGATTCGTTCTGTAGAGCGTCATCAACACGATTGGCAGATACCCTTGCAGATATTGCTGCTGGTCGATGGCAAAGAGCATCGTGCCTTGCTGGATTGCTGTCAGCACATCTGGTGACAGGTCGAAGGTCGCAAGTTTGATCTGCCCAACTTTATTGACATCTTTTACGGCCTTCAAGGCAGGCGCTGCGCCTGTAGGACCCAGTGCCATCATGCCATCAACGTCGGATTTGGATGTGAGTGCCGCCGAGATCGTTTGCTCTGACTGGGTCGGATTGTTGAGGTTCACAGGCAATACTTCAACCTTCGCGCCAGCCTTTGTCATGGCATCAGTGAAGCCTTTACAACGTGCATCCAGGGCTGCATTGCCGACTTCTTGATTGATACAGAGTGCATGTTTCACTCCAGCTGCTGCCATCTTCTGACCACCGCCCAGGCCTGCTTCGTACTCGGTCTGCCCTATATGAACCAGCACACCTAGCTTTTGCGCAACATCACTACCTGAGTTGATCGAGATCACCGGGATACCAGCAGCTATGGCTCTCTGGATTGCAGGCCCTAATGCGTTTGCATCAGGAATAGAGACAACCAGCCCATCCGGCTTAGTTGCTACGGCTGAGTCGATGAGATGGGACATCGCGACCATGTCGAAGGTATTCGGGGCTTCATACTGGACATTGACGCCCATATCTTTAGCTGCCTGGTCAACGCCATTCTTGACTACTGACCAGAATGGGTCCGATGCCTGACCATGCGTGATGACAAAAAAGTGAAGGTTAGAACGTGACGAGTTGCCGCCTGCTGCATTGCTGCCTGACGACTGATTGTTCGCTGTTCCTCCACCTCCACACGCTGCAAGGACGAAAAGTAGCATCACGAACGAGGCAATGAGTTTGTAGGATCGGCGCATGTTGTTTGTTCTCCTTTGAAAGTGATAGAGGTCTGCTCACAATAATTTGTGGACGACTCACATCGTCGGGAAACGAGCTTGCCACTGACACTCCGCGCATATGTTCCTGATTACCTCCTTTCGAGGAACATGCTACTCCCCCATTTCAGTGTTCAGTACGATCAGGAATGCCCCTTATCTCTCTAGAAAATAGCGTTCCTGGCTGCGCATTTCAGCCCATTCCGCGTGAGCTTTTTCTACCTGGGGCATTGTGCTGACTTCGGCAACGGGTACATCCCACCAGCTTTCATAATTGGGTATCCCTACATAGCGGTCGTTGCGAATGTAGATTACCGTAGTGGTATCGGTGCTCTGTACCGCCTTGAGTGCGGCGCTGAAATCTGCATAGGTTTTGCACTCGATCACCTGGGCTCCCAGGCTCCGCGCATTTGCCACAAGGTCAACAGGCAACGTCCGTACTTCTGTGTCCTCCCTATCCCCAGGCAATACTCCGTTCGATGGGTATGCATAGCGCGTGCCGAAGCCATCCTGTCCAAGAGAGCGGCTGAGACTGCCGATGCTCTTGAACCCGCTGTTGTCGAGCAGGACAATAATCAGCTTATAATGTTCCTGAATCGAGGTCACGATCTCGCTGTTCATCATCAGGTAGGAGCCATCGCCTACCATCACGTATACGTCGCGGTCAGGTGCAGCCATCTTGACGCCGAGACCGCCAGCGATTTCGTAGCCCATACAGCTATAGCCGTATTCCATGTGGTAATTCTTAGCATGCCGTGCTCGCCAGACCTTATGCAGGTCACCGGGCAAGCTGCCAGCCGCACAAACCATAATCGCATCCGGTGCGCTCTGTTCGTTCACTGCTCCGATTAATTCACCCTGGCTGGGCAGAGGCTCATTGCGGATAGCATAAATACGCTCAACCTCAGCATTCCATGCAGCATGCAGTTGCCTGGCCTGCGAACGATAGCTTTCAGAAACGCTGTAACCATCAAGCAAGGGGAGCAGTTCTTCCAGTGTTGCTTTTGCATCACCGACCAGGGGTAATGCCAGGTGTTTTGCGGCGTCGAACGAGGCGACATTGATGTTGATGAAACGTACCTCGGGATGCTGGAATGCTGTCTTTGACGAGGTGGTGAAGTCACTATAACGGGTACCAATACCGATTACCAGATCAGCATCTTTCGCGATGCGGTTGGCGGCGAAGGTGCCCGTAGCGCCGATTGCGCCAAGATTCAACGAATGATCGTAGTGCAGGCTCCCTTTGCCCGCCATTGTCTCGCCTACGGGAATGCTAGTTTGATTGACAAAATCGCGCAATATGTCGGTGGCTTCTGCATAGATCACTCCCCCACCAACAACAATCAAGGGCCGCTTACTCGTGCGTATCCATGCGGCTGCCTGTTCCAATGCACTGCGATCTGGTCGATTGCGCGGGATATGCCAGGTGCGTTTGTGAAAGAATGCCTCGGGATACTCATATGCCTGCGCCTGTATATCCTGCGGCAGTGCCAGCGTGACAGCACCTGTTTCGGCAGGGCTCGTCAGGACGCGCATCGCTTCGGGCAGCGCAGTCAGGAGTTGTTCGGGACGCGTAATGCGATCCCAGTAGCGACTGACGGGCTTGAAGCAATCATTGACTGAGATATCCTGACTATGTTCGGACTCCAGTTGCTGTAAGACCGGAGCGACGTTACGGCGTGCAAAGATATCTCCTGGCAGTAACAGTACCGGCAGACGATTGATCGTAGCGGTTGCTGCCCCAGTCACCATATTCGTCGCACCAGGGCCGATCGAGGATGTGCAGGCCAGTGTTTGCAGGCGATTGCGGGTTTTCGCATACGCAGTCGCACTATGGACCATGGCTTGCTCGTTGCGTGCCTGGTAGTAACGGAACTCGGGCATCTGCTGTAAGGCCTGACCGATGCCTGCAATGTTTCCATGACCAAAGATTCCGAAGCAGCCAGCAAAAAAAGCCTGTTCTTGTCCGTCGCGCTCGACGTACTGATTCTTGAGAAACGCGATGACAGCCTGGGCCATCGTCATGCGTTGTGTTGCCTGCTGGTTCATGTTGTTCCCTTTCAAATATCTCCGTAGAGGCATGCCTTGCGTGTGCCGCGTCGCCCAGGAGGAATTCCTGGACGCTCAACGGTGTTGCTTCCCACCCACGCGGCACACGCAAGGCATGCCTCTACGGGGCGAAGCATTTAGAACCCGCCGTGGTCTTGAATGAATGTCATTACTTCGTCATGGGTAGGCATGAAGTTGGCACAGCCGTGCTTTGTGACCAGGATGGCACCACAGGCATTTGCCAGTCGTGTGGTCTTGTACCAGTCCCAACCGTTCACAAAGCCGTACAGGAATCCGGAAGCAAAAGCATCACCGGCTCCCAGGATATTGCTCACATCGACGGGAAAGCCTGGCACGTCAATCTGCGTGGCGTGACCTTCATCCGAGACGAGGTGGACCGTTGCCCCAGCCGCACCGCGCTTCTGCGCAAGGACACGGGGTCCCAGAGAAAGAAGCGCCCGAATCGCGACGTTGATATCCCCACTGACATGTGCGTCCGAGATCTGGGAATGCGTCAGACTCATCTGGCTTGCATCTGTCAGCAGTGCGGCATTGATTTCATCGTCGGTGCCGACCACGAGATCAACCAGGCGCAAGATCGAGCGCAGGGTGACTCCAAAGGCGCGTGGATCGTCCCACTGATCTGGCCGAAAGTCGATATCCAGTACCACTGGCACATGCTCCTGGCGCGCAGTCTCGGCAGCAAAGAGCGTTGCGCTACGGCTAGGTTCCTTACTGAGACCAGTACCCGTAATCAGGAGGGCACGGCTGCTAGCAATCGGCGTTGCCAGCACATCGTTTATGTCAAGTTCGATATCCGCGCAGTTGTCGCGATAGTATGTCAGTGGAAAGCGATCCGGCGGCTCAATACCAAGCACGACGGCACTTGAACGCCGACCAGGTTTGTATGGGATGAAACGAGTTTCCACACCTTCTTTCTGTAAGAAATGCAGGATGAAGTTACCTACCTGGTCTTCACCGACCGCCGTCAAGAGAGCCGATCGCAGACCTAAGCGCCGCGTGCCAACACTGATGTTCGTGGGACAGCCCCCAACATAGGCTGCGAAGCTAGTAATGTCCACGAACGGAGCGCCGATATCGTTGGAGTAGAGGTCGATTGAAGATCGCCCCATAGTAATTACATCATATGTTTGACTACTTATATTCATGTCTGTCTCCCTACCACGAGAGGAACGCGTGGGTCACGAGATCGGTAGGTCTCTTTCTTATGTGGAGGGTAACTCGACCAGTTGTATTGACGCATACAAATATCTCCTGATAAAGCTCAAAACAACGTGTACTTCTACCACTATGCCGGGTGGTCGCGTAGTCCATCGATAGTAACAATACGATGTGTTTGATAAGCCCGCGTAGCCGCAATACCGATCTCAAGGGCGGCCAGCGCATCCGTTCCATCAACGGAGGGAGACTGACCGTTTTGCAGACAATCCACAAAATGCTGCATCTGAGCGCGATAGGCATCGCCGAAGCGCTCCATCAAATAAGGCGTAACATCGTGATGAGCGCCAGCGCGATTCAAGAGCACGATTGGCGTGTGCTGATGGTTACCAATCATGACAGCGCCATCGGAACCAAGCACTTCTGTCCGAATATCGTAGCCGTAGAACGCATTGCGGCTCACTTCAACATTGCCGAGCGCGCCGTTAGCAAAGCTCAAGTTAATGATGGCGTTGTCGATATCACCAACCTCCTTCAACTGTTCACAGACCAGGAGCGTTCCCTCAGCCGATACGCGCACCACCTCGCTGTCCATGAGCCAGCGAGCGAGATCAAAGTCATGGATGGCCATGTCAATAATCAATCCACCACTTTTAACAGGGTCCGCGTATTCCCGCTTTGGACAGAATGGGTCACGGCCAATCGACTTAAAGGTGATAGGGCGACCAATTCCGCCTTCGGCAATCAGTCTCCTGGCCTTCTGATAAGCCGCATCAAAACGACGCATGAAACCAATTTGTAATGGCACGCCGCTGCGGACAACTACCTCCAGTACTGCTTCCGTCTCCTGGAGTGTCAACGCAAGTGGTTTTTCACAAAAAATCGCTTTGCCTGCGCGAGCGGCAGCAGAGACCAGCTCAGGATGTGTATTGGTCGGAGTGGCAACCACAACGGCATCCAACTCGGCCAGAGCGATGAGTTCATGAGCATCAGCAAATGCATATGGCATGTCGAACTCGCTCATCGCAGTGGTTCGCAAGTGCTCATTTGAGTCTGCAACCGCGTAGAGTTGCACACCAGGAACGCCGGTTACAAGAGTCTGGGCATACAAGTGGCCCATGCGACCAAGGCCAACCACCCCTATTTTAAGGCGAGCAGGCATGCTACAGCCCTCCCTTCTGGCTTAACCACGCGCCAGTGGTGGCGCTGTGCTGGCGCGTAGCTTGAGAGACGGTGTTAAAATATGGTTTTCCACGGGACGCTCATTCAGCAAATCCAGTAATATCTCCATCGCGACACTCCCCAGGCGAACCTTCGGTTGATGCACAGTAGTCAACGGAGGGGATACATAGTCAGCCATCGTGATGTCATCAAAACCCACAATACTTAATTCCTCTGGGACGAGAATGCTCTGCTCGCGACAGGCCAGCAGTGCACCAATCGCGATCATATCGTTGTAGCAGAGGACAGCAGTAGCTCCAGCCTTGAGCAAGCGAGGCAACAGGGTCTGTCCGCTCATTACATCCTCCTCAGGCGAAGCGTTCGTATCAGAAGCAATCGCCACCCAGCTATCACGACCCGCAATACCTGCTGCGGCTAACGCACGCTGATAGCCCTCAAAGCGATGTCGATTAGACCTGGGTCGACTTTCGGTACCCAGGTACCCGATTGCGCAATGACCAAGCTGTAACAGGTGCTCAACCGCAAGTCGTGTGCCCTCGCGATCATCTACAGTAACCCAATGAAGCAACTGGTGATGAGACTCAGCCTGGCTATTGACCAGGACGATCGGGATTCGAGTGCGCCCCAGGCGCTCTTTGTAATTGCTACTAATACGAGAAGAAGAAATCAGAATGCCATCCACTCTCCGTCGGTGAAAGCTTTCAATAATCGCCATCTCCTGGTCAGAGTTATTGTATGAGGCACTAAGAAACACGTTAAAGTTGGCAGTGCGTGCCACTTCTTCAATACCCTTTACAACGTCACTAAAGAATGGATCGGCGACCGATGTCACTACCAGACCGATCGTGTGCGTCTGTCGCGCTTGCAAGCTTCGTGCAAGGGCATTGGGGGTATAGCCCATTTGCTGTGCTAGCTGCTGAATACGCTCTCGTACTTCGACACTGATAAGTGGGCTCCCGTGGAGCGCCCGCGAGACGGTCGAGTGTGAGACGCCAGCTACACGAGCAATGTCTTCGATAGAGATCTCTTGCCGATGCAATCAATCCACCTGCTTTTATTCTACTGGAAGGACGGTACGACAGAGTTTGATAGACGTGTGCACACGTGTGCATAACAAGGCATAAAAAATAGTTGTTTTATGCACACGTGTGCATAAAAAGCAACAGGGTCAAGAACGATTGTAATCAATAGAAGAACTGTGAAAAGTATACCTATCCCGAAGCGTTTTGCCCATATACAAAAGTGGGAAAACATGAACCGATTTTTGGATTACTTCTTTTCAGCCCTATGTCTAAGAAGAGGAAAAGTACCTTGACGCGTTTCTGACAGAAGTGGTATATTTACCTCAAAGGATGGGTTGAAGTCGGTTAAGTCAGTTCTATCTCTCCACATTGGATTACGTTCTTTTCGGCAATGGTGGCCCCGGTAAACATGTCACATAGTTACAGAACTCTCAACGGAGAAAGTGATGATAACACGTGATGCCTGGCGTACCCTCACGCCTATATTTGATATGAGCTTGAGCAGCAGCCAGTTGATTGCTCAGGGCGAGGTTTTCGCTATTATCAATTCAACTATTACCTCCGCCCAGCTTGATCCTCCCCACTGGCATGACACCTATGAGATCGGATGTGTCCTGAGTGGTACAGGAATTATGGTGATGGGCCAGCGTGTGTATTCTTATATGCCGGGTCAGATCTACGTCATTAATGATCTCGAACCTCATAGGACCTATAGCGATGATGAAGAGACACTCCTATTTGTCGTTCATTTCCATCCCGGCTTATTAGAAAGCGGCTGGATCGGGCAGATGCGTCACGAAATACGAACCCCATTTTTGCCACAATTTGGGCGGCATGGTCCCCTTATTCCCCTGGACAATCCACTCACGACCCCTCTGCGTACTCTTTTAGACGCCATGCGGGAAGAGGCTCTGCAAAAAAAGCCCCTCTGGGATGTCATCACCAACGGATTTCTTTTCCAGGCTATCGGGCTACTTGCACGGCAGATGACCCAGACAGGTGAATATTCGCTTGAAGAGATGCAACGAAGACGAGCGCTCAAGCGCCTTGAGCCTGTTCTGCAATTCTTACAAACACACTATACAGAGGCACTCTCCCTGGATGAGCTTGCGAATGCGGGCTATATGAGCAGTTCATATTGCTGTGAACTCTTCCAGGCAGCGCTCGGTACCACTCCAATCACGTACCGCAACGTGCTGCGCCTGAATGAGGCGCGTCGACTTATGCAAACAATTGATCTCACAATCCACGACATTGCTTATCGGGTTGGCTTCCAGAGCGTTCAGGAATTCAACCGACTCTTTCGTCGTGATACAGGTTGTTCGCCCAGTCAATTTCGAACCCAGTTGCGGCTGTAAGGCCTGGCAGGTCGAAAGCCTTGAGGATATACCCTTCAACCTCCGACCTCCACGCCATTTGCCACTTTTCCCCTTGTTTTCTTTACGAAAGTAAGACTATTATAGAAAATAGGGTTTATCAAGAGTCTTGTTGTCTTCACAAAAATATGGTATAGTTCTCTCATGAAACTGTCCAACCAGGAACATTCAACAGCAACGCCCGAAGCTTGTACGACGACGCCCTTAGGACGCGCTATCCGTCTCTTGGGAGATGTGTGGGTTCTGCTGATCGTCATGAATCTGTTGCCGGGCCCAATGCGCTTTAACGCTTTGCGTGCGTCGTTGGGACATATCAGCTCGAAAACCCTCTCCCATCGGCTCAAGCTGCTGGAAGAACTGGGGTTTGTGCAGCGGCAAGCTTTTCTGGAGATCCCACCACGTGTCGAGTACCATCTCACCGAACAAGGACAGGAACTGGGCCTCGTGATTGAAGCACTTGAGCAATTTGGCGAGAAGCATCTCTCTGGTCCCACGGCATTTCCCTGCTTCTAAAAAAGAAAACACATGGTTTTCCTGCACATGTTCGCCACGACCTTCGTCTCACCTCTATGAGCAGAGGTGAGCATATGTGTGATAATAATAGGAGTAGTTACACAAAGAGGAGCCGAGAGGCATCCGCAATACTGAAGGATGCCTCCATGAAGTGGAGAACTATAGTATGTTACTTGCAGGTGATATTGGCGGAACCAAAACAAATCTCGCTTTATTTGCGTCCCCAGATGAATTGCGGACAGCAGTGCGAGAGGCAACATTTCCCAGTGCACAATACCCAAGCCTTGAAGCGCTGGTGCGCGATTTCTTATATCAAACTGGTTACCAGGTGCAGCAGGCGTGTTTTGGCGTTGCAGGTCCGGTCATCGCGGGGAAAGCGAAGATCACGAACCTGCCCTGGATTATGGATGAAGTGGAAATGCAACGTGCATTGAATATCCCTTCTGTCCGTTTGTTGAATGATCTTGTTGCTACGGCGAGCGGTATTCCTTTGTTGGGTCCAGACGATCTGCACACACTCAATGAAGGCAAGCCTGTCGAGCATGGAACGCTGGCCGTAATCGCTCCGGGAACAGGGCTGGGTGAAGCCTTCCTCACCTGGAACGGCACACGTTATCAGACGCATCCTTCAGAAGGTGGTCATACCGACTTTGCACCGACCAACCTCTTTCAAATGGAATTGCTGCGCTATATGCTGGCACGTTTCGATCATGTGAGCTACGAGCAGATCTGTTCCGGTATGGGACTCCCTCATATCTATGCGTATCTCAGGGACAACGTCTTGTTGGAAGAGACACCACATTTGACTGAGCAGCTCACTGAAGTAGAGGACCCTACGCCGATTATCGTCAAGTACGCACTTGATAGCAAGGTTCCATCTGCGCGCAGTGTCGCCACACTCGAAACCTTCACCTCTATCCTGGGAGCTGAGGCTGGCAACCTGGCACTCAAAGTACTTGCGACAGGTGGTGTCTATCTGGGAGGTGGTATTCCGCCGCGTATCTTGCCCTTCCTCGAAGCGGAGGGCTTCATGGCTGCCTTCAAGCATAAAGGTCGTTTCTCTGATATGCTCAAGGATTTTCCTGTGCATGTCATTACTAATCCCAGACTTGCTTTATTGGGCGCTGCCAGTTACGGTTTCGCTAATCCTGAGAAGTGATCTCCTGTACCAGATCAATAGCGCTAAAAATGAAGCCACGCGCCACATAGTAGTGGCGCGTGGCGGGGATAGCTGGCAGAATCAGAGCAGGCCGACCCACGAGGTCGACGATTCGGTCGTGGTCACCACTGTTTTCTCGTTTCTGGCTTCGATCTTTTGCGGTCGTATGATCAGCAAAGGCAGTTTTGTGCTACTCAGTACTCGTTCGGTCATGCTGCCCATAACCCAGCGCTGTAGTCCTCCACGGCCATGCGTTGCCATCGCGATAATGTCACAGCCCTCGAAACCCTCAACCTCTTCCATGCCTTCACCGTCTTCAGCCATGCCAATAAGCACATCGGCAACATCTGTGTCCATGCCCACGGCTGTGGTGATCTGGAGCTTGAGATCTGCTATATCCTCAGTGAGCAGGCGTTGTTTGACATTCTGCAAGTAGCTATCTGCCTCAGCCAATGCCTTCTCTTTTGCTTCAGCCGCCTGCTCGTTCGCCTGCTCGTTTTGAGGTTTTGTCTCATCAGCAGGGAAAGGTAGGACTCGCGCCAGGTGGAGCGCGCCAGGAGCAGGTGCCGACAGGCCTGTGCTGAGATAGGCGGCTGGGAGTATTGCCGTTTCGGCGAGCGGTGAGCCATCCAGAGACACCAGGATGCGCACAGAGCGAACTCCTTCAGGATGCAGATTCGTGGGTACTCCTGCCCCTTCGCGCAGGATCAGCACCGGGAGTGGACTGTGCCGGGCCACCTTTTGCGAGACACTGCCCATGCCCCAACGTCTGACTCCTGTACTACCATGACTACATATAATGATAAGATCTGCTTGATGGGCATGCGCAACGGGAAAGATTGTCAGCGAAGGATCACCTGGCAGCACCTCAGTTGTCACACTGATGCCTGCCAGCGCTTCCCACGCAGCAATCTCTGCAAGATACTGCGTTGCGCGCTCAATATCAGCATCGACTGCTTCTTGTAATGCGTGTGCGGACTCCAGGCCATAGCGTGAAAGGTCAGCTGGAGAGGTAACAACCCGTAGTAACACAACCGATCCACCGGAAGCACGGGCAACATTCGCTGCAACAGTTATCGCCTGTTCTGCGCGACTCGATCCATCAAGAGGTACCAGGATACGTTGAAACATTCTTTTTGCTCCTTTCGACATCCCTGTTCTGATCCGTAGGGGCCGGGCTTGCCCACGCCCGTAGGAGTGCATTGTGCTAAGGCACCGTCTTACACGTCTCCACTTGTTATAATAGTTCTTCTGAGCAGTGTTGTGGGCACGTAAACAGAGAAACTCCAGGCGTTGCCATACTGATTACTCTGCTACAGAGCATAGTTCTGCGCGTTCACAGCGGCATCACGGAGCATCAGGGGTGTCTCACGGTCACGTCACAATACCAAATTTAATGGATAACGCACGGAATCGAAGCTAGAAGGATGCCAACCTTTCAACAAAGTAAGCAGAAGAACTCATCTTTGAGCAAGCTGTGATTATATGTGGCGCAGGTGTGATAGTGACGTGATATGTAAGAGACATCCTTTAGGAAGAGGCAGCCTTTAATAATAGAAGTTCGATGTAGGGGCGAGATTATTTTCTTATTAAGCCCATGTATCAGGAGGGTGACATGTCCGCTGTACTTTCAGATGTTGTCGTAGTTGAACTTACACATGTGCTGGCTGGTCCGTACTGTGCTATGATGCTTGGAGACCTGGGAGCGAAGGTAATCAAGATCGAACGTCCTGGGAAAGGAGACGAGTCCCGTCAATATGGACCGCCATTTGCGGCGGGTGAGAGCGCTTACTACCTCGGGCTCAATCGTAACAAATATAGTGTTGAGCTTGATTTTATGCAGCCCGAGGGGAAAGAGCAACTCCTGGAATTGTTGCGTACGGCGACCGTCATGATCGCTAATTGTCGACCGGGCTCACTGGAGAGAAAGGGTCTGGGCTATGAAGATCTGCACGCTCTCAATCCAGGCCTGATCTACTGCTCGATTAGCAGTTATGGACAGCGTGGACCACGTGCCACAGAACCGGGCTACGATCTGATCGTACAGGGTGAAGCTGGTCTGATGGCAGTAACTGGTGAAGTTGACGGAGAGCCAATACCCGTAGGCTCATCGGTCGTCGATGTTACTGCCGGTATGTATGCCTGCATGTCTATTCTCGCTGCTCTGCGTGAACGTGATCGTACCGGGGAAGGACAATATATTCATATCTCACTGCTAGAATCCGCGCTCACCCTCCTTGCTAACATCGCGTCCAGCTACCTCATCTCCGGTGAAGAGGCTAAACGGTATGGAAGTGCTCATCCCAGTGCCGTCCCATTTCAATCCTTCCAGACGCGCGACGGACATATGAATGTCGTCTGTGGCTCCGACTCGCTTTTTGAGCGCCTCTGTTGTACCCTGGGACACGAGGAGTTGGCGAAAGATCAGCGCTTCGTTACCAATTCGCAGCGTGTCATCAATCGCGACGAACTGGTCCCTATCCTGCAAGAATGCTTCCTCCAGCGCGATACGGCTGATTGGCTCACGCATCTGCGTGCAGCAGGAGTTCCCTGTGGTCCCATCAAAAGCGTAAGAGAGGCTCTTCAGAATCCGCAGTTGGAGGCGCTTGATTTCATCTGGGAATGTGAGCACCCCGCGGCGGGAGCTATACAACTGCCTGGATCGCCCTTGCATCTTTCAAAGACTCCTCCACGCCTTTATAAAGCACCGCCTTTGTTAGGTGAGGATAATGCGATACTCACTGGAAAAGATGGTAGAATAGGACGGAAAATAGAGACATCAGGAGGAGAACAATGCTGTTTAAAAAAATAGATACGAGAGACCTCAGCGATGCCGAACAGGAACTGACACCCGTCTATTGTCGGCATGCGCTTAGTAATCCAGTCCCACGCTATGACTTTCCTGATAGAGAGACGCTGCCAGAAACTGCTTACAACTTGATTCATGACGAACTACTGCTTGACGGCAACTCCAGGTTGAATCTCGCCACCTTCGTTACCACCTGGATGGAACCCGAAGCTCGCCAGCTGATGGCCGACACCTTCGACAAAAACATGATCGACAAAGACGAATATCCGCAGACCGCAGCGCTGGAGATGCGCTGCGTCAATATGATTGCCCGCCTCTGGGGCTCTCCCGAGCATGAAGAGGCTACTGGCTGTTCTACGGTTGGTTCCAGTGAAGCCTGTATGTTGGGAGGGCTGGCATTAAAGTGGAGGTGGCGTGAGCGCATGAGAGCTGCTGGCAAATCTACAGACAGACCTAATCTCGTCATGGGCATCAACGTACAGGTGTGTTGGGAGAAATTCTGTCGCTATTGGGATGTCGAGCCGCGTTTTGTCCCGATGGAAGGGGAGCGTTATCATCTCAGTGCTGAAGAGGCTGTGAAGCTATGTGATGAGAACACCATTGGCATCGTTGCGATCATGGGTAGCACCTTCGATGGTAGTTACGAACCCGTTAAAGAGGTCGGCGTTGCCCTTGACCAGTTGCAACAGCAAAAAGGCTGGGACATCCCCATCCATGTTGACGCCGCCAGTGGAGGATTTGTGGCACCATTTTTGCAGCCCGACCTCGAATGGGATTTTCGTGTGCCGCGTGTCAAATCCATCAACGCCTCGGGGCACAAATATGGGCTTGTTTATCCTGGCGTTGGCTGGATTATCTGGCGCGACAGGAACGAACTGCCGGAGGATCTCATCTTCCGCGTCAATTACCTTGGCGGAGAAATGCCTACCTTTGCCCTCAACTTCTCACGTCCCGGCAACCAGGTCGTTGCCCAATATTACAACTTCCTGCGCCTCGGCAGAGAAGGTTATACGCGTATCCAGCAATCATGTCAGGATGTCGCCTGCTACCTTTCCTCCCAGATCGCTGAAATGGGGCCGTTTCGACTCATCAGCGATGGGAGCGCTATCCCGGTTTTCGCCTTTGCCCTCAAAGAACAGACCAACTTTAACGTCTTTGATCTCTCAGAGCGCCTACGGGATCGAGGCTGGCAGGTACCTGCATATACATTTCCTCGGAATCGTGAAGACCTCGCTGTGCTGCGTATCGTCGTCAAAGAGGGTTTCAGTCGCGACATGGCCGACTTGCTGCTTGGTGATCTGCATCGTCACCTGCACTTCTTTGCATCACAGTCGGGTTACCGACCGATGGCTGCGCATTCCAGTTTCAGCCATGGCGTCAGTGCAGGTGAAAAGCCCGTTTCTGGACATTGAGAAAAGGGCCGCCGCATCCCCCTCTCTTTCAAGTAGGGGTAAAGCGGCCCAAATAGGCCCTTCTCTACATTGAGAACATCTGTTATACTGACGTGTATGGATGTAGAGCATACCAAACACGTCACGTATAAATTGGCCTATCACTTTGTCTGGTGTCCGAAATACCGTAAACGCATCCTGACCGGCAAACTTGCCACGTTTGTCGAACAAGAAATCCGTCGCATCTGCGAAGCCAATACCTGGACCATTGGCGCCCTCAACGTGCAAGAAGACCATGTGCATCTCTTTCTCTCTGCTCCCCCGTCCGTTGCTCCCTCACAGATCGCTCATACCCTGAAAGGAATGCCCGCCCGCCGAGTGTTTCAACGCTTCCCCGAAGTCAAGAAACAGTTATGGGGCGGTGCGAGTCACGGTCTCGTTCGTACTACGTGGGCAGCGTAGGAGATATGAGCGTAGATGCGGTGTTGAAATATATCGAGTTGGGGCAGGACTAAAGTTTTGAAGCACTACCGACCTTTATCGTCCTCTCGGCGTAGCTCCAAAAGTCGATTAATTTCAGACTCCTTGAAAAGACTCGGCGTGCCAAAGTACGTCTGTATTTCGTCACCTGTCCTCGTTCAACATAGCCATCTAATGCTTGACGAGAAATCCCTAAGCGTTGACAAGCCTCTTTGACAGTTAAGTACACCTCTCCATCTTCTGTATATGGCAATGTTGTATCTTCAACTGGTAATTGGTCAATTTCAGACTCTTTGAAGAAAACTCGTCTCGCTAATGTGCGTTTATACTTCGTTTCAGTTTTTGAGGCTATGATTTTACCCACAATCCTTCAACCTCTTCAATAGTGATCCTTGACAGCGAGTACGACTTTCCTCATGTCACCTGCCGCATGAGCACCCTTGATGCGGTGGGTCGGTTCTCGACGAAGACGGCAAAGGCGGCTACCGCTTTGATCGCATGACGTTCAAAGACCCAATCGACATCCTGGGGTTCTTTCTGGGATACATGAGCGGCCCGATCACGGCTGAAAGCACACAAGAGCAGCAAGAACGCATGAAACAGGTGGTGATGTTACCGGAACCAGCAAGCACAGCAAGAATAGCTTTGTAGAGCGTACCAATGTATGATGACAGGGACGGGAACGCCTCCCGTCCCACAGATTCGGCGAGTGTTCAATGAGCATCAAGGCTTTCAAGTATCGTATTTACGCGAACAAAGCAACAACCGACAAACTGCACAGGGTGCTTGACCAGTGTCGAGAACTCTACAATGCAGGCTTACAAGAGCGCCGTGACGCCTACGAGATCGGGGTCAAACGTCATCCCAACTACTATGATGACGAGACGCGCAAGCAGTTGACCCGTGAACATGCAGTGGGCTACTACGAGCAAAAGCGCGAACTGGTCGAGATTAAAGAGGAGAGGCCGGAGTACCAGGAGATTGCCTCGCATGTGTTGCAAGATGTGATCTTGCGGCTCAAACATGCCTATGATGGCTTCTTTCGGCGCGTGCAGAACGGCGAACAACCGGGATATCCGCGCTTTCAGGGCAGAGCCCGCTACGACTCATTCACGTATCCTGATGGGGGCGGCTGGAAACTGGAAGAGCAGAAGCGCCCGGCAGACAAAAAGGGCATCGTTCGCGTCAATCTGAAACTGACGAAGATCGGCACCATCAAACTGCACCTGCACCGGGATATGGCAGGCACCATCAAAACCTTGACGATCAAAAGGGAGGGAGAACACTGGTACGCGGTGTTTACCTGCGAGATCGGCAAACCGGAACCCGAGCCTCCGAGCTATGAGGATGTGGGCATTGACTTAGGGGTCACGCATTTTGCGGCACTCTCCAACGGCTCGTTTATTGACCATCCCCGTTATTTCCGCAAGGCAGAAAAGAAGCTCGCCAAAGCTCAACAGGCACTTTCAAGAAAGAAAAAGGGCAGTCATCGGCGCAAGAAGGCAGTACAGCGGGTAGCAAGGTGTCACCGCAAAATCGCGAACCAACGCAAAGACTTTCAGCACAAAGCCTCACGCAAGCTCGTCAATCAGTATCAAGTGATCGTGTTTGAAGACTTACGGGTCAAGAACCTGACGAACGCACCAGCCCCAAAGCAGGATGAAGAGACGGGCGCGTATCTGCCGAATGGGGCAGCAGCAAAGGCAGGATTAAACAAGTCAATCTTAGATGCGGGATGGGCAACCTTTACCGAGATGACAAGCGTCAAGGCAGCATGGGCCGGGCGTACCGTGGTCTTTGTGAACCCATACATGACATCGCAACTTTGCTCAGGATGTGGCGCGGTGGTCAAGAAAGACCTGTCGGAACGGTGGCATAGTTGCTCATGCGGCACCGAACTGGACCGGGACACCAACTCGGCAAAGCTCATCTTACAATTGGGACACCAACACCTTTCGGTCGGGACGCGGCCAACGCAGGAAACGGCGTAGAAGCCTCCGGTCTCTGACCGGAGGTACGTTCACGGACAGGTGGTGATGAAGGTTGGAACTCCATCGTAGAATGAAGTAGATGGCCTGTAAGCCAGATAGACCTTTTGACAGGAGCAGTTGCCTCTTAGCACTGCCCCTGTTTTCTGGGAGCTACCTCAGGTGCTTCGTCATATCGGCAGTCCATTTGCACCGGACAAAGATCAAGATGCTCCTCTGCCACTTGCTCAGGCCGCATAATCAACCTGGAAGCATTTAGATGATGAGACGCGCTACTGCGATCAGTGCGGCGCGCCGGTGCGACCCGGCAAGCGCTTCTGCAATCGTTGCGGAGCAAGACTGCCGTAACTGCAAAGCCGACTTGCCTTTCATTAGTGACCGGGAGTTGATCTGAAGCGTCTTATCCCTTGAGAAAGAGGAAGCAGTATGCAAACGTTCGCCGGCTCACGCGCTGGTCCGCGCAGCAACAGCGGGACGAGCCGCGTCAACCGGTGTTGGAAGCACGAGGCGCTACTGCGATGGACAGTCATCGGCCATCTCTACCACAGGTAATCGACCGGGGTTCGCCGGCAGCTAAACCGCATCGAAGCTGGAAATTGGGCCAGAGAGCAGCACAGGCAACTCTCGTGATTTTGCTGTGTGCCGGCGGTTTCCTCTCGCTATTTCCCCAGGGACGGGCTTTGACCCGCGGCGCCCTGCTGGTCCCGGCGCTGCTGAGCGCCTCTGAATTTGCGCCGCTGGCGATGGCCGGCGATCCTGTACGCTTCCAGCGCCTCACGCTTTTCCCGAACACTGCTCGTACAGTCTATCTGGACATCTACGAGCCGGCCACGCCGCCGCCACCCATCCCCGGCGGGCGCGAGGCCATCATCGATGTGCCGGGCGCTGGCGATAACCGCTCGGTTCCGCAGCTCGTCAATCTGTCGAAATCGCTGGCGAGCGAGGGCATCGTCGATGTCAATGTCGGGACGCCCACGCTCTTTGACT
>WNFY01002972.1_pt1 | contig 23457 bp, 16 predicted proteins | sample 5400091 | NCBI WGS metagenome assembly WNFY01 (sample SAMN13153364, study PRJNA577476) | soil metagenome | isolation source: 60 cm soil or saprolite under grassland replicate 1 | place: USA:California | collected 2016-06-15 | reverse complement strand
GAACGAGATCGAGAACTGATGGAGAAACGCTTAGTGCGTCAATTGGAGCGCCTGGGAAATCAAGTGAGCGTACAACCACTGGCTCAGGCTGGATAATTTCTCACCTCAACCAGTGGGGAAGGACTTTTTCAGAGGAGAATGCCCATGAGAATTGTTGCTATCGTCGTCAGCTTGATTATGGTTATTGGAACGCTGCAGGACGGCTTTGAGACGGTCATCCTTCCGCGCAAGGTCTCGCGGCGTTTCAGGCTTTCCAACATGTTCTACTTCTCCACCTGGATAGCGTGGTCTGCGATCGGACGGAAGATGCGTCCGGGCACCCGGCGCGAGTATTACCTGGGGTACTTTGGTCCACTTTCGCTGCTCATGTTGCTTATCATCTGGGCGACCCTTATAGTTTTTGGCTACGCGTTGCTGCAATGGGGAATCATGACGCCCATGATCTCGCCGGAGAAAATTACTACGTTTGGAACTGATCTCTACCTGAGTGGAGTGACGTTTATCACGCTGGGCTTCGGGGATGTCGCACCGCTCTCCGGCCTGGGAAGGATTCTCGCTGTAGTAGAGGCTGGCACGGGCTTCGGCTTTCTGGCTCTCATCATCGGCTACGTACCGGTGATCTACCAGGCGTTTTCGCGCCGTGAGACCGATATCTCCCTGCTCGATGCGCGCGCGGGCTCCCCGTCCAGCGCCTCAGAATTGTTACGTCGCCATTCGCGCCAGCAGAATCTCGATGGGCTACCCGATTACCTCAAGAGCTGGGAGATCTGGAGCGCGCAGGTGCTGGAGAGCCACCTCTCCAACCCTGTCCTGATGTACTATCGCTCCCAGCACGAGCGTCAATCCTGGCTGGCGGCCCTCACGACCATCCTGGATACCTGTGCCCTGCTGATCGTTGGCATTGAGGAGGTGAATATGCCGATAGCGCGCTTCACCTTCGCGATGGCGCGCCACGCCGCCGTCGACCTGGCGCAGATCTTCGGCACGCCGCCAATGAATCCCAAGGAGTCGCGTCTTCCCCCCGAGGAGTTTGTGCGCCTGCGCGACTCGCTGGCCGAGGTGGGACTGCATCTGCGGCATGAAGAGGACGCCGAGCAGCGCCTCACCGATATGCGCCGCATCTACGAACCCTTTGTGCATGCCCTGTCCGATCATCTGCTGGTGAGCCTGCCTCCCTGGATTCCCACTACCAGGACCGTAGATGACTGGCAGACGAGCGCCTGGGACCATTTTGCCCAGTGGTCGCCGGATAAAATCGAGGAGATCACCCATATCATCGTCGATCATCACAAGAAAGTGCCTTTTTCGCGCACCGGTCAGCATACGCACAGCCATAGCGCCGGAGAGGAACACGACCATGTGGAGGCGAGGCCGCGTGAAGTCTCGTAGATCGTGCTGAGTTTGTACTGTCGAGCCACCTGCAGGGCGACCGCGAGGGTCGCCCGTACGAGAACGCGGATAAGTTGAGCCCCTGCGCGTCTTCTTGTACGGGCGACCCTCGCGGTCACCCTGGGAGCCCGCTCCCGCGACATCCGCCACAAGCTCATCCTTTCTTGAGCCTCTAAGCGCTTTCCTGTAGTCTGAAGAGCAGGTATCTCGCCAGAAAGGCACGATCGTCAGGAATAGAGAGATGCTGTGCCCACGATGGTAGATCGATAGGGGTCATTCCCACGTACAGACGCTCCCCACTCTGGAAGATCAGCGGCACTCCCGACGCCGACAGGAAGCGCGCCAGCGGATGACGCGCCCGTATGCCATGTGGTGAAAAGAGCCGTTCAGGATCGGCGGCCAGCCAGGCGGAGAAGCGCGACGGGTTCGCCAGCAGTTGCTGGACCATGGCGAGCGCTTCACGGTTGTCGACGAGCGTTCTCATCGTTCCCCCTCCAACAGATATATTCTCTCTATTTTAGCACTTTCTCTGCTATTATAATAGTGTAGTGCATGCATCCTTATCTTCTCATATTCTTTCTTGCTGCTCTTACTCTCCGCTTCCCATTGCTCAAGCAAAAGAGAATCAGGTCGTTTTGGCGCCAGTACATGGGGTGTACCTACAACCGTATTCTAGCCCGTTTAGGGCGCGAGGTCAATAAAGGATGCCGCCAGGGGTCAGGTTTTTGCAAAGGGCAACGCCCTACATTGTCCGCAATGCAAAGTCTTCTGTTGCATTATTTCCTCCCACCAGGAAATCCCTTCCGTTAGAGCGACAACTAAGCATACATTACTAGAACGAAGGAGTAGTAACTGCTGTAACAACGCCGTTTGCCTGTCGGGATTATTGGATGATGTCCCCTGTTAAAGGGAAAGTCTGGGCGGCGGGATTTGAACCCACGAAGCTCTTTCCCTGCAAAATATCCTCTCTACCCACGTGTACAACAATAGTATTTTTAGCGGATGCATACGGCTGTAAGGTTGAAAGATACGCAAAACTCCTTACAGTATGATAATATACTGTGAACTTTGCGAGGAGGTCTGGAAGATGCCTTTTATTTTTTATGCGATGATTTTGTTGCTATGTAGTGCTCTGCTGCTTGCCTTTGCACTTCAGCACGCGTGGAGTGCGCGCTACGGAAAACGCGCCTTTGCATTGCCGCTGTTGGGGGGATGCGCGCTGCTGATCGTACTCAGTGGTTGTGGAGGTCGGGCCACAACGAACCCGGCTGCCATTACGCCGATGACGCTGTCGCCCGGCGCAGGATCGCCTACCGCGAGTAGCGGGTCCAAAGCGTCCTCCACGCCTTTGAGCAACTGGACTACATATCACCACGATAACTCGCGTACCGGCTATCTGCCGAGTGGAACCGATGCGCAGCAACTGACGCAGGCATGGAAGGCGCAACTCGACGGGGCCGTGTACGCGGAGCCGCTGGTGGTGGGCAACCGTATCCTCGTCGTGACCGAGGGGGACTCGCTCTATTCCCTCGACGCGAAGACGGGGAAGATCCAGTGGCGCACGCATGTGGGGACGCCTGTTCCTCAATCGACGCTGCCCTGCGGCGATATCGATCCGCTGGGCATCACGGGAACGCCCATCTATGATCCATCAATCGGCCTGGTCTTCGCGATTGCCGAGGTGAGTGGGCCTGCACATATCCTGGTCGGCGTGGATATCACCAATGGCAAGTTGCGCGTGCGGCGCTCGGCTGATGTGGCGGGCATGGACGCGCGCGCCTATCAACAGCGTGCGGCGTTGGCCCTCTCCAATGGGATGGTCTACTTTGCCTATGGTGGGCTTGCCGGCGATTGTTCCGACTATATCGGGCGCGTCCTGGCCTCGCGTACCGATGGGCGTGGCGCGCTCTACTCCTACCAGATTCCGACCGCGCGCGAAGGTGGCATCTGGGGACCTTCCGGCCCCACCGTAGATGATACAGGTAACATCTATGTCGCCGTGGGTAATGGCGCGTCAACGAGTGGCAACTGGGACCATAGCGATTCCGTCCTGCGCCTGTCGCCGACGCTGAAACTGGAGGATGGTTTTGCGCCTACGCAGTGGCCGCAGGACAATAGCGATGATAAGGACCTCGGCTCTATGGGGCCGACGCCTCTGCCCGGCGGCCTGATCTTCATCGAGGGCAAATCCGGTTTCGCTTACCTGTTGCATGCGAACGCGCTTGGCGGAGTGGGCGGACAGATCGAGACCTTGAATGTCTGCCAGGGCTCTGCTATGGGCGGAACGGCTACCATTGGTCTGGAGATCTTCGTGCCTTGCAGCGACGGCATCCGGCAGGTCCAGGTCAGCTCCGATGCCCATATGACGATGGGCTGGCGAGCGCCTTCACACGTCACGATGCCGCCCGTTATCGAGGGCCACACCCTCTACAGCCTCGCCTCCGGCGGTACCCTTTATGCGCTCAACGTCGATACCGGTGCCGTGCGCACACAGCTCAATCTGAATACGACCCTGCCGCCCTTTGCGACTCCTACGGTGTCTGGCAGCCATGTCTTCGTTGGCACTACGTCGGGAGTCACGGCAGTAACCGTGTCGTGAGCGCGACCCCCATAATGCAGCATCAAGTTAAGGCAACGAAAAAACGTGATGGCGCAGCCTGCAGGGCGACCCTTGTGCTCAATACATCTCACTTCAGGAGTTCTGGCGCAGGCGAGAGGACAAGCGCAAGGCCCCCTCCCTGCCGCGCCGCCACCCCTTGTCCCTCCTGCCGACATCGTTACGTGAATGGTATTGACCCTTGTGCTCGCCCTGGGAGCGCTGCGAGCCAGTAGCGCGTGCTGCGTTCAGTTATTGGCTCCGACATAGAAATCTCTGGTGGCGCTCATCCATAGATTTTGTGGCGTCCTCACTAGCTCCTCTTCGCACTTTGCCTCAATACAGGATGCGCTGTGTGTGTTCATACGCCCCTACCCACACTGAAATATGAGAAGAAAAGGCCGCCTGTAGCCCTGTTTCCTTGTATACTTCGGGTGTACAGATGATGCTGAAATGCGCATAGACAGAAAAGCATGCCGGAGCGGAAGCTGCCGTTACACTGCGAATCTTATTTAATGACGTACTGATGTTAGTTAGACATGTCGTGTAGTAGTGCGTTAAAGTGGGAAAGCTTACGCCAGTTCAAGAAAGGAACATGTCTTATGTCGCATTATGATGACTAAAACAGAAGCAAGCGGCTCTTGAAGGACATACAATAGCTCCTCAAGAGCTTTTTTTACGTTCTAGAAGAGAATATGCCTCTCTCATCTCATTGGCATAGTTATATTCATTGTGCGTATAGCGCAATACTGGTAATTGGTCAAATTACGTTTTCTGCTGCTCGACATCCCCTCTATGGCTGTGATATAATACACGTTGTCTGTAATAGGTTCGTTTCTACGCCTCTAATATTCAATGTATAGTGTATACAGTGTGCGCCTGCGTACATATACCTATACCTCTGAATAGCCAATAAAGGAGAAATTATGTCATCTCAAGGCTATGTACGCTACCCACACATCTTCCAGGATCGCATCGTGTTTGTATCCGAGGATGATCTCTGGTTGGTAGCAAGTGGTGGGGGACGGGCGGAGCGCCTGACCGCAAGCGTCGGCGAGGTGAGCCATCCGCGTTTTTCGCCGGATGGTGAGTGGCTGGCGTTTGTCGGGCGCGAAGAGGGTCCGAGTGAAGTTTACGTCATGCCGGCGGAGGGTGGTCCAGCGCAACGCCTGACGTTTCAAGCGGGGAATTGCCGCGTGGTCGGCTGGACTCCGGGTAGCGATGAGATCCTGTACGCAAGTAATGCCTCTCAGTTTACGGGACGTTTCGATGTTATCTACGCAATAAAGCCGACGGGTGGACAGCCGCGCCAGGTTCCGGTGGGCATGGCCAACGCCATCTCATTCGGGCCACAGGGAGGCGTTGTCATTGGTCGCAACACCAACGAGTTTTCGCGCTGGAAGCGCTATCGTGGGGGCACTGCCGGGCATCTCTGGTGTGATCCCATCGGAAGCGGGACGTTTGAACGCCTTCTGCGGCTGAATGGGAATATCACGAGTCCGTGCTGGGTTGGTGAGCGTATCTACTTTCTCTCTGATCATGATGGGATTGGCAACCTCTATTCGTGCACTCCCACCGGCGAGGACGTGCGCCAGCATACCGATCATCAAGATTTCTACGCGCGCCATCTTTCTAGTGATGGAGAACGGCTGGTCTATCATGCTGGCGCCGATCTCTACCTGTTTGATCCGGCGCGTTCCAACGTGAGTCACCTTGAGGTAACGTTGCCCAGTCTGCGCACGCAGCGCAATCGCAAGTTTGTCTACGCTGGCAGCTACCTTGATACCCACGCACTGCATCCCAACGGCTACGCCGTTGCACTGACGACGCGGGGGAAGGCGTTCTCGATGGGCAACTGGGAGGGTCCGGTCCTGCAACACGGCGAAGTGGACGGGGTGCGCTATCGTTTCCTGGAGTGGCTCAACGACGGCCTGCGTATGGTGGCGATCAACGATGCACCGGGCCGAGAGACGCTGGTGGTCTTCAATCCCGAGGATGCCAGTGAGCCGAAACTGCTGCGCGAGATCGAGTTTGGGCGCGCCATCACCGTAAGCGTGTCGCCGACCGATGATGTGGTTGCGATCACCAATCATCGCTATGAATTGATCGTGGTTGATCTGGAGTCCGAGACCGCACGCGTGCTTGATCGCAGTACGGCGAGCCGTATCGACGGTGTCTCGTGGTCGCCGGATGGACGCTGGCTGGCGTATGGCTTTGCGCTTTCTCAACAGAAGTCCGCCATCAAGTTGTGCCATGTGGAGAGCGGCGAGACGCACCAGGTAACGGAGCCTATTCTGCACGATGTTGCGCCCGCGTTCGACCCCGGAGGCAAGTTCCTCTACTTCCTGGGGACGCGGGTGTTCAATCCGGTCTATGACAGTATTCACTTCGACCTCAGCTTTCCACGCGCTGTGAAGCCCTACGTGATTCTGCTGCAACGCGACCAGCTCTCCCCCTTTATCCCCGTGCCGAAGTCTCCTGAGAGCAAGGAAAAGGACGAGAAGGAGAAAGACGAGAAAGACGAGAAGGAGAAAACGGGAGAGCCAGAGGACGAAAAGAAGGAAGAGGAGACAGCGGCTGAAGGAGAAAAGGAGGAGAATGGCAAAGAGGAAGGCGACGATAAGCCTGAGCCGATTACCATTGATCTGGAAGGGATCAGCGAGCGCGTGCTGGCGTTTCCGGTTGGCGAGGCCCGTTATAGAAAGATAGCCGGCATCAAAGGGAAGGCGCTCTTCCTCTCGCATCCGATCGAGGGCATGATCCATGATCCTTCCGGCTCTCACGATCCCAGGCGCGAGACCGGGTGGCTCGACCTGGGTCGCGTCAAAGTCTCGGTGCAACCCGCTGCCGAGTGGAGGCAGATGTTTGCCGAGGCCTGGCGTTTGCAGCGCGAGCAGTTCTGGACGGAGGATATGTCCGGCATCGACTGGGATGCCGTCTACGCGCTCTACGCGCCGCTGGTTGAGCGCATCAGTTCGCGCTCGGAACTCTCAGATCTGCTCTGGGAGTTGCAAGGCGAGTTGGGAACGTCTCATGCCTACGAGGGTGGTGGCGAGTATCGTCACGGCCCGCACTATCGCCAGGGCTTCCTGGGCGTCGATTGGACATACGACGCCGAGAACCGTCGCTACCGGATCGCGCGCATCATCAAGGGCGACCCCGCCGAGACGCGTGCGACCTCGCCGCTGACAGGGCCAGGACTGGACGTTGCGGTGAACGATGCCGTGCTGGCGATCAATGGGCAGCGTGTCACGCCCGAACGTAGTCCACAGGAATTGCTCGTGAATCAGGCCGGCAACGAAGTGCAGCTCACGATCGAGGATGCCGAGACGAAGGAGACGCGCGTCTTCTCCGTCTAGGCCATCGCAGAGGAACGCACGACCCGCTATCGCGAGTGGGTCGAGAGCAACCGGCGTACTGTGCATGAGCAATCTGGCGGACGCGTCGGCTATATCCACATTCCTGACATGAGCAGCAATGGGTATGCCGAGTTCCATCGTAGCTACCTGGCCGAATACGACCTTCTCGCGCTGGGGCGAACCGGAGCCGTATCCGCCCGAGTCCCCACGCGGGCCGATGGTGGCCCTGACCAACGAGCAGGCAGGCTCCGATGGCGACATCTTCAGCCACAGCTTCAAGCTGATGGGTCTGGGACCGCTGATCGGCAAGCGCACATGGGGTGGGGTCATCGGTATTAGCCCCAGTCATCGCCTGGTCGATGGCACCGTCACCACGCAGCCCGAATACTCTTTCTGGTTCAAGGATGTGGGCTGGAACGTCGAGAACTACGGCACCGATCCCGATATCGAGGTCGATATCGCGCCGCAGGACTACAAGAGCAACATCGACCCGCAGTTGCAGCGCGCCCTCGCCGAAGCCCTGCGCCTGATCGAGGAGTATCCTACGCTGGAGCCGAAGCCCGGCGAACGACCACGATTGGGACGGAAGCGGGACGAGTAATCTTGTAACAGTTAGCTTTTCCTTAAATTTTGTTATACTCGGGCTCTCTACAAGATGGAGAGCCCGAATATGACAGTTATCACTCTTTCACACGTTTAAGCGGATGTCCCAGTGCGAGTAAAAACATCACGCTCTTCCCCTCTGCGTGTGGCGAGAAAAATGCCGTCACGTCGTCATCGTAAAATGTCAATCCGGTTGCACCCAGACCGAGCGCATAGGCTGCCAGGTAGAGCTTACCCGCTATAATCGCTGCCTCAAGTTGCGCGAGACGGTATCCACGGTTGCCGAATCTTGCCAGCGCCGCTTTCAGATCAACCATGAAATAGATGTTGACCGCTGCATCACCGCCCAGATCCTGCCTGAATGCCAGGTATTCCGCCTGTTTTCTGAACTCGCCGCCCTTCAATAATTCGACTGCCTGTTGTTCCCGGTGGAGCACATATATCCCCGGCGAGAGTCCATCGACCGCAGTCACAATGAGATACGCGTCACTGAGCAACCTGCCCGTAGGATCAAGACTATCGGCGGCAATACCACGTGTAGAGCGTATAAGCATGGTCGAAAGCTGCTCAAAGCTGATCGGTGTGCGCGCGAACTGCCTGGTTGAACCCCTCTTGCGTATCACCGTTTCAATCGGCGTATCCAGCGATGTCTCCATTGGTCGCAATAGGATAAGTTCTCTATGGGTTTTGAATAACTCGTGTGCCGGAGGATAACCGCGCCACGCCACTACCTCGTCAGTGGAGAAAAGTGAGCTTGAGCTATGCATCTCCTCAATCAAAAGAAAGTCTATCACCTGGCGCGAGAGCAGCGCTGTCGGGAGATGCAGTTGCGCAACCTCAGGCGCCTGTGGTATTGGCTGCTCAGTATGACCCAGCGCGACAAGATTAATCGCTGCCTCGCCCAGTCCATCGATCGCCAGCAACTGGTTGACCGTCTCATCAACAAAACCCATTACAATCTTCGCTGGCAATTGTCTGGCGCTGGCGACTGCCAGGAGATTGGCGAGAATAGTCCCATCGTCCCAGAAGGCATGACGGTAAGCTCGTTCCTGGTATTTCCAGGCATTGCGCCAGAATGTGCTGGTATGAATCATGATAACGGGTGCCGTTGCCAGGGATGATTCGTTGGCGCTGGCCTGCACGAGCACCTGCCGGAAATCACCGGCGCGCAACTGCCGCAAGCTATTATCGTGCGCCGAGAAATGATATACGCCCGCCGCCAGTCCTGGAAGATCGCCACATACGATGTATAGTTCGATATGGAAGAGCGCTCCCGTGCAGGCAGCCGCCCGTACAGACAGCCTGCCACCTGAGGCGCTCCGCAAATGTTTCGTCACTCCATTCGAGAAAAAACAGAGCCGAGCCAGCGTTTGCAGATCGGGGACCTGCTCTCCATCGGCTGTGGGACCGGTAGAAGCAATGGCGTCAAGTGCTGAAACAGGAGATGGCGCCAGATCAGTCGGCAGTGCAATCGGCTCCAGTGACGTATAAATTTTATAGGGAATGGGACGGTTCGACCAGTCCAGTCTCCATAAAAGGTTTCTGAGACTCTTCTGCGGGTGATTTGTGTAGTTGTGATAACGTAAGGCCATCTGTGTATCAGAATTATGCATAGAGCATCTTCTCCTGTCACGACATTCCTCAGTATCAGATGCATGTATGATTGCCAGGATTATCTTATCACATTCGCTTGACTATAGTGCTCCTAAACAAGAGGAATTTGTGTGTAGAGGCCGTCCTATGCTACACTGAGAACAGAACAATTTCAACGATTTGAGCAGTAACTTGCGGAGGCAATTTATGACACAGAATGTACCAATTACGGTTGCGTATGGCGACGGGATTGGCCCGGAGATCATGGAAGCAACCCTCGATATCATTAAAACTGCGGGCGCCCACATTGATATCGAACCGATCGAAGTGGGCGAGAAGGTCTACCTGCGCGGCATCAGCGCCGGCATTGAGCCGAGCGCGTGGGAGTCGCTGCGCCGTACCAAGGTATTTCTCAAGGCTCCCATTACCACTCCACAGGGCGGTGGCTACAAAAGCCTGAACGTCACCGTGCGCGTGACCTTCGAGCTCTACGCGAACGTCCGACCTTGCGTTGCCTATTACCCTTTTGTAGATACCAAACATCCTAAAATGGACGTGGTTATTATCCGCGAAAATGAAGAGGATCTTTACACGGGCATCGAGTATCGTCAGACTCACGATATGGTGCAGAGCCTCAAACTGATCAGTCGACCTGGCAGTGAAAAGATTGTGCGCTATGCCTTTGAGTACGCTAGAAGCCATGGTCGTAGAAAAGTGACCTGTTTCATCAAAGATAATATCATGAAATTAACCGATGGTCTCTTTCACAGGGTGTTCAACGAGGTGGCGGAAGAATATTCCGATATTGAAAATGAGACATGGATTGTGGACATCGGCTCAGCCAAACTGGCAGATACGCCCGAAGCGTTTGATGTGGTGGTCCTGCCCAACCTTTACGGCGATATCCTCTCCGATGTGGCAGCTCAGCTTGCCGGTTCGGTTGGCCTGGCCGGATCGGCCAATATTGGCGACCATTGCGCTATGTTCGAGGCTATTCACGGGTCCGCCCCTCGTCGCGCAGGCCAGAATATTGCCAATCCCTCGGGGCTCCTGCTCGGTGCGGTGATGATGCTGGTACATATTGGTCAGCCGGATGTGGCGACATTGGTGCATAATGCGTGGTTGCGCACGCTCGAAGATGGCATTCATACCTACGATATCTTCAAGCCTGGCATAAGTAAGGAAAAGGTGGGGACGAAAGAGTTCTCGGCAGCGGTCGTCGCCCGTCTCGGTCAGCAGCCTGAGCAGTTGAAGGCCGTGAACTACAGTTCGTCGCCGCAGCATATCACCAACGAGCACGTGACGCCGTACAACCACAAGGCCGAGAAGAAGGACCTTATGGGCGTAGATGTCTTCCTCGATTGGCACAATGGTACCCCCAGGGAACTGGGTGAGCACTTCAAGCGCGTCAGCGGTGATGGTCTGGAACTGCTGATGATTACCAATCGCGGAGCCAGGGTGTGGCCGGATAATGTGGGCGACACGTTCTGCATCGATCACTGGCGCTGCCGCTTTATGTCCTCAAATCCGAGCGAACCGATCCGCCACAGTCAGGTTATAGCTCTGCTCCAGCGCATCGATGAAGCCGGCTTCGATTTCATTAAAATCGAAAACCTGTACAACTTCGATGGCAAAAAGAGTTACTCTTCTGCCCGGTCCTAGCTGCCGCTTGCACATGCCTTGCGCGGACCCTGGGAGCCATTCTCCGCCCGCGCGCAGGGCCCGCGCAAGGCAGGCCCCTACGATAAAAAGTGACGGATACCGGGAAAGGAGCATTGAGTTGACGAAGCCGTACTTCGATGTGCTGGTGATCGGTACTCCTTGCGTCGATATTGTGTTTGGCGGACTGCCACACTGGCCGTGTCTGGGCATCGATATGTACTGCGCCGATCTCTCCGTGGGGGTTGGCAATACCTTTAATACCGCTGCAACCCTCAGCCGCCTGGGCCTGCGCGTGGGCCTGATGTGCGAACTGGGCAACGACTTCTTCAGCCGGTACATGCTCGAACGGATCGATAGTGCCGGCATCAGTCGTGAGTTTATCACCTTGCGCGATCGGGCGTTGTTTTCGGTCAGCGTAAGCCTCCCCTACGAGGGCGAGCGCGGCTTCGTCTCCTATAGTAACGTCGCGCCCAGGTTGCCGTCCGACGATACAGCCGCCATGCAGGCACTCTTTGAGCACTATGATTTCGGCGCGCTTTTTATGTATGCCCATCCCCTGCTACTGCCTTTTCTCGCGATCATGAAGGCGTCGGGCTCCACAATCTTCCTTGATGTGGGCTGCAATCCGAAGGATGTCTATCCAATCATCAGGTATGCTGACTTTTTTATGCCCAACTGCGCGGAGGCGTTGAAGATCACGGGCGCCGAGACGCCAGAAGATGCTGCCTGCGTTCTAGCTACCTATGTCCCGACCGTTGTCGTGACGGTCGGTCCGGGTGGCGTGGTTGCCTGCCGGCGAGAGCAATTGACGCATTGTGCCGCCCATCCTCTGGATAAAGAGGTTGTCGATACCACCGGAGCCGGCGATGCCTTCGATGGCGGTTTCATTTACGGCATCCTGAAGGGCTATTCTCTCCTGGATGCTCTCCACTGCGGCTCGATCTGTGGTGGCCTCTCAACCACCGCTCTGACGGGGACGGCGGCGGTTCCGACTGCCGGGGAGCTGGAACGCCTGCGCTCAGGAGCGAGCGAAGAAAAACCATTTCGTTAAGAGAACGTGTGGGCGCGGGATATTTGATTGCCTCTTACCTTGTCAGCATGGCCTCCCTTTCGCTATGTTCGACAGAAGAGTACTCCTGCGCACAGGCGAGCGTCGAGATGCGTTTGTACGCGTGAGCGAGGAGCGAGGTGTACTTGTTGCGTTCATCGTTAGTGACCGGCAGCCGGTGCTGGTACTCCTGCAACCGAATGCCCGCCTTGAGGAACGCTCTCTGCAACGGCGTTGGCTGGCGCTCAAAGCTCATGTGGTGCGCGAGGTCGATCAGCAACGCCTGGCGTTGTTTCGCGGGAAAGTTTGCGATCTCCAGCGCGAGTTCAGTGAAGAGCGCTTCGCGATAGACGTTCTCGGTTGCCCGGTCTTCCGTGCTCACCATATCGTCCTGTATATACGGCTGCTGCTCTACGGCATCTTCTCCCTCGGGGAGGCGGCTGAGGCGCTGATCACGGCGTCGCATGTCTTTTCCATAGTTGTACGCTATGACCCGCACCATAGGCTTGAGGGCGTAGATGGGCAGCGCTTCATGACGTTCGGCCTTCAGCGCGCGCTCCATCAATTTACGTACCGTCTCCTGCACGATATCTTCGGCAATGTCGCTCTCCTGACCGCACCAGGCGGGCACGCGAAAGGCATAGACGATACTCTTCGCCAGCGGTCGTAGCGCCGCGTAGAGGTCCTGCCAGGTCGCCTCCGCATAGAGATCGCGTCCTGCAACACGTCGTTCGAAATCTGTAGCCATGGGGTCTTCTCCTCTTTTTTGTTGTATGTGCACTGGGGGTAAAACAGCCTAAGCTTGCACTATCCGTACCGCTTTTGTTACACTATTAATCTGGTAGCATAGAGCGGACCTGGGTAAAGCTTTCCTTTTTATTTATGCCTTATAGTGCCTTTTTAACACTTTCTTCTGCTTCATTGCTATTTACAAGATACCTTTAAATGCGCGCGAAAAGAACCGCGCTCGTGGGGCATTGTGTGGACAGATGAGGGGCATTTTCAGGACATGAATCGATTGGGAAAGTGGGAAAAGCCTTCCTCAACCTCATTATCGTCGACGTTTCTGTGCGCTTTTTGGTAAAAATGCTTACGATAGAGGATGATTAGACCGGCAAAACAATAGTTGCTACAAATCTGGACAAATAGGACATCTGCCCACACCTTCGCCTTAACCTACGCCTGTTGACGAACGAACTAGGCGGGCGGTTGGACTACGGCCAACCGTTTTGCTGCTTCCACTCCTCGTGTCGCTGCAGCAGCAAGGCTTTGATGGCTTTTCCATCTTTGCAAGCACGTAACTCGTCGTCTCCCCATCGATGCTCAATGTTGGTCGCAGCATTCACATCAGCATGCACTTGATAGCCACAGACCTGACAGCAAAACGTTTGCTGATCTGGTCGGTTAGCTCTGTCTACATTGTGGCACATGCTACACTCTTGTGACGAATAGGCGCTTTTGACCCTGGTCGCTTGTATGCCTCGTTTGGCGGCGTTCCAGGCGATCTGCTTGGGGACGTGTGCGAGATTGGAAGCGCGCATATAGGCATTCATGGCTCTGGCTTTGTGCTTCATCGTGGCAACCGAAAGCTGTTCATAGGCAAACTGTGCCTCGGGATGCTCGGCAAAGCAGAGATTGACGGCGCGGTTGATCTCCTGCCGCACGTGACGGATGAGGCGCTGTCCGCTTTTGCTGCTGGTGGAAGGAAGCTTCTCCACCCCCTTCTTTTCCAGGCACTTGCGCAGCTTCGCCTTGCGCCTTCGCTTCTCCCGGTCGCGCTTCTGTCGCTCACGTAGTTTGCCGTGAAAGGTGCCGTAGTGCTTGCCAGTACTGGTCGTGACAAAGTTGGCAATGCCCACATCCACGCCGACCACCGGGGCCGAGGGTTGGGTCTGGATAGGAACCATCTCATCGTAGCTCAATGTCAACCACCATTCATCGCTACGCTTATTAAGGGTCACACTGGTGTTGATAGTCTTCCCCTCAAGCGCCTGGTGATGGTAGTTAGCCAGCCTGACCGGCACGAGCAACGGTTTGCGGAATTCCAGGGTGCTGATCTTCAACCAGTAGTCAAAGGTGGAGTCTTGCGCAGGTTCGAGCACAACGACATTGACATTGGCCTGAATGCAGGTCTGGTGGAGCGTGGGAACGTCCCATTCCTTCCAGGTTAGTTCTTCGGTCTGCGCGTCCAGCGTGCCATCAACCTGGTGCTCCTGGTACTCCGAGAGGTCGTCGAGATAGCCTTGATAGGCATTGGCGCGATTGGTTCTCCACGATTGCGCAATGCCTGCGGCTTGCTGGATCGCTACGCGGTGCCAGCGCTCTGATAAGGGGGTAGGAAAGACAGGGGGATGAAACTTGTCAGGCTGTGCCTCGCTGCAGAACAGGGTGACATAGTGTTGGCAAAGCGCCAGATAGACCGGAGCCAGGGTATCGAGGGCAGCCAGCTTCCCAGGATTAGCCTCGATCAAACGGATATGGGTCACGGCTTTGGTAACCCGTTGCGGTGTGTCCTGTCTCTGGTAACGCTGGCGCTGTTTCATCGTCTCTTTCCTTGGGAGGGATGGAACTGGCAAAGCCCTTGTCGGTTGATACTTATCGTTCTCATTCCTGCATACGTTCTGGCAAGCTCTATACCTCGTGTAAGATCGCGCTACGTAATGGCTCCAGAGCTGGTATGTGCCGTTGGCGGGCTTGCTCTAGCCGTTGGCGCTGTGGCAGGTACACCTTTTGCTCTGCCGGGGTCATGGGGAAGAGTTGCCCACTGAGTTCACCCAGGAAACACCCCACCGAAAAGAACCAGGTGCCATCATCATCTTGCCAGGAGGCCATCTCACCGACGCTCTCGCGGAGCCGTTCGATCAGGGAACTCTCAGTAAACCTCCGTTCGTGGGGTTCTGCATCGACAAAGTAGAACGCTCTCCCGGCGCGATACCCTCGCCTGGCATCCCGATGATCCAAGTGAGCAAGCGTTGTCACTTCGGGGCGAAGCTGGCCCGTCTGTGGCGATAAGATCCCCCCGTGATAGATACCGAGAAAGAAACCGAGGTGATGCAGATAATACAGGTCGTTCTTGCCGAAGTAATCACATTCGGCGTAGTGTTTGAGGTTGGTCACGAGATAGCTTGCGGCAACCGGCCCCTTGTCTTGTTCGTCACCGTACATGCTCCACCAGATACCAAGCTCGTGCTGCTTGGCAAACTCTACGCTCTGGATGTCGATCAATGGGACATTGGTACTAACGCTAGCGGTTTCGGTATAGTTCAACATGCTTCAAGCTCCTTCTTGTGCTTGACGCTAGACCTTCTCAGTCCCATACTGTGAGGGATGAGTGTCTAGGGTTCTTAATGTGACTAGACGCTTATCAATTGGCCGGTGTTACCGCATCGGCCAGTCTTACAGGCTCTCTCAGCCTTATGCCTACGAATAATCGATGTCTGTAAAAGATCACATCTTTCACGATTAACAAAGAATTCGCACTACCGTATTGTCAATCTGTTCCAATTTTATATTGCTTTCCGTAAAAAGTCAAGTTTCCATATTGATATATTTTCCATTTCACACAGATTTCCTATAACCGATAATCTTTTTCGTGGCAATTTTGATATAATGTTTCCAAACACTAACACTTTTCTAGGGGACGAGATGAGTAAGCAAGACGAACAAGACTACTACACGCTCGAAGAGGCAATGAACATTCTTGGCATGAAGAAATCAAAGTTCTACGATGAAGTCGATGCCGGAAGAATTCCTTTTGAATTACCGCCTGGAAAGCGTATAGGCATGCGCTTTCCAAAAGAGGGAATTGACACACTTGCTAAACGGGAACGCAAGAAGCGATCACATAAGCAAGCAGTTCACCTCACCTTTGAACCATCTACTACCGCTGATATATGGATCGCTGTTAATAATGCTCGCCAATTATATGGACCCGATGATGTTATTAGCTTTGAACGCGCACTTGAGTGGCGGGATATCAATCCTGATATCTCAATGAGTGTAAAACAGGGAAAACTTCTCGCTGGTATGGTTACTTATCTGCCACTTGAAGAGCAGGTTATTCTTGCTCTCTTGCGAGATGATATGCGGGAGCGAAACATCCTTGATCAGGCTATTCAGCAGTGGATGGACCCACAGATTTCTGTTTATATAGCAGGTATTGCCATTGTTAAAACAGAAGAGGAAGATAAACAAGTGGATGGCCTGAGAGGACGGTTCTTACTCAGAAATGCTATCAAATGGGCTATTACTCTAACTACACAGTATGACATCAAAAATTGGTACAGTATCGGTGTAACCTCCGAAGGACAAGCTATTGCAGAAGCACTTGGGTTTCAGGAAATTATGTCCCTTGAGGATGGCAAACGAAAGAGCTACGTGCTAGATAGTATACTCACACAGCCAACCAAACTTGTTCGGAGATATCTAAGAAATATGGAAGGTCAAATATAAATGGAAATTTGACATTTTCTGGAAATTTGTGTAAAAGTGGAGAGGGCTTTCCTCTCCGTATTTCTGCCTCTAAAAAGTGGAATAAAAGTCCATATTTGGCTACATTTGTCCATATTTTTTAAAACATGTTCCTATACTTAGCCCTCAACCACCGGGCAGACGCTTTGTCGCCTGCATAACCTCTATAAAACGCTGGAAGCCCATGGCGTCGGCGATGGCGCGCACACGCTGGAAGCCTTCGCCATAGACGGGGTCTGGGTTGTGCTCAATGGCGGCGGCGTGATAGCGGCTCTCGGGCGTGTTCAGCTCGTTGTAGTAGCGATGGGAGAGCAGCTCGCAGAACCCCTCCTCGGCCCATGTCGGCAGCCCCTGCACGCCCTGCACGACCAGCCAGACATGACCCAGTTCGTGCACTGTGACGCCCTGGAACAGCGTCGAGGGCAGCCCGTTCAGCACCGCGACGCCGCTGACCTCGGTGCGCAGTGCCCGCCCATCCTGCACATAGGTCGTGCTCATGGTGGCACCCAGTGAGTGCGTCTGACTTCGCTCCTGCAGGTGCCGGGCGAGCGTGGCGCGACCGCACAGTTCCAGGCTGAGGCGCAGGTTGTTGTAGCGCAACCCCTGTGCTCCAACCCAGCGAATCAATTGCGAGAAGATCGGCTTCGCCGCCTCAGCAGTCTCGATGGCGGTGGAGCGACACACGGGGCAGCGTACACTCTCGGCCCCCTGTTCGCGATCTTGCGGCGGGACCAGACGCCCACAATAGGCGCAATGTGGAAACTGGTTCTGGTGCTCTTTGCAGTACTGCGTCCCCCACTGATCTACCAGGTATTCGCTCACCAGTGGCTTACCACAGTAGGCGCAGCGCGGCGCGACGCGATCGCGGTAACACTCAAGATGATAGGGCGCACCCTCGTACATCTGAAAACTCGCGCCCGCGATTGGCCGTCCACACGCTGCGCACATGAAATGCTCGGGATGCCACGTGGCCCCGAGCGCGGAAAGATAGTTGCCCCAGATGAGCTGACCACAGCCTTTACAGATCGGTTGCATTGACATTTCTTTATTCCTCACTCACGATCCCCCGGAACAGCCAGGGCGTAATAGTCATAGCTGCCCGTCTCCCTGAAACCACACGATTGGTAGAGCGAGAGCGCGTTCCTGTTCTCGGTAGCTACCTCAAGCGCGATATGCTCCTGACCCATCGCCAGCAGCTCCTGTATTGTGCGCGCCAGTATCTGTCGCCCGTAGCCGCGCCCCCTGTACTCCGGCTGGACGGCGAAGCCATAGATAAAAGCGGTCTGCCCCTCTAGAGATACATCTAACTTACCAATAACTACGTTTGTGAGCGTAGCAAGGTAGTAACGGCGCGCCGAATTCTCCAGCACGTGCACCGAGTACCAATCCACCTCGTCATACGCCATGCCAAATGCCCCGGCGGTGATGTGCTTGAGCGCTGGCAGATCGTCTATGCGCGCCTCCCTGAGCTGCAATCGCTCATCGAAGCTCTCCGGCTGCCGAAACTGCTCCAGGACCATCTTATATTCCGAATGATTATACGTCGTTGGGAACGTCGCGGCAAATGCCTGGCCGGAGGCAGAGGCATGCTCGACAATGAGCAGTACGGAAGGAATGTTCCTGCGCCGCGTTTCTTCTTGCACGGCGTTGAGTAGTTCCGTAAAGATGCCCCTGCGTCGATATGCGGGGTGTACCATGCCGCCGATCTCGGCTTCTTCTGCATTGAAGGCGTACAGCCCTAGAAATCCAACCAGCGTATCCTGTGCGTAGTAGAGAAAATCACTGGTTACGTTCAATGACCGTGAGCGCAGCGTCTCCCAGTTGAGCTTTAGATCCAGTCCTTCATAGGTATTGCATATCCGCGCAAGCTGCTCGATCTCCGCCAGCTCCGTCTGCGTCAGTCCCTGTTTTCTATATAATCCCTGCCTGCTCTCGGTCGTCATGCATATCCTTCTTCTTGTTTCCTGAAATTGCTCAGCATATTCGTCAACACCAGTATATCTCTATTTTGCGATGGACGCCATAGGGAAGTGCAAAAAAAATGCGCGACCGCTCTGCGAAAGCGATCGCGCAGTAAAACAGAGCTACTGGCCTTTTTTGTGGCCCTCTTCTTTGTGATGCTTCAATACCGTGCGCGCGGCAACCTCCTCGGCGCGATCTCCATAGCGACCACTTTTTTTAGCCGAGTCCTTGATATGCTCGTACATGCGCTCCTCTTTCTTGCTAACGCCGCTCACAGGCTCCTTTTTCTTCTTTCCAGGCATATATGAACCTCCTTCTTAAAAATTTAGCGAACCTACGTCGCCTACGTCTTTGTGTCTATACAACTCACACGATTAAACAAGTAAAATAGTTTCTAGCGCCTGAAGACACATAGGACTAAAAATTTTCGTGCTATACTATCGTTGAGTAAGGATAGACAAGAATACAAGACCACAGAGGTCTCACAAATAGGAAATAGGATAAGCATGCTCAACACCAATTCAGCAGAGATAGTCAATAACGCAAAGTTCTCTCAGTATTTCACCAGACCATGCTACGACAACTATTGCTTCTCCAACATCCCCGGCACCATCGAACTTCTTCTCACGGGCAACGGACAGGGCGCGCTTCCAATGGACATTTTAGGGACGCTGCCGACACGCTACGATCGGGTCGTGCTCTTCTTCATCGACGCCTTTGGATGGCGCTTCTTCGAACGCTACGTGGAGCGCTTCAGCTTTCTAAAGACCGTCCTTAACGAGGGTATCGTCTCAAAGATGACCTCGCAGTTTCCTTCGACGACCGCCGCACACGCGACCTGCATTCATACCGGCCTCCCAGTTGGACAGAGCGGCGTCTACGAGTGGAACTACTACGAGCCCTTGCTCGATGAGATCATCTCACCGCTACTCTTTTCGTTCGCGGGCGATAAACTTGCCCGCGAAACCATCAAACGCTCCACCGCCCTCCCTGCCTCCGCGTTCTTTCCTGAGCAGACGCTCTACCAGACACTACAGGCGCGGGGAGTCACCTCGCACATCCTGCAGTTCCACGCTTACACGCCTTCTGCGTTCTCGGATGTCGTCTTCCGGGGTGCGCAGGTGCATCCCTATACGAAGCTGCAGGACGCCCTCGCCTATCTCAGCGAACTCCTCACGGCTCCCGTCGATACCCCTTCATACTATTTCCTCTATTTCGACGGCATCGATTCCGCCTGCCATCGCTACGGACCGTTCAGCCGACAGTTCGAGGAGGCCATGGATACCTGCCTGACACAGATAGAGCAGCTCTTCTATCAGAACGTGCGCGGCAGAAGCGGCAACACCCTATTTATGCTGACAGCCGACCACGGTCAGGTCGAGGTCGATCCAAAGCGCACCTACTATTTGAATGAACAGGCGTCGGATATCACGCGCTATCTCAAAACGAACAGAAGGAGCGCCGCACTCGTTCCCGCTGGCTCGTCCAGAGATATGTTTCTGCATGTCCAGGAGGAACATATCGACACGGTTATTGGAGAACTCCGCCAGCGTCTCGCCGGGCGCGCCGAGGTGTATCGCACGCAGGAGCTGTTGGAGCAGAACTTCTTCGGCCCACCTGCGCCCGTCTTCCTGGCCCGCGTGGGCAATGTGGTGATCCTGCCCTACAGAAATGAAACGGTCTGGTGGCATGAAGCGTACAAATTCGATATGCATTTCCTGGGCCATCATGGTGGTCTAACGCCTGAAGAGATGGAGATTCCGCTGTTGCTTCTCCCACTCTAGGAACCGTCATCAGGTCTCGTCGCCTTTGAGCCCACAACCAGTAGATAAGAAACAGATACGCTAAGAAAATGTGACCTTTCGCATCCCTGCTACGAGTATATAGAACAAAAGGTTCGAATGAACCTGCAGGATGACCGAATATCTACCGGGATATGCAAGGCACGTCAACTATGCTATACTGCACACGAATCAAAATGGTGCCGGGTGTGTTCCGTTTGTGGGACGCTACTATGCTGTTTTGCGAATATTTCGCGGGCACTCCCTGTTGGGCACTTCTTGTAATGATGAGAGTCGTGAGCATTTTTCAAAATCGCGCTCACCGAAAATAACAGTCATAGGGCATTCTTCAAGCGTATTCAAACGTATTATGAACACTATCTAGTGAGAAGGACAGCAAATTATGCGTCGAGGAACACTCCCATTCCTCCTGTTAATCATTCTGTTAGGTCTGGGGGCTGCATATGTCGTCTTCTGGCCCACCGCTGGTAAAGACGGGAAGCCCTTTCTCGGCATCCCCAACCATTTTACCATACGCGAGGGCCTCGACCTCCAGGGCGGCATCAGCGTCTTGCTCGTACCAGATAAGGGACAGGATACATCCGACGCGGTCATGCAGGCCGCGCGCAACCAGATCGAGGAACGCGTCAACAGCGGCCTCGCGGTTAACGAGCCAAGCATCCGTGTACAAAGCACCGGCGGTACGCCGAGCATCTCCGTTGAGCTGCCGGGCTTTAATAGTGGTAACGAGCAGCAGGCCATCAATACATTGCTAAAAACCGGCAAGCTCGAGTTCTGGGATACCGGCTCGACCAGCGTCCCGCAGAACTCCCAGTTCGATCCCACACAGTATACATCCACCAATCCCGGTGGCAAGCCGCTCTTCACCGGTGCCGACCTCGACCCCAACAGCCTGAGCGTCGGGCAGGACCAGCAGACGGCTGCCTACGTCATCAACTTCTCCATGAAGGGTGCGGCCTTTGGCAAGCTGAGCAGCTTCACGGCCAACCATGTTGGCAATTACCTCACCATCACGCTCGATCGGGTCGTCGTCTCATCACCGGTCATTCAGTCGCAGCTCCCCGGCTCAGGTCAGATCACCGGACAGTTTACCCTTGACACAGCCACTCAGCTCGTGAACGTCCTGAAGTATGGTGCCCTGCCGGTCTCGCTGCATATCGCAAGCCAGCAAACGGTCGGCGCTACCCTCGGACAGGATTCCATCAACCGCAGTGTGATGGCCGGTGAGATCGGGATCGCTATCGTTATCCTGTTCATGCTGCTGTACTATCGCCTCCCCGGCTTCCTGGCCGACTGCGCCCTCATCCTCTACGCGATGTTCACCTTCGCCATCTTCAAACTGATCGGCGTCACGCTGACCCTCGCGGGTATCACGGGCTTCATTCTCTCGATTGGTATGGCCGTGGACGCCAACGTCCTCATATTCGAACGCGTCAAAGAGGAGTTACGCGCCGGTCGCCTGCTCTCTTCGGCGATCGATGTAGGATGGAAGCGTGCGTGGCCATCTATTCGCGACTCGAATATCTCGACGCTCATCACCTGCGCGGTCCTCTTTGGCTTCGGCAGCAACTTCGGCGCAACGATCATCGTTGGTTTCGCCACCACCCTGTTCATCGGCGTCGTCATCAGCATGTTCACCGCCGTCGCCGTCACACGCACCTTCCTGAATCTGCTTGTACCGACAGGCGCAATCAACCATCCCGCGTTCTTTGGACTTCCCGCCGGTTCGATTGCTACCGCGTCCCTGGGACGCCGCAATAGTGCGGTTTAGAGGAGGATGTTGTGTTTAATCTGGTAAAATATCGTTACTGGTTCCTGATTGTCTCGCTGGTGATTATCGTTCCGGGCATGATCTCTCTGGCGATCTACCGCCTGAACGTCGGTATCGACTTCTCGGGCGGCGCAAACATGGAACTGCGTCCACAGCAGACGCTCAACGCGGATGCGCTAACACGTGCGCTGCAACCGCTGAAACTGGGTGATCTTCAGATCGTTACCGGTGCCGATACCACGCTTACCGCGCAGAAGACTGTCTGGGTACGGCTAAATACACAGGTGGATAAGAACGTCAGTGACTCCATCACCAAAACTATTCAGCAGAAATATGGCTCACAGACAACCGCCGTTTCTACCGATGTCACCGGTTCAGATGGCAAGACCTTTACTATGGTTGTCCTCAGCAACTTCCCGTCCACCCCACAGGTAAGCGTTGTCAAGACAACGCTGAGCAAGTTGCCCAATACAACTCCGCCTGGCAGCAATCCGGTAACGACCGCGCCCACTCCGACGCCGAAGGCAACGAACACGCCGACCGCGAAGGTGACGACCACGCCAACGACGACGAGCAGCTCGACTGCCACCATTCCGGTCAACGTTGTGGATGTGCAGCAAGGCACGACCACGCAGACGCTCAGCATCAGTACGACGACGCCGTTGACGACCAAGGACTTCGCGACGATCCAGGCCAATCTCTTGCAAAGAAACGGACCCTACGTGCAGTTGATCTCTAACTCCGAGGTCGGTCCATCGGTTGCGCAACAGACAACCACGTACGCTGTCCTGGCTGTTCTGGCGGCCTCGCTCTTCATCTTGATCTACATCTGGTTCTCGTTCCGCAAGATTCCGAAGGCATATCGCTACGGTACCTGCGCGATCATCGCGATGATCCACGACGTGCTGGTGGTGGTCGGCGTCTTCTCGATCCTGGGCTGGCTGCTCGGCATCCAGATTGACGCGCTGTTCATCACGGCCCTGCTGACGGTCGTCGGCTTCTCTGTACACGATACGATCGTGGTCTTCGACCGCATCCGCGAGAATCTGTCACGCCGCACCTCCGAGTCCTTCGAGGAGGTGGTAAACGCCAGCCTGGTGCAGACCATGGCCCGCTCGCTGAATACCTCGCTCACTGTGCTCTTCACCCTGCTGACGCTGACGCTCTTCACCGGCTCCGGCAGCGTGCACAACTTTACCCTG